>Ga0233425_10004964_pt1 | contig 21644 bp, 27 predicted proteins | sample Watercolumn_Towu_2_FD_181712 | JGI IMG/M metagenome (GOLD analysis project Ga0233425, IMG submission 181712) | Freshwater microbial communities from Lake Towuti, South Sulawesi, Indonesia - Watercolumn_Towuti2014_140_MG | ecosystem: Environmental > Aquatic > Freshwater > Lake | place...
CAAGCACATGCTATCTTGACTTCGCTGTAATCCGGATGAATACCTGCTTTCACTTTCTTCCTCCTGATAAAAATGTCTGTTATTTTAATAAAAGTCTCCTGCATTTAGCAACAAAATGGGCATATGGGACCCAACAGAGGAAAATATAAGGCCGAACACTGTATAATTACTCAGGGCTTATGATCATTTTTCTTCGCCCTTTTTTTCATCGCTGTGCCCCTCTTCGGACTGGTTTCCATGCAGAAGCGCGGCCTTATTCAGCAGACTTTTTTTTCAGGAGAATATAAATGGCTTTAAGCATAGGTATTGTCGGGCTGCCGAATGTCGGCAAATCAACTCTTTTCAATGCGCTCACAAAGGAGCAGCATGCTGTCGCTGCCAATTATCCTTTCTGCACGATCGAGCCGAACAAGGCGATAGTTACAGTGCCGGATAAAAGGCTCGACCAGCTTGCAGCCATTGTGAACCCGCAGAAGGTCCAGAATGCGATAGTCGAGTTCACGGATATAGCAGGTCTGGTGAAGGGGGCGTCAAAAGGGGAAGGCCTCGGCAATCAGTTCCTCTCACATATCCGGGAGACCTCAGCTATAGTGCATGTTGTAAGGTGCTTTGAAGACGACTCTGTCGTGCATGTGGACGGGACCGTTGATCCGATGCGCGATATAAATGTTATTAATACAGAGCTTGTTCTGGCTGATATACAGACACTTGAGAACAGGATCTCCAGGCTCGAAAAACAGGCGAGGGGCGACAAAAAGGCCCAGCCCATGCTCGATACCGCAACAAGGCTTCTTGCCCATCTCAATGCAGGCTCTCCGGCAGTGCTCTTCCCTGAGCGCGATTCTGAGATATTCATCGAGCTCACAAAGGAGACAAGGCTCATATCCCTGAAGCCGGTAATTTATGCCGCCAATGTCGATGAGGCAGGTCTTGCAGAGGAGAACGAGTTCGTGAAGACCGTGCGGAACTATGCCTCAGAGAACCATGCCGAGTCCGTGAAGATCTGCGCAAAGATCGAGGAAGAGATGGCAGGCATTAGCGATGAAGAGCGCAGCGAATTCCTTTCTTCTCTTGGCCAGACAGAGAGCGGGCTCGATCAGGTCATCCGCCGCGGCTATCATGCACTCGGACTGATAAGCTACTTTACTGCCGGGGTGAAAGAGGTGCGGGCCTGGACAATAGAGACGGGATGGAAGGCGCCGAAGGCAGCGTCAGTCATACATGATGATTTTGAGCGCGGCTTCATAAGGGCAGAGGTCATTGCATTCAATGACTTCATAGAATGCAGGGGTGAAGCAGGCGCAAGGGCTGCAGGCAAACTCCGCACAGAAGGCAAGGAATATGTGGTAAGCGATGGTGATGTGATGCACTTCCTTTTCAATGTCTGATGAGCTCCGGAAGTTTACAGGCTAAGGGGCCGGAGATATACTAAATAAATGGAGAAGAAGCCTTTCCGGTTAATTCAGCAGAAGAAGAACCCATGCCCTGACTGCAGTTTCTGCCAGGGCTGCAGCGAGACAAGGTGCAGCCTCTGCAGGTCACTTGACTGTCCTTCAGACAAGAAGGCAAAAAAGAAGAAAGAACATATACCGCTCTTCAGAAAGTTCTGATCAGACCGCTAAATTATTGCGACAACCGATACCTTGATCTCGTCGAGGTCAGACATTATCTCATTGATCCTGTCAAAGTCGAGATTGCTGCAGTTATGTGCTGTCTCCATCACATCAAGATCATTTGCTATAAAATCAGCCACATGGATCGTTTCGACCATCTTCCTGTGATCAGTGGACTCCTGCGGGCTGTGATGGTATTTTATGGAGCTTTTTATCACCTCGGAAAAATGCCACCTGCTTCCGAGCATGAATCCTACAGCCGAGTGATAGTCCTTCATGAGCTCCTGCTTTATCTCATCAGGAAGCTGCTTTTCCCTTGCAATGTTCAGGATAAGGGTCTTGCCTATATCATGAAGCAGGCCGCATACAAAAGCCTCTTCAGGATCAAGCCGCAGGGCAATCGCTATCTTTTTAGCTACAAAAGCGCAGAGAAGGCTGTGGCGCAGGATCCCCCTCACTTCTTCGGCGTTGTCAGGAGCGATCGAGGAGAGTGTATGCACAGTGACAATGCTCAGCACAGATTTCAGGCCCATGAATATTATGGCCTGCTGCAGGGATGTGATCTCGCCTGAAGGACTGTAAAAGGAGGAATTGACCACCCTCAGTATCTTTGATGTAAGGATCTGGTCAGCCATGATTATCTTTACGATATCATGGATCGATATGTTGTCCTTTTCCATTGCATCATTCAGTTTGAGCATCATGTCAGGCACCGGAGGTATGTCGATCTCCCCTTCAGCGATCTGGCCTGCTATCTGTTTTATTACAGCCCCAATACTGAGAGCACCTGTCTGCCTGTCCCTCTTTTCTTCATCAAGCTTTTTTACGGACTGGAAGACCACAAATGAGGTATTGAGCATCACCGGACCGTTCAGAATAAGCGAAGGGATCGAGTCAGTGAACTCGAAAGTGCCTCCCTCCCAGGTGAGCGCATCTGAAAACGCCGTCTCTGCAAGGCCCTCGAGGACCTGCTCAAGCCTGCCTCTTTCGATCATGCCCTTCTCTATAAGGTAGCCTGTGAATGGAAGACCTGACTGTCTGCTGTCCTTCAGCGCAGACTCGATCTGGCCGGAAGATAGATGCCCTTCCCTGCTGAAGTATTCGCCGAGCCTCTCGCCTTCCTTCTGGGACGAAACAAAGATCATCTTGCCGTCCTGCAGATAGAAGGCCTTTGTGATGCCCTGAAAGGAAAGTGTCAGGGTGCCGGACTGCCGGCCGGTCTCTGCCCACTGCAGGATGTCAGGAAGTGGCATAAGGCTTATGTCGCCGCTGATCTTTCTCATATATTTACTTATGCTTGGCCCATGTAAGTATAAATCATCCCCTTATGAATTATAAACGAAAAGCCTGAAAGACCATTGTTTGACGCTGTTTTTGGCTGCGTGATAAGATACCTTCATGCCTACCTACAGTTATGAGGCAGTAGATACAAAAGGGAAAAAAATCAGGGACACGATCTCATCTTCAGATGAAGAGACCGTAAAATCGACCCTCAGGGGCATGGGCCTCGTACCCCTCAGCATCAGGGTAAGCGATGCAAAAGAGGGCTCTTTCTTCCAGAGAATAAGCGGCGAGGACATACTGATATTCACGCAGGAGCTCGGCAATCTTCTCGACTCAGGCCTTCCTATAGACCGCGCTCTCTATGTGCTTTCAGAACATTCCGAAAAGAAGGCCCTGCGCGCAATAATCAAGGAGATATACATAGACATTCAGAAGGGCAACACCCTCTCGAATGCAATGGGCAAGCACAAGGTCTTTCCGAGGCTTTATATCAACATGATAAAGGCCGGCGAGGCCGGCGGCATCCTCGAAGTGGTCATAAAGCGGCTCGTGGCCTTTCTTGAGACGACCATAGTCTTCAGGAAAGAGATAGTATCAGCCCTTATCTACCCCATACTGCTCACCGTTGTGGGCGGGCTTGCAATAGCAGTGCTGATGATATATGTGATCCCCAACTTCTCGAAGATATTTGAGGATATGGGCCAGTCCCTGCCCCTGCCCACCCTGATACTCATAAAAGCCAGCAGTTTCTTCGCTTCGTACTGGTGGGCCATACTTGCAGGCATTGCAGGACTTGCAGCACTTGCGCGGTGGTATGTGAAGACTGACGAGGGCAAAAGGCTTATTGACAATCTGAAGCTCAGGCTTCCGGTCCTGAACAAGCTCAACATGAAGTTCATCATTGCCCGTTTTGCAAGGACCTTCGGGACTCTCCTTCAGAGCGGGGTGCCGATACTCGAGGCGATAAGGGTATCGAGGGATGTCATAGACAATGACCAGATATCGAAAAGACTTGTCGTACTGGAAGAAGGGGTGAGCAAAGGCAGAGGGATAGCAGCGCCGCTCAGGGAGAGCAATGTCTTCCCTGCGATCTTCAACCAGATGGTGGCAGTTGGTGAGGAGGCAGGCAGGCTTGAGGAGACCTTCCTTCTGATAGCAGAAAGGTTCGAGACAGACACAAGGAACTATATCAAGAGGTTCGTGAGCCTCTTCGAACCTGCCCTGATACTTCTGATGGGCATGGTGATAGGGCTTATAGTCATATCAATGCTGATGGGAATATTCAGCATAAACGAGATATCGATCTGAGAATAATAAAATCATGACGGAGGCATATATGGAACAGAACAAAAGGAAGACGCATAAAGAGAATAGCCGCGGTTTCACGCTTATTGAGCTTCTGGTAGTAATGGCAATTATAGCCATGCTTGCTGCGCTTGTAGGTCCTCCCGTGATCAAGAAGATGAGCGGAAACAAGCCGAAGGTGGCAAGGACCCAGATAGAGCTTTTTGGCCAGGGCCTCGACAGCTTCAAGCTGGATACGGGCAAATACCCGACCACCTCAGAAGGCCTCAATGCCCTCCTGACAAATCCCGGCGCACAGGGATGGGACGGGCCATACCTGAAAAAGAGCACTGTCCCTCTCGACCCCTGGAACAAACCTTATCAGTACCAGTCACCCGGCTCGCATGGAGACTATGACCTCATCTCTTACGGAGCAGACGGGGCTGCCGGCGGTGAAGGTGAGAACAAGGACATCAACAGCTGGGAATAGGGGCTTCACACTCCTCGAACTCCTTGTTGTTCTCTTCATAATAGGACTTGTCGCATCTGTTGTCTCATTTTCTGCAGGCCGCTTCCGCGACAAGATGATATTCAACGATGAGGCAAGGCGGATATTCCAGGGCCTCAAGCATTCGAGAGAATCCGCAATACTCGAGAGGCGCGAAATATTCTTCAGGGTGGATGAGCAGTCCAACACATACTGGATCGATATCGGCGACAATAAAACATCCGAAAAGCATATACTGCCTGCAGGACTGACACTCGCAGGCAGGGACATATACTTCTCGCCAAAAGGCAGCAGTTCCGGCGGGAAGATAGAGATAAGGAATGAAAAAGGAAAGAAGTATGAGATCGAGGTCAGCAAGGTCCTCGGCACGCCTCAACTCAAGAGGCTTTAGTCTCATCGAGGTCATGGTCGCCCTTGCGATCATGTCTGTCACTGTTGTTGCAATCTTCCAGGTCTATTCTGCATCTCTGCGCTCCGTAAAGAAGGCTGACGACAATACGAACGCCCTGATACATGCAAGGGCATTCATGGATGAGGCATACACCGCTGCAGATCCTTCCGGACTGAGCGCAAGCAAAGAGTTCAAGCCATACTATACAGTGAAGAGGAGCGTTGTGATGAAATCGGTCTCGGAAGACAAAAAGGCAAAGCTCTACGAGATAACCGTGACGGTCACATGGCCGCCCTCAGGGAACCTCACATTAAAAGGACTGCGTTCGTTATATGCGCCTGAAGAATAACAGGCAGGGATTTACCCTTCTCGAGCTGCTCCTTGCAGTATCGCTCTCGGTCGTCCTGTTCCTGATAATCTTCTCTGCAATGAGGCTTGGCCATAAATCGAGCCAGAAGGGAATTGAGAGGGCAGACCTGACACAGAGGAACAGGATACTGATCGACAGGCTGGCATGGCTGATACGCGGGGCATATCCTTATTTTGTTAATAAAGTAGATGAGCAGAAGATCTTTTTTGAAGGAAAATCAGACTCCATGGGGTTTGTCACATCAAGCACAGATTCCTATGAAAAGGGGCCTGAGGATATTGCAGGCCTGAAATGGGCAAGGCTGTTCGTTGACAGCGAAGGCCTGAAGGTGAGGGAGAAGGTCTTCTATCTTCAGGATGTGTTTGACGACAAGGACGGTAAGGTCTATCTGCTCGACCCTGAAGTGAAGGGCATTGAGTTCGAATATTATGAGATACCGGAAGGGGAGAAGGAAGGCTCATGGACATCCGACTGGGCGCCTGAGGACAAGCAGAACATCCCTTCAGCTGTCAGGATAAAGCTTATCGTCGAGAGGAACGGCAAAAAGATCGAGATGCCGGAAATGATCGTAAGGATCAGCGCACAGAGGAGAACAGAAGGCTGATCATATTGATGACTCCCCGCTACATTCAGCCCACTGCTCAAGTCGTTTGAGCCGCAGGCTCTTGATATGGAGATTGTGCCGAAGCCAGATACTCCGAACCCCACCGGCGCTGAGCATGATCCCCAGCTTCTTCAGCTCATTTGCTGTGCGCGTCTGGCCATGGGTAGGGAATTCCATAGAATAGGCTAAGAGTCTTTGCTCGATTTCCGGGGCTACTCGATTGCCGATCCGGGGGAGCACGTCTGGATTTCTCCAAAAGTCCCTCCAGGCCCTCTTCAGCAATAGCGGTCTTGATATCGTAGTAGTGCTGTCTGCTGATGCCGAGCTTCCGGCAGGCATCGCTGATATTGCCGAGGGTCGTGCCCAACTCCATAATGTTGAGCTTCCGATTGATGATATACTGTCCTTGAGTCATGGTACTTCCTCCTTTGGTCAAGATGTTTTGGGTAAACTATCTTAACCGGAAGACCATGGCTCAGCTACTTCTCTGAGCCCCTAACTGTCAACGCAATTCTCGACTACTGCAATTCAGCAGCCTCTCTTCTTCCCTGCGAAATCCGATCTTCTGCTCTGGCTTTTCTGATGGGGTCATGAGCTGTCTTATCGCATCAAATACCATCTTGAACTGCGAATCATACTTTTTCTCCATTGCAGACAGCTTGCGGGCGAGTTCTGTATTAGAGGCAAGCATCTGCCGGAGTTGCACAAATGTTCTCATGATCTGAACGTTAACCTCAATTGCACGGTCACTGTTCAGCACGCCTGAGAGCATGGCCACACCCTGTTCAGTGAGAACAAGAGGCAGGTATTTTCTATGCTCACCTCTGCCTTTTTCTAAGGTCGCAATTTGCGACCTTAGAGATTCCGCTTCCTCCGGCGTAAGCTGAAATATGAAATCATCGGGAAAGCGCTTCAGATTTCTGCGAACCTGTTCGTTAAGGCGCTTAGTTTCAACACCATAAAGCTCTGCAAGATCGCTATCGAGCATTACCTTATCTCCGCAGATCATGTAGATCTTTCTTTCTATTACCTCAATAGGTATCAATTCTTTCATTTACCTCTCCGGACTCAGTCTGACAAGTATCTCCGGTTTCGTGTCCCTGCTCCTGATCCTGGACATGTTATAGCTTCTGGTTTGTTTATCATGAACATCCGCCATCAGGATCGACTTATATTAGCATCCCTCCGTTTTTCCAGTAACTTCCTTGATCTCTCAATCTCTTCCGCAAGGGTCTTTTCATCAGGAAGCACTGTCTTATATTCAGCAGCAAGCACTTTGTTCGGCAGTCCTTCGAGCGCGTAACGCGCAACCGAGTGGTCCTCCGTAGAACTGTGAATTGATCTGCCGCTCCAGCTGCCGTACTGACCATCCGCACCTTAATGCCTCGGTTTCATAGAAAGACCGTGCTTCAGAATTTTGAAGGGAAAGCAACCTGCTATAATGAGACCACGGGAGTGGAAACTTGTCAGCAATTTTTCTCATAGACGGCGTTGGAGATGCGGCCTGCCTAATATCGCTGAATTGTCCAGACAGTGTCTGGACAATCTCGGGATAACTCAGATAAAACGCCTTCATCTGAAAAAGATTTGATCGTTTAAAACCGCGTCCGAATTTTCAGTTAAATCCGCAGCGAGGCGATCAACAAGCTGCCGACCGTACTCTGCCCGAGCCTGCCCCTTCTGCTCATACTCAACAATCCGCCGCCCGATCTCCCAATAGGTCGCGGTCATTATTGCATTGGTTGTGCGAACAGAAGCGCGGCGGGCAGTTTCAAGGAGATCGGCAACTCCAGTCAGAACAGAATCATACCCTGCCAATACCGCTGTCTTTGCTGCTGCTTTTGATCTGTTACCCTTCAAGCATTCACTCCTTCATTCAGGATCGCCCTATTTTAGCATCCCTCTGTTTTTCCAATAACTTTTCACTTCTATCCCTCAAACCGGCGCTGGGTCACTTTCTTTCTGCCTGCAATGTGCTGATAGACCTCTCCTGTATATCCGAGGGCGATAACGGCATGGATATCCTCATTGGCCGGAATTCCGATATGCATCTGTATGGCAGGGTCTCTCTTCATCGCAGCAACGGCGTATCCTATGAGGCAGGAGCCAAGACCCATGCTGTGTGCAGCAAGCAGGATATTCTGCGTTGCGAGCAGGGCATCTTCGGCAGGGCAGCTTGCACCGGGTCTGGAGCCGATGACTATCACTGCGCTGCTTCCGTGAAAGAGCATGTCTCTGCCTGATCCCTTCCAGTCTTCAATGGCCTCCTTCACCTTCCGGTAGTAGCCGTTGAAGTAGGCATCCAGTTCACCTCTGCCGATCATCTTTAAGAGTAGCCTCAGCCATCTCTTCTCTGCAGTCGCGTTCAATCTCACAAAATAGGCTGCAACCTGTTCTGCCAATGATTGCACAGCCCTTCTCGTCGGCAGGACAGTAAATGTCCAGCACTGGCTGTTTGTGCCTGAGGGTGCGGTAATGCCGATCTTTATGAGATCATCTATGACTGCCCTGTCCACAGGTTTGTCAATGAACGAGCGGCATGATCTGCGGGAGGCCATAAGCTGTACGAGTGCTGATACTGGAAATTCCCCATATGGCAGCCACTTCTGCTCTGCGCTGAATGTCTCGTACTGAGACATTGTCTTGTCGATCGCACTGCAGCGCACTGCCTGCTGGGGGCAGATCGCCACGCAGTGTCCACAGAGAAGGCAGTCCGGATCCGAGACAACAGCCTTCTCCTCTTTGATCGAGATCGTCCCTGTGGGGCAGGCTCCGGCACACAGTCCGCAGCCGCTGCAGAGGTGAGCAGCAATTATTATTCTGTCTTCTGCCATGCCCGTCAGATCATCCTTCTGCATTTTATTTTGCCTTGCGATACTCTTCAATCACCGGCATGTCAGCCTCTGCCCAGTCGAGAGAAGGCATCTCATTCGGCTCCATCCAGAGCATTGTGCTGTGTTCATGAAGCCTTATATCTCCGTATGCCATACTGCAGACAAAGGGATGAAGCGTTATTGAAAATGTTTCGTAATGGTGCGTATGTGAAGGCATCGCCTGGCTGATACTGATGCCGACGCCCAGTTCCTCAAGAAGTTCGCGCTTAAGACAGTCCTCAGCAGACTCCCCGGCCTCTATCTTTCCTCCGGGGAACTCCCATTTTAGAGGCATGCTCATGGATGCACTCCTCTGTGTGCAGAGCACCCTGCCTTCCTGCTCGATTATGGCGCATGCTACATGAATGTGCTTCATCTGAAGCGTATGACCAGACGGGTCAGTGCCGTTTTCTTCTTTCTTAGAAACGGTTTTGGTCATCTACTTCCCGGGCGGCGTGTTGGACCACTCCTCTTTCAGTATCCGCCAGACATTGTTCTTTTCTATGAATTCCACGGTCCCGTACTGCTTTTCTCCATCCTGAATACCTTCAAGATAAAGCACTGCGCTGCTCCCTTTAACATATCCCCTTATGATCCTGGGGTTGTCAGGGGCAAGCGCTGCCATGAATTCAAGGGCCTGACGCAGTTCTTCCTCGGTCATGTCATCAGCCTTTGAGGCAGGTGCTGCCCTGCGGATCGCGGCTATGTCTTTGTTGCGGATCGCCTTTCGATATTCCCTGTAGACCTTGCCGGGTTCTCCGCCGTCTTTCGGAAGCGCCTTGCCGGTCTTTGCGTCAGGCCGCGGCTCAGGACGCTTTGCCTGGAGGATCGGAGCTGAAAAGTCGGCCTTTATCTCATATTTATGGCCGCCGAAGCCTGTCGGTTTTCTTGTAACAAACGACCCCTCCACTATCTCCTTGCCGGATTTTTTAGGGATATATTCGGCATTGGTGAAGCCGGACATCATAAGGACAGAACCTCCTAATGCAGGATGGTCGATCACCTCATGGATAGGGCTGCCCTTGTCATTGATCTTGAAGAAGGCCCATCCGTGCATCCTGCGTGTAGCGTCCCGCAGATCCTCGATATCTGCGAGTGCATCTGGTGCAAGCGGTTTTTCTGTAAGCAGGACTGCCATGTCTGTCTTATTTTTCTCAAAAGTGTTTGGCTGCTCCATAACATACGAATATCTGAGAGTGATTCTGCTGCCGTCGATTGTGAGAGTGCCTGAAGCCTTGCCTGCCTCAGCCGCAAGGGAGCCGGAAGCTGCTGCTATTATCAACAATGCGGCAAGAGCCGGAAAGATAAAGGTCTGCGAAATACGCTGATACATCTTCTTAATCAGTCTGTAACACATGTCCTTCCTCCTTATTAAACGATCTTCTGCCATACGGCTGAGCATAGGCTGCATGCAGATTCAGTCTTCTTTGGCATCAAAACCCTTCGTCATTTCTTCTTCTCTGCATACTTCTTCAGGTCTGTCAATATATCCTCTTTAAGTTTTTCGAGCTCTTTTCTGAAGGTCTCATTTGCCAGCACCCTTCTGGACAATGCATCCACCCTTGAGGAGATCGTATCATGCATAAGCTCGCCCACCTTCTCTGTCTGCTGGTTTATGGCCGCCTGAGTACCGGCAGTTGTCTCTATCAGTCTTTCGAGTTGAGCATTATTGTCTGCAAGCTTCTGGTCTATGGAGTCGAGCAGGAGGATCAGCTGCTCGAGCCTCTCAGCAGTCTGCCTTGTTGCTATCGCTGTGAGCTGTGCAACATCTGCCCACTGCCCCTCGCATGTGCCGGGCTTGCCGACCTCTTTTGATGGTATCCATTTCCCAAGGCAGACGACTGAACCTGTTCCTCCACGGATAAAGGTGTATCCATCTATCTCCTGGGTCTGGGCATATGAAGATGACACACAGGCAGCAATTAACATGGCTGTTACCAATATGACCCTATTCATGTCTCCTCCTCTGAATTTCATTGGATTGTTCCTGATCTGCTGACTAATTTATAGCATGTAACAGCAGACATGTCATTATATTCCCAAGGGCCGGCCTCAGATCCTGCAGCTACATCTCTTGGACCTGAGATTTTCTATCTGGGTCTCATATGAATCCACGAAACTGTCCTGAACCGCCCGGCCCCTGGCAAGCCTTCTGTCAAGCGGACTTTTGTGCCGGTAACCTCTTGCTGTCATCTCTGAAACGAGGAGTTCATGCCTCAGATAAAGGGCCTTCAGTCTGCCCTTCCACCTTAGCACTTCAGGATGGCGCGAATAGCCCTTTTTATTATTTACAAGAACACTCCATATGGCATGGAGCTCCCTGTGCTCTCCAAGCAGATGGCTGCGGCATAGGATTGTCGGCGGAAGGTCCCAGATTCTCATTGAGGGTATATTTTAGACAATTATGCAGGATTTTCTGGTGGAGCTGATCCCGACGTGTCGGGACGACCTCTTGAATGCCATTCGATTCAGGGGCAAATTAACAGATCGGCTACTGGTAACGTTTTGGTGATATCTCTTTGAATTTAAAGTCTTTTTAGACTTCTGTATTTTTCTATGCTTTGCTGTATTTTCTGTCCTTGGAGGCACATTCGGCTACAATTTGGCTACAGTGACTTTCAATAAAAACAGCTCGAATGATAGAATATCATCACACACAGGTAACCTTATAAAGCCACCAGAGTGAAACATATTGCACCTGAAATGATCTTACCTATCACGCGATGAATTATTTGTATTTATAGATGGTTAAGTTGCTATAATCTTCTTAATATATGATTGAATATGGATGGTTGGAGTTAAGGAACATATAGCTATGGGAAGAGCTCATATAGAAGTGCCAAAGGAAAGACTGCAGACCTTTTGCAGGCAATGGAACATTCGGGAGCTTTCGCTTTTCGGTTCTGTGCTTCGCGATGACTTCAGGCCTGAAAGTGACATTGACGTCCTCGTGACCTTTGCCAGTGATTCTAACCATACCTTATTTGACCTTGTAATTATGGGGAAAGAACTTGATTCTATTTTTGGAAGACATGTAGACCTTGTGAGTCGTCGAGGCGTTGAGATGAGCAGGAATCACCTTCGCAAAAAGGCTATCATGGATTCTGCAGAGGCCGTGTATGCAGCGTGACCGGGGATATCTGGTTGATATCCTTGAATCCGCCAAGCTTGCTGTCCAGTATCTCGAAGACAAGGCTGAGAAGGAATTTTATGATGACACGAAAAGTCAGGATGCCGTTATCAGAAGGTTCGAAGTTATAGGAGAAGCGGCGCGTCGTATTTCTGATGAGGGACAATCGGCTTTCCCAGGCCTTCCCTGGGTGGAGATGATCGGCATGAGGAATATCATGATCCACGAGTATGACAATGTAGACTTACGCATTGTCTGGAATACGGTAAAAAACAGTCTTCCGAATTTAATTGATGCAATCAGCGCAATTCTGGGAACAACAAGTGCTGACGAAGCAAATTGAAAATGTGGCAGTAACGATAAGATAGAATTATTCTATATCTCGCCGTGTTCGGCCCCTCAGAGTCTGGCAGTAAATATCCGTGAGAAGCATGCAAACAGGCCTCACCGGCAATACTGGTGATTCATTTCCACTTTAATATCTCTGGCTCATCCCATTCTATATGCTTTAAAAGTTTCTTGTCAGCAGGTGAATAAGAGATGTAATGTTTGTCAAAGGCGTTGACAGTGAAATAACTTTCTCCAGATAGATAATCCAGCACAACTTCGAGATCATGAGCTTTAAAGGATATTTTGTTACGAATCAGTGCCTTGACCATTTCGATAAAAGACATTGAGTACATATAATTTGTCACGCTCAACGTTAAATAAGGACTATCCTTATATGGCGGGTACAGATGGATTCCATGTTCAAGCCAACTGAATATTATTTCAAAGGGATGGCCTCCGCAATGTGATTCGTTGTCCAACCAACGGCCAAAGTCATCCTTGCTTTTCTTATTCTTTATTTTCAGCATGCCGCAATCCCTGCTGTCGGCCCATTTTCTGTACATCTCTTCAGCGGTCAACCCTTTAGTCTTGCTGCCGAACGCAGCCCGGTAACAAATCGCAGCTGTATTCAGATAACTATCAAGAGAAATACCGTGCAATCCTCTTTCCTTTTCAATATGCTTTTTATAGCGTCTTAAAATCTGCTCCTTATTTTCAACAGGCAATATTTTCTCCAACACGTATTTCCCAAGCACACGTCCCGTTCTGATATCATATGGAAGCGACTGCGCAACAATACTCGGATCATTCTTAAGTATTCTGGAAAACTCCACAGTCTGCTGTATAAAATCTAAATAAAACTCGTTTCTTTCCTTGCCGTTGCATACTTCGATTTGCGACTGCTTTAATGACAGGAAGAATCTTTTGTTATAGAGGATTATGGTGAGAGGGAAGAGAATGAAGTAGCCCCTTCTCTTTAGCGGCACATAGAAATAGCACCATCTTTTTTCATATTTGCTTTCTTCGCTTGGTAACGCCTTCTCAGTGAGCGCCTTAACAGCTTTATATAGTTTGCCGTCACGTACTATTTGTGAACCAACCCTCTGCGGAAAATCTTCCTGGAATTGCGAGAAGTTATATTTCGGCTCAAAATTATGCAGCACTTTGATCTCAGCGAGCTTTATCATTAAAGATTGCCTCTTAGTTGTATTTGAAATGCTGTTTAAGTATTACACAAAGAACTACCAGGAACTGCCTCCGGTAGCGGAGAAGGCAAAATATAATGGCATGAAGGTTATTTTTTTCTCCGGTAAATCAGCATACTGCTGCATCGAAAACACCAGGCCATTTCCACCATTTCTATACGTATCCAAAAACAGATGAAGACTTTTTAGTCTGCCCGAGGATCCGCTCTTCACCTCAACAGGATGAATCTTTCCCTTAACTACCGCAAGATAATCCACCTCCGCAGAACTGCTTTTTGCCTGCCTGTCCCAGTAATAAAGCTCGCCTTTTTGTGATACAGCCATCTCCTGCCCGACAAACTGCTCAGCCATGGCGCCACGGTAAATATTCAGCAGATCAGACTTGGCATATTCTATATCCACCGACATACCGGAGAGATTCTGCATAAGTCCTATATCAACAAGAAGCGCCTTGAAAATCCGTGAGGATGCAGAAGCCCCTAACGGCAGACCCTCAGGATTTGCTGATGAAACCTTGCGCACCACATTAGCAAGGCAGAGAAGATCAAAGGCTTTCTTCAGCGTTGGATTGGAGTAGCCCTCGCCAAGACGGGAGTATTTGATCTGCTGCCCCACACTCTGCGAAAGCGTCCTGAACGCGCTGTCTAAACAATACCGGTCAATGTGAGGGGTGTATTTTGCAAAGTCCATTTTATAGGATTCAATGATTTCCTTCTGGACTTCAAACGATTCCTGCAGTGAGCCGGACTGGGCATAGGCCTTAACGCTTTCTGGCATGCCTCCAATAAAAAAATATTTCCTCAGCTCTTCGCACAGGTATTCATGCACGGACTGCGATAGTGGTGCAGGATTTCCGAGAACTGTTTTAGCTGCCTCGGCATTGCCGGTTGCCTCAAGATACTCTGAAAAGCATAAAGGATAAAGCTGAAGAAACTGTATCCTGCCTACGGGAAAGGAAATATCCTTCAATGCAAACTCAAGCAGAGAACCGGCAGCGACAACGTGAAGGCCTGGCAGTTCCTCATAAAAATAGCGCAGGGCTGTAATGGCCATAGGACATGCCTGTATCTCATCGATAAAAAGCAGAGTCTTCCCGGGGGTTATCTTCTGCTTCAGTAATATTTCGAGGTCAGAACAGATGCGTTTGGCGCTGAGATCACCCTCAAACAGTCTGTGCCAGGCAGGATTGCGTTCAAGGTCTGCTACGGCGATATTATCAAATGAGTTCTTGCCGAACTCCTTCAATGAAAATGTTTTCCCGACCTGCCGGGCGCCGCGCAGGATCAGTGGCTTGCGCCGCTTATTGTCTTTCCATGTCCTGAGTTCATTATCGATGAACCGCCTCATCTGAACCTCCTCTTTTCAAAATACAAGGCTATTCTATTATAATCTCTTTAAAAATGAAAGGTTAAATTACTGAAGGGCTTTTCCGGCCGTGTAGAGCTGGCCAACGAGCAGGATCTGAAGGACCTTAAAAGGGTTTTGTCACGCTGAGAAAAGAAGAGGTCACGCCGGAATGCGTAATCATTTGATTTTAATGGTGGAGCTGATCCCGACTGATGTCGGGACGTCCTCTTGATTCAAAATGAGATTCTGGTGGAGCTGATCGGGATCGAACCGACGACCTCTTGAATGCCATTCCCAATTTAGGGAACTTGGCAAGTGCTTGAAAATACCGCATAACGCCGCACAGGATAAGGATTTTACAGAGTTTTTTGTTTGTACATATATTGATATAATTTTACCGTTTTCTTTGAGCTTTTATCACGTTTTTATCACGTTGCCCTGAAAGGCCGCTAAGGAGTGTCTGCTGCACCCGCCCGCCATTCCGCAGCCACAAGGTTAATCATCGCCCCCACGCTCAGGCACTGCGCCTGCACCACTTTGCTTGTTCGCCGGGTCAGTCATCAGCGTTGCACTCCCTCCTGCTCTCTGCGCTCCGTTTGCAACCTCGCGCCTTCGCTCCTCCAAGCTTGTCCTTCGCCTTGCAGGGAATAGGAGCTTCAGCAACGCTTGTCCAAGCTGCCCGGGAGTAAAGACAAGAAAGGGTCTATTGCAGCAATGATATCTATTTTCTCTCGAAAATTTTGACCGCCAGTTCGTGGACGAGTTTAATGTCTTCGGGTGAACGAGTCCTTAGATAATCAACAAGAGCGGTTAGGTTGTCAGATAGGCTGTTACACGCCTTTTCCTTATATGTTACTGACAGGATTGTCGAAATTGGCTTCTTGACGTTACTTGCAATCTTGTAGAGGGTATCGATAGTCGGGATAGTAACGCATCTCTCAATTTTGCCCACACTGTCCTCGCTCATATCGCAGAGTTCAGCAAACTGACTCTGGGTCAGCTTCATCGACTTTCGTATCTCCCTTATCTTCCTGCAAATTTCTCTGTTTTTGTCTTTCATGCGCTGCTCCCTGTTACAAAATGTTAAACAAAAGATTCTCGGACTTAACAGGGATAGCTGGGCGGATACTAAACTTGACAATAAGGCGGATTAGTATTTAATATTAAAGCGTTTTATTGGGGGACAACCTTATTTCCTACTATTAACCCGGACATGAATGGATATTGAAACTTTAGCAGTTGGCGATAACAGCAATTGTGTAAGTGAGGCAACGGCGGCTTCATCAAGCCTCAGCGTTCTCATTGAACCCACTTCTGCCTGTAATCTTGACTGCCGTTACTGCTATAAAGGAGAAAAGTCTAATAAAGTTATGGGGTTACAGACCTTCGAGGCTGTAGCTCTGAAGGTCATCACATACACCCGCGACAATAGCCGGCCCCTTCTATTCGTTTGGCACGGCGGAGAGCCGACCCTTGCAGGTCCAGAATTTTACCGCCATGCCTTTAAGTATTGTGCTGACCTCAGCAGTGGGCATAAAGTGGCCCATACCCTACAGACAAACGGCACCATTCTTTCTGATGATCTCCTCGACCTCTTTGTAGAATATAAAGTTTCAATCGGCGTAAGCCTTGACGGCGCAGCTGATCACCATAACCGGATGCGGCCAATGAGAAACGGCGGGGATACCCATAACGCTATCATTGACGGCATCCTGCGTGCAAGAAACAAGCGACTCGATGTCGGTGTTCTCATGTCTATAACCAAAGACAATAAGGGGCAGGTTAAAGACATGTTTCAGTTCTGCCGCACAAACAACTTGACCTTTGGTCTGAACCCGATCAGCGCAGATCTGCATTCATCACATTCTGGCATCGAGATATCGCCTGAGGAATACCTTGACGCATGCACAGAGGCATTTGACCTTTGGTTCTATCAAAAGGCTTTCTCCATACAGGTAAATCCGGGCTACGGAGTAACAAGGCTGCTGCTTTCCAAAAACAGGCTTTCAGACTGTACGTTGAGCGAAAATTGCCAGCAGCATTTCATTTCCATAGGTCCGGAGGGTGATGTCTATCCCTGCAACAGGTTTTACAATGTGCCTGACTATCGGCTTGGCAATATCATTTCAGATGATCTCACTGCGATCATGGACAGCGAACGGCGGCGTTATCTTCTTGGCCGGTGTGCAGGCAAGATAGAGAAATGCCGAAGCTGCTCCATTGCACAATATTGCAACGGCGGCTGCATGCATCATGCCGTTGTTCATAATGGCTCGCTGTATTCACAGGATCATTTATGCCATGTCTATAAGGGGCTTGTAGAGCATGCGACAAAAAGACTTTCTGAGGCTTTGAATTGATATCAACATAGGGAGGATTAGTTTATGGAAGGTTTGACAGCAGTTCTCGAAAGAGCAGATGTAGTGATGAGCCAGCCGGAAAAGATCAGCAAGATTGAGCTTCCGGCACTGAAAGAGGTAATGGAGCAGGTAGCATCATCAAAGGATAGCGTCTATGGTTATTCCAGGCATTCAGATCACAGCGCAACCAGCACGCGGGGCTGTGCCATGGGCTGCATCGGAGGATAACAAGCAGTGCAGAACTGCAGGCTTGCAGAACAGGCTGCCACTTATGTCAAAGGCCACTTTGACAAGTTCTCGCGTAAAAAAAAGAAGGACCCCGGCGAGTGGTGCGCAGTAAGTGAAAGAGGGTATCTGGTTGTCTTCCATCTGAACAGGGAAGAGGATGACAAGGTAAAGCTCTACTATAGCAAAGGCCTTGATCCATTCGATAAGATCGCCTGTTCATGCTCAAGCACATTTATTCCGCCAAGACAGGACAGTGAAAAAGAATATCTATTCTATGTTGCGCCTGATGATGACGAGGCAATCAATGACAGGGTAACACATGCATTTACTGTTGATGGTAAGCCATATAGCTTCGTGCTTACAATGTCTTTCGTGCTCGGCCTTAAGTCTAATGAGGCATGGCCGAAAATTAAACGCAGGCTTGACAGGCTGATTGAAACCATACAGCCCGATAAGTCAGCCAGAATAGACTTGGACGAAGCTATTAAAGCTCTAAGAAAATTGATCGAAAATGGAGCAACAGAGCATAAGTGCCGCGATTTCATAAAAGACTATAAGACACTCCTTCTGCCGCATCCCTATGATTTCAGAAACATAGAGGTAAAAACCGAACAAGTGATGTCAAACGGAAGAAGCGATATTATCTTTTATGCCCGCCCGTCTCATACGCATAAAAAAGCAAAAGCGTACATCTGGGAATTGAAAAGACCGCTCCATGCCCTTTTAAGTTCAAGCGGCAAAAGCAAACGTTATTCACCGTCAGCTGAACTGGTAAGTGCGGAGAATCAGTTGCTGCACTATTACTTGGAGTTTTCACTCAATGGATATCTACAGCGTAAATACGGGATATACTCCGAAGATATAAAGCTTGGTGGCATTATCATCGGCTGTGACAGCATCTCTTCAAACTCACCTCACAACAGTGATCAGGCAGGTCATGTCATGAGTCCAGAGGATATGGCCAGAAATATACGCGAAAGATATTTCTATGAGCCGAACAATATGCAACTTCTGACATGGGACGATGTACTGAGAAGACTACAGAATATGAAAGAGAGCGTCCTATGACATCCTCTGGCGCAATACTGCAGGTCATAGCCCAGGCTGCCGAAGAATGGGCAAAAACCGCCTATCCATATCATACGCTCGCCAGTCTCGGTGAGCCTATAAAATCATTTGTACGTCATCCTGCTGACGATGTGGAAATAGAGCAGGCAGATGTCTTGTTATTTCTGATGTCTGCAGGTGTTCAGCACGGAAGCAACTGGTATTTCTGGGTTCAGAAATGTTTATCAATACCAGAGGCGCCTGACCGTCTTGTTGCAGCCCTGGCTACCGGATATGACCGTGTAACCTACCGTGCCCTTTATGCGCTCCAGTTATTTGATAAAACAGATGTGCAAAGAGCATTAGACAGAAGTCCAAAAAACCTCAGGCCCCTAATCAACAAAGTTGTTGTTGATCATGTCTTCAATGGCAAAGTGCTTTCATATGTCCAGGAGCAGACACGAAGCCATGATGCAGAAAAAGCCAAGAAGGCAGCAGCCGTAGTCCGAGAGATAACAAATATGTGTACGACAGCTCCGGATTTCGGAAAAGGTGACAAAAAGAAGGTGTTTATTTCTTACAACCACAGAGATGCTGCGCATGTAGAGAAGATCAAGCTACTCATTGATGGTGAGAATTTGGGAATAATCATTGATACTGATTATCTTCGGTTTGGTGACAATATTAAAGAGTTTATCAGAAAATCAGTGCGGGAAAGTGACTATACCCTTGCAGTAATTTCAAGAAACAGCCTGCTCTCCCCGTGGGTCATACATGAGGCGCTCGAAACCTTTATGCATGAGCAGGTAAGCGGTGTGCCAAAGTATCAGCCGATTGTCATTGATACGTGTTTTTATCAGAACAGCTTTTATCTTGAATCAGTCGAATCCATAGAACAAGGCATTTATGAGTTGGCTGATTACATATCAGCCCTTTCGAAAAAAGGTCTCACGACAAAAACCCTTGACGACAAAAAGAACCAGCTTATCAAACTGAGAAATGAAATGGATACCGTTTTATCCCGGCTTTCCGATAATCTGCATGCCGATTGTACGACGCACGAGAAGATGGAAGAAAATATCAAGAAACTTTGTGGGCAACTTCTGGAAAGATGATATGAAAATTCTCCTCATCTCCAAAGACGGCGATAGCCTTGACCTTGCCCTCCGGCTTCAGAAGGAAGGGCATGAAGTTTCATTTTCGATCCAGGACAAGGATTATTCAAAGGTCGGTGACGGCTTCGATCTCAGAAAGGTTAATGACTGGAAGGCTGAACTTCCTTGGGTCGGTAAAGACGGCCTCATTATCTTTGATCAAAACGGCTGGGGCAAAGAGCAGAATGAACTGCGAAGGGCTGGTTATTCAGTGCTTGGAGGTTCTGCAGGCGGCGACAAGCTGGAATTCGACCGCAAGCACGCTCAAGAGGTTTTCAAAAGATGCGGTATTAAAACTGTGGTTTCAAGACATTTCCGCTCAGCTGACGAAGCTATTAAGTTTGTAAAAAGAAAAAGAGGCCGGTGGGTCGTAAAGCAGAATGGTCATATAGATAAATGTTTCGCTTATGCAGGAAGAAGGCCTGACGGCAGCGATGTTATAGACCTGCTCGAAAACTATAAGACCTTTAATCATACTGAATGTTCATCCATAGACCTTCAGGAAAGGATCATGGGTGTTGAGATAGGCGTTGCCCGATACTTTAACGGCAAAGACTGGGTCGGCCCTATTGAGATGAATATAGAGCATAAGAACCTCTTCCCGGGCGGCCATGGCCCCAAAACCCCTGAGATGGGTACAGTGGTCTGGTATGACGAAAACGAAGCCAATAAGCTCTTTAATGCAACCCTCTTGAAACTCAAACCTTATCTTCGGAAGATCGACTTCAGGGGAGATATAGACATCAACTGCATTGTAAACGAGCAAGGCGCCTTTCCTCTTGAGGCTACTCCTCGCTTTGGCTATCCGGCCATCCATGCACAGAGTATCCTGAACCGTTCTCCCTGGGGAGAGTTTTTAAAGGCAGTGGCGGATGGCAAGACGTATAAGCTCAGATGGAAGAAGGGCTACTGCATAGTTGTTCTCGTAGCTACGCCTCCGTTTCCCTATACAGAGGTGAACAGTAAATATAGCCCTGAGGGATTAAGGATATATACAAAGCAGGGGATTACAGAGGAAGAGCACAACCGTATTCATTTTAGCGAGGTTAACTGCAGCAGTGGAAACTACTGCGTTGCAGGCAAAAGCGGGTATGTGCTTTGCGTAACAGGGCACGGGCAGTCAGTGCAGCGGGCTCATGAAGAGGTGTACAGCCTTCTCGATAAGCTCTGTCTGCCCCGGATGTTTTATAGAAATGATATCGGCAATAAGTTTATCGAACATGACAGGGCTCTGCTTAAAAAGTGGGGGTATGTTTAGGATGGCTAATAGGATGGAAATCCCAGAACCTCTCTTTTCATGGATGAACCCAAAGCTGGAAATTAGAGATTCCGGCAGATACGGCAAAGGAGTCTTTGCAAGGGAAGACATCAAGAAGGGCGAGATGCTCTTTGTGATGGGCGGGTATATCCTGACAATCGAAGATGAAAATAACCTCAAAGGTGTTGTTGCGGACAAACCGATCGAGATATCAGAATGGTTTTCGATAGGCCCCAGAAAATCCTCGGATTTAGCGCGTATGCCGCAAAGTTACGTCAACCACAGCTGCAACCCAAATGCCGGATTCAAAGGCCAGATATTCATGATGGCAATGCGTAAAATTCGGGGGGGGGGGTAGAAGAAATTACTTACGATTACGCGATGGTTATGCACTCCAATAAGGAGAGCGCAACGTACTTCAAAATCCCCTGCCTCTGCGGCGCGAAGAACTGCCGTGGGTTTATTGCAGAAGACGACTGGAGGAGACCGGGGCTTCAGAAGAAATATAACGGCTGGTTTCAGTGGTTTTTGCAGGAGAAGATCAATAGGCTCAGGATCAAGAAGAATAGAGGATGAAATCAATATGGAGAAGAGATACTCATGGATCAATCCTCAACTCGAAGTTAGAAACTCGGGGGGGGGGGGGGAAATATAAAAG
>Ga0233425_10004965_pt1 | contig 21642 bp, 17 predicted proteins | sample Watercolumn_Towu_2_FD_181712 | JGI IMG/M metagenome (GOLD analysis project Ga0233425, IMG submission 181712) | Freshwater microbial communities from Lake Towuti, South Sulawesi, Indonesia - Watercolumn_Towuti2014_140_MG | ecosystem: Environmental > Aquatic > Freshwater > Lake | place...
GCATCCACGTGCGGACAAACGTTCTCCCGCCCGAGCCGATCGAGGAACCCGGCTTTCTCCATAACCAAGTACGGTTGGGTGTGCGGGGCGCTCAGGATCAGGTGCTTGCCCTTGGCGCGCAACCGCTCGCAGAGGTCCTCGAGCGCGTTGAGGCCCGTGGCGTCCATCGCCACCACCTTGCGCATCCGGAGTATCAGCACCTCCGGTTCCTGCTTAAGCCGCTTGAGCGCGCTCTCGAGCTTGTCCGCCGCCCCGAAGAAAAACGCGCCGAAGATGCGATACACCATCACACCCTCCGGCACCGCCTTGCCCACCAGCGAATGATGCGAGCCCTCGGTTTCGGTGCTCTCGTCCACCGCGATGATCTGCGTCGTCTCCGACAGCCGTTTGATGAACAGCATCGCGGCCAGCACCATGCCGATCTCGACCGCCGCCGTCAGATCGATGATCACCGTCAGACTGAACGCCACGAGGAACACCACCGCGTCGTGCTTGGGCCACTTGGGCAGCCGCCCGAAATTGTGCCATTCACCCATGTGCAGCGCCACGTTCACGAGCACCGCGCTGAGCGTGGCCAGGGGGATGTACCGCGCGAGCGGCGCCGCCGCCAGGATGATCACCAGCAGCGTCAGCGCATGCACCATGCCCGCCACCGGCGTGCGCGCGCCGCTCTTGACGTTCGTGGCTGTCCGCGCGATGGCGCTCGTGGCGGCGATGCCGCCGAAAAGCGGCGCGACCATGTTCGCAATTCCCTGGGCGATCAACTCCTGGTTCGAATCATGCCGGTCGTCCACCATCCCGTCGGCGACGACCGCGCAGAGCAGGGATTCAATGGCCGCCAGCAGGGCGATCGTCAGCGCCGGTTGCACCAGGTGCCGCATGCTCTCCCACGACAAGGCCGGCAGGTGCGGCGCCGGCAGGCCTTGCGGGATGCCCCCAAAGCGGCTGCCGATCGTTTCCACCGGCGCCCCGAAAAGCGCCACCACGACCGTCCCGAGCATGAGCGCCACGATCGAACCGGGGACGCGCCGCTGCCAGTTCCCGGGCCAAAAGGAGATGAGCGCGAGCGACGCGCCCGCCAGGATCACGGCCGGCCATTGCAGAGTGCCGAAGTTCGCGGCCAGCAGTTTCATCTTCTCCCAGAACTCGGAGGGCACATGCTCGACTCGCAGCCCGAAGAAGTCCTTGATCTGCGTCGTGAGGATCAGCACGGCGATCCCGCTCGTGAAACCCATCGTCACCGGGTAGGGTATGTACTTGATCATCGTGCCCATCCGGGCCAGGCCCAAAATCGCCAGAAACGCGCCCGCCATGACCGTGCAGATCGCCAGATTGTCCAGTCCGTACTTGGCCCCGATGCCATAGAGAATCACGATAAACGCACCCGTCGGTCCCCCAATGCAGACCCGCGTGCCGCCGAGGGCCGAAATCAGGAAGCCGGCGATCACCGCCGTGAAAATGCCCGCCTCCGGCTTCACGCCCGAGGCGATGGCGAACGCCATCGCCAGCGGCAGCGCCACGATGCCCACAGTCAGCCCGGCCACCACATCGGGCGCCAGGTCCGCGGCCGAGTATTGCTTCAAGGTTTCCAGCAGCCGTGGCCGGAACGGAAAGGTCACTTTCATTCGCTTAATTCATGATGACGGCGCGCGCAGCCCAAGCTCAGTGCCGCGGGGGAATAGGCGCCATCACCTGGAGGAATACATACCAGCAGCGCCCGCAATGCAAGCGCGAAGGCGCCACGGTCGAAAACAAACAACGGCGGGCCTACCGGACAATGTGGCAGGACGCAGAAGCCGTCGCGCCCAGATCGGGGCTGAGAAACGGGATGCCGAGGGAAAGTCCGCGCAGGATCAGCAAGAGGCTCAGGCCCACCAGGCACACGGGGATGATCCGCGGCAATCGCAGCCGCAAAGCCCGTTGGAGGGATTGCCCCGCCAGGCTCAACGCCAGCATCACCGGCACCGTGCCCAGTCCGAACGCAAGCATGTAGGCGGCTCCCGCCCCAGCGGCGCCCGTCGAAGCCGCCCCGGCACAGGCCACGTACACCAGCCCGCAAGGCAGCAGGCCGTTCAGAGCTCCCAGCAGACCCAGTGACAGCCACCCGCGGCGCCCGAGCAGTTGCCCCATGCCCGCCTTCAGCACGGCGACGAACCGGACCACCGGCGTGTTCAGCGCCACGCGCCGCGACACGAGCCAGCCGGCGAGAATCGCCACACCCAATGCCAGGGAAACCCACCGTTGCAGACCCGCCATGAACGCGGCCTGGCCAGCCAACCCGAACAGGACGCCCAGCAGGCCATACGTCAGCAAGCGCCCCGCGTTATAGGCGAGGCGCCCCAGGACGTAGCCGGATCGGCTCGCGCCCGCCGTCGGCAGCGCCATCGCCAGGGGACCGCACATCCCCGCGCAATGCAGGCTGCCCACTCCACCCAAAAGGAATCCGGTCCAAATCTCCATAGCCCTAACCCACTACGAGGCCTTGCGGCGGACCACCACACACTGCTCGAGGAAAAACTCCTTGCCCTCGACGGCCCAGGAGACGCGCACCCTCCATAAGCCAGGCTCGAGGGCTCGAGCATCGAGCACCTGGCCGCCGGTGGCGTCCACCTCGAGCTCGAGCGTGCGATCGAGCCTTGCGGACGATGGCCGGTAGAGCCGGACCTGACCCGCGGGTTTGCGGCCGGCTGGTTCGCCCGGCAGCCGGATGCTGATCTGTTGCCGCTGCGGGTCGTAGGCGACCGCGCCCTCTCCGCTGGCCTGCCGTGCGCGGTCCATGCGCTCGATCTGGGCCTGGTACTTGAGCTCTTGTTCGTAGTAATCCGGGCTCACGAGCTCGACTCGCTGTGACGCGCTGAACGCCACCAGGCCGGCGGTGATGGCAACGAACACAACGAAGCACGCGGGAATGGCGATCGGCCAGGGATTGCGTGTCGCAGGGGCGGGATGCATCGGAGAGAGCGGGTTGATCGAGGGGTCGGGCGGGTCAGTTCGGTTTGTCGAGGTCCGGGTCGGGGCCAATGAACATCGTCTTGATGGTCTGGAGCCGCCGGCCCTGGGAATAGACGCCCACCACGAGACGCATGGTGGCGGCGGTGACGCGCGGGCGGGCCAGCTCAACCAGGACCGACGTCTGCGCGAGACTCTCGGGCTGGACCCAGAGCGGGCCGCCCATCACCCTGATGTCGCCTGGGATATTCTCCAGCCGCAGTTCGATCGGGGCGCCTCGGGAGGTCTTATTCACCAGCTTCATCAGGTACAGGTTGTTGATCCCGCCCCCGGGCGTGATCTGGAACAGCCCGCCCGGCGCGCGCAGCAGCGTGGTCTCGACCTCGGGCCGCGTAAACAGCAGGAAACCCAGCAACCCGCCCAGCGCGGCCAGAACGCAGGCGTAGCCGATGATGCGCGGGGTGAGTTTGAGTTTCTCGCCAAGCTCGATGCCGTTGGCGGAGGCGTAGCGAATGAGGCCGGGCGGCCGATGGATCCGGGCCATCACGGCATTGCAGGCGTCGATGCAGGCCGTGCAATGCACGCACTCCATCTGCGTGCCGTCGCGGATGTCGATGCCCGTGGGACAGACGGTGACACAATTGCGGCAGTCGATGCAGTCCCCGAGTCCCGCGCGGCGGCGCTGGTCCCGAGCCTGGTCGCGGCGCAGGCGGGCGCGACGCTCGCCGCGCTTGTGGTCGTAAGCCACGACGATCGTGTGCTCGTCCACCAAGGTGGACTGGAGCCGTCCGTACGGGCAGATGAACGTGCAGGCCTGTTCGCGGAACCGGGCGAAGATGCTGTAAAACACCAGCGTGAACAGGATCATGAACGTCAACCCCTTGACGTGGTCGGCGGGGTTGTCGGTGACGATCTGGAAGAGCCGCTCGCTGCCGATGATATAACTGAGGAGCGTGTTGCCCACCAGGAACGACAGCCCCAGGAAGACCAGGTGTTTGGCGGCCTTGAGCGCGATCTTCCGGGGCGTCCACGGGGCGGCGGCCAGCGCGCGCTGCCGGTGGGAGTCGCCTTCCATGAAGTACTCGATCTTGCGAAAGACCATCTCCATCAAAAGCGTCTGCGGGCAGGTCCACCCGCACCACAGCCGGCCGAAGGCCCCTGTGAACACCAGGATGCCGGTCAGGAACAGGAGCGTGGCAATTGCGAAGATCGCCACGTCTTGCGGCCAGAAAATCTGGCCGAAGATCACGAACTTGCGCTCGACGATGTTGAGCAGCAGCAGCGGATTGCCCCGGATGCGCACGAACGGCCCGGCGAACATGATGAACAACAGGAGGTAACTCACGCAGGTCCGCGCCTGGTAGAACGCGCCCTGCGGCTGCCGGGGACGCAGCCAGCGGCGGCGGCCCTGCTGGTCAGCCGTGCTGAGATGATCGCGGAAATCCGCCCAATTGACCGCCTCGACCGGCGACGGTCCGGCCACCTCCGCCTCCCGAGGCAGGCGTGGATTCAAGATCGAGGCCGGCTTACTCGTACGGGTTGGGCCCCTGTTCGGCAGGCGCCTGGTTCTCGGGCGGTTTCGGGTTGGGCGGCTTGGTGCCGCGGAGCGTATGGATGAAACTGGCGACGGCGTGGATTTCATCCGGTTTGAGGAGGCCTTTCCACGTGACCATGCCCTTCTCGGGCACGCCGTTCCAGATCACCTTCAGGTTATCGGAGTATTGCGGGCCGTGGACCCAGTAATCGTCGGTCAAGTTCGGGCCGACGAGGCCGCCGCCGTCGGGGCGGTGGCAGGGCGCGCACATGCGCATGAAGAGGTCCTTGCCCGTGGCCAGCAGTTTCTCGTCCTTCGACGGTTGGAGCGAGGCCATGGTGACCTCGAACCGCGCCATGGCGTTGGACTTGATCAAGTCGCCCTTGGCCATCTCCTTCGAGTACTCGGCCTGGCTAAGGTCGCCGGCGCGCAGGACGTGGTAATAGCAGAGATAGATCGCCGAGAAGATGATCGTCAGGTAGAACAGCCACACCCACCAGCGCGGGAGTTGGTTGTCCAGTTCGCGAATACCGTCGGCTTCGTGGTCAAGCAGGAGCGGATCAGGCGCGTCATTCATGTCGAGAGTCTCCATCAGGGTTCGGGGTGGCATCGTCGTCCAGGGGCAGCTCGCGCATCGAGTCGAGGTAGGACCGCTTGAGGCGGCAGGCCCAGACGAGCGCCCCCAGGAAACAAACGAAGAAAAGGCAAATCGAGATCACGCCGTAGTGGCTGATCCCGCCGATCTTGGTCAGAACGTTCTGGATCATGGTGTGGCGGGGCTGCTTGCTGCTCCCCCCTTGATGTCTGTGCCCAACCGCTGCAAATAGGCGATCAGCGCGATGATCTCGCGGTCCGGAGGGGCTTTCACCATGCCCACGGCCAGGTTGCGCACCACATTCGTGGTTTGCTTCTGCAGTTCGCCCAGCGCCCGCTGCTCATAACCTGGCGGGTAAGGCACCCCGGTCTTGCGCAACGCGGCAATGCGCGCCGGCAGCGGGGACGTATCCAGCTTCGACGTCAACAGCCACGGGTAGCGCGGCATGACCGACTGCGGTGAGGTCGAGGTCGGGTCGTCCATGTGGCGGTAATGCCAGGCATCGGGGTACTTGCCCCCGACGCGGTGGAGGTCGGGCCCCGTGCGCTTCGAGCCCCAGAGGAAGGGATGATCATAGACATACTCCCCGGCCTTCGAGTATTCGCCGTAGCGCTCGGTTTCCGAGCGGAAGGGGCGCACCATTTGGGAGTGGCAGCCTACACAGCCTTCGCGGATGTAGAGATCCCGTCCCAACACCTCCAACGGGCTGTACGGCTTCACGCTCGCGATGGTGGGCACGTTGTGTTTGATCAGGAACATCGGAATGATCTCGATCAGACCGCCGACGAGCACCGCCACCACCGCCAGCACCGTGAAGGTGAGCGGCTTGGCCTCGAGCCACCGGTGGCCGTGGGTGCGCGGCCCCTCGGGCGCGGGCGCCGGCGACAGGGGCGCGGCCTGGGCCTCCTGCTCGGGAACGAACTGGCCGCTGCGAGCCGTGCGATAGAGGTTTACCGCCATCAGGACCACCCCCACAATGTAGAGGGCGCCCCCGATCGCCCGCAGGCGATGCATGGGCAGGATTTGGATCACCGTCTCGAGAAAGTTCGGATACTGCATGAACCCATCCGAGTTGAATTGCTTCCACATCAGCCCCTGGGTGATGCCGCTCCAATACATCGGGATGACGTAAAACATCATCCCCAGCACCGCGATCCAGAAATGGTAGTTGGCCAGCTTGGTGGACCAGAGCTTCGTATTGTAGAGCCGCGGGAACAACCAGTAGAGCACGCTGAAGGTCAGGAAACCGTTCCAGCCCAGCGCGCCGGTGTGCACGTGTGCGATCGTCCAATCCGTGTAGTGCGAAAGCGCGTTGACGCTCTTGATCGCCAGCGTCGGGCCTTCCAGCGTCGCCATGCCGTAGGCCGTCACCGCCACCACCATGAACTTGAGCATCGGGTCCTCGCGCACTTTGTCCCAGGCCCCGCGCAGCGTCAGCAGGCCGTTGAGCATCCCGCCCCACGAAGGGGCCACGAGCATCACCGAGAAGACCATCCCGAGCGATTGCGCCCAATCGGGCAAGGCCGTGTAGAGCAGGTGATGCGGGCCCGCCCAGATATAGACAAAAATCAGCGCCCAAAAGTGGATGATCGAAAGGCGGTAGGAAAAGACCGGACGGTTCGCCGCTTTCGGGAGGAAGTAGTACATCATCCCGAGGTAAGGCGTGGTAAGAAAGAAGGCCACGGCGTTGTGCCCGTACCACCACTGCACCAGGGCATCCTGCACACCCGCATACATCGAGTAGCTCTTCCACAACCCGGCTGGCACCTCCAACGAGTTGAAGATATGCAGCACCGCGACCGTGATGGCCGTCGATATGTAAAACCAGATGGCCACGTACATGTGCCGCTCGCGCCGCCGCCACAGCGTACCAAACATGTTGATCGCGAATGCCACCCAGACCACCGCGATCGCGATGTCGATCGGCCATTCCAGCTCCGCGTACTCCTTGCTGGTGGTCAGGCCCAGCGGCAGCGTGATGGCCGCCGCCACGATGATCGCGTTCCAGCCCCAGAAGTTGAACCAGCTCAGGCCGTCGCTGAACATCCGCGCCTTGCAGAGCCGTTGCAGCGAATAGTAGATGCCCATGAACATCCCGTTGCCCACGAACGCGAAGATCACCGCGTTCGTGTGCAAGGGGCGCAAGCGGCCGAACGTCACGAAGCTCAGGTTCAGGTTCGCCTCCGGCCAGAACAACTGTGTGGCGGCCAGCAACCCGGCGCTCATGCCCACCACGGCCCAGACCACCGTGGCGATGGCAAACGCCCGCACAATCCGGTTGTCGTACTTGAAGGTTTCAACGTTCATGTTCGTTTGCACTCCGACTCGTTCGCGGGACCGATGTCCCTGGTTCATTCGAGTGATCGTCCAACAATACCCGCATGGAAGGCGTGCAGGTGTCGTCGTACTGCCCGGCGCGCACCGCCCAGACAAAGGCGCACAGGAAGAGCACCGCCATCACGAGGCTGGCGCAGATGAGCAGGATCAGCGCGCTCATGATGCGGGCGCCGCAGGCAGGCCGGCCCGGCGTCCCAGCCAGGCGGTCGCCCCGCAGGCGAACGCCACGACCGTTGCCGAGCTCAGCGGCATCAGCAGCGCGCAAATCGCCGGGGACAACTGACCCCGCGCCGCGATGCTGATGCCGATCACGTTATAGACGCTCGAGAGCACAAAGCTCAGCCGCACGATCCGCACCGACTGCCGGGCGAAACGCAGGACCTCCCCAAGCCGCGACACCAGGGCCGCCGACAGAATCACGTCGCTGGCGGGCGAGAACGCCCCCGCCGTTTCCACCACCGCCACCCCCACGTCGCTCTGCCGCAGAGCGCCCGCGTCGTTGAGGCCGTCCCCCACCATCATGACCCTCCGCCCCGAGCTCTGCAGCCGCCGCACGAAGCCCAGCTTGTCGAGCGGGCTCTGGTTGAAATGCAGGCGCGTGTCCTCTCCAAACAACGCGCCGAACCGCAGGCGCTCCTTCTCGTTGTCGCCGCTGAGCAGGCTTACTTCGAAGGCAGGCCGCAGCCCGGCCAACAACCGGTCCGCGTCCGGGCGCAACGTGTTCGACAACACAAAGCGGCCACGGTAGCGGCCATCGATCGCCACCCACACAGCGCTGCCTTCCGGCGCCGCCCCGGCGGGCACATCCACGCCGCCCTCCATCAGCCACGCGCGCGACCCCAGCCTCAACTCGCGGTCGGCCGCCGTCCCGGCCAGGCCGCTCCCAGCCACCTCCTGAACCCCGCTAACCGAGGCCGCCGGCCGGGCCTCGCCCAGGGCCCCGGCGATCCGAACCGCGTGCGGATGCAGCGAATGCCGCGCCAACGCGCCCACCAAGGCCGCCTCCGCGTCCGAGAGCGGCTCGCCCTCGAATCGGACGCCTCGAGTGCCACTCACCGTGAGCGTCCCCGTCTTGTCGAACACGATCGCATCCACGCGCGCCATGCGTTCGAGCACCAGCGGGTTCTTGAGGTACACCCCCGCCCGCCCCAGCCAGCGCTGCGCTGTCCCGAGCGCGAAGGGCGCCGCCAGCGCCAGCGCGCAGGGACAAGCCACGATGAGCACCGACGCGAAGGCACGGACCGATAATTCCGGGTTCACCAGCGCCCACCCAAGGCCCGCCACGGTGGCAATTCCAAGCACCGCCACCGTGAACCGCCGGCTGAACTGGTTCGTGAGCGTGGGCAGGTCGTCCTCGCCCCGCTTGCGGAAGGCCTCGTCGTTCCAGAGCGATGTCAAGTAACTTTGTGACACAGGCTTGACCGTCTCGACCGCGATGGCGCCGCCTACCTGGTGGCCCCCCGCATAGAGATAATCCCCCGGCGCTTTGGCCACCGGCTCGGACTCGCCGGTCACGAAACTGTAGTCGATCAGCGCGGGCCCGCTCACCAGCCGCGCGTCCGCCGGGATCAACTCGCCATTCCGCAGCACCAGCCGGTCGCCCCGCCGCAGCTTCGCGATGGGCACTTGCTCCTCGGCGTCGCCGTTCTTGCGAACCACGGACAACGGGAAGAAACAGCGGTAATCACGATCAAACGCGAGGCGATCGTAGGTCTTCCGCTGGAAAATCCTGCCGCATAACAAAAAGAACATCAGGCCCGCCAGGGAATCCAGGAACCCCTCGCCCGTCCCGCTCAGAATCTCGGCGGCGCTCTCGAGAAACAACGCCGCGATCCCGATGGCGATGGGAACCTCGATGGTCAACATTCGCCGGCGAAGGCTGATCGCCGCGGCCCGCCAGTAATCGGCGGCGCTGTAGCCCACCACCGGCAGCGACAACAGCAGGCTCAGATAGCCGAACAGGCCCTTCAGATCGTGGCCGTTGCTCGGGTCCATCCCGAAGTAGGAGGCGAGACTGAAGAGCATCGTGTTGCCGAACACGAACCCCGCGATACCGACCTGCAAGTAGAGGCGCTTGTGCGAGGGGACCGCCCGGGGTTGCTCGACGTCCGCCAACGTCAGCCGCGGCTCATAGCCCAGCGACGCCAACAGCGAAGCCACTTTGCCGAGCGACACCTTGCCCGGCTCGAACACGACCGAGACCTCGCGCCGGAGGAAGTTGACTTGCGACCGCCCGATCCCGGCGTGAAACCGGAACAAGCTCTCGAGCAGCCAGACACACGCGATGCAGTGGATGGCCGGAACCTGGAAGGTGACGCGGGCCACCTTGCCATCCGAGAAATCGAGGAGCCGCGAGGCGACGGTTGGGTCATCCAGGCACGCGTAGCGGTCCGGCCGGGGAGGTGCGCCCACGCGGATGCCGGGGCGCGCAGCCAACTCATAGAACTGCCCCAGCCCTTTTTCGGTGAGCAGTTCATAGACGGTCTGGCAGCCCTGGCAGCAGAAACGCCGGTCCTCCACCGCTGGCGCCCCGCTCGGACAAGGGCTCCCGCAATGAAAGCACGACCCGTCCTCGCGCGGCGCAGCCCTCAGGCCGCGCCCGCGTTCGGTCGGTGTTTCCGCCGCCAGCGCTGCCGCATCCGTCGGCCGCGCCGGGGCGGCTGCATCCAATACGTTCATCAGCAGTGGGTCGGTGTGGTTCGCCGATTCTCGCGTTCGAGTCGCGAGAACACCGCTGAGCCAACCATTCCGCGCCCGGAGCCGACTACGCCTTTATTACCATTTCCTCACCCTTTTTTGCCATAACCCACCTTAATTTGGCCTCCCCCTCCTTCCCGCCAGGGCGCACGTTCGTAGTCCGGTCCCGCGCGTTTGTGGTCCAGTCCCGCGGCCGCGGGACCGCCCGTTTGTAGTCCGACCTCAACGCCCGCGCTCGGGGACAGGCCGCAGTTTGACCTGTTGGATGTCCATCACGGCGGCGGCTTGTTTGCGCGCGGGCCGAATCGCGAGCGAATAGCTCCCCACGCGCGGGAATGTGACTTGGCCCAATTCGCGCGGAATGAAGTGCTGGAAGTGGCCGGTGTCCTCGACAACGAACTTGAACTTGCGGCCGCCCACCTCGACCTCGACCTCACTGCCACCCATGCCAGCGCCACAGCCCTGAAAAACCTCGACCGCGAAACTGCCGGGCCGAGTGACCTCGAATTCCCATTCGGCCCAATCGGCGGGGTTGACCCAGTAGCCGAGGCAGTTCTTGTTCGTGGCCGGTTCGTAGCGGAGCATGACGCTGTGGGTGATGGCGTCGCGGGCGTGGAGTGTCACCAGTCCGGCGGCGTCCTGCGCAACCGGCCCGCCCTCGGGCGCCGGACGCAGGGTGAGCGCCTTGAGGTTCATAACGGCGGCGCCCGTCATGCGCTTGCAGCCTGCCCGCACCACGAACGGCTCGGCCTTGGCCAGGTAGAAGCGGCCCAGCGGCAGCGTCCGATACCGATACCAACTGCCGGTGGACGGGCGCTTGCCGGTGAGCGTCTTGCCCGCAAGCTCGACTTCCACCTCCGTGCCGTCGCCGCCTTCTGCCGAGTATGTCAGTTCCACGTCGTACATGCCCCAGCGTGTGGGCTTGTAGTCCCACGTGACGGAATTGGAGGGGTCGGTCCAAAAGCCAATCCGGTGGTTGCCCGGATGCGACTCGAGTCGGGCGTGGCCGCCGGTCACCTGCGCGTCCGCGGCGAGAAAAACGATTCGGCCATCGGCCAACTGGCCGGTTCGCTCCGCCGTCTCGACCAAACAGCGCGCCGGTATGGCGCGTGAGTTGGCCGGCCCAAGCTCGAGTGTGAGTTGGCTGGCATCGGTGTTGAACACCCAAGACAGCGGGAGGGGCTCACCGCCTCCGAGCAAGCGAGCGGACACGATCTCGGGGAACGGCGTCGGCAAAGCCAACCTCCCGTCCACCGGCCAGGCACTGATCTCGAACCGCAGGACGCCGGGTTGGTTGGTGAGTTCAACCATGCGACCCCACGCCGGCTGCGGATGCCAACCAGCGCCACCAGCGCCTTCGGCAGTCTGGCCACACCACGGCAGGGAGAGGCTGGCGACGACGAAAACCACGCAGCGGAGGGCTCGGGAGATCATGCTAAAGCGAGCGCCTGCGACCGGGCAGTGCCGCAGGCATGGCGGTCTGGGGGCGGCAGGCAGTTGGTCACGGTACAAAAAGCAGGGCCGGGTTCCAACCCGGCCCTTACTTCGGAAACAACTACGAGAACTTTCGGTCTTACACGGTAGCGCACAAACTACCGGAAATTGTCAACCGACGCGGCGCCGCAGACTTACGCCTTCACTTCGCACACGGTCCAACTCACTGCACTTCTGCATCGGTCAGTGACGTGATGAAAATACACGATTCCGTGTCCCCCGCTAGTCACCAGTACTGGTGACACGGCTATGGACGAGGAACGGCCCGTGATCTGGAGGCGTGTGAGACACACATCTTGTTGCATATCAATAACTTGTGATTGAGATGCCCGCCTTGACGTCCGGTAAATACGTCCACCGAGCCTCCATTGGCAGGCCGCTGGGGACACTCTATGGGGACAAATCCAGGCAAACCAGGCGGTCTTCTCCACGCAGGTACAGCTTCTTGCGCGAGAGCACAGGCCCCGCCCAACACGGATGGTGCAAGCCGGGAATCTGCGCGCGCGCCAGTTCATTGGGTGCGCTGGGGCTTGGTTTGAACAATCCCAACAAGCCGCCCTCGCCCAGGGCGATGAGCTTGCCATCGGCCAGGATCAACGAGCCGCGTCCGAACACGGCAGGCGTGCGCGAGCTGTGCGGGGTCCAGCTCTCGTCCCGGCCCCAAGCCAGTTTGCCCGTCATGAGGTCGATGCAGCGGAAACTGGCGTCGGGCTCGTTGCGTCCGCTGAACGCGTAGAGATGGCCCTGGTAGTAGATCGGTGTGGACCAGTGCGCTTCAAGAGAGGTGCCGCGCCAGACCTCGTCGAAGCCTCGTCCGCCCGGTTTGACGCGGAGCAAGACCGAGCCGACCTTGTAATATGCCGCCGAGATGAGCACGAGGTCGTCCACGACGACTGGCGTTGCGGCGTTGACGGACTCATCCACGCGGGCGCGGAACCATCGGCTGAAGTTGACTTCGCCGCGCGCCGGGTCGAGCGAGACCAAGCCCTGTCGCGTGAGGCAGAAGGCGGTGCGCCGGCCGTGGACTGTAGCCAGCTTGGGGGTCGAGTAGCTGGCCTGCTTCTCCCAGCGTTGCCAGGCCACGGTGCGCTCGCCCGGCCAGCCGAGCATGGGCTCCCCGGTCCAATTGCGTTCGCCGACGCTCTCCCAGCGGGTCTTTCCCGTCGCGGCGTCCAAGGCGGCCATCCCCGAGTTGGGCTGGCCACCGACCATGACCAGGAGCGTGTCGCCCTCGAGCACGGGTGAGGTCCCCACGCCGAAGAACGCGGGCGGCACTTCCCAATCCAGGGCGGTATCGCGGTCCCAGACGCGCTTTCCGGTCGTCAAGTCAAGGCACACGAGCCGGCCCTCGGCTCCGAACGTGTAGCACCGCTCGGCGGTCAGCAGCGGCGCCGCGCGCGGCCCGTTGTTGTAACCGTAGGGATCGATGAAGCGACTCGGATAGCCGTACCGCCAGAGCGGGCGCCCCGTGGCGGCCTCGACACTTTGCACGACTTCTTCGTCTCCCTGCCGATGGTGGTACACCAACCGTTCCCCCCGTACCGAAGGCGCGCTGTACCCTGTGCCGATGGCCTTCTCCCAGAGCACCGGCGGGCCGCCGGCGGGCCAGGCCTCGCGCAGACCTGTTTCGCCGGAGATCCCGTTGGCGCGTGGTCCGAGAAACTGCGGCCAATCCTCGCCTGCCGCCGCCGTGGATGATGCCGTTGGCCCTTCCGCCGCGGGTTTCGAGACAGGTCCTTCAGCCCCCAGGACAGCCGCCGCAAGGAGGACAGCGAGGCGGCGGGAGCGGGTGATGGCGCGGGCGACTGCCGGCAGTGGCCCATAAGTCCACATTCTCGACTGCATGAGCGGCGGACCTTACGCGACTCGCGCGCGTCGTGCCAACGAAAAGGAAACGCGACCGGTTGGGCGCGAGGACCGCGGTTACTCGAGCGCTTTCGGGGGCGCGAAGATGAGTGAGGCGAGGATCGCCTGGCGGGCAGTGCGCGGATGGCGGAGTTGATGCACGACGCTCATGGCCTCAGGGGTGCGCGCCGGTCGTCGGGGGGCAGGCTGAGCGGGGACAGGTTGTTCGGTGCGGGCGGTGACCTCGCGCATTCTGGCGGCGGCCTGCTCTTCGAGCTTGCTGGCGCGCACGTAAGCGGCGGCCGACTGCTGCAGGGTGGCGAGCTCGAAGCTTGGGGCCGGGGCCTGATCCAGTGCCTCGGAGGGCGCCGGGAACCGGACCGGCGGAGTGGCCGGCACGGGCAAGCCATCGGCAGGCGCCAGCGGCGGAGCCGGAGGAGGAGGCGGGCTCACGGCCGCGCGTGCCGCCGGCACGGCGGGTGGGACCGCCGGCGCCGGTGCGACCACCGGCGGTGGCGCCCGCGGGGCCGGAGGTGGCAGCGCTTCACCTTCGAGCAACCGGCGCAACTCCTCGGCGAGGTCGAAGGCCGGCTGGGGCGCGGGCGCTGGTGTGCGTTCGGAACTCGGAGCAGTCGAGGCGCGGGGCGGCGGTGGTGGTCGCTGCTGGCCGTCCTGGGGGCGTGAACGCCAGCCAGCTTCTTTCTCGCGCCGCCGTTGCTCGTACCAATTCGAGGCCGCACCCAGCAGGGCGACCACGACTACGAAAACCAGGCCCTCCCACGAGGCCGCCTCGAGCAAGCGCATGGCTAGGGCGGCGAGGTCTTGGCTCCCGGGCTGGCCGCGCTGCCCCCGGCGATGCTCTCGCGCATGCTGCTATCGGCCTGGATATTGCGCAATCGGTAGTAATCCATCACGCCGAGGTTGCCGCTGCGGAAGGCCTCCGATATGGCGAGAGGCACTTGCGCCTCGGCCTCGACGACCCGCGCGCGCATCTCCTGAGTGCGGGCCACCATTTCCTGTTCGAGGGCGACAGCAGTGGCGCGCCGGACTTCGGCCTGGGCTTGCGCGATCAGCTTGTTGGCCTCGGCCTGTTCGGCCTGGAGCTTGGCGCCGACGTTCTCCCCGACGTCCACGTCCGCGATGTCGATCGAGAGGATTTCGAAGGCGGTGTTGGCATCGAGCGCCTTGTCGAGCACGGTCTTGGAGATGCGGTCGGGGTTCTCGAGAACGTCTTTGTAGGAACCCGCGGAGCCGATGGTGGTGACGATGCCTTCACCGACACGGGCGATGATCGTTTCTTCCGTGGCGCCGCCGACGAAGCGGTCGAGGTTCGTGCGCACCGTGACGCGCGCCTTGGCCTTGATCACGATGCCGTCCTTGGCCACGCCGTCGATGGTGGCGCGTCCCGAGGCCGGGTTGGGACAATCAATAACGCGCGGGTTGACGGAGGTCTTGACGGCGTCGAGCACGGTCTTGCCGGTGCCCTTGGTGGCCAGGTCGATCGCGCAGGCCCGGTCGAAGTCCAGGTGGATGTTGGCCTTTTGGGCGGCGATGAGGGCGCGGACCACCATTTGCACGTCGCCGCCGGCCAGGAAGTGGACGTTCAGTTGGTCCACCGAGACCTCGAGGCCGGACTTGCGGGCGTTGATGTAGTTGTCCACGACGAGGCCAACTGGCACACCCCGCAGGCGCAACGCGGCCAGCTCGATCAAGCCCACGTAGGCTCCGGACACCCAGGCGCGAATCCAGATGCTGAAGAAGGTGAAGAGCATGATCGCTGCCACCAGCAGTACGATCAGCAGGGGCACGCCGAGGACCAGCGTGATCAATTCCACTCCCAGGTGGGCGAGGCTCGTGTTCATAATGGCATCGTCATCCGCGATCTGTCGGTGGCGAACCTATATCGCCCGCACCACCACGCGCAAGCCTTCGACGGCAATCACCTTCACCGCCGCGCCGCGCTCGATCATGCCGCCCTCGGTCACCACATCCACGCGCCGCCCTTCGATGAGGGCGGTGCCCGAGGGACGCAGGTTGGTGATCGCCTGACCCATGCGATGGATCAGCTCGGGCCGTTCCACGCCCAGATCTCCCACCGTGCTTCGGGTTACAAAAGCCTGGCCCAACCTGCTGGTGGGGAAGAAGCGCACCCAGAGCACGGTGAGGATCGCCAATCCCGCCAGCACGCCGAGGAGAATCAGGTTGCCGGTGGTGGGACCGAACGTGACGTAACCCATGATCACCCCAGCCAGGAGGCAAACGGCCCCAACCAAGCCCGCGACCATCCCGGGGAGGATCGTCTCCAGCAGCAGCAAGATCACGCCTGCCGCGATCAGCACGGCCACCGTTTCCATGTTCGCGATCATAATCACGTCCGAGCTTGCCGCAAGGGCTTTCCGGGGCGTGGTCTATGATCTTTCAGGATAAGCGGCGTCGCTCGTCACTTGTCACTCGTCACTTCCCAAATCGCCGGCCTGGGTTCACATGTCCCTGAGCTTCGAATCCGGGCTTGCCTCAGGGGGCGCATGGCGGCAAGCTGACGGCCAGCATGAGCCTGACCCCCAATCACCGCATCGTGATGGTGGCGGCCATCGTGTATGTGCTGGACCAGCTTACTAAGTTAATGGTGATGAAGTACTTAGGCTACGCCCAGCAACGCGTGGTGGTGGATGGTTTCTTCAAGTTTGTGCATTGGGGCAACACGGGCGCGGCGTGGAGTATGTTCTACGGCAATAACGGCCTGTTGGCGCTGATCTCTGTGGTGGCGCTCGGCGTCCTGCTGTTTTGCCGTCATCATTTCGAGTCCAATACGCTTCCGGGCCAGGTGGCCCTCGGGCTGATCTTTGGAGGGATCCTCGGCAACCTCACGGACCGGCTCCATTACCGGCACGTGATCGACTTCCTCTACTTCCACATCCACCGGCGCGGCGGCGGCGAGCTTGGCTTCCCGGCGTTCAACGTGGCTGACAGCGCCATCTGCACCGGCGTGGCCTTGTTGTTTCTGCTCTCGTGGCGCTCGGACCGTAAGGCCACTCACCCTGCTCCGGCCTCGCCCCCGGGGCCAGGGAGTTGATCGCCGGCCGCGCCCGCCGCTTGTGCTGTCGAAACGGTCCTCCGCGCTGTTCCTGGCTGGTCCCACCGCGGTGGGCAAGTCGGCGGTGGCGATCGCGCTCGCGGAGCGCCTCGGGGGCGAGATCATCTCGGTGGATTCGATGCAGGTCTATCGCGGCCTGGACATCGGCACGGCGAAGCCGTCGCGCGCGGACCGTGATAGGATTCCGCACTACCTCATCGACGTGGTTGATCTCGCCGAGAGCTTCGACGCGGCGCAGTTTGTGCGCCTGGCGGGCGAGGCCGCGGCGCAAATTCAGGCGCGTGGCAAGGTCCCGGTTTTCTGCGGCGGCACCGGGCTCTATTTCCAAGCCTTCCTCGAGGGACTCGGGCAGGGTCCGCCCGCTTCGCCTGCCATGCGGGCAACCCTCGAAGCTGCGCCGCTGACGGAGTTGTTGGATGAACTGGCGCGGAGCGATCCGGCGACGTTCGAGCGGATCGACCGCGCGAACCGGCGGCGCGTGGTGCGCGCGCTCGAGGTGATCCGGCTCACCGGCCGGCCCTTTGCCACGCAGCGCGCGGCATGGCAGGGACGTTCTCCCCCCCCCCGGGGCCCAGGGCCGGAGTCCGAGGCCGTGGCGGACCCGCGGCGCGGCGGCGCTGCGCCCGGCTCGTTCCAGGTGCTCGCGCGCGCGCCCGATGACCTCAAGGCGCGCATCGACGCGCGGGTGGACGGCATGTTTGCGCGCGGGTTGGTGGCGGAGACGGAACGGTTGCTGGCGCGGGGCCTCGGGCAGAACCCCACCGCGATGCAGGCCATCGGCTACCGGCAGGTCGTCGAGCATCTGCGGGGCGAGCGCGCGCTCGAGGCCACGATCGCACTCGTCAAGCAGCGCACGCGCCAGTTTGCCAAGCGCCAGATCACGTGGTTCCGGCGGCAGACCGAGGTACGCTGGCTGGAGTGCGGCGTGGATGAACCGCCGGACGCGGTCGCCGGACGCCTCCTTGCCCACTCTCCGGCGCTCGCGGCGCACTGACGGGCGACGCTCCCCTACAGGCCCGGCCGCCGTGGTGGCGGCCGATAGTCGTGGTGCCAGTAGAGCTGCCAGAGCCGGTCCAGCGCCACGGCCTGCGCGTGCCCGTCGAAAAAGGCCACATTGACGCTGCCCGGCAGAGGCAGATTCGAGGGGTATTCCGTTGCGGCCCGGCCCGGACGGTTCCCGTGCCGCGGGATCGCCACGGAGCTCATCTCGCCCTTCGAGACGAAGCCCCCGTTCGCCGTCGGCTGCGCGCCGCGCGCCAGGTTCTGCGGCGGGCGGTCGCCGGCCTGCGGGGCGGCCCACCAATCAACGCCGTCGCTGGTGACGGGTGTCAGCACCGGCTGTTCCACGTCGCCTTCGAGATGGAAGAACATCTGCGGGTAATGCACCACGGACGGGACACGGAGGAGTTGCGGCTGGCCGAAGTACCAGAGGTTGAAGGCGTAGCTGCCTGCGCGCGGCCGGTCGTCCGGCACCCGTTGCTCGATCAGGCGGAAGTGCCCCCGCACCAGGGTCCAGGAGGGATAGGACCATGCGGCGTCCACGCTGCCCAGAAGACCCGTCGGGACGAACCCAGGCTGGCCGCGCGAAACCGCGCGCGGCGCCGGCGCGCTGCCGCAGATCCAGCCGCCCTCGGGTAAACCCGCCTGGTCGGCGAACCACTGGGCGACACTGGCGTCGGTGAAGCGGCCGCGCGCGTCGTCCACGCGCAGCTTATAGCCCAGGGTGATCTGCCGCTGGTTGCCCAGGCACTCGACGGCCCTGGCCTTGGCCTTGGCGCGCGACAACGCCGGCAGCAGCAAACCGGCCAGAATCGCAATCACGGCGATGACCACCAGCAACTCGATCAGTGTGAATCCAGTCAACCGGCCCGCGGCTACGATTTCGGCTAGGAGCGGCCGGCCTTGCCGCCGTCCTCGGCGCGCAAAGGGGCGTGGGGTTCGGACTCGAGTCCGCATGGCCGGGACCGTGCGTGGGGGTCGGTTCCGGCTCATGGGGCGATGGCGCGGACCCGGAAGAACCGGGGCAGGGCGGTGGCGTAAGGGGTAAACCACTCGGTCTCAGGGAACCGTCCTGGCACGGTGGTCAGCAACTTGAGCTTGGCCACATTGGTGCCTCCCCAGATTTCGTAGCGTTTGTCGTCCAGGCCGGGCCAGGCCAGGCGTGCCAGGGTGCCGTTCCAAACCGACAGGTCCAGCCGCAGCTCTGCGCCCACCCGGTTGGGATCGGTTCCCATCACCTGCTCGCGGACGTTGCTGTAGCCGTCTTGGTCCGGGTCGTCCTGGGGGCCTTGAGCGAGCGAGCCGAAGTGGGCCTGTTCCCACCGATCGTCCAGGCCATCATGGTCGGCATCGACGATCTCGACGCCGGTGAGAATCAGCGTAACGGCATGCACGGAGCCAGTGCGGTCCAGGCCCTCGTCGGTGAATTCGAGGCGCCACTCTCCGGCGCTGCTTTCGTAGAAGTGATGCGTGGACCAGTAGGTCCAATCCACAGGCCCGGGAGCGGCGTCGCTGTTGAAGCGCTGCAGCACACTGCGCGTGCCCTGCGGCGACCGGAGCGTGATGCGTAGATCACCGCGCGACGGGTGATCGGTCTGCACGCGCACGCCCACATGTTCGCAGGCGAGCGTGTTGGTGACGGCGAACTGATAGCCGGCGCTCGCGAGCCGGATCTGGGCGCGAGCGGTCGGGTTGGTGCGGAACAACTCGCCGAGCGCGACGCCGTCGTTGTAGCCAATGAAGACGGCGGGTACAGGGACGAAATCAGTGCTCCCCATGACACAGCGCTGGGTGTCGTCGCAGAGCAATGTGTTGGTGTTGGTGGCGTTGTTATAGACCGCCACGAACTCGGCCCCAGCCGCGGCGGCGAACCCGATCTTCTGGGCGAATGTCACGCCCCCGCCCCGTTGGATGAGAGCTGCTTTGCCGGTCAGATCGACCGTGAGCGTGCTGGCCGCGAACCCCACGTCCATGAATCGCAATGCCCGCGTGGGATTGTCCGCGTGCGGGCCATGGCCCGGCACGGTGCGGATCGAAGCGAGGCCCGAGGGAATGCCATCGCCGGAGACGACCAACCGCTGGCCGTCATCGGGGATCGCCACGGTGTTGGTCTGCGTGAACGAGACGGTCGTGAGCGGGGGGCGATTGGACCAGGCGCGCGCCAGGGCAACGGCGGCGCCCGCGTCCGGCACGCCAAATCCGATGTTATGACTGACCAGCAGGCCAGCGCCGTTGGAGGTCACGTCGGTGTCCGCCAGGTCGTAGTGGCCGGCCGAGAGCAGGAGTACTTGCTGCACGTCGCGATAGGTGAGGGCCGGGTTGGCGGCCAGCATCAGCGCCACCGTGCCGGCTACCAGCGGCGTGGCCGCGGAGGTTCCGCCGAAACCGAGAGTGTTGTAGAGAAAGTCCCACAGATACTCATTGGGCGGGAAGAAGGTGATGCGATTGCCGCCGTTGACGCCGGTCAGGTCCGTCGAGAAGAGGCCGTTGCCTTGGGCGTCGTTGCCCGGCGCGCCAACCAGCAGGCAAGCCCCGGGCTCGCTGTAGCTGGCGACCTGGCCGAGACTGGTCACCGCAGCCACCGCGATGACGCGTGGGTCGTTCGGGTAGCCATCGTCGTCCGCGTTGGCCGCGAGGCCGCGTTCGTTGCCTGCCGAGCGCACCATGACCACCCCTCGTCCGTTGCGGCCCTCGAGGATGGCCTTGTCCAGGCCGGCCTGCTCGAGCAAGGTTGGGCCCTTCTGTCCCGCGCCGTCGTTGCCCCAACTGTGGCTTTGCACGGCGACGATGTTCGACGCGTAGGCGTACATGTCCATGAGCTGCTCGTCGCTCACCAGGAGGGAGTTGGCGCCGAAGATGACCCAACTGGCCAGGCGCACCTCGGGCGCCACCCCGATCATGCCGTAGCCGTTGTTGCCGGTGGCGGCGGCGAGTCCCGCCGCTCCGGTGCCATGCGCCCAACTGGCCGAGGTTCCGGAGGGAAAACCGTTGGTCGAGCCGTCGCTGAAGTTGTGATGGGGCGCTCCCGCCGTGCGATCCACAAGTTCGGGATGGGTCAACTCGACGCCGTTGTCCACGATCGCGATGGTGACGCCTTCTCCGCGCGTATAAGGCCAGGCCGCGCGCACGTTGATGTCGGCCCCGAGGATGGCGCCGCTGGTCGAGGCCCGATTCTCGAGGTACCACTGGCCGATGACGTTGCCGTTCGCGGGCGGAAAATGCGGGTCGTTGGGGGCGGCCGCGTAAGGCCCGTCCAGGACGGCTGCGCGGCGCAGGACCGGATAGCAAGCCGCGACGCCCGGCTGCCCCGACAGGCGAGCGGCCTCGGCCAGGGCCAGGCCTGCCTCGGGCGCCTGAAGAATGAACAGACCCGGCCGGGGCGTCCGGACGAGCGTGACGGGCCGGCCGTCGATCAAGGGAGCGAGGGCGCCGCCAGTCTCGAGCTCGAGGGCGATCCGGCTGCCGAACTCGAGTTCCGCGCCATCCTCGAGCGCGACCCCTCGCCGCCATTCTGGTCTGGCGGCCTGCGCGCCGTGCGGCGGCCGGGTCTCGACCAGGAACGTGCGGCGGGCAGGAAAACGGAATTCGAACCGCTGTGGGTCTGCGGCCAACTGGGCCGCCTGGGCGATCCACGCCCCTGCCATCGCGACCATGAAAATGCCGCCTTGGAACGAACGCTTCATGCGCGCCCAAGGTAGCGCCCGCATTCCCGTGCGTCAAACGCGCGCCCTGCGCTCGGCTTCATCCAGCCTTCTCGCCAACGGTCCCCACAATCCACCAACAGGCCCGCTTGGGCACGGCCCAGAACGTCCCTAGATCTGTCTGCGCTCAGATTTCATTGGTCAACAGGAACAGCGCGCCAAGACCGAAGGGCGCGAGTTCTGCACCGACGAACTGGCCCACGACATCGCGCGCCTGCTTCGATTCTGGATGCTCCACGGCAAGCCTGCGAAGGCCCTGAAGCGCCTTTAGTCAAGTGCTTTCAGATGTCGGACTCGGGTATGAAAACGGGGGCGGTCGATGTGCCCGGGTTGTCCAACGCATCACGCAGGGCGGCCAGGAGAACCGGGCCGTCGTAGGGTTTGCTGAGGACGTGGG
>Ga0233425_10004966_pt1 | contig 21636 bp, 21 predicted proteins | sample Watercolumn_Towu_2_FD_181712 | JGI IMG/M metagenome (GOLD analysis project Ga0233425, IMG submission 181712) | Freshwater microbial communities from Lake Towuti, South Sulawesi, Indonesia - Watercolumn_Towuti2014_140_MG | ecosystem: Environmental > Aquatic > Freshwater > Lake | place...
TGTCGCTGGACGAAAACCGCCCAATCCAGACGTCCTGGATGGCGTCGTCGAGGTCCGTGGCCTCGTACAGCCCGTCGAAGTTCGTGTCGACGAACTCGCCGTACACGTGGTTGCTGTTGTAGGTGTCCCAGTTGGTCGTGGCGTCGAGGCAGGCATAATAGCTGTCGGCCGGTATCCAGCCGTCGTCGAAGGGCGCCACGGGGTTCGGGTCCTTCACAAGGCGCGTCGGCACGGTGTCGTTGTCGCCGACCAGCAGGACCCACTGCATGTAGTTTTGCGAATACTTCTCCATGAGGAAGTTGCGGATCTTCTCGGGGGTGTCGAAGCCCTGGTAGTTGGCAGCTATCCAGGAGACCTCGTAGACCCTGGCCGGCAGGCCCTTCTTGGTCTTCCAGGCTGTGAGCGGGGCGAGCGCCCCGGAGGCGTTCACGGCCGTGGAGGTGATGATGATGTAGCGCTCGTCCGGGCCGCGGGCGGACGGCGCCGGCGCCGGAGCGGTCTTGTAGTGCAATCCGAGCTCGCATTCGCCCTGGAGGACCGCCGTGGACCTCGCCGGGTTGTACCTGAGCGGGTACAGCTGCAGCTCGTAGACCCAGACATGCTCCCCCTGCTCGTCTTGGCCCTCGCCGAGCTTGAAGAGGCGGTGGTCCGCCGCCGGGAGGAGGCGGTCCTTCGAGTAGAGCGCGTTGTCCAGGACCGGCCTGGACGTGTCAGGCACGTCCAGCCCCTGGAGGCAGCCGGGCCCCACGGGCGCCAGCCGGACGCTCTCGAACGTGCTCTTCCCGCTGAACCGGACGTCCACTTTCTCGAGGGGTCCGGGCAGCTCCAGACGGACCACCTTCACTGGGATGTCCGGCCCGCCGGCGCCGTATGCGGGCTGGCAGCCGTCAATGGACAAAGCGTCCCACTCCGAGCCGAGGAACGCCACCTTCGAGGCCGAAAGGTCGAAGCGGAAATTCATCGTGCGCTCCGGACGGTCGGCCGCGGCCGGCCCGCCGGGCGCATCGCCTGCGCCGACCACGAAATTCCCGCCCAGAAGAACCAGCACAAGCAGGCACGATGCTACCGTTCTGCCCCTCATAATAATCGCCTGCTTTACATAACCAGAGCGCTATATATTAGCTTTACCATTTCTAGAAGCGGATGACAGTGCATTGGCGTCTGCTCGACACCGGCCCGGCGCCCGGGCCGTACACCGCCGCGCTCGACGAGGCCGTCGCACGAAAGCGCGCCTTTGGCGAGGTGCCGGACACGCTCCACTTCTACCGCCGGCACCCGCCGGCGGTCACGCTGGGCTATTCCCTCGACGCCGATCGCGAGGTGGACATTGAGTACTGCCGCCGGAACGGCATCGACATCGTGCGCCGGCTCAGCGGCGGGGGGGCCGTCTACACCGACGACCGCCAGCTGGTGTGGTCGCTTGCCACGCGGGACCTGCTTCCCTCCTCCGTGCCCCGCTCGCTGGAGCTCGTCTGCACCGCGGTCGCCAAAGGCCTCTCCGGGCTGGGAACGCCGGCCGTGTTCAGCCCCGCAAACGACATATTGGTCAACGGCCGGAAGGTCTCCGGCTCCGCCCAGCTCCGCAAGTGGGGCGTGGTGCTCACGCACGGAACGGTCCTCGTGGACGCCGAACCGGACGGGATGTTCCGGGCGCTCCGGGTGCCGGCGGAGAAGCTCGAAAAGCACGACCTTCCGGACCCGCGCCGGCGCGTGACCACCCTGCGCGCCGAGCTCGGCCGCCTGCCTTCCATTGACGAGGTGAAGACGGCGGTCGTCTCGGGCCTCGCCGGGGCGTTCGGCGCAGCGGCGGTCCCGGGCGACCTGACCGAGGGCGAGAGGGCCCTGGCGCGTGAGCTCGTTCGTACCAGGTACGGCAGCGAAGGTTGGAACCTGCGGAGGGAAAAAAATGCCTGACGGGAAGGGAGAGTTCGTCTGGGCCACCAATGCCCCCGCCGGCTGGCCGGCCGTGAAATGCGCCGCGCTCCCCATGCCCCACGACAGCCCGGCCAATCTGGCCCGCTTCGGCGAATCGCTTGGGCGCGCCTTCGGCGGCCGGCCGGGGGCATTCCGCCTCTCCACGAAAGGGAGGGCGCGGCTTTCCTCCTACGGCCTGCTGGACGTGCCGTTCGAGGTCTCCTCGGACGGGAGGACCGTGCCGGTGCTCCTGTACGTCCGGGCCGACCGCGAGGCCGGGGCGCATTTTTCCGCCGCCCGCCTCTTCCTCGAGGGCCGGGGAGAGCCGCCGCCGGTCTACTACGCCCCCGAAAAGCTCCCGGAGGCGGGGCCGGGGGAACCCTTCCGGCCCTTCCACGCCGGGGACCTTCGCCGGTGGGCCGGGAAGGCCCCGCCGGGCGAATACTCCATGTGGTGGCCGGCCTCCGGGGACGAATCGTTCACAGGCTCGCGGGCGTTCCGGCACATCGACCGGGCCTACCGCTCGCTCTCCGGATACGAGACATACGTCCACGCCGCGGTCATGCGCGCCCTCGGCTACGAGGGCGACACCGTCGGCCGTCTGGGGCTCCCCGCCGAGCCGGGGACGTTTCCCTTGGAAGGCCCCGAGGGCGCCCTCCTGCTCCTCGACGTTTCGCAGGAAAAGGGGATGCGCTTCCTCTTTCCGGTGGAGAGGACCCCCCGCGCCTACCGCGACGCCTTCTGGCAGGTCTTCGCCGGGTACGCCGAGTTCTGGAACGCCGCCGCGTCCGGGAAGGGCTTCGCCCGGGACCCGGCCAGCGGACATCCGCCCCTCCAATGGTGGGAGGAGGCCTCCGGGGCCGCCCGGGCGGAGGAGGGCCGGGGCCGCCGGCTGGACGGCTTCGGCACCATCTCGCTCGGAAAGGCCTAATATCAGCTTCGCGGATTGGGGCGCGATGAGCGGCAAGGCGGTCTCGCCCTACAACCAGGCCGCGCCCCCCGGGCTCCCGCGCCGAATCACGGTGTACGACACCACGCTCCGCGACGGCGAGCAGATGGCCGGCATATCGTTCTCGCCGGCCCAGAAGGTCAGGATAGCCCGGATGCTCGACGAGGTCCGCGTCCCGCAGATAGAGGCGGGCTTCCCGGCCGTGTCCGCCTCCGAGCTCCGGGCGGTGCGCGCCTGCTCCCGCGCCGGCCTGGACGCGGAGGTGCTGTGCCTGGCGCGCCTTCGGAAGGAGGACATCGACGCCGCCCAGTCGGCCGAGGCCGACGCCGTCCTGCTCTTCATCGCCACCTCGCCACTGCACCTCCGGCACAAGCTGAGGATGACGGAGGAGCAGGTCCTCCGGGCCATCCCGGAGGCGCTGGACCGCGCCCGCTCGCTGGGCCTCAAGGCCTCCTTCACGCCCGAGGATTCCACCCGCACCCCGCTGCCGTTCCTCCGCAAGGCGCTCCGGGCGGCCGTGGAGGCCGGCGCCTGGCGCGTCGGGCTTGCGGACACGCTGGGCTGCATAAATCCCGAGGGCATCCGGTTCCTCGTCCGGAAGCTCCGGCCGCTGACGCGGACGCCGTTCACGCTCCACCTGCACAACGATTTCGGGCTGGCGCTCGGAAACGCCCTCGCGGGCGTCGGGGAGGGCGCGGACGCGGTGGCGACCACCGTGGCGGGCTTCGGCGAGCGCAGCGGGAACGTCCCGCTCGAGCAGTTCGCCTGCGCCCTGAAGTTCCTCTACAAAAAGGACATAGGCATCCGGACGGAGGGGCTCACGCCGCTCGCCCGGGCCGTGTCCCGCCTTGCCGGCGTTCCCCTGCCCGCCAACGCGCCCATCGTCGGGGAGGGCGTCTTCACCCACAAGGCCGGCATCCACATCGCCGGCGTCCTGCGCGAGAGCGCGACGTACGAGGCGGTGCCGCCCGCGGCGGTCGGCAACCGGCGCCGGTTCGTGCTCGGCAAGCACAGCGGCCGGGCCGCGGTCCGGGCGCTGCTCTCCGCCGGCGGACGGAGCCCTGCGGAGTCCGACGTGGAAAGATTGCTGCGGATGGCAAAACGCCGCGGCCGGCGGGAGCGGGCCCGCTATCTCTGATGCGCCGGGGCGCCGTCAGGCGTCGAAGATCATCCCGACTCCCATGGAGGCCTTCTCCTCCTCCGCCTTGACCTTGTCGAAGACCTCCTTGGCCTCCTTTTCGGGCAAGGGCTCGCCGACCGGCTTGAACACTTCCTTGGCGCGCTCCACTCCCTTGTCGTTGCCCTCGATGAGGACGAAATACAGCTCGGACTTGATATCGAGCGCGGCGGCCTCGCGGGTGGTGATGCTCTGCCGGCCGACGAGGTCGTCCTTGAGCAGCTCCGGGATCTTCGACACGAACTCCTTCTTCACGCCGATGACTACATGGGCCATTTCAATGCCTCCTACGAGATGGAGACCACCCGGATGGTGAAATACAGGTCCTGGGTGGCCAGGACGTTGCCGGTGTTGAGGTTGTAGCTGAGGTCGGCGTGGGCCGCGGTCAGCTCGATGATCTCCGCGGCCATGGCCCGCACGGTCACGTTGCCGCCCGTGCCCGGGTAGTGCCTGACCGTGAGCCGCCCCACGCCGCCGTCGGCGCTCCCGTTGACCTCGACGACCTTGGTCTCCCATCCGTACGGGAATAGGGTCGAGTTGACCTCGGGCAGTATCATGAGCGAGACGGTGTCGGCCCCGGCCGAGAGCACCTGGACCTTCCAGCCCCAGAAGGGCTCCACGACCACCTTGTTGGCGACTGCGTCCTCGCCGTAGGTGAAGGTGAAGTTCAGCCTGGGCAGGGTGAAGTGCATCGGGAACGTCTCCGTGAGGTTGACGCGCTGGGTCCCGAACTTGCCGTAGCCGTCGGCCGGCATGACGCGGATGGTCCTGGACTGCCCCTTGCCCATGCCCACCACCGCGGCGTCGAATCCCTTGATCATCTGGCCGGCCCCCACCGTGAACGCGAGCGGCTGGTAGGCGCCGTCCGTCGGGGCCCGGAACGAGGGGGACTTGGCGAAGGCCTGGTCGCTGCCGACGGCCTTTACCGAGGTGTCGAATATCTCCGAGCCGGCGAGGTAGCCGGTGTAGTCCACCTTGACGAGGCTCCCGGTCCGGGCGAGGTCAAGGGGCCCGCCGAAGTCCGGCCTCACCAGGACCTTGAACGTGCCCGTCGCCGAGAAGCTCCGGAGGGTGGAGGAGGCCCGCACCTTGACGGTCCGTTCGGCGGAGGTCTCGTCCCGGGGCACGGACACCTTGAGCATGACCCCCTTCGAGGCGCCCGGGGCGAGCTCGATGGTCGAACACGACAGCGCCGTGCTCCAGAGGGCCGGTTGGGCGGACACCGTCAGCGAGACCATGTCCAAGACCTTCTGGGCGCTCTTGACCTTGAACAGGAACGTGAGGTTCGTGCCGGGGACCGCCTTGAGGCTCCCGTCGACCGCCTTGATGGAGAGGGCCGGCGCGGGCGCGGGCGTGCTGGTGCAGCCCATGAGCGCGACCATCGCCACGGCGAGCACCGCCAGGGCGGCCTTGGGCCAGTTGTGCTTCGTCATCGTTATACCGTCTGACTGGGGAATAGAAAGCGATTGATAAAGCTTTTGCCTAGCTGGGACCGTGGGCCGTGAGCCGTGAGCCGGGACGGGCTCCGTGGGCCGTGAGCCGCGGCTCGGTCGTGGATTCCCGGCTACCGGCCACCGGCCACCGGCACCCGGCACCTGGTTGACGGCTCACGGCTCACGGCTCACGGTTCACGGTCCCGCGCCAACCTTTATCTACGCTCCTTTCGATTTGGTGCCGGGAAGCCGATGCCGGTCGAGGTCGTGGTCGGGGCGCAGTGGGGGGACGAGGGCAAGGGGAAGGTGGTGGATTTCTATTCCGAGACCGCGGACGTGGTCGCCCGGTTCAACGGCGGGGACAACGCCGGCCACACCATAATGTTCGGCGCAAGCGAGTTCAAGTTCCACCTCCTGCCGTCGGGCATCGTCCGCAAGGGCGTGACGGCCGTCATAGGCAACGGCGTGGCGATAAATCCCGAGGTGCTCCTGCGCGAGCTTGCCGATTTGGAAGCGAAGGGCATCCGGGGCTACAAGCTCTTCATCAGCGAGAGGGCCCAGGTGATAATGCCCTACCACCTCGTGCTCGACGGCCTCGAGGAGTCGGCCAAGGGGGCGCTCAGGGCCGGGACCACGAAGCGCGGCATCGGCCCGGCCTACTCGGACAAGGTGGCGCGCTTTGGCATCACGATGGGAGACCTGCTTGACGAAGGCCTCCTGAAGCGCAAGCTGGAGACGGCCCTCCCGGTCAAGCGGCGCCTCACGGCGGCATACGGCCAGGAGCAGGATTTCCAGCTCAGGAAGGTCTTCGACGCTTACCACGAAATGGGCCAGAAGCTGAAAAAGCACATCCGCAACACCTCCTCCCTGCTTGTCCAGGCGATGGGGCAGAAGAAATCCATCCTGATGGAGGGCGCGCAGGGGACGCTTCTCGACCCGGACCACGGGACATATCCGTTCGTGACCTCCTCCAATGCCGTGGCGGGCGCCGCCGCGACCGGAAGCGGCATAGGGCCCCGGGCCCTCGACTGGGTTACGGGCGTCACCAAGGCCTACACCACGCGCGTGGGCGAGGGCCCCTTCCCCACCGAGCTCGATGACGAGATAGGCGACCACATCCGCAAGGTCGGCGGCGAGTACGGGACGACCACCGGCAGGCCCCGGCGCTGCGGCTGGCTCGACCTCGTGGCGCTGGCCCACGCCGTCGATGTCAACGGCCTGGACGCGCTGGCCGTGACCAAGCTCGACGTCCTTGGAGGGCTCAGGCGCCTCAACGTGGCCGTCGCCTACAAGATAGACGGCGAGAAGGTCACCGCCTTCCCGGCGAACATAGAGCGCCTTTCCCGGGCCGAGCCCGTCTACAAGGAGCTCGACGGCTGGGAGGCGCTCAAGCCGGCGGAGTGGACCGCCCTCGCCGGGCGGGGATTGAGCCACCTGCCCGAGGCGGCCCAGGACTATCTGGAGTACCTGGGCGGGGAGCTCGGCGTCCCCATAGAGCTGGTCTCGCTCGGGCCCTCCCGGGAGGCCACCATCGACCTCCGCGACGAGCTGCGCGAGGGCCCGGCCCAGAGGCCGTGAGGGAAGACGAGCTGGAAGCGGGAAGGGTGCAGCGGGCAGGGGGGCAAGAAACGGCCCGGGACGCTACCTCTTCCGTTTCCGGATGAAGTCCAGAAGCTCCTGCGCCGTGGGGGCGCCGGCGGTTCCGCCGACGGCGGTGACCTTGAGCGCGCCGGCGGCGTTGGCAAGCAGGGCCGCCTTGCGCGGCTGCATGCCCCTCATGAGCCCCCACACCAGGGCGGCGTTGAACACGTCCCCGGCGCCCGTGGCGTCCACGGGCTCGACCTTGAAGGGTGGGGCCTCGAAATCGCCGCAATCCTCCCCCGAAACGAAGGAGCCTCCGGCGCCGAGCTTGATGATGATGTTGCGCGCCCCCATCCCCGAGAGGCTGCGGGCGATCCCGTGGAGGTTCTTCTCACCCGTGATCGCGGAGGCCTCATCGAGGTTGGCCAGGAAGAAGTCGGCGTGCTCGAGGCTCCGGCCGACGTCCCATTTTCCATTCGCGTCCCAGGCGACGTCCAACGAGGTCCGGGCGCCGCCCTTCCTTGCGTTTTCCAGGGTCCTTGCAACGGCACCGGGGCTTATGCCGGGCAACAGGAACATCGAGGAGAAGTGCAGCCACCGGCACTTCGGGAGCGCCCTGAGGTCGGCCGCCACCACGCCGGCGCTGGCGCCGAGGTAGTGCAGGAACGCCCGCTCGCCCTTCTCGTGGACCAGCGCCACGGTCGAGGAGGTCCCTTTTGCGCCCCTCTTCACCAGGGTTGCGTCGACGCCTTCCTCCTCAAGCCGCCCGAGGAGCCAGTCGCCCAGGAAATCCCGGCCGACGCGCCCGGCGAGCGCGCACTTCATGCCGAGCCGGGCGGCCGCCACGGCGAAGATGGCCCCGTTGCCTCCAACCTGGGGCTCGATGCGGTTGGGCACGGCGGCCAGCGCGCCCCAGCCGGGAAGTCCGGAGAGCGGTCCCACCGGAAAATCGGCCACTATGTTCCCGACGCTCAGGAGCTCCAGGGGGGCCTTCATGCGGCCTCGATATCCCACTGGCGGATTATGATGTTTGCGCCAATCTAAAGGTTTATGACAATCAACATCATTCTTGCGTTCATGCCTGGACGGTTCGTTCACATCGGGCAGCTCTTGGCCGGCGGCTTCGAGGAAAAGGAGGCCGCCATACGCGGCTGGATATACCGCACGCGGAGCTCGGGCAAGCTCTGCTTCGTCACCGTTCGCGATTCCACCGGCGTCATCCAGGTCACGGTGGCCAAGGGCGCCGTGCCGGAGGCGGATTTCGAGGGCGCAAAGAAGGCCCTCATCGAATCCTCAGTCGAGTGCTCCGGCACCGTGGTGAAGGACGAGCGCGCTCCCGGCGGGTTCGAGATGCGCGCGAAGGCCTTCACGGTCCTGGGCCCCTCCGACAATTTCCCCATCACCGAGTACCAGAGCGAGGAGCACCTTCTCAACTACCGCCACCTGTGGATAAGGAGCCAGGAGCTCACGAAGATAATGAAGGTCAAGTCCGCCGTGCTGGCCTCCGCCCGGCAGTGGTTCTACGACAACGATTTCTACGAGGTCACGCCGCCCATCATCACCGCCAATTCCTGCGAGGGCGGGAGCACGCTCTTCGAGCTCAAGTACTTCGGCGAGAAGGCGTTCCTCTCGCAGAGCGCCCAGCTCTATCTCGAGGCGATAATGTACTCGCTCGAGAAGGTCTTCGCCCTGACGCCCTCCTTCCGGGCCGAAAAAAGCCGCACCACGCGCCACCTGGCCGAGTACTGGCACCTCGAGGGCGAGGAGGCCTTCGTCGGAAACCCGGAGAACATGACCATACAGGAGGAGCTCGTCAGCGCCATGGTCACCGGGGCGGCGAAGCGCAACCCCGAGGAGCTCAAGGCCCTGGGCCGCGATCCGGCGGAGCTTCTCAGGATGGTCCCGCCCTTCAAGCGCCTGACCTACGACAACGCCGTGAAGCGCCTCAACGACCGGGGCGTGGACTTCAAGTGGGGCATGGACCTGGGCACCAACGAGGAGCGCGTGCTGGTCGAGGGCGAGGAGAAGCCCGTGTTCGTGTACAACTATCCCAAGGAGATAAAGGCCTTCTACATGCGCGAGAACCCCGACGACCCGCGCACCTACCTCTGCGCCGATCTGCTGGCGCCCGAGGGCTACGGCGAGATAATCGGCGGGAGCGAGCGCGAGATAGACGGCCAGAAGCTCGTCGACCGGCTCAAGGCGCAGGGCTCGCCGCTGGAGCCGTACCAGTGGTACCTCGACCTCAGAAGGTTCGGGTCCGTGCAGCACTCGGGATTCGGGCTGGGCATCGAGCGCCTCCTGCGCTGGGTGTGCAAGCAGGAGCACATACGCGACACGATACCATTCCCGAGGACGATAAACCGGGTGTACCCCTGAAACCAACCGACCGTCAATTTGTTTATCCCCGGGCCTTATCCATCGGTCGATGGCAGCGACCAAGAAGCCGTCCTGGCACGACCCCGGGCGCATGCGCCGGCGATTTGCACGGCTCAGCAAGGCCAAGCGGCTCGAGCTCGCCGAGGAGAGCGAGAGGTTCCGGAGGGAGGCGTTCATTGTCGAAAAACCGGGAAAACGCCGGTTCCCCAAGCACGATATCGGGATATGAAAGATAAAACAAGATCGTCCTGCGAACCGGCATCATCGTTTTCTCAAATACCCGATTATGAATAATTCAAGGGCAAGGACGATTGCCAGCCCCGCCGCGATCCACGGCGACGGGCCGGCGCCGGCCAGGGTGGCCGGCGCCTTCTCCTTCTCCACGGTCACATCGAACTCCTGCCTCTCCTCCAGCACCCCGTCGCCGACGGTTATTGCCACCTTGAACGTCTTCCCGGCCTGACCGCTCCACGGCACCCAGAGCACCTTCCCGTCTGGCGTCATGCCCATGTTCCCCGGGCCCTCGACGAGCCTGTAGGTAAGCGCGTCGGCGTCCGGGTCCGTGGCAACGACCCGGTATTCATAGGTCCTGCCGGGTCTCGCCTCGAGCACCGGAACCGAGTGGATGACCGGGCCCCGGTCGACATGGACGACGAACCTCGAGAAGGGACTCGTTGCGTTGCCCTTTGTGCCGGAGGCCGTGACGCGCCAGTCGAACGATGTCCGGTCCGGAAGCTCCAGCGAGAGGTTCCTCGAGGCCGTCCGCTTCGTCAAATTGAAACCGGCCCCGTCCGAGAGCTCGACGACGAATGAAAGGGGGCCACCGTCCGGGTCCATGCTCGTCCAGCGGAGCTCCACGGTCGTGCAGCCGACCTCCGAGCCGTTGAACGGGCTGAGCAGGAAGATGTCCGGGGCGGCCTGGGCCGCGGCCCCGCTTGCCGGCAAGAGGGCGGCCAGCGCGACGAGGGCGGCCGCCAGGAGCGAGCGCGCCAAGGCGGCGGGCGCCCGGCGGCCGATTGAATATCGGGTGCCTGACATTGCTCTCCCGGATGGTGCCGGCGGCGCCATGCGCAACGGGGGAAATAAAACGTTCGGGAGGCCGCCGTTCCAGCCAATAATATTAATAGCCCAGACGGATTAGCATCCGACGGTACGCGCATGACGTTGGTTCGGGCGCCGGGCAATGCCGCGAAAGGCAAAAGGGGCTGGAGAAGGGCAGCCCACGCGCTCCTGCCCGTCGTGCTGCTGGTTCCGGTCATCCTCGTCCCTCCCGCCGCCCAGGCGGCCCCCAAGCTGGTGCTGTACGACCTCGACCTCTCCACGGACCCGCCGGTCCAGACCCCCAACCTGCCTCTCGTCCTGGACGCACGCATCGGCTGGGGCGGGGCCTGCTGCTATGTCGTCTACGGCACAGGCATGAAGGCCGAGCTGCTATCCCCGGGCGACATGCGCCTCATCGACGGGGGCAGGGTCCAGGACCTCACGAGCCCCGGGGAGCCCGCCGGCACCGTCGCCGCCGAGGAGGGCGGCGGCGAGACCTGGCTCGACGCCCGCTGGACGGTCTCCTTCCCGACGCTCGGGACCCGCCAGGTCACCGTCCGCGTCACCGGTACCAACGACTTCGGTGACCGGCTCGACCTCGCCCGCACGCTGAACATCACGATAGCCACCGCCTCGCCGCCGCTATTCCCCCACCGGCCGGTAGCCGGGAGGGAGACGCCCGTGCTCGTCGACGTGCCGCCGCGGGCCGAAATACTCTCGGTCGCGATGCTCCTGAGCCGGGACAACCGGAGCTGGACCAGGATCCCGATGGAGCCCGTGAACGGAAACCGTTGGATGGGGGACATCCCCTCGGCTCCGTCCGGGACTACGTTCCACCTGCACATCGAGACCGTCGACGCCGAAAACGAATCGGTGCGCTCGGAGCCGTACCGTGTGAAGGTGCGGGAGGCGGGCGGGGCGGCCTGGCCGTTCCAGGACGGGTCGGCCTATGTCCTGCTGGCGGCGCTCATCGCCGCCGGACCGCTCCATATCCTCGGAAGGCGCCTGGCGCGTCGCGGCCGGCACGGCGATGCCGCATCACCGGCGGAGACCGGTGAAGGACAGCGGGGGCGATAGCCTGCGCGGCAGACCTGCCCCCGTCCTCCTGCTGGCGCTGGCATTGATGGCTGGCCCTGCCGGCCTGCTCCCGTCCGGGGTCCATGCCGCGGGCTACGACGGTGCCGCCCTTCCGCCCCGGGATGCCGCCGGGAACTACACGCTGGGCGCCGGGGACTCCTGGCACATCACCTCCGGGGATGTCGTCATCAACGGCACCCTCATCCTGGCCGGCAACGCCAGCCTGGGCATCTCCGGGGGCGGGAGCCTCACCGTGAACGGCAACCTCCGGGCCTCCGGCCGCTCCTCCATCAACATCTCCGGCGCAGCGCTGCGCGTCAACGTGCCGGACCATCCGCCCGAGCGCATCGAGCGCCTTTACTCGTCGACCAACGGCTTCGTCCTTGTCGAGGAGGAGGCGTCCGTCAACCTCGTTAACGCCGAACTCGCCGTGGCAAGAATGCAGAGGGCCCTCATGCGGGGGGCCGTCTCGCCCGGGTTCGGGGACGCGGGACAGGACTTCACATTCAGGGTGACGTACACCGACCCGAACAACCGGCCGGCCACCTCCCTACAAGTCGTCATCGACGGGACGGCCTTTCCGATGTCCAAGCTGGAACCCGACGATGAGAACTCGCGCGACGGCATCGCTTACGTCTTCAGCTGCGCCACCCTTGATGCCGGGAACCACACCTATCACTTCGGGGGCGCCGGCCCGGACGGCCCGCTCCGGTACCCGGCCTCCGGCGAGATACCGGGCCCTTCGGTCGGCGTCGGCGAGGAGACCTACGAGGTCAGCTCGGCCATCATCACCTGCTTCGGCCGGATCGTCTCGGAGTCCTCCACTCTCTCGCTGGGGAGCACCCTTTACGCCCCGATGAACGCCATCCTCCTTTGGAATCACACCCACCTCACATCGAGCGTGACCATGGAGGTCAACCCGACCTGCCTTTTCCGGTCCTGCACCATACCCGCGATGGCCGCCATCCAGAAGATCGGCCTCCAGACTTTGTCATTCGAGGACTGCAAGATCGGGACGGCCCTCGTGAACGGCGCCAACAACGCCCGGTTCGAGCGCTGCACCATCGACAGCCTGGACTGCCAATCCGACTCGCGCACGACAGTGGTCGATTCCACCGTCGCCTCGTTCCGCTCGGGCCAGAACGCCTCCTGCACGCTCGACGGGACCGATGTAACGGCCGCCATCCCCGGCTTCCCCTCGATGAGGATAATCGCCCAATCGCAGGTCTCGGCCCTCAACGGCACCCGGGCGGGGAGCGTCGAGCTCTCCGGCGCAGGCATTCTCCGCCTGGGGCGGTCCTCGGCCGGGAGCGTGAACGCCTCGGGCCGGTCCAGCCTCCTCAGCGAGTACTCCGCCATCGGCGCCTGGGCGCTGTCGGACAACGCCACATTGACGAAGACAAAGCTTCTCAACACGGCCATCAACGGCTCGGCGGCCGCCGCGGACATAGAGCTGGTGTCGGCGGACACGGGCGCGCCGGTCGTCTCGGGCCGCACGGGGGCGGACGGCCGCCTGGGTTTCACGGTCCCGGTGACGACCTTTGGCGCGAACCGGACCACCGAGACCGGCAACGTCACCGTCCGGGCGAGCTACCGGGAGCTTTCCACGAGCCTCGCCCTCCGGCTCCAAGACGACGGCTCCGAGATAAACCTCACGCTGGCCGACCGGGCGCCCCCTGCGATCTCGCGCGTGGTCTTCGATCATTACCTGCCCGGCTCCGGGGAGGCGCTCGTGGGCGCCGTCGCCGGCGATGCCGGAGGCTGCGGTGTGAAATCGGTCGTGCTCGCCTACTCCATCGACGGAGGGAAATGGGTGCGGCGGCCGATGATCGGCGTGGGCAACAACAGCTACGAGGGCACGATACCCGGGCTGGGCCGCGCCGGGCGGGTGCAGTTCAAGGTCACGGCTTCAGACTGGCTCGACAATACGGCCGAGAGCGGCGTGGAGGCTCGACAGGTCGGGTCGAACGACTGGACGCTGGCCGCCGTTCTGGGGGCCGTCCTCCTAATTGGGGCCTTCGGCGCCGGGTTCCTGATTGCCCGCCGCCGGCGGGGATGACCGCCGCCGCCTGATGGCCAGGAACGCCACGGAAACGACGGCGGCCGCGGCCACGATGGCCACCAGGCCGAGAACGAGCGGGCCTATCGCCGCCGGCTTTTCCGGATCGGTGGCATTGACCGGCACGGGGCCCACGGTGAACACAACTGTCGTCGAGGCGTTGGCCATGCCGTCGCGCGAGGCGTCCATCCGCAGGGTGACCGCGGTGCTCTTCTTCACGGACTGGGCGGTGAAGGCCACCGTCCCGCGGCCGTCGGGGCCGGTCGTGCCGTTGGGGGCGGACAGGTTGCCTGCGGTGGCGGAGAAATTGACGAGCGCGCCGCCGACGGGATTGCCCGCCTCGTCCACCAGGGCGAAGGTGACGTTCACGAGCTCCCCGGAAATAAGCACCTTCCTCTCGGCCGAGGACGAGGCGCTCATCCCGACCAGGTCGCAGCAGGAGCCTATGCAGTACAACTTGCCGTCCTTCGAGCCGTAGTAGACCTTCCTCTCCCAGACAGCCGCCGAGCCGACATTGCTCTTGCGGGTGGTGATGTTCCACATCTCCTGCCCGGTGGTCCGGTTCAGGGCGAATAGGAGGTTGTAGTTGGAGCCTACGATGATGGCGTTGTCGGTGACAAGGGGCGAGGAGCCGCCCTCGACGTCCAGCGTCTGGAACGACCATAGGGCGTCGCCGATGGTCATGACCCCGTCCCCGTCGGGGTCGTCGAGCGGAAAGGCGTAGCAGAAACCCCCGCCGGCGGTCTTGTTCCAGACGTGGACATAGAGCGCATCGTTGGTGACGCCCGGCGTGCAGTAATCCCCCTGGTGCTCGGTGAACCTCCACTTCACCGCCCCGGTGGCGGCGTCGAGCGCGACGAGCTCGCCCAGGGGCGGGTCGGTGTAGGCCGCGAACCCGAAGTAGACCACCCCGTTGGACACCGGCGGCGAGGAGTACACCGTCCAGGGGCTGGGATAGGAGACGTTCCAGGCGAGCGTGCCGTTCTTGGCCCACGCCGCGAACGCCTCGCCCAGTATGGTGCCGGCGTAGACCAGGCCGTTCCAGACGGACGGGCTGGAGAATATCTGCCCCTCGCGCCGAAGCTCCCAGACTAGCGCGCCCGAGGAGGCGTTCAGGGCCATGAGGCTGCCGTTCATCGAGCCGTAGTATACGACGCCGCCGACGCAGATGGGCGAGGAGGCTATGCCGGTGTCGTCGCGGACGGTCCATATCCCTACCCCGTTGGAGGCGTTGAGCGCGTACATGGCGGAGCCGGGGCCGTACTGGGTGCCGACATAGACGACGCCCGAGTCGTAGCAGGCCGAGGATTCCATCGTGGCCCCGTCACCCAGGTCTACCTGCCAGGAGACATTGCCGGTGCGCGGGTCCAGCGCGTACAGCCGTCCGTTGTCCGACGGGATGTAGAGCAGGCCTCCGCCGAACACCGGCGAGGCCTCGACGAACGCGCCCGTGTCGTAGGACCAGAGCACCGTGTTCACAACGGGCGAGGGCCCGGTGGTCCACCCGCACCGGTCCGGGCCGCCTCGGAAGGCGTGCCACCGGGAGGCCGGAACGGGCTCCGTGGCGGGGCCGCTTCCGCCCGCGCCCCGTCCGCCGGAGGCGCCGGCGGTGCCCTCGCGGGGCAGGAGCGGTCCGCCCGCGGCCAGCGCCAGGAACATGGCCGCCGTCAGCAAAGCGGGAATGCCGAACCTGCGGATTCCCCCGGTTTTTACTCGCATGGAGAACCCCAAGCCGTGACCACAAATATAGCTTTCTGTGGGGCCGGTCCAGAACCCCCCCGGCGGTGATTTTATATTCCGCAGGCCTCATCAAGTATCGGCGGCCATGAAGATAACGGTGTACGGCGCCGGCTGCGCCCGGTGCGAGAAGGCGGTGGAGATCGTCAAGGCGGTCGTCGGGCTCATGAACATGCCCATCGAGCTCGAGATACTCAGCTGCGTCGACTGCGTCCTGGACAAGGGCATCATGATGACGCCCGCCATAGAGATCGACGGGAACCGCGTCTGCGAGGGCCGGATACCCTCCCCGGCTGAGGTCAAGAAGTGGATCCTCGAGGCGCCGAAATGAGCTCCGAAAAGGCCAAGGCAGCGGCGCTCGTCGCCGTCATCGTCCTCGTGGTGGTCGCCCTCCTGGCAACGACGCCCGTGTTCGGACCCTCGTCGGTGGAAAAGCCCCTCACCGCCGCGCCCCGTTTCAACGCCACGGACGTCGACGGGGCGAATGTCTCCCTTGCGGCGCTCGCGGGCCGGCCGGTGGTGCTCGAGTTCGTGTACATGACCTCCGAGACCTGCCCCCACTGCGTCGAGCTCAACCGCGTCCAGGCCGACGAGCTCCGGAAGCTGCGCCGCGACTTTGGCGCGGAGCGCCTGGCCATCCTGACCATCGACATGACCTACGATTTTTCGGGGGCGCAGGCCAGGGCCGCCCGGGACGAGCTCAACATCACCTGGCCCGTGGTGAACGACCCGTTCGCCGGCAACGGCACGCACCTGGTGTTCGAGGCGACCGGCATCGGCGGCAGGTACATCAAGTACCTTCTCGACGACCGCGGGGCCCTGGTGAACCCCGCGATACTCCTGCTCGACCAGCAACTCCGGATCGCCGGGGTGTACCGGGTGGGCGTGTTCGCGCCCGGCACCAACGGGGCCTCGACCGAGCTCACCGCGCAGGAGAAGCGGGACCTGATGACCGCCGGGAAGCTTTCGGAGCGCATCGGGAAGCTCGAGCGCAACGAGTGGGGCGCCACGATGGAGGGCAAGGTGTACGCCGGCATGACGCTGGGAGGGATGTTCCTCCTGGGGCTTTCCGTGTCCATCACGCCTTGCGCGCTCATGCTCCTCCTGTCGATGACCGGGTACGTGACCGCCGTCAGCCGCCGCAAGGGTCTCCTGGGGCCGCCGGCGCCGGCGCAGCCGGGCGGGGGCGCCCCAGCGGGGGCCTCGTCCGTACCGGCACCCGGCACCCGGCACCCGGCACCCGGCGACAATGTATCCCCCGCCTGGTTCGGGGCGACCATCGGATTGGCGTTCACGCTGGGCATCGGGCTCGTGTTCTTCCTCATAGGCTGCCTCTTCTCGTTCATCGGCGTCGTCATCACGAACGCGGCTGTATTCTACGTGTTCGCCGGGTGCATCCTGATAATCTTCGGCATCCACAACATATTCGGCATGGACGTCATCTACCAGAGGCTCCGTCGGAAGAACATCGCCATCGACCTGGACGCGCCCGTGGAGGAGCCAAGGGAAGGCATCCTCGAAAGGGGCCGCAAGTTCGGCCAGAGGGTCGTCGACCGCTATGTCCTCTTCGGGGCGTTCTTCCTCGGGTGCCTCCTGGCCGCGGGCTGGTCGCCCTGCGCGCTGGCGTTCGTCCTGCCGGCGATGATACTCCTGATGACCCAGGGTGTTCCAGTGCTTGTCGGCGGCCTCTACCTGTTCGTATTCTCGCTCGGCTACGGGGTGCCGATAATCGCGCTGGCCGCCCTCACTACCAAGGTGAAGGCCGTGTTCGCGGAGAAGGCCATGAAGGTCGGCAAGCCCATCCCGATCCTCTTCGGCGTCGTGATAATATTCCTCGGGCTGCTCATGGTCGCGCGCTGGTTCGGCCTCTATCTTTGGTAGGGCGGGGCATGCAGCCGCAGCCCTCCAGCGAGAAGGTGCAATCCTTCTTCTCGAGGCCCCGGACCACGGCGCAGTACATCAGGTGGTCGACCGGGGTGTAGGGCGGCCTCCGGCCGTTGAGCCGGAGCATCCTCTCCATCCTCTCCAGCTCTTTCAAGGGCAGGACGAAGCAGGGCTGCCGGAGCGCGTTCTGGAGGCACGCGTCGCGCTGGGCGCCGTCCCGGCCGCACCGGTCGCAGCGGGAGCCCGTGGAGCCCAGCGGGCCGAAGAGCGAGGCCATCGGGTCGATGATGAGCAGGATGCCTCCGGTCCCCGGGTTGATGAAGATGGTGTTGGGGTATTTCGGGGCGATGTACTCGAGGTAGGCCCCGCGGACCTTCCTGCGCGTGGTCACCACCCAGAAGTCCCGTAGGTGGCGGTTGAGCTGGTAGTTCACCGGGTCGTATTCCAGCCCCAGCCTCCGCGCCAGCCCCAGCTTGGTCACGGGCCCATCGGCCGCGCCCCGGTAGAGCCCGGCAAGCAGCTTCCGGCGGAGCGGGTGGGAGACGATCTTCAGGCACAGGGCCGGGTCTATGAGCATGCCCCGAAGATCGGTCGATTCGGCCTTGCCGTCCCCGCAGCACGGCGGGCACTCGCCCCGGACCTTCCGGCCGGCGCCCCGCTTTGCTCCCCTCGCGTTCTCCATCGTGCACCGCCTGTTGACGAATGAAACAATCCATTAATGAACTTTTGGATTAGGTATAATTAGTACGAGCCGCCATACTCCCGCCGGTAGGTTGCCGGTGACGAAGGACGTCGTCGTGGTCATTCCGGACGGGGCCGATGACATGGAAGTGGTGCCGTTCATCGAGATACCTTCCTGGACCAAGGTGGTCGAGGACATAGAGCGCATAGACGTGAAGACCGCCGCCTGGGACAACCCGGCGCAGATGTTCCACGGGCTCCGGGTCGTCCCGGACATGAAGGTCTCCGACATCAAAGCGGACGGGCTCGACGCGCTGTGCATTCCCGGCGGTTGGGGCGGGACGAAGTATTTCGAGCAGGTCCACTCGAAAGAATTCCTCGCCACCGTCAGGGAGGTGGCCCGGAAGGGCAAGTACATCGCCACGGCCTGCAACGGCATACTGGCGCCGGGCGAGGCCGGCCTGCTCAAGGGGCGCAAGGCCACGGCCTACACCGGCGAGGTCTGCGAGTACTGCGTCGAGATATGCGGGCGGATAGAGGGCTACGGCGCGAAGTTCACCGAGAAGGCGCTCGTCGACGACCGGGGCATTGTCTCGTCGATAGGCCCCAGCGTCGGGGACGAGGACGCATTCCACCTGGTCGAGAAGCTGATAGGCGCCAGGGCCGCCAGGAAGATCGCGGACACGATGATGTACAACGCGGTGAAGCCGAAGGAGCTCAAGTACACGTTCCCGACGGCCAGGCGGCCCATATGCATCGACAAGGCGCCAGGCCGCTCGAGGTGAGCCATGACGATAAGCTGGTCACGCGGAAGGCATTCGAGGACAGGATATCGGAGACGCTGGCAAGATTCCAGAACAAGGGATTCGTGAAGTGAAAGGACGGTGTGTGGATGAAGAATGTGTTGATAGTGGCGACGGACGGCATGGAGGACATGGAGATTGCGCCCCTGATAGAGATTCCGGGGTGGACGAAGGTCGTGGAGGGCGTCGAGCAGATAAACGTGAAGATCGCCGGATGGGACAGCCCGGTGAAGATGATGCACGGGACGAAGATAGTCCCCGACCTGAAGATGGACCAGGTGAAGGTCGACGACTTCGACGCCATCGTGATACCGGGCGGATGGCCGGGGACGAAGTTCTTCGACCTGACCTACGGGGAGAAGTTCCAGAAGTTCCTGCACGAGGCGGACAAGAAGCAGAAGCTGCTCGTCACATTGTGCTTCGGCATACTGCCGGTCGGGAACGCCGGGCTTCTCAAGGGCAAGAGATCGGCCATCTTCACGAGCAACACGCCCTTCATGTGCCAGGAGTTCAAAAACAAGCTCGTCGGCATGGGGGCGGTCTACACCGACGCCGCAATACACCACGAGGGACACATAATATCGAACATCGGGCCGGCGGTGGCCAACGAGGTGGCGTTCCAGATGGTGGAGAAGCTCATCGGCGCCGAGTCCGCTGCGAAGATACAGGACATGATGATGTGGAAGAACGTTTGCCCGAAGGATCTCAAGTGGACCGGGGCCGTGGCAAAGAAGTAGGATTGCGGGTTTGCGGCCGGCCACCGGGGCCGGCCAACATTTATTTGCGCCCAACGCATCAGCGGACGCGGGGGTTCAGGTGAAGAGGCTCCTGGTGATAGTCCCGGACGGCTGCGACGAGATGGAGGTGGCGCCCTTCATCGAGATGCCCGGCTGGACCAAGGTGGTCGAGGACATCGAGCGCGTCGAGGTCACCGTCGCCGGCTGGGACGACACCATCTACATGTTCCACGGCCTCAAGGTCGTCCCCGACGTGAAGGTGGCCGAGGTCGACCCGGCCGTTTACGACGCCGTCTTCTTGCCCGGCGGCTGGAACGGGACGAGGTATTTCGAGCAGATACGGACGGGGGAGCTGAAATCCCTCCTGCGCCGGATGCACGACGGCGGGAAGGTGATCGCCACCGCCTGCAACGGGATACTCGCCGCCGGCGAGTCCGGCCTGCTGGACGGAAAGAGGGTCACGAGCTTCACCGGCGACTGCTGCGAGCTCTGCCGGGGCATCAAGGACCGGCTCCGGCGCTACGGCGCCGACTTCCAGGAGAGGGCCATCGTCAGGGACGGCCGCATCCTCTCCAACATAGGCCCGGCCGTGGCCGACGAGGACGCCCTCCGGCTGATGGAGCTCCTCATCGGCAAGGAGGCCGCCGGCAAGATAGCCGGGGCGATGATGTACCGGACAGTGCAGCCCGGCGAGCTCCGCTGGACGTTCCCGACCGGCGAGGGGTGGCCCCACTACGAGAAGCGGGGAAGCCCGCCCCCGGTGCGCGCCGTGTGCACGAGGGAGAAGGCCTGCAAGCACGCATTGTCCATCAGGACGGAGGAGTAGCCATGCGGAAGGAGGAGCTGCACGTCCCCGGCCTTTGTTGTTACTCCTGCGCCACGACCGTCGAGAAGCAGCTCTGCCGCCTCAAGGGCGTCAAGAGCGCGCTCTCCGACTACAAGAAAAAGACCATGACCGTCGAGTACGACGAGAGGTTCGTCGACCGCAAGGCGATTGAATCGCTCATGGACGAGGTCCTCCACAGGTTCGAAGAGGCCGTCTGAGCCTGTCCTGGCCGCACGGGGCGGCGTCTGCCCGCCGCCGCCCCAGGCTCGCCCGTTCTACTTCCTTTTGCGCAGGAGGACCATCGCGACGCCCAAGGCGGCAACAAGCGCCAGCGCCTCGAAGCCGGGGGCGCCCTTGCCTCCCGACGGGGCCGGTTTGGCCTTGGCCACCGTTATCGCGAGCTCGGCCGAGGTGGCGGAGCCTCCCTTGCCATCCGTGACGGTGACCTTGATGGTGTGCGCTCCGGCCGCAAGCTTCGTCGAGAACGACTGCTGGGTGCTCGCCTGGACGCCGTCGATGAACCAGGTCCAGCCCAGCACGTCCGCGTCCGGGTCCTCGGAAAACGCGTCGAAAGTCAGCAGGCTGTCCGTGGTGTAGGACTTGTCGGCCGCGGGCGACCGGATGGCCGGCTGGGCGGGCGGCCGGTTGGCCGGCCGGACCGTCAGCGTCCAGGTGTGGTCGACCTCGGACCTCTGGTTGCCGTCGACGAAGACGGTTATCGAGTGGGTCCCGGCCCCGCAGCCCGTCTTGGCGTCGGCCGTGAACTTGGCGGAGAGCTTCCCGTTGAACCCGGAAAGCAGGGTGTAGTTGCCGTCGACCATCCAGTGGGTGCCCAGGACCTCGCCGTCGATGTCCATCGCTTCCACGCTGAACTCCACCTTTTCGCCCTCGGTCTTGAGCACGTTGCCGGACGGGGTTGCCGAGAGTATCATCGGCAGGTCGTCGACGGCCGTGACCTTGACGGGCACCTTTATGGACAGGTCGGCCTGCCCGTCGGTGACCTTGAGGGTGAGCTGGCTCTCTCCGTTGTAGTTGAGGGCCGGCGAGATGTGCAGCTCCGCGGACTTCTGGTAGATGGTCACGGTCAGTTCGCCGGACGACGGCATCGAGTACGAAAGCTTGTCGCCGTCGTGGTCGGCGAAGTACTGGTCGAGATAGATGGTCGGGGAGTTCTCGTCCTCGGCGAACGCCACGTTAAGGTCCTTGACCTGGAAGGGCGGGTGGTTCACGTGCGTGACGGTGACCCGCGCGTCGGCGTAGACCGGCATGAACATGCCGTCGCTCGCGGTGAACGTGATGGTCTCGGTGCCGTGCCAGTAGACCCGGGGCACGAGCGTGACCTTGCCGGCCGGCGTCAG
>Ga0233425_10004967_pt1 | contig 21635 bp, 15 predicted proteins | sample Watercolumn_Towu_2_FD_181712 | JGI IMG/M metagenome (GOLD analysis project Ga0233425, IMG submission 181712) | Freshwater microbial communities from Lake Towuti, South Sulawesi, Indonesia - Watercolumn_Towuti2014_140_MG | ecosystem: Environmental > Aquatic > Freshwater > Lake | place...
CGGGCGGAGTCGAGAACCTGAAAAACACGGAACCTGAATAAATATAATATATAATACAACTAACTATAATTCTTTAGCTACTTCTCGACTCCGCTCGAAGTGACACAAAAAAACTCAGGCACAATTAATAAACCCCATCATCATGAGAAGATTACCCATTTATTTTTTAATCGACATTTCTGAATCAATGGTTGGAGAACCTATTCAGCAGGTAGAAGAAGGCCTGGCAACCATCATCAAAGAGCTGAAAACAGATCCCTACTCGATTGAAACGGTGTGGGTTTCCATCATTGTTTTTGCCGGTCAGCCCAAAACCCTGGTGCCTTTACAGGAGATCATCAATTTCTATCCTCCGAAATTCCCGATCGGCAGCGGCACATCCCTCAGCAAAGGGCTTGGTCACCTGATGTACGAGCTTCGCAAAAACCAGGTGACCACCACCATGGAGCGAAAAGGCGACTGGAAACCGATCGTGTTTTTATTTACCGATGGCGTTCCTACCGACGATACCTCTCAGGCCATTAAGGAATGGAAACAGAACTGGCAGCGCACCGCCAATATGGTAGCGGTGTCCTTCGGCGAAGAAACGGATATGCAGATGCTCTCCGAGCTCACGGAAAATGTGCTGCACTTCAAAAACACGGATTCCTCCTCCTATAAAACCTTCTTCAAATGGGTAACAGATTCCATTAAGACCAGCAGCATAAGCGTGGAAAACAACACGGGCAGCTTCGACCTGGCCAAAATGGACGGCGATACGCTCTCTCCGGCCGATCTGAAGAACGAACCGGGAGCGGCCTCTTCACCAAAAGGCATCTACGCCAATTTCTTTGACTCCAACTTCGTGGTGCTTTCGGGCAAATGCCAGAATACCAAACGCCCCTACCTGATGAAGTACCGGAAGACCACCTCGGACTCGGGGATCTACGCCGGGCTTGAGACCCGCGGCTATAAGCTGGTGGGCGCTTTTCAGGTGGATAACACGTATTACGAGCTGAGCGACAACAATGAAGGCAGCTTCCAGATCAATACCAGCGAGCTGATGGGATCGCCGACCTGCCCGAGCTGCGGCAACCAGTACGGATTCGCCATGTGCAGCTGCGGTAAGATCCACTGCATTGGCAACGAGGAAGAGAGCACCTGCCCGTGGTGCAATACCAAAGGAAAATATGGCGTAGGCGGCTCAGGAGGCTTCAACGTAGACCGGGCGCAGGGATAAACTCCAGGGGGGTCGAGAGCCTCAACCGCCCTTTCGTTGACTGAGGCTCTCGAAGTCAATACATGATTCCCTCTTTTAGAGGAACATCCCAATGTCGCTATCAGCGATTTCATCATGGACAAAACAACACTATATTTAAACAGCCTTTTCCTGAGCAACAACCTTCCCGTAACCGATAAGCGGAAGGAGCTGTTCGAGGCCTTCGCAGGCGATGAACACAACAGGGAACTCGTAAACATAATCCTTCAAAATCAAAAGAAGATGGTCACAGACTGGAAAATAAAGAACAGGGTCGAGGATATCAGGCAGCAGTCCTTCATGGTTCCCAATGCCACGGTTGGTAAGGCGTACACAGCGGTTATCGATTTTGAAAAAAACAACTGGACAGATTTTTCGTATTACCAGCTCGATCACCTCGATGCCGTTGGCGGGATGACTTACGACCAGGAGAGCAAAACGATCTCGGGCAAACCGGAGAACAGCGGGGAATTCAAGCTCAGCCTGAAGTACAGGCTCAATGAGGAGCCCGAAGACTCGGAGCTGCATGAAAAGATCATTCCTTTCATCATCAACCCTGATCCCAAGTCCCTGTGGAAGAATATTCCGAGTGATCAGGCCGACGAGTTCTGGAAAGAGGATAATGCGACCGCTTTCGGAAGCATTGCCAACAGGCATATCGTGGTAGCCTCCAAGCGCGGCAGAAGCCACGCCAATGTGGGCTCTTTCCGCGACGACGATTTCGCCTTTGCCGATCTCGGCAGCACAGGCTGGAGCATTGCCGTGGTATCCGACGGGGCCGGCAGTGCCAGGATAAGCCGTCATGGCTCCAGGCTGGCCTGCGAATACATCATCGATTATTTCAAAGCCACCCTGTCGGGCGAAACGCATCACAAGCTGGAATCCCTGATCCTGAGCAACCAGGCAGACTCCAACGATGCCATCAAGAAAGAGCTGAACCTCTGCATTTATAACCTCATCGGCGGCGGCGCGAAACGGGTGCACGACCGCCTCCTGGACTTTGCGACGGCCAGGGGCTACGCCATCACCGATCTCAACAGCACCTTTATCTTTGCCTTATTCAAGCCTTTTGACTTTGGCACGGCGGTGCTCAGCTTCGGCGTGGGCGACTGCCCGATTGCTGTAATCCCCAAAGACTTTTCGGAAGTGAAGCTCATGAACTGGCTCGATGTGGGTGAGTTTGGCGGAGGCACGCGCTTCATCACCACCACCGAGATCTTCTCCTCGCCGAAGTTTGCCAGCCGCATCAATTTCAAAGTGTTCCCTGATTTTGCCTACATGTTCCTGATGACGGACGGAATCTACGATCCGAAATTCGTGGTGGAGGCCAATCTGGAAAAAGTGGAAAAGTGGAAAGAGTTTGTGGAGGACCTGAAAGGTGCGAACGACACGGGAACGAGGGTGGAGCTCTCGGCAACGAACAGCCACATCGAAGAGCAGCTTTCGGAATGGATGGATTTCTGGAGCCCGGGAAACCACGACGACAGAACGCTGGCCATCATTTTTTAAAAAATTAAAAACACAAAGCAGAGCGCCATTCACGAATGCTGCGCTCCTCATAAAAAACAACATTGAAACGAGAGGTATGAGCACAATCACCGTAAGATCCATTATAGACAACACCAAATCCTATCAGTACGTTGATAATGGCGAGCCCATGCGCGGCGGCATGAAAGACGTCTTCTTCAGCCCCGACAAGTCTTATGTGGTAGCCCTGTTCCGCGACCCGCAGGATTTTAACTCCAGGGAGCGCCTTAAGAAAATTGCCACCACCTACCGCGATGCCTTCTTTACGAAGGAAGGCGGCGCCTATTACAAAACCCTGTTTTGCTGGCCGACGGATGTCATAGAAAAAGGCTCGCAGACAGGCATCATCGTTCCTACCTACGATAAGAAATTTTTATTTCAGAAAGGCTATGCCACCAGCAACCTGATCCAGGGTAAGGAAAAGGAAGGCAAATGGTTTGCCTCGCCCAAATTCAGGAACAGGCAGTTCCCCCTGCGCCTCGACGATTCGGAGCTGGGCAACTGGCTGAGCTATTTCCAGATCTGCGTGAACATCGCGCGTGGCGTGAAGCGCATGCATGCCGCAGGCCTGGCGCATTCCGACCTTTCCTACAAAAACATCCTCATCGACCCGGTCACCAAATCGGCCAACATCATCGACATCGACGGCCTGGTGGTTCCGGGGATCTTTCCTCCCGACGTGATCGGCACCGCCGATTTTATCGCGCCCGAAGTATTGGCCACCAAGCACCTCAAAAAAGACGACCCCAACCGCAAGCTCCCGAGCCGCGTCACAGACCTCCACGCACTTGCTGTGTTAATCTACATGTTCCTCCTATACAGGCATCCGCTGAAGGGAGGTAAGGTGCACGACCTCGACACCGAAAAGGACGACCTCCTCTCGATGGGAGAAAAAGCCCTGTTCATTGAGCATCCGACCAATCCCGAGAACCGCCCGAAGGTCAACCAGCTCAACCCGAAGGAGCTGCCCTGGGCCGACATCAACAAGCTTCCTTACACCATCACCGGTCCGTACCTCACGGAGCTTTTCAACCAGGCTTTCATCAATGGCCTGCATGCGCCGATGAACCGCCCTACGGCCGACCAGTGGGAACAGGCCCTGCTGAAAACCACTGACCTCATGCAGCCCTGCTCCAACACCAAGTGCGATCAGAAATGGTACGTGTTCAATAATACGACGCGACCTGCCTGCTCGTTCTGTGGAACGCCACACGTAGGCACACTTCCCGTGCTCGACCTGTATGCCCAGTTCTCACCGGGTGTCTGGAAGCCCATCAACCACCGCCTGATGGTGTACCACGATCAGTATTTATTCCAATGGCACGTCAATGGAACCATCATCCGCAACGAAAAGCTGACAGACCAGCAGAAAGTGCCGGTAGGCTATTTTAAGCTGGTAGGCGACAAATGGATGCTCATTAACCAGACGCTCACCGGATTGAAAGACCTGACGGAAGATAAGCTCATCCCGACAGGCTCCTCTGTCGAGCTGAGCGACGGAAAGAAACTGCTGCTCTCGCCGGAAGAAGGCGGCCGCGTGGTGGTCATTACCCTTGCCAACAAATAGCGCCATGTATTTTGTTCTGCGAAATAACCAACGGTTCGGGCCCTACTCGCTGGATGCCCTCAAAACCTATGTGGAGGACGGCAGGATCCTGATGAGCGACCAGGCCAGCCCTGAGCATGCCCCGGCCATCACGCAAACCGTGAGGGATGTGCTGAAGCAGAACCGTGTCAAAGTTCAGATCAAAAACAACGGCTCCATTATCCACCAGATTAAAGTGATCGGGAAAGAGCTGATCCTGCCCGGCCTCGACTTCATTAAAAAAGACCTGATCAAGGATAAAAAGCTGATCTGGCTCGCGTCGATAGGCCTGGCTCCCGCTTTCCTCATCACCTTCACCTTCGGCACACTCCTCACCTACTACGCCATTTCCCTGTATTTCTCAGTGATCTGGGGCATCTTCTTCTATTATATGTTCAGCACCAGGCAGGTGAGCACCCGCAACACCATCATCCTGTTCTTCCTGACACAGATCACCGCTTTCATCCTGGTAAACCTGCAGAGCATTCCGCCGCTGAGCTTTTTGTACGCCATGACCGAATCCGGGAATTTCTTCAGCCGCCTCATCGGCTATGTCCTGGGCGTAGGCCTCACGGAAGAAACGATTAAAGCCCTGCCCCTCTTGTTTTTATTGCGAAGGGCCCGAGAGCCGCTGGTGCCGCAAACACTGGTATTTTACGGGCTTATTTCCGGGATCGGCTTCGGCGTGCTCGAAGGGGTGCATTACCAAACCACCACAAACACCACCTTAGGCTACGACGCCGCTTTCTTCATGAATGTGGCAAGGCTCACCTGCCTTCCTTTCCTGCATGCCATCTGGTCGGGCATCGCCGCTTATTTCATCTCCTTTGCCAACATCATCCCTAAATACCGGCAGAGCCTGTATGCGCTGGCCATTATGATTCCTGCCATTTTACACGGCGTGTACGATGTGCTGGGATGGAGCCTGCCCGGCCTGGCGACTACCCTGTTCTCGGTGCTTCTCCTGATATACTACCTCAAAAAAAGCCGTGATTACCAGTCAAAATTAATTCAGATCCGGTAGCATGCCCGTGCGAAATAAAAACCTATATTTATCGAAATTTTATAAACTATGAGTATTTACGAAAACTTCCAGGAAATCATCAATAACCCTTTGGTATCCGGTGGTATTATTTTGAACTTAATTGTTATTGAAAGTCTGCTTTCTGTGGATAACGCCGCCGTGCTGGCCACCATGGTCATGGACCTTCCGGTCGAGCAACGCAAAAAAGCCCTGCGCTACGGCATTATCGGCGCCTATGTTTTCAGGGGCATTGCCCTGCTCTTTGCCGCCTTCCTTGTCAAATTCTGGTTCCTGAAGCCCATCGGCGGTTTATACTTATTATACCTGGTGTGGGATTGGTGGAAAGGCAAGCAGACCGAAGAGAAGGACGACGACATCCTCGATAAAAAAGGAAACTGGCTTTACCGTTCCACCGTTGGCGCCCTGGGAAATTTCTGGGCAACCGTTGCCCTGGTAGAGCTTATGGATATGGCCTTCTCCATCGATAACGTGTTTGCCGTAGTGGCCTTTACCGATAACATCGTGCTGGTATGGGGCGGTGTATTCATCGGCATCCTGGCCATGCGTTTCGTGGCACAGGGCTTCGTGACCCTGATGGAAAAGATCCCGGCCCTGGAAACAGCTGCCTTTGTAGTGATCGCAGTGCTTGGCGTCAAGCTGATCCTCTCGCTGGTAGAGCACTTCATGCCTGAATCCCCTTTAAGCAAGTTCCTGGAAAGCCCGGCTGCCGATTGGGGCACCTCTATCCTCACCGTGCTGATCTTCCTGGTGCCGATCATCTTCGGCTCCCTGCGCAAAAAAGAAGCATCTGAATAACGATCTTATATCCTGCATGAAAGCCCTTCACCACGTGGTGAAGGGCTTTTTTGATGCGCGGCACTTATTGGGCAGCGACAGCCGCTTATCGGAGGTTCGCTACCACTTATCAGGAATCCGGTGCCAGATATGAAATTAAATTACCATGTTTTGCAATATATAAGTAAATTAGTCCTATGGTAAAAATCTACATCTTCCTTCTGTTATGCCTTTTCAACGTGCTGGCAACAGCGCAGGTAAAACCGGTTAAAGCCAGAACGCCCGTCCGGGCGGCAAGCACTGCCTCCATTGCCCCTAAGGAGACCCCATATACCAGGTGGAGCGTGAAGGCAGGCGCCAATATCAGCGTGGTATACCTTGCCCGCAACATCAAAGACAACAACAATGCGCCGGGCTATTGCGGCGGCCTCAACTACGAGATCAATAATTTCATCCGGGTTTCCACATTATATACCTATTTCCGCCCCATCAACATCGAACCAACCTGGCTCGACGTGAGGGCAACCACCACCGAAATAAACCTGGAAATGGTGGCGCACTTTCCCAACAAAAAAACCCTGCTCTACCCTTTTGTAGGCGTCAGCTACAACACGTACGACGGCTTTTTTACCGGGCAGCTCGATTACCTGAACCTGAAGGAATATTATGCCGTAAACACCGTGGTGAGGAACCGCTGGGTTGGCCTGAACCTAGGTACAGGCCTCGAGCATAACTTCGGGATCCTGGGCGTCTTTGTGGATTACAGGATGCGCGTGGGCAAGCAGGAAGATGCGGCGGGCGTCAACATCATGGATGTGTGCTATACCGGCGGCTTAAAGGTGCGTTTCCCTTACGGTAAGGGCGCCAAACGCTTCGCTCAGAAATTCAGGACAAACGACCGCTTCAACATTCAGTCACGCTAAGGAAGCATCACCGGCTGGCATTAAACTTTATGTAAAAACAGGTATCTTTCTCCCGGGGAAGTACATAACTCATTTACATGAAGAGGCTAATCATCCTAATGTCCGTTTTTTGTATGTCTTCTTCCGGTTATGCTCAGCTCGACAGCCTTGCCCGAAACCTGTTTGACACCGTGATGCATAAGCTGATCGTTGACGATATTCCAAAGAAAACATTTGCTGATAAATTCATGTACCCGCACCGCTGGTATGTGAAGCAGCTCCTGGCCCCGAAGGTTCCGGCCTACGATACCAACTACATCAAGAACCAGAAGCATAAGCTGACCATTACTGTTCCTGTTGCCAAAAAGTTCTATGGCTTTAACCTGACCGACCTGGAAAAAAAACGCACCATGCGCTTTTCGCCCAACAACTATTACCATGTCGGCTTCAACTTCAGCAACATCATCCTCACCTTCGGCTTCTCGCCGGGGATCAAGTTCGGGGCCAAGCCCAACCGCGGCAGCACCAGAAGCAGGGATTTCCAGCTGACCCTCATCGGCAGGAAGGTGATCACCGACCTCAATTACCAGAGCTATAAAGGCTTTTACATCTACAATACCAACGAGTTCAGGGCAAACGAAAACAGCAGTGATACCATCGTGGTGAGGCCCGACATCAACGTCACCTCTTTCGGCATCAATACCTTTTATGTGTTCAACAGCCAGAAATACTCCCTGCGCGGAGCCTTCTCCTTTACCGATGTCCAGAAAAAAAGCGCAGGCTCTTTTATGGCAGGCATCTATCACTCGCATGTGGTTTTCTCCTCCAACGATTCCTCCTTTATCCGCTATCCTTTTATCAACAACTTCTCTCCTGCCCTGAGCGAGATCAACCAGGTATCGCAGATCTCTGCCGGGGTCAACGGCGGCTACGGGCATACCTTCGTGATCTACAAAAAGTTCAGCTTCGCCATAGCGCTCAATGTGGGCATCGGCGGGCAAAAGACCTATTACCGCACCATCGACGGGCAGGATAGATCGTTCCGGATCAACCTTGCCACAGCCATCAATGCCAAGAATGCCCTGCGCTACGACAACATGCGCTTCTTTGCCGGCGTGCTCGCCACTTACGATGGCAATTTTGCCTTCAACGAGGTGATGTTCAATAACACCAAGTACATTGCCCGCGTGGTGGGCTTTGCAGGCTATCGCTTCAATATCCGGCAAAACGGGCGCAAGGTCTTAAGGGCCCTAGGCCTGGTAGATTATAACCGTAAAAAAAGTAAAAAGTAAATTTGCAGGAGAACCGATACGCCCGGCAACTCGTATATCTGGCATCATTTTGCCATCAGACTTTTTGTATGAACCGTCCGCTTCTCCTTCTCCTCACTCTCAGCCTGCTCCTGTCGGCATGCTCCATTAAGCCCGTCAGTAAGACCAAAAATGTGACCTACAGCGCCACTCACGATCTCCGGCTCGATGTATACGCGCCCCGCAGGATCAAAGAGCCCAAAAAGATCCTGATCTTCGTACACGGCGGCAACTGGGTCCATGGCAAAAAATCCATTTACCCCTTTTACGGCAAGGGCATGGCGCGTAAAGGCCTGATCGGTGTGGTAATCGATTACAGGCTCAGCCCTGCGGCAAATTATGAAGGCATGGCCACAGACGTAGCCGAAGCGGTGAAATGGGTAAAGGACCACTGTCGCTCCTTTGGCGGCGATCCCGACAACATCTACATTTCGGGGCACTCGGCCGGCGCGCAGCTGGCAGCGCTCGTGGCCACCAACAATACTTACTTCGAAAAGCTGGGCATGAAAAATCCCATCAAAGGCACCGTGCTCATCGATGCTTTCGGCCTGGACATGTACCGCTATTTTTCGCTGTCGAAAAATGAAAAGGATACCATTTACCGGCGTGTGTTCTCCGACGATTCCGCCACCTGGAAAAAAGCGTCGCCGGCGCACCACTTAAGCAAAAACATGCCTCCCTTCATCATCTTTATGGGTGGAAAGACCTATCCGGTGATCAGGCAGATCAACCAGGAGTTTTACGCGGCCGTGACGAAATACCAACCGGCCACGCAATTCATCATCGTGAAACGAAAACGCCATGTGCCGATGATCTTCCAGTTCATCAACCCGCGGGCCCGGGCGTATCAGCAGATCCTGGACTTTATGGGCGCTACGCCGAACGGCGCAGGTAATCGTCCTGAGAAGAAATAAGATGGTGGATGGAGCACTGATCGGCATCTCCCTTATCGGTGATGTTGAGCAGGTGGGTCTCGCAGATGATCTGCTTGCGCACCTCGCCGTGTTTCTCAGGGCAGTTTTCCAGGATCACCTGAATGGTTTCCTCGATGAGCCAGGTAAACACGCTTCCCGTATTATGATTGATCACCGGCGTTTCCTGCTGGATCTTGGAAAAGGTCTCGTTCAACAGCCTGATCGCCAGCTGGCGGTCGTTCACAATGTGATGAATGTAGCGGAATACCTGGTCGGAATAGGATTTGTAAAGAGCATCGAAGCCTTCCTGCTGATGCCTGTTGAGTAAGCGGATAAGGGTAGCGGATTCCATCGGCAAAGGGTTTACCTGCTGCATAAACTATTATGCCTTGCCATAAATCCCGGAAAACTGAGGATTAATCCCTCAGGGCCTTTAAAACTCCAGAAATCAGACAAAATGCTTGCGGAAATTTTTCCACATTAGTTACCTGCTTTTGTAATCGGACTTTAAGAGGGAATAGATGGCCGTATCGGTAAAGCGGCCATTCTGAACGAAATTTTCTTTAAAATGCGCCTCTTTTACAAAATGAAGCTTGTCAAGCACCCTGGCTGAGGCGACATTGTCCGGATCGATGATGGCCTCTATGGAATGAAAGCCGAGCCCGGTAAAACCATAGTGCACCGCGGCCGCAGCCGCTTCCGTTACCAGGCCTTTTCCCCAGTAATCCGGATGGATCATATAGCCGATTTCCCCGCGATGATGCTCCTTCTCGATGCGGTGAAAGGAAACGCTGCCAATCACCTTGGCGCTCTCCTTTAGCTGCACCGCCCAGCCAATGCTGGTATTCGCGGCGATGTTGTCGTTGATCTGCGCGATCATCTTAAGCGCATCCTCCGTGGATTGCTGCAGGGGTCTTGGCACAAAGTGCATGGCCTGCGCATTGCTGCGAAACGAGAAAAGCGCTTCGGCATCGCTGTCGGTATATTGCCTCAGGATCAGGCGCTCTGTTTCGAGAACAGGAAAAGGATTGAAGTTGAGCTCTAATGGATTCATGACAGCCTAAAGGTAAATATAGTTTTGCACTCAGAAAAAAAGAAGTTCGTTTCGCAAAGGCAATGCAGGCAACTGCCATAAACAATTCCGGAAGATCGCACAACACCTCAAAGGCTCCTGCAAAAGTTCGCCGCCGAGCACCGCAGAGGCCCGTGGGAAGATCATGGCGAAAAAAATGCCTGATGGAACATAAAAAAAACCGTCACAAATCCATGTGACGGTTTTAAAATATAACAATCGAAAAAATTACGCTTTGTTCTCCTCTGCCGGAGCCGCCTCAGGCTTAGGGATCGTCGCTTTGCGCGACAGCTTCGCTTTTCCGTTCTTAGGATCGGTGCCCACGTACTTCACTTTAATCACGTCGCCCTCTTTCACCAGGCCATTGAGGCTTTCGATACGCTTGTGATCGTACTCGCTGATGTGCAGCAGGCCTTCCTTGCCAGGCAGGAACTCTACGAACGCACCGTAAGGCATGATCGATTTCACGGTAGCGTCGTATACTTCTCCTACTTCCGGAATAGCCACGATTGCTTTGATGCGTGCAACAGCCGCTTTCAGATCGTCCAGCTTCTCGGCGAAGATCTCCACGCGTCCTTCTTTTCCCTCTTCGGTAATAGAGATCACCGCATTGGTTTTCTTCTGGATATCCTGGATCACTTTTCCACCAGGCCCGATAACCGCGCCAATGAACTCACCAGGGATCATCATGATCTCGAAGCGAGGTACATTCTCTTTGTAATCTTCACGAGGCGCAGAGATCGTTTTCAGGATCTCGCCCATGATGTGCAGGCGTCCTTCCCTGGCTTGTAACAAGGCTTTCTCCATCACCTCGTATGGTAAGCCATTTACCTTCAGGTCCATCTGCACCGCGGTGATCCCGTCTTTGGTACCGCATACCTTGAAGTCCATATCACCCAGGTGATCTTCATCGCCCAGAATATCGGATAAGATCGCATAGCTGCTGTTATCGGAAGAGGTGATCAGCCCCATGGCGATACCTGTTACCGGTTTTTTAAGCTTGAGGCCCGAGTCCATCAGGGCCAGGGTTCCTGCACATACCGTTGCCATCGACGAAGAACCGTTCGACTCCAGGATATCAGAAACCACACGGATCGTGTAAGGCGTATCGGTAGGAACCATTTTGGATAAAGCGCGTAAGGCCAGGTTGCCATGCCCTACCTCCCTGCGGCCTACGCCACGGTTTGGCTTGGCCTCGCCGGTCGAGAAACCAGGGAAGTTATAATGTAAAATGAACCTGGTTTCGCCACGGTAGAAAGCACCGTCGATCAGCTGAGCATCTTTTCCTGTACCGAGGGTAACCGTTGTCAGCGATTGCGTTTCTCCGCGCTGGAAGATCGCCGAGCCGTGAGCCGCAGGCAGGTAGCCTACCTCGCTCCATATCGGGCGGATCTGGTCCGTTTTACGGCCGTCCAGACGGATCTGTGTGTCGAGCGTCGCCTGGCGAACCGCATCGTATTCCACACCGTGGTAATATTTATTGATCAGCGCCTCTTTTTCCTTCAGCTCTTCCGGAGTAAAGGTCGCCTTGTATTCTGTCAGGATCGCTTTAAAAGCTTCCTTGCGCAGGTTTTTATTTGGATTGCCCTGTTTTGCAACCGCATATACCTTATCGTAAGTCGCCTTGGCAACAGCGTCGCGCAGGTCGAAATCGTTGGTCTCGTGGTTGTATTCACGTTTTGGCTTTGCACCTACCTTCGCTACGAAATCGTTGATGGCTTTGATCTGCACTTTAATAGCCTCATGCGCAAACTTAATCGCCTCCAGCATTTCCGCCTCGCTCACTTCGCTCATTTCACCTTCCACCATGGTAATATCATGCTCTGATGCAGCCACGATCATATCGATCGTAGACGTTGCCAGCTCATCGATGTTCGGGTTGATCACCAGTTTCCCGTCGATCTTACCGACACGCACCTCAGAGATCGGCCCGTTGAACGGAATATCAGAAACCGCTACAGCAGCAGCAGCAGCCAGGCCCACCAGGGCATCAGGCATTGTTTTTTTATCGGAAGAGAGCAGGGATAGCATGATCTGCGTGTCCGAGTGATAATCTTCCGGAAATAAAGGACGCATCGCACGGTCGACGATACGGCTGATCAATACTTCATAATCCGATAATTTTGCTTCCCTTCTGAAGAAACCTCCCGGGAAACGGCCTGTAGCCGCATATTTTTCCTGGTAATCTACCGTCAACGGTAAAAAATCCACACCCTCTTTTGCTTCTTTGTTGCTGACAACGGTGGCGAGAATCATCGTATCTCCTAATTTTACCACGACTGCGCCGTCGGCCTGTTTGGCCAGTTTTCCCGTTTCCAGGGTAATCATTCGTCCGTCTCCGAGATCGAACGAGTGTTGTGTTCCGATTTGTGACATCTTGTTTTTCGTTTTGTGTACCAACGTTTTTGGTACGGTTTATATATTTGTTTTGTATTCTCTGTAGTTTATGAGCTGTAGCGGGAGAGTGATATCCGCTACATCACGGACGGATCCAAACCTTGACTTTTAAAAATAAAAAAGCATCCCGATTACTCAGAATGCCTTTGTTTTTAAATGAGATCCATTTTATTTACGGATATCTAAAACTTTAATAACTGCACGGTAGCGCTCAATGTCCGTATGTTTCAGATAATCCAGTAATGCACGGCGTTTACCTACTAAGTTCAATAAAGCACGCTGTGTACCAAAGTCTTTTTTATTGTTTTTCAAATGGTTGGTCAAATGGTCGATACGGTGTGTGAACAATGCGATTTGAGATTCAGCACTTCCGGTGTTTTTCTCACTTCCACCATGTTTTTTGAAAATGTCTTTTTTTACTTCTGATGTTAAATACATGTTATTTCGTCTTTTTGAATTATCCTTTAAACAGGGTCACAAATATAATACTTTTTATTCTACAAACAAGTTATGAACCATTATTTTAGCGAAAAAACTCCGTGGTCTTTGGTTTTTGGCCTCTTTTGCGGCCTCGGGCTCCCTTAAGGCCATTAATTTAAGAAACCCGGAGCCTCTTCAGAAGCATTCGGGCGCCCCTTCCGCCGCCGCTCCGGGAGCCGGCCACCAGGCGGAAGGCCGGGCTGCTGTGGGCTCCGCTGCGCTCCGGTTCTTTACGGTGCAGGAACAGGCACCCTAAAGGAACCAGGCCCTCCGCATCCCATGGCGCAGAGCCCTCCCATTCCAATGGCGAATAACACTCTACCTATCATCCACCCGGCCAGGAGAGCTTCCATAAAATAAAAAATCCTTCCGGAATTAGCGGAAGGATTTTTTTCAAGATGTCATGATATAATCGTCTGAATTTAAGACCTGCTATTATTTATTGATAATGATCTTTTTCGTGACGCTGTCGCCTTTCGCAAAATGGCAGGTCACAAAGTACATACCGCTGTTCAGCTCTGTCGTATTCACCGGATAGATCGTAGAGCTCACGTTGGCAAATTTGCCCGCCTGTACCTCTTTTCCCGACACATCGGTAATGGAGTAGCTCACATCCTGGTAATCGCTCACATCAAACAGGAGATTCACCACAGAAGAAGCAGGATTCGGGAACGACTGGAACGTGTTTACCGCTTTCACCGTTTCTTTCACGCCAAGCACATAGCCCACCGTAAAGCGCTCCATGATCTGGCAGCCGAAGTCCCCGTTGAAAGTTTTGTACGACTGAGGTGTGGTGTTCGACGAGAAGCGCAGGGTGCCAGTGCCGCCGGCACTGTTGGCCCACCACGAAATGCCGTCGCAGCCATCGTCGTTGGAAATGAAGGTATAGCAGCCTGCAGGCAGGTTGATCGTATCCCTGTAAATTTTATTGTTCAGGTTATTCGTACGGCTTGCCACCACAACACCCGCATCGTTCAGGATCTGCCAGCTGCTTTCGTTGTATCCCGGATTCACGGTGCTCGAAGAGGAGTTGGTGCTGAAGTATACCACCATCGGCATCGGGTACGACCTTACATCGGTAAAGGTGCTTGTATAGGTGTTATTATACGAATCCTGGTCGGCAGTGCCGTTTACCTTGTTAATGCTTACCTGGAACTGGTTGGATTCGTTTCCGTTAAACATGGCGATGCTTGGCCCAAGGTCTACAATGGCCTCCTCCAGAAAGTTCAGGGTCCCGTTCCAGGTGTAGCTGTAGGTCTGCCCGCCTGCCAGCTTGTAGTCGAACGACACGCTGTTGACGGTAGCTGTTCCTGTATTTTTGATCTTCACCTTCGGGTTGGAGCAGACGTTGTTGGAGCGGAAATAATTAGGATCGTTGCTTGGAGCGATGATGTCTTCCAGCGACACATCCAGGTTATAGTTCGGCGCCGAGCAGGAGATGAGCTGGGAGCTTACCCCGAAGCCCGCCTGCGCATTGCCCTGGTTGGGCGCCGTATAAGCCTCCATATCAATGTCTACCGAAAAGGTAGAGCCGGCGGACGTATTGGCCGAGATGTCGTGGACGATCGGATTCACCACATTGCCCGGGCACCAGTTAGCGCGCTCATATACCCAGGTTCCGGTCTGCGGGTACACATCGTTCTTCCCGCAATCGCTTCTCCACAATTGCTTCTGCGACACGGAGCTGCCATTAATCTTGAGATCGTAATACTTGCTGCAGAACTCGGAGCAGTAGTTATCGTCGGAGCCGTGACCGCTGATCACGTTCTTCACAAAAACCTTCGCCACCGGGTTGCTGTATTGGAAAGGCTTTGCCGTCAGGTGGCTCTCGATCGGATCGGCCGTTTTACCATAAGCATAATAGCCGTCGTAAATATTCTTTACCGATAAGGCATTCATGGCCGGTGTCCCCTCGATCATCTCCATCTTCAGGGTCAGCGTAAAGCCCCAGGAATAACCATCGTAGGCATACCGGAATGCCAGGTTTCCTTTGAGAATAGAGGCATAATCGGTCACATCCACGATGTAATCATGCTTCCTGTTTTGCGCCAGCCAGTCGGTGGCATAAGGCGTGATTACCCTGGCGATCTCCACGCTGTCAGCCCCGGCAGGCCTGGCGTACACGCGTGTCGTGTAATCCCACGAGCCGCAGTACTGGCTGCCGGAAGGACAGGCATAACGCCCGAGGATATAGTGTAAGCGGATCTTGCGGTAGGTCTTCCCGGTTGGGAGCACCGCGCTGGTATCGTAGTTCCCGTATTGGGTGATTTTTCTTAAATTGTAAATAGTAACCCAGGTCGTGTCCCCGGGATTAGCACTCAGGTCAGAGGCAAGTAATGCCGTAAGTAATAAAGCCGGTAAGAGTTTTCTCATTTTTCATTGGTTTTTTCTAAATTGTTTTAGCAAATATAGCGAATTAAAATCTTAAATAATCATTAAATTTAACTCAATTATAGGAATGCAATGGTGGTTTTTACTGAATCAGGGTAATATGTCCCGATTTGTGATACTCCGAGCCATCGTTCCCCTTCGCTTTCAGGATAAACACATATACACCTGCCACCGTTTGCCCTTTGTAGCTGCCATCCCAGCCTTTCAGGGGATCGTTCGTCTGGAACAGGAGCTGGCCCCAGCGGTTAAAGATCTTGATATCGAAGTCACTGAGGTTGTAGCCTGCAATGTGAAACTCATCGTTGATGCCATCGCCGTTCGGCGTAAACACATTGGGAACATACAAGGTGGATTCCGCCCTTACCTGCACTTCCACGCAGGCTTCGCGCTTACAGCCATTGGCATTGGTAACCATGGCGCAATAGGTAGTGGTTTCGAGAGGCTTCATCACGATCTGCGAGGTGGTGGCGCCGGTGCTCCAGAGATAGGACGTACCGCCGCTGGCCACAATGGCCACTTCATCGCCCGGGGCCACGGAGCCTGCCGAAGGGTTGACGGCCGCATCCGGATCAGGATAGATCCCGATAGAAGCCTGTGCCGAGGCGCTGCAGCCATTGAGGGTATAGCTTACTGTATAGCTGCTGGGTACAGAAGGGCTTTGCGAGATCGAAGGCGTTGTTTCGCCGCCCGGCTGCCATACATACGTGCCACCGGCGATAGAAGCGTTGGCAAGCAGGAGAAGGGTGCTTCCCTCGCATACAGAGCCTGAGTTAACCGATAACGAAGGAACCGGCTTCATATTCACCGCCGCAATCGCGGAGGCGCTGCAGCCATTCACGGTATACACCACCGTATAATTGGTAGAGGCCGTAGGCGACTCGCTGATCGAGGCCGTTGTCTGGTTATTGGGCAGCCAGGAATAGCTTCCACCGGGGATCGACGTGCTGGCGGTCAATACCGCCTGATCACCGGGGCAGATCACGGCAAAATCAGTTGTCACTACCGGCAGGGGATTTACCGTAACGGTCGTTGTCACAGAGCTGCTGCAGCCATTGTCGGTGCCGGTGAGTGTGTAAGTGCTGGTAGAGGCTACGTTGGCGCTCACCGACTGACCGGATACCGCGCTCAGGTTATTACCCACCCAGGAATAGGAAGTGCCGCCCGAAGCCGACAAGGTGGCTGTTTCCCCGGCGCACACCGTCGGGCTGTTGACTGTAATGGTCGGCGAAGGAATAACGGATAAGGTATAGCTGGTAGATAAGGGGCAGGCTCCTGTGGTGGTATAGCTCACCGTGTAGGTAGCCGGCGTGCTGGCCACGAGGTTGATGACACCGCTTGAAGCAGCCATGCTGAGGCCTGCCGGGCTGGATGCATAGGTGCCGCCGGGAGCACCTGTGAGTGTCGGCGTGGCGCTGGCGCCACCCTGGCAAAGTAAGTTTCCGTAGGCAATGGTAGGAGGCGTCACATTAACAGTCACGCCCGAAACCGCGAGCACATAGCCTCCGCCACCGGCAGGATTGCTGGAAACACCGTTCACCACCACGGACGCTACCTGCTTTTGCTGGTTGGCGCAGGACAGCGGAATATCAATGCCATAGAGCCTCGGGTTCGTCGGGAGGCCGTCGGCAGTAACGCCGGAGGTCACGCGTTTGCAGCGCCCAATCCCCGTAATCACAGCGCCTGTGCCGTTAAACCAGTCCTGCACGGTAAAATTGCCGGCATTGGTCACCGTCAGGTCCGTGTATACGATCCTGATGTTGATGGTGCTCGAGCCCTCGGTGGAGAACACCAGGAAACTGAGGTTGCTGTACGACGCCGGTGCGGCGAGCGTCAGGGTATTGGAGGAAGAAGCCGGGGCAAAGAGAACGTTGTTCCCGTTGTAAGGCATCAGCTGAAAGGTTTTTGTGGCATTGACGATCGTGCCCGAGTTGGGTAAGCCTCCGCCGAAAGAAGCCGCGCTGGCAAAGGCGGCGTTGTACATCACACTGTTGCCGCCGGCCACAACCTGGTCGAGGGCCTGCGTGGTGCAGGACAGCGAGTTCGGATAGGTTTCGGCCACCGCATCGAGGTTAAAGCCACTCACCGTGATGGGCGTATAGGTCTGCGAAAAACCATAAGCGCCCGAAAGCAAGCCTAAGCACATGACTGTCTTTTTCATCGTCATCAGTTTTAAAATCCGGCCGGCAGCCTAGTGCACCAGGGTGACATGTCCTGTCTTGTTATAGATCACATCATCGGCCCCTTTGGCTTCCAGCAGGAACAGGTAAGTTCCGTCCGGTACCTCTTTCCCGTTCACGGTTCCATCCCAGCCTTTCGAAACATCATTCGTCTTGAATACAGATTCCCCCCAACGGTTAAAAATGTTTAAGCTATAGCTGGTAAGATTCACGTTGCGCGTATGAAAGACATCGTTGACGCCATCACCGTTAGGCGTAAACACATTCGGGATCTCGAGCGAAGAGGTATTCAGCACGATGATATCGAGGCAGGCCACGTCGGTGCATCCACCGCTTGTAGTCACGGTAGCGCAGTAGGTAGTCGATTGCAGAGGAGCGACATCGATGATGGAGGAGGTGGCGCCCGTGCTCCACACATAAGAGCCGCCGCCGCTGGCAGTAAGGATCACATGATCGGAAGGAGAGATCGAATTTCCGGAGGCCGCTAAGGCCAGCGCAGGCTGAGCATTGACCTGCACATTGCCGGAAGCTGTTGCCGTACATCCGTTCAACGCATACAGCACCGTGTAATAGGACGTAGCGGAAGGTGTCACAGAAATGGACGAAGCCGTTTCACCCGAAGGCTGCCACAGGTAAGTGCCGCCCGACGGAGAGGCCGTTGCCGTTAAGATCCCTGTTTGTCCCTCGCAAAGTGCCAGAGGCGTGATGCTGACCGTTGGTGTGGCATTTACCGTAACGTTGGCCACTGCGGTAGCCGCGCAGCCATTGACAGTATAGCTCACGGTATAGGAGGTGCTTGTGGCCGGCGATACAGAAACAGACTGGCTTGGCTGATTGCCCGGCATCCAGTTGTAGCTTCCACCCGCCAGCAGCGAGCTGGCCGACAGTGTGGTCGTTTCACCCGAGCAGATGGCAGAGCCCGCCGTCGTAAGGTCAGGCATAGGATTCACCGTAATGGTATAGGAAGCCGGAACTCCCGGACAGCCCGCTGCGGAAGGAGTGACCGTGATTACCGTGCTGACAGGCGTATTGTTGGAGTTAACGGCCGTAAAGGCAGGCGTGTTGCCCGTACCGTTGGCCGGCAGGCCGATAAAGGGGTTCGAGCTGGACCACCCGAATGTAGCGCCCACAGGGTTGCTCGTGAACACGGAGGCAGGTACCGAAGCGTTATGGCACACCGTTGTGCTTGACGGAACGGAAACCGTGGAGTTCGATCCGAACGTGATATTGATTACATCGCTGAAGGTACATACCCTTTCGAAGTCGATGTCATCCAGCACGAAATCGTTGGCACCGCCCGAGATGTTCTGATCCACGATGGTGATCACCGCCGTGGTGGCGGTTCCGGAGTTCCAGTTCACAAAAAAGTTGGCCCATGTACCGCCGGTTAAAGGCGCATGGAACACAGGCCCGATGAGGCTTCCGTTGATCGAGAATTGCAGAAGGGCTTCGCTGCCCGAAGAGGTATTCTCGGTAGAGGCCACCCAGCTCGAAAAGTTATAGGACGTATTGGCTGTCACCGTAATCGTCTGGCTCCACACAATATCATTGGCATTGGAAGAGCCGTTGCATACCAGCATATTGCCCGTTCCGGAGGTATGATCGCCGAAAGAGTAAAAGTTGGTGTGCGCTAAATTCGGATTCGTGGTCACGGAATAGGTTCCTGGATTGCTCAAGGCGCCGTAGCTGCCGCCGGTTCCCAGGATGTAGTTGCTCACAAAGCCTGTATTGCCGGCGCTGAAATCGCCGTTGGTAACCAGGCCGCCGGTAATGGAAGTCGCCGTGCAGGTATAGCTTCCTACGGTGTTCACGGCCAGCGTTGGCGTGGTAGCGCCACCGGGGCTCCACAGGTAAGAGTCATATCCCGGAGCAGCCGTCAGCGTTTGCGAAAAAGGTCCGCAGAAAGCCATATCGTTGCCTAAGCTGAAGGCGCATGGACAGGCCACGATGGTGCCGCTTCCGGCAGGGTCGGTATTGGCGGGCGCCTGTGGGCTGCCGGCAATCGTCAGCTGGTTGCAGGAACCGTCGATGAGATCGCCGATGGAGGAGCTGTTATTGATGTCGTAGGTCACCCAGAAATAATTGGTCACATTCGGTAATAAAATCTGAGAGCCGGTAATGGTGTTGGAGCTGGCCGTCGGGACCGTTCCCCCTGTCACGAACTCATTCACCGGCGCATAGGAGTTGCTGGAGCCAGTATAAAAAATATGGATCCTGCTGACATCGGCCAGAAGATTGGTGCTGGAGCCTGCCGCCAGCTGAAACTCCGTTAAAGCGCCCGCGTTACAGCCCGTTCCCATCACTACCGGAATGCAGAGGATCTGCTGCGAGTTGGCACATTGCGACACGGAGCCATTGACAAGCTGCTGCACGTCGCTGCTCATATACGGCGCTACGCCGCCTGAGTTGGTAATGTTCACATAATAATCTTCCGTTTCGCCCCAGCTGTATGTGCCGCAGGGCACAATGGAGGATGGCGTTCCCGTTTCCACGTTCACCACGCGCATAGTGGTGTTCCCCAGAACGGCCGTAACCGGAATGCTGATTGTTCCTGTTTCGGTATGCGGACCGCTTGTGCTGGCTGCCGATACATACACCTGCTCCCCCGGATCGGTAAAGTCAAGGTCGGCATTCCAGTCGATGAAAATGGCGACGGCATTGTTGTAGTTGCCGCCGCAGGTTCCTACCTGCACGCTGAAGCTAAGAGCGCAGCCCCGGTCGAGGTTAGGGATCGTTACCGGGGAGCCGGCGTAGGCATAGTTGGAATAACGGTTTTGAACGGAAGCAGGGCCGCCGGCCAGGCTGGAACAGGTAGACGCATTGTTCAGCGTGCCGATGCTCACATTCAGAATGTCTTCATCGGCAGACGATGTCGCATTGGAGGCACAATACTGCGCCTTCACAGAATGGCCCGACATGAAAAAAAAGGCGCTGACAATCAGCGAAAAAGAGGAAGGGCGAACCACAGCTGAAAATAGCTTTCTGATATCCATATTACTATATTGTTTTAGTAAAGTTAAGGAAAGCTTGTTCCAACAAATATCCAAATTCCGGAGGATTATCATAATCCTATATTAAATCGTTTTAGTAACTGAGTAAAAGCCTGCTTTCAACCGGTAAAACGGCTTACAAACTTAGTAAGCTTTTACAACAAAAACGATCCGGATGTTTCTCAGGATAATTGTTTGAGCGCCTGGCGAAGATTGGAAATCACATCCGAGACATCCGTCAGCTTGCAGGTACCTACCGACATGCGGTACCAGGGCGAATTATCATCGGCCCCAAAGGCATAGAAAGGCACCACCGCCAATTTCGCCTCATCGAGAATGAATTTGGTTACATCCCTCGTGGTGGCGAGCACCGCGCCCGACGCTGTTTTCAGGCCGTGCAGGTCAAATTTGATGGTGAGGTAAATGGCGGCCTGCGGCGCAATGGCGTCTACCTTAAAGCCCTCGCTCTTCAGCGCCTGGAAGCCTTCGTAAAAACCGTTGAGCCGAGCGCTGATGGCAGTTTTCTGATGTTCAATAAAGCTATCGTATAAGGCCAGATTGCTCAGATACCTGGCGCTGGCCATCTGCTCCGCTTTCGGTGCCCAGGCTCCCACATGTGTAAGGATAGCCTTCATCTTATCGATCACCGGCTTTGGCCCCATGCTCCACCCTACCCTCACGCCGGTAGCGGAAAGCGATTTGGAAATCCCGTCCACGAACACCGTGTAGGCTTTCATCTCCGGGCGCAGGCTCACAGGGTTGTAATGTTTGGTGTTACCCAGTGTCAATGCCCAGTAAATCTGATCATACATCAGGTATACCGGTTTTTCGTCG
>Ga0233425_10004968_pt1 | contig 21632 bp, 20 predicted proteins | sample Watercolumn_Towu_2_FD_181712 | JGI IMG/M metagenome (GOLD analysis project Ga0233425, IMG submission 181712) | Freshwater microbial communities from Lake Towuti, South Sulawesi, Indonesia - Watercolumn_Towuti2014_140_MG | ecosystem: Environmental > Aquatic > Freshwater > Lake | place...
AACTCAGCATTTTAATGCTGAGATGAAGGCATTTGTTTGACATTCAAAAATTCGCAGTTAGTGCGAAAGCCGTAAAACTCCGCACTTCAGTGCGGAGATGAGGCTTGAGCGCGAATTTTTGTTATTTCTAAATATAGAATTCTGCTTGAAGCATTTTATTCAGGGAACTTGGGGTGTACGAAAATGCCTGAAGATTCCTGTCCCGATTTTTTAGAGGATGAAACCGAGTTTCGCCTGGCTTATTTTTTCTCAATCTCAATTAAGTCGTATGCGGTTATTGTTCTAATTATTTGTTTGTTGCTGTCAACAAAGAATAATGCAAGCCCCTCGGGGGAGTAAACTGCTTTGTCTGCTTCAAGTGTTTGGCTGGCAAGTTTGTTTTCTTTTATCTTGTCTTTCAGCCCGAGTGCGAATACAGCGCATCCTGTTTCGCTGAAATGGCCTGAAGCTTCTTTTTTATAGAATGTCTGCGTCTCGTTGCCTCCATATTTTGGAAGTTCTTTTTCAAAAAGCGCTTTGCCGTCAAGGTATGTTATTTCTTTTTCTTCAAGCATTGCTTTTGTTTTGTTGTAGATTTCAAGAGACAGCGCATATCCTTCGTCAAGATCGGGTGTGCTCACGAATATTGCAACTATTAATTTTTTTCCGAGCTCTTTTTTCAGGTCGTCAAGCTCAAGGCTGAGTGTTTTCAGGCCGTAATCATAGCATCTCTGCTTGTAGTTTATTCTTTCAATCTTGTAGCTTATGAATTTGCAGGTGTAGCATTCAATTAAGTCCGGCTTGTAGTTGTTGAAGAATTCTCTATAGCTGCCTATTCTTTTTTCTTTTATTTCAAGTTTGTTGTTTTTTATTTCAACTTCTGGCTGTCTGAACTGCTCTTCTCCTGCGCCGTTTCTTGAAAGGTCGTCAATCATTATGCTCATTATTACAATGTCTGGGCTGTATTCAACAGCTTTTTTCTTGTATGCAGTATACATATAGCTTGTTCCTTTGCCTGACATTCCGTAATTGATTACCTCTGAATTCTGGATTATTTTCGGAAGGAGGTTTGCGAAGCTGAATTTTGGCAGGACATCATCTCCGAGCGCGAACGAGTCTCCTAAAACAGCAATTCTTGTTTTGCCGTTTTTGCTTTTGTTCATCTCATCAAATGTTGCCATGCCGAGGGAATTAAAATGGTCTTCATAAACTTTGATTTTTGCTTTGTGGGTTTCATTGATGTTTGTGCTTAGTGTCTGGCTGATTGACCTTCCTGCTTTCGGCACTAGACCGAGCAGTTCGTCATTGTCCCATCGTTCTGATTTTCCGTATAGAAATCGTGTGGGGTCGTTTTCGTTTGTGAGCTGTTTGTAAAGCGCTTTTTCCTGCGCTTCAAATTCACTTCCAGCAATTGTTTTATCTGTTGCTAAATAATATATTCTCAGTCCCGCTTCAAGGAGTATTAGCATTATTGCGATTGTTGCCAGCGTGACTAATACATTTGTTTTTTTGTTTTTATTTGCCGGTTTTTTTTCGTATGTTTTCCCTTCGCCTGTAGGGCTTTCTATGATAATTCCTTCGTGAGCGAGCTTGCCGAGCCTGATTTTTACTGTTTCTGCATCTGCTCCGATTTCGCCGGCGATTTCATTATATGTTTTTCTTGAGTTCAGTGTTTCGATTATTTTTTCGTCAATCTCTTGCATATTTCTCGCTGTCCCACATGTCCTGCGGGTTGTCCTCTCTAAATATGATGAAATTGTCCATTATCAGGCAGTCAATTCCTGTTCCCATCATGCATTTGTATGCATCTTTTGGTGTGCAGACAATTGGTTCGCCCCTTATGTTGAATGAAGTGTTTATTAATATTGGGACGCCTGTTTTTTTCCCGAAAGCTTTTATTATTTCATAATATAGTTCATTTTGGTTTTTTCTTATGCTTTGGAGCCTTCCGCTTCCGTCAATATGCGTCACTGAGGGGATTATTTTGTGCCATTCTTTTTTTATTGGATAAACCATCAGCATGAAGTCTGTCGGCTCGGGAACTGGCTTGTCGCACTCAAAATATTTTAGTGCGTCATCCTCGCATACAACCGGCGCAAACGGCCTGAATTTTTCTCTGTGCTTTACTTTTTCGTTGAGAAGTTCTTTTGCTTTTGGGTTCATCGGGTTTGCGAGTATGCTCCTGCTTCCGAGCGCTCTCGGTCCCCACTCCATTCTTCCCTGAAACCAGCCAGCCACTTTGTTTTCGGTGAGAAGGCTTGTTGTTTTTTCTATGAGCTCTTTTTTGTTTTTGAATTCAGCGTAGTTTATTTTGTTTTCGTCAAGGAACTTTCTTATTTCTGCGCTTGTGAATCCGGGCCCGAGGTACGCGTTTTCAAGCCGTTTTCTCGGGTTGCCGAGTATTGTGTTATAAATGTATGCTGCTGCTCCAATGCTTGTTCCGCCGTCTCCCGGGTCCGGCTGGCACCAGAAACTTTTGAATGGTGTGTTTTTGATTATCTTTCCGTTTGCGACGCTGTTGAGTCCGCATCCTCCGGAAATAACAAGGCTGTTGCATTTTGTTTCATTGTGGGCGTGGCAGAGTATTTTAAAAAGTGCGTCTTCATAAACAAGCTGGACTGCGGCCGCAATGTCTCTGTGTCTGTCTGTGAGCTCTTCTTCGGGCTTTCTTATTGGCCCTTCGAGAAGTCTGCACATTTCTTTTGACGGCATTCTGTCTTTGAAATGGTATATAAAATATTTCATGTCGAGGGAGTAGCTGCCGTCTTCTTTTATGTCAATGGTTTTTTTTAGTTTTTTGTAATATTCGTTTTCCTCGCGGTTCATTTTTCCGTATGGCGCGAGTCCCATCACTTTGTATTCTGAGTTGTTTACGCTAAATCCAAGGTATGCAGTTATTGCCGAGTATAACAATCCAAGAGAGTGTGGGAATATTATCTCTTTTTTGAGCTCTATTTCTGTGCCGTTTCCGGTTCCGTAGGCGGTTGTTGTCCATTCTCCAACGCCGTCAATAGTTACTATTGCTGCTTTTTCAAACGGGCTTGTCAGGAATGAGCCTGCTGCATGAGCCATGTGGTGTTCAATGAATAGTATTGTTCCTTTGTATTTGAGTTGTTTTCTTATTGTCCTGACCGCTCTTAGTTTTTCATTCAGCCATGAAGGCATTGAGCTTATGAATGTTTTGAAGCTTCGCGGGAACATTTCAAGGTGCTGCGACAGCACTCTTTCAAATTTTAGGAATGGTTTTTCATAAAATCCTATGTAATCGAGCTGTTCTGCGCTTGTTCCTGCTTCTTTCAGGCAGTATTTTATTGAGTTTATTGGAAAAGAAGTGTCATGTTTTTTTCTTGTGAATCTTTCTTCCTGCACTGCCGCAATGATTTTTCCGTCTTTGATTATTGCCGCTGATGAATCATGGTAGTAGCAGCTTATTCCAAGTATATTCATTTTCCTAAAACTGCCGGCAGTAGTCCTCTTTTGGTTTTTTGGAAAGGTTGAGCTCGCGCCAGTAGGTGTTGTTGTTTTTTGGCCTGAGGTCAATGAATCTTTTTTTTGAGAGTTTCGCAATGATTGATGTCAGCCCTATGCCAATTATGTAAACTATTGACAAGAGGAGCGTGTTTATGACTGCTGTGATGCTGTGCCCGAATTCTTTAAAGCCTTTTTTGAATTTGTCCATCATCTTAGCTTCCTCTTTATGAGGGTTCCTGCAGCGGTGATTACGAGGGTGATTCCTGCAATGTGGGCGTATGTCCAGGCTTCAGGAAGCTTTTTTAAGAAAATAAGGGTGTAAAAAAGTGCTGTGGTGAATATGGCGTATCCTGCAATATACCCCAGTTTTTCTTCCCATGAATGTGTGGTGTTTTCAAACATCATGTGCTGTGAAAACCCTGCGGTTTTATAAAATTTTTTCTTTTGGCGCTTTTTTTGTCAATACATTTAAATACTCGTTTGGGTCGTCTGTCTTCATGAACAAAATGGTCGCTTTAATTATGTTGTCTTTGTTTTTGGTGTCATGCACATTTGAAAAAGAATGCACTTTTGATTCTGATTGTGTGCCTGCCTCCTGCTGTCATCCTGATTCTTGTACTGTAAAAAGCGGTGCGCCTGACTGCAGGGGCGTATTTTGCACTATGAATTGCGAGCCGGGCACTCTTGACTGCGGGCGGGGAGAGTGTGCCTGTGTGAAAGGAAAGTGCAGTGTAAGAGCTCTGGTTTAAGCTGGGTATATTAAACGGCCTTTTTTCTCATCTGTTCTTTCAAAGAAGAAGTTCGGCTTTCCTCGGCTTATTGAAGCAAGAATTTCAAGTGCACTGATGTTTTTTTTAAGCTCTCTGAGCGGGTAGTGTCCTGCTTCAGGCCAGAATGCATCAGTTATATCTTCAGGGCTTGAATTCACAAAGTCTTTTGCTGTTCCATGGCCGTATCGTATTAAAGCGCCGTATTGCGCCGCTTTTTTAAGGGTGGCAAAATAGGGGTTTAGTAGCCGCGTTCTGTCCGGCATTTCGTAGCAGGTGCACTGAACTATTGAGCCTGTTAAGCTCTCTGCCAGAAGTATCGACTGTTCTTTTTTTTCTGGAATTAGCTCTGCTCTTGCTTGTTTTATCATTCCAGTGTAGTCAAACTCCCATATAATTTTCAGATGGTGTGTTTTTCTTGTTCCATACGGCCTTAAAATTGTGACTGAATCAGAAAAAGAAAAAGTGAGCGGGATGGTTCCACACATTCCTGAATAAGTTTTCGGTTGCCTTGTTCCATGTTCAAGCATTTCTGCCAGTCTTTTTATTTCTTTAAGCCGTGTAATTTCTTCACGAGAGAATTTTCCGCTATTAAGAAACATTTTTACAGCATCAAACTGTTCTGCAGGAATTTTTTGCCCCTGCCTTATTCTTTCTTCAAGGTTTCTGAAAATCAGAACCGCGCTTCTTCTTTCGCTTCTTGTCGGCATTGTTCACAGGAAGACGCCGGCGTTTTTATATCTTGCCATTTTTTTAGGCAACATTTAAATACACTTTGCTTTACCTTGGTTGTATGAGAGAGCTGGCTTCGCTTGATATTTATTATCTTGTTAAGGAGTTTCAGGAGCTTGTGGGCTCAAGGGTTGAGACTATTTATCATCCCGGCGATCTTCTGTTTAAGCTTCACTCGCAGAAATTTGGAAAGGTTATTTTGAGGATTTCAAAAAACTGCATTTTCTTTTCTGGTTTTAAGGAGGACCAGCCTCAGAACCCGACTTCTTTTTGTATGGTCCTTAGAAAGCATCTGCTTAACGCAAAACTAAGCGCTATTTCTCAGGAGGGTTCCGAGCGCATAGTTAAGCTTGTTTTTGAGAAGGAAGTTAAGTATTTTGTTTATGCCGAGTTGTTTGGAAAGGGCGATATAGTGCTTGCTGATTCAAACAGTTTAATTATTGCATCATTCTTTTCAGAAAAAGGCGCGGTTTATTCGCCGAAGATGAGGAAGTGCAGTTTTTTTGTAATGAAAGAATCTGAGTTTAAGAATCTGGTTAAGGGAGCTAATGAGAGTATTGTTAAGGTGCTTGCAACTGTTGTCGGGCTTGGCGGGGTTTATTCTGAACTGCTCCTTGAGGGGATGGATAAGGCTGTTAATGCGCAGGAAATTTCATTAAAGGATATTGATTTGCTTTACCGGAGGATGCACGGCCTGCTTGGCCGGAAGATTGAGCCGTCATTTTTTAATGGGCGGATTATGCCTTTTCTTTGCGGTGAAAGAGCCGGTTTTGCCTCGTTTAATGATGCTGTTGCTTGTTCAGCGGTAAAGGCGCTTGAGGAAGGAGAAAACAACCGGATTTTAAAGCCGTTTCTTTTGAAAAAGGCGAAGATTGAAAAAATTATTTTTGACCAGGCTGGCGCAATAAAACGGCTTGAAAATGAAGTTTTGGATAATACTAAAAAGGGCGAGGCAGTATATAATAATTATGAGCTGGTGAAAGACATTTTGGAGCAGCTGAAAAAAGCAAAGGAAAAGATGTCCTGGAAGGAAATTAAGGAAAAGCTGAAGGGGCATAAAATCGTGAAGGAAGTTAATGAAAAGGAAGGGAAATTAGTAATAGAACTTTAATTATTTTTGCTAAGCATGCCAAATAAATGGAATAGATAGAAGTTCAATATAAACCCGAAGATTGTGGCAACGGGGTTAATGACAATTACAGACCAGCCAATAATGTCCGAAGAAAGCCAAAGTATAATGGTGGTTAAACCAGTTACAATCAACCACGAAATAAAATATTTTGCAAACATGTGTTGTTTTCCTTTAGTAAACATGCCTGTTTTGTGATAAGATGAGTATTTTGTAAGAAAGTTGAAGATTCTCAGCGCAATATTTGTTATGGATGCAAGAAAGCCGAGAATGTTCACGCTGAACCAGATAATTGCGGTTGTGGAGATAGTTATGATTATGCTGGTGGCAAGATATTTTGTGAAATTGTGATGCGCGATTTTATTAAAGTTGGCTTTAATCCAGGCTTTCATGAGCTGGATTAACAGCAACAGGTTTATAATTGTTTTGAGAAATTGGTAAATAAAGAATATAAGGTGGACAGCTTACCGATTTTCCCGCGTAATGCAGTACTCAACGATACGGAGGCTTTCTTAACTTCCGTGTTCGAAATGGGAACGGGTGAGCCAAGCCCCTATGGCCGTCCGAAGTTGAGAACCTCAGGTTTGTTTATAAATGTTGCTGTTTTTTTAGGCTCTTTGACGCAAATCGGCAGTAGTAACATAACATTTATATACATGTTTGCTTTTTTGCTATTGTGGCAAAGGCGAATAATGATGAAAATGTTTTCGGGATGCTGTCTCATCTTCTTGCAATATTCACCGGATTTATTGCTCCGCTGATTTTTTTTCTTGTGAGAAAGGATCAGAAAGGTGTTGCTTATGAGAATGCAAAGCATTCTCTTAATTTTCAGATAACTATTGCTATTTTTGCAGGCGCGCTCATAGTATTGTGGCTCATTTTTTCTATGCTATCTCTTTTCCTGATAGGAATCCCTCTTTTGATTGCATATTCTTTTATACTTCCTATGTTAATTCCGGTAATTGGAATAGTCATAATTATTTTTTGCATCATTGCCTCTGTGCAGGCGTATGAGGGAAAGGTTTACATTTACCCGCTTGAGATAAAGTTTTTTAAGTGAGCTGACTGTCTGCAAGGCTTAATTTTTTTCGCACAGCGCCACAAGCCAGAGTAATGCTTTTTTTATTTTAATATTCTTGAAATGCGGTTCAAGAAATTTCTTCAGTTTTCTTTTGCTCCAGTGGTTTATGTGGCCCGGAGTGTTGCCGAATTGTTTAATATAAGACAGCCTTGCTATGTTTGTAATTCTCCATAATGGCTCATTTGGAACAGTGACCAGAACAAATTTTTTGCTCACTCTTTTCAGCTCATTCAGTCCTTTCAGCGGTTCTTCAAGGTGCTCGAGGACTTCTGTTGATATGGCCAGGTCATAGCTTTCATTGCTTCTTTTTATTTCGTAAATTGTGCCTTCTTCAAATTTTATTCCGGGATTGAGTGCGCGGGCTTTTTCTGCTGTTTCCCTTCCGATTTCAATGCCTTCAATGGAAATCTCGGGGTTTGCATCCTTGATTATTTTTGTTGTATGGCCTTCACCGCATCCAGCATCAATGATTGTTTTTGCTCCGGTGGCTTTTATTGTTTTATTTAGAACAGCATGAAAGTTTTTCATCAATATCTTGACAACAGGATTTTTGCTGTTGTGCTTGTCGTAATAGTTGCCTTGGATGTTTTGTGTCATTTTACTTCTGGTTCATGTCTGCCAAAAAGCCGAAGAGAACAATCTGAATGCCGGTCAGCATAAGCAGTGCGCTGAAAATAACTCGCGGAATGCCGCCTGCATTTCCAGTGGCATAAATAGTCCAGATTATGTAAAGCCCCAGTAAAAATCCCGCACCAAACAAAAACAAGCCTATTCTTCCGAAGAATTTTAACGGCTCAAAGTCTCTGTAAATTCTCAAAATGTTTATCCATGCTTTTATGGCATATTCTACTGGGTTCTTGAACAGTCTGCTTGGCCTTGTTTTTCTTGTTTTTATTGGTATTTCTGCTATACTCATTTTTGCCTTGCCCGCTCTTATGAGCTGTTCTTGGGTGTATGTGAATCTGTTTATCAATGGCAGTTCTGCGACTTCTTTTGTGAATGCCCTGAATCCTGTTGTTGTGTCTGTTATTTTTGTTTTTAGCAGTCCTGAAAATACTTTTGCGAATATTCTGTTGCCGAGGTTTTTTAGGGCGCTTCCTTCATAGCTTCCTCCTTCAAATCTGCTTCCGAGGACTAAGTCTTTTCCGTGCGCCACAAGCTCAATCATTTTTGGTATGTATTCTGCAGGGTATTGTCCGTCTGCATCTGTATGCACTATTACATCTGCGCCGTGTTCAGTGCATAGCTTCATTTCGTGCTTGAATGTTTCTGCAAGCCCGAGGTTTCTTTTGTTTGAATAAACGAGTGCGCCCGCTTTTTTTGCAGTTTCAACTGTTTTGTCTGTGCTTCCATCATTGACAACAATTATCTCAAATGCACCGCCTGCTTTTTCCATTGTTGTTTTTATTTCTTTTATCACCGGCGTTATTGTGTTTTCTTCGTTGAATGCAGGGATGGTTATGATTGCTTTCATGGGAGTGCAAAACAAGAAACTATTTAAATAGCTTTCTACTTTTTTTGGGGGAAATGCTCAGCATAATTATTTTTTTTGCAATTATGTTCTTTTTCGGCTATTCTGTAACTTTTTTCATAAAGCGGGATGATGATGTTTTTGAGCGTTTTTTTATGTCTGTTGCTGTCGGAATTGCTGTTTTTGTTGTTCTTTCCGCGCTTCTTGCAGTGCTTAAAATTCCTCTTGTATGGCCGTTGTTTTTTGTTCTTTCGCTTGTTGCTCCTGCTTATCTGCTGGTGTCGAAGAAGCTTTCTTTTAAGTTTTCGTTTTCTCTCAAGAAGTCGCATTTTTTCTTTTTTATTGTGTTCGCGCTTTTTTTGTTTTCTCTTTTTATGTATCACAAGGGTGCTTTTTCTTACGCGCTTTTTGAGGACGGCGATCCTTGGAGGCATTCGGGCATAGCCAAGTATATTGCTGTTACGAAGACTGCTCTTGAGCCCTGGCAGGGCGCCGATATTCTGCAGTATGTTGACTCTTATCCTCCGGGTTTTGATGTTCTTCTTTCAGTAATGTATCAGGTTTCCGGAGAGCTTGTTTGGAGCGTCAAGTTTTTTAACCTGCTTATAATTTCTCTCGGCATAATATTTTTTTATTTTTTTGCAAAGCATTTTACGAAAAGTGCGGAGACTGCTCTTGTTGCAACCGTTATTCTTGCGTTGATTCCATGTTATATGAGCCATTTTGTGTGGGCTCTTTCTCTCGCTATGGCTTTGATTTATCCTCTTTTTTATTCTCTTGAGCGCATAAGGGAGAATAAGCTGTGGGGTGTTCCTTCTGCTGTGTGTTATGCAGGTGTTCTGCTCTCCCAGCCGACGCATGCCGCTAAGATTTCTGTTGTTCTTGTAATTTATCTTGTTTTGAGAATGGTTTTTGATAAGAAAATTCTTTGGAAGGAGCTGTCTGCCGTTGTTGCGGGCGGTTTGTCATCAATCGGTGTTTGGTGGGTGCCAATGTATCTGAAGTATGGTTCTATTAAGGCGCTTGTGCTTGGTGCAGGAACTTCGGCGAGTGTGCTTAAGGGTGCAGAAGGTTTCAGCCTTAAGTTTCATGGAACTGCTGACCGGGTTTATGCTTTCAGCGATTTTTTTTATGCAAAGTCTGTGAATATGATAAATAATCCGGTTGGTGTTGGTGTTGTGCTTATGCTTGTCCTTTTTTTTACGCTTGTTTATGCGGTGATTAAGTATAAAGATTTTTTGAGCCGTGAGAATCAGTGGGTTGTTATAAGCGCTTGCTGGCTTCTTTTTGCTTTTTTGGGCATTCATGGCGAGCGCCTGCCTATTCAGTTTTGGGCTTTTCGTTTTTGGATGTTTTTTGCTGTATTTTTCTCGCTTTTTTCAAGCTTTGGGTTTGTTAAGATTCTTGCTTTGTGTAAAAAGTTTGGAATTCCTGCGTTTGTTGTTTCTGCTCTGCTGATTGCAGGGATTTGGTTTACTTCAGGGGTTCAGAAGTGGGATGTTAATACTGTGAGCTGGGAGAATACTGCTGGCGAGTTTGTTCAGTATAATAATCTTGACTCCTGGAAGTGGGTTTCTCAGCTTCCTCAAAACACGAAGGTGTTTTTTCCTTGCAGGAATCAGAAGAATATGGATGTTGCTGTGCTTGGCGTTGACAAGTATTCCTGTCTTTGGTGCAGGGATGAAAAGGATTTTAAGATGTCTTTTGTTAATGCCACTTCTGGAAGCGGGGTTGTTGATTTTGCGAGGCAGAAGGGCTATGATTATCTTTTTATTGACGGGAACTGCTTTGGAAGTTTTGGTGATAACCTCACTGTTTTTAATGAGTTTCTTGTTAATATTTCTTCAAGTGCTCCTCTTGTCCAGAAAAGCGGAGGTGGTTTTGTATGGGAAATTTAAATAAGTTCAGAAGCCATCTGCCTTTTGTTGTTGCGATAATTGCTATTGCTTTAGCAGTTCAATATCCTTTTTTGTTTCCTGGGGCGACTTATCATAAGGGTGACTGGCGTATTTCCCATCAGAATACTGTTGTGATAATGAAGCAGGCGCTTTCTGAAAGCGCCCTTCCTTTTTGGACTTCGCTTGTTGATTCAGGAATGCCTTTTTATGCAATGCCTGATAAGCCATTTCTTTATCCTCCGCTGCTTTTGGCATTGTTTTTTTTTGATGCTGTTTCTGCCATGAATATTCTGGTGGTTTTTCATCTTGCGCTTGCCGGCTTGTTGATGTATCTTTTGATGTTTCATATTCTTCGTGATGAGAAAAGCTCTTTTGTTTCTGCGTTGTTGTTTATGCTTTCTCCTTCGGTTCTGCTTTCCCCGCCTTTTTGGAAATATACTATTTCTTTTATTCCTCTTCTGTTTTTTTTTCTTATGAAGTCTTTTAAGTTTGATGGTAAGAAACTGTTTTATGCTGTTCTTTCTGGTTTGACTCTTGCGCTTATGTTTTTTGGTGGAGGGATTTTTCCTTTTTATTACACCTGCTTGTTTATCATGCTCCTGTTTTTTGTTTACACTTTGTTTGTTGAAAAAGATAAGGTTTCGGCTGGAAAAAATCTTTTTTTAGTAGGCATCATATTGATTTCTGTTTTTGTTGGGTTGACTCTTATTAAGTTTGTTCCGGGAATTGAGTGGTCTAATTCAATAAATCGTGCTGAGGGTCTTGGCGTTGCTGAATCTCGTGGACAGACTCTTTCGTTTGATAATTTTTGGGGTGTTGTTGTCACAGGCATTACTCCAGATACGCCTTATCCTTTGGGTGTTGCCGGTGTTGTTCTTGTGTTGTTGTCTTTTCCTTTTATTAAAAACCGTTTTGCATTGTTTTTTTGGATTGTTCTTGTTGCTGTGGTTCTTTTTGCTTTTGGTTTTGGGTATGAATTGCTTTATAATATTGTTCCAGGGCTTAGCAAGCAGAGAGGTGTTACGCGGGCGTTGTTTGTGCTGATTTTTGTTGGCGCTTCTCTTTCTGGTTTTGGCGCTAAGTATCTTCTTGGAAAGGTTAAGGATAATTACAAAAATATTGCTTTTGGTGTTGTTGCTTTAGTAATACTTGTGTCTCCGTTTTTTTCTTATTTCAAGCCTCATCATCTTCAGCTTGAAGATTTTAATGAACAGCTTTATAATGACGAAATTGTTGGTTTTCTTGCTTCTCAACAGAAGCCTTTTAGGATGGCATCTTTTGATGTGCTTGGTATTGACTGGAATGATATTGAGGTTGCAACTGTTCCTTTGGGTGTTGAGGAGACTTCTCATGCTTTTGGTGGCATTTGGTTTACTGATTATCTCCAGGGATTTTTATCTTTGGCGTATAGAGAAAACCTGCAGGATTATGCGAAAGTTTTCGGCATTCTTAATGTTAAGTATGTTGTTTCTTCAAGAGCGCTTAATCTTTCAGGGCTTGTTTTTGTTAATAAGTTTGATGAGTATAAGCGTTCGTGGCCTGATTTTTATGACGGTCCATTTCTTTATTTAAATGAGCGTGCTGTTCCAAGGGTTTTTTATCCTGTATCGAAAATTCTTGTTGTCGGTGAGCCCGAGCGCGCAAAGAGTGTTGTTAGGTCTATTATTGTAAGCGCTGGTTTTGACCCGCAGAAAACTGCTGTTGTTCGTGCTGAAAAAAGTTCGCTGACTCCTGAACTTGCGGTGGTGTTTGACGGAATAATCATGCTTGACGGCTCCGCAGGCAGTGTTCTTTCTGGTTACAATGGTGTGTTGTTTCCTAAACCCGGAAGCTCGGTTATAGATGAGCGGGAGCTGGCGGGTTTTCTTTCATCATTTGATAAGCTTGCTGTTCCCGAAACCGCGCTTGAATATTCTCAGAATTCTCTTTTAATAAAAAATCCAAGAAAAGGGCTTCTTGTGTTGAGCGAGAGATATGCAATGTTTTCGGGGTGGAGGGCGTATGTTGATGGTAAGGCTGTTGAGATTTATCAGGCTGACGGCATAATTTCAGCAGTTATTGTTCCTGAAGGTGCAAAAGAACTGCTTTTTGTTTATGCTCCTGAAGGCTTTGTTTTTGGTGCATGGCTCGCGGTGATTACTCTTGTTGTAGTTTTAATTTATCTGGTTTTTTTTCTTCAATACTGCTTTTCCATCAGGCCATTCTAACTGATGGTAGCTGTGATTGTAGATGCGAGAATGGCAGTATTCTTGGATAACAAAAATTTTAACATAACAGAAATTATCTCACACACAAGGTTTTAACCCGACGATGAGCGTGATAATTTCTGAATGTAAACTGCCCAGAGCTAAAGTAGTGGGTATTGCGAAAAACAGAACATGGCTGATATCAACAGCGAAGGTAGTTTGCTCAGAAATCACTCACACTTCATCAAAGGGCTAAAGCCCTCCACGCTTTCGTGTGAGGATTTCTGTTGTAAACTACCAACGCGTAAAAAACGCTTCGGGCTTCTGCCCGAAGTAGTTTACAAATCCGGCCGAGCGTTCGAAAAGTCATTCAGTCTAAGCTGGAAGGAGATTTCTGTTGAAGAAGGTCAATAAATCTGCAGAATCTGTTTCTGCTGAGCATTCTCGAAAAGCTTTTTTTTCTGTTTATTAGGTATGGAATCAGGCGCGGGTCTCTCAGAACTGCTTTTATTTTGTGTTTTAGCGGGAATTTTGTAATCTGCCAGGGATGGATGAACATGCAGACATTTTCAATGGCTGTTCTGCTTCCGAGAATGCCGAAAAAGAATCCTGAGCCGAGGGGAAGTTTAAGCAGGTTTTTTATGCTTAGGCTTTGGGGGTGTTCTTTTTTGGCGTTAAACAGCGTTGTTATAGGCAACTCAGCAATAATTTCATTGAATGGCTCTTTGCCATATGTGGATGAGTCATACTCAAATCCGTTTTCTTTCAGCACATTGAGCGAGTCTTTTGTGAGAAACATCTGGGGCGCCCTGAATCCTTTTGGCATGTACTCTTTGATGAATTTTTCTGATTTTTTTATTTCTTCTGCAAGTATTCTGCTGTTTTTTATTATTCTGTGCGTGTGTGAGTGGTATCCTATTTCGTGGCCGGATTTTTTTATTTCTTCTATGAGTTCTGGGTGCCATTCATATATTTCTCCGAGGATGAAGAATGTTGCTTTGTTTTCTGTGGCTTTCAGCATTTCCAGTATTTCTTTTACTGCCCTTTTTATGTATCCGTTGTCCTTGCTTTTTTTTTCTGCACTGCTGTCTGTGTTGTGCGGGTTTATATGTGCAAACGATTCAAGGTCTATGCTTAGGCATTTCATTTTTGCGAAAATATTTTAAACTCTCCAGCATTTACGGTTATTATGGAGTTTAAAAAGCCTTCGGAAGAGGAATGGGATGAGATTGTTAATGCATCTCCTGATTCGTGGTTGAATTCTCTTTCTGGCTGGATGGCTTTTTTTAGGGATTGCTTTCATTATAAAGATGTAAGTTTTGGTGTTTATGACCCAGAGCTTGTTTGTGTTGTGCCTTTGTTTGTGGTTAAAAACATGATTTTTGGAACTCGGTTGGTTTCCGGCCCTGTGCTTGACAATGGAGGTTTTATATCTGCTGTTAAGCTTTCGGAAGAGAAGGTTGGTAGGATAACTGAGCACATAGTTGATGTTGCCCGCAGTGAAAAGTGTTGTTTTGTTGAAATCAGAAATTCACATCAGGTACCCATAGGATTTGAAAAGGTTTCAAAATATGTTGATTTTAAGATATCGCTTTCAAAAGATGATTCTGCACTTCTCGCTTCTTTTGATAAGAAGCTGAGAAACGGGATAAGAAAAGCCGAAAAGCTTGTGCGGGTCGAGCGGTGCTCTATAAGCGGTGGAATTGATGACTTTTATAGGATGCATCTTAAGACGATGCAGTTTTTGAGCTCGCCTCCAATGCCCGAATCATTTTACAGTAGGATGAATGGTTTTATGCTTTTTGCAGTTCATAATGGAAAAAGGATTGCCGCGGTTATGGTGAATTGTTTTAGAGATGATGCGAAATATGAAGCTGCAGTTTACCTTCCTGAATTCAGGGAGTTTCAGCCCAATTCTTTGCTTGTTTATAGGGCGCTTTCTGAAGCGCGTAAAGATGGAATGAAAACATTCTTTTTTGGCAGGACCCTGCCTGAAGGAAGTGTTTATGACTTTAAGAAGCGGTGGAATGCTGTGGAAATACCGATTGATTATTATTATAAGGTTTTTAAGGGAAAAATTCCTTCTGATGCAAGAAAAAGCGCTCTTGCAAAGTTTGCTTTTGTGTGGAGGTTAAGCCCGGTTTTTCTTACTCGTGTTTTCGGGCCTTATTTCAGAAGAAGGCTTGCAATGTGAGTTGTTGCTTGCTTAAACTCTCATTCTTAAGTTTATCATGTCTTTTAGGATTGAGGGGACTGCTTTTTTTAGGTTGAGCTGGTTTTTTTCGCTGTTCAGCAGTGCAACAGGAATTTCTGCTATTTTAAGGTGTTTTTTGTTTGCTTTGTATAATAATTCCGTATCCCATACATAGCCGTGCTCTTTCGGGAATCCCATTTTTTCAAATGCGCTCCGCCTGATGAGTTTCATCCCTGCTTGTGTGTCTTTTTGGGGTATTCCAAAAAGCAGTTTTATTAATGTTCTGTAGCCGAAGCTTGCTATTTTTCTTTTTATTGTGCTGTTGTATTTTGCTCCGGGTGCATATCTGCTCGCGATTATTATGTCTGCTTCATGGGTGTATTTGTTGTGCGCCAGTCTTATGAATCTTTTTATGTCGTATGGTATGTCGTCGTCAATCATGAGCACCCATTCAAATACTGCTTTTTTTATTCCAAGAGTCAGGCCGATTCCTTTTCCTTTTGGTATTATGAGGACCGGCTTTATTTTGTCATTTGCTGTTTTTTTCAGTATATCGAATGTGTTGTCTTTGCTTGTCTGGGCTGCCGCAAGTATTTCAAAATCTTCAAGTTCGGGGATTGTGTAAAGCGTCCTTTCAATTTCTTTCAGGTTTTTTCTTATTATGCGTGAAGAATTTATTGTTGGCACGACAACGCTCAGTTTCATTGGCTGGCGTAAAAGGCAGGGTTTTATAAATGTTCCCGCTGTGTCGTAACCTTTCTTTCACAACATTTTTAAAATAAGGCGCCTCAATTCGTGTAATGGAATCGATTTGGTATATTATGGCTGTATTGGTGGTTGTTGCTCTTGCTCTGTCAATAAACCTTGCGAACACGCCGGACACATGCGCCAAGGCGTGCCTCGGTAGCGGTTTTGTTTCAGGAACGGGCGTCAATATGCGGGTTGATGAGTCATGCAGTTCAAAGTTCGGTATGGAATATGTGAAAAGTGATGAGTATGAGCAGGTCAAGAGCCCTGTCGGATTTAAAAATGTATGTTGCTGTGAAAAATGAACAAGGTCATATTATCCGGTTTGTTTGTGATTCTTGCATCTTTGTTTCTTGTTCCGTGGATTCACGGCAATGACGGCGCCGGCTATTATTCTTATGTTCGGTCTGCATTTATTGACCACGACTTGAATCTGGGGGATGAAAAGGAGTATTTTTCTCAGCAGTTTAGTGTGAATTCAATTCTTCTGGATAATTCTACTGCGGTTTATTATTCTCAGTATCCTATTGGAGTGTCTCTTTTGTGGGCGCCTTTTTTTGCGCTTGCGCATATGGATTCTGTTCTCCTGGGCCTTCCTGCGGACGGCTATTCTTTTGTTTACATTTTGATGGTCAGTCTTGGCTCGGCGGTTCTTGCTTTTTTGGGAATTTTGGCGTCTTATTCTGTGTGCTCTGAATTTTTTTCAAGGAGAACTGCATTTATCTCTGTGCTTTCTTTCTGGATTTCATCAAATCTTTTTTATTACATGTTTTTTGAGGCTTCAATGTCTCACGCCTGTTCTTTTTTTGCTGTGTCTCTCTTTGTTTTTTTCTGGTTTAGGGTGTATGAAAAAGGCTCTTTTGCTCAGTGGTTTGTTTTGGGTCTTTTATCTGCTTTGGTCGTTATGGTGAGATATCAGGACGGTGTTTTTCTTTTGATCCCTCTTGTTTTTTCAATTGCCCGTTATTATTCTTTTGCAGTAAACCGGTCGGTCAAGAAACTGGTTGTTATGTTTTCAAAAAACAGTGTTTATATTGCAGGATTTTTTTTGGGGCTTGCTCCTCAGCTTTTTGTTCTTAAATATCAGCACGGCGCTTATTTTTCTGCTCTTCAAAACTATCAGACTTCAATAAATTTTGTGCATGGTTTTGTGCATGTTGCAGGAGTGCTTTTTTCCTCAAATCATGGCCTTTTTTTGTGGACTCCTGTTGCACTGCTCGGTTTTTTGGGGCTTTTTGGGGCTGCTTTAAAGACCGGCGGAAAAAAGAAATTTTTTGCGCAGTTGTTTATCATTGCTTTTCTTGCCCAGCTGTTGTTTGTTGCCTCAACAGCAGAGTGGCATGGCGCCCAGTCGTTCAGCCACCGGATGTTTGTTTCTGCAGGTGTTTTTCTTGTTTTCGGGCTTTGTTTTTCAGTTGATTTTATTGAAAAGCACTTTGGCAGAAAGGTTTCTGTATTTATTCTGGTTATTCTTTGCCTCTGGAATTTTGGCTTGATGGCGCAGTATGGTTTGAGAATGATTCCTGCTGAAGGCGCTGTAAGTTTTGTGCAGGTTTTTTATAATTTCTTTTTTGAATTACCCTCAAGGGTTATTGAGGCGTTATCGATAATTAGGGGATAATCATAGCAAACTTTTTAAACAAACCTTGTTTTTTTGCGCTTATGAAACTATCGATAATTATTCCAGTTTATAATGAAAAAAGCACAATTCTGAAACTTCTTGAAAAAGTTGATAATGTTAAGCTTGAAGGGTTTAGCAAGGAAATTATCCTTGTTGATGACTGCTCAAAAGATGGGACAAAAGATATTCTTCAAAATATTGCCCTGGCAGGAAAGCATAAAGTTTTTTTTCAGGGCGTGAACGGCGGTAAAGGAACTGCACTGAGGCGCGGTCTTGGAGAGTCAACAGGTGATATTATCATTATACAAGATGCCGACCTCGAGTATGAGCCCGAGGATTATGGTGCGCTTTTGGCGCCCATTCTTGAGGGAAGCGCTGATGTGGTTTATGGTTCTCGTTTTATTAAGCAGCCGGCTTCTTCAAGGCAGAGGTGGGCGATTCCTTCTCATTATCTTGGAAACAAGATTTTGTCGCTTATAACTTCTCTGCTTTATTTTAAATGGGTTAGTGACATGGAGACTTGTTATAAAATGTTCACTCGTCAGGCTTATGAGTCGGTAAGTCTTAAGGCAAGGCGTTTTGATTTTGAGCCCGAGATAACCGCAAAATTCATTCGCGCTGGGCTTAAGATAATTGAAGTTCCCATCCATTATTATCCGCGGAATTATTCGGAGGGGAAAAAGATAAACTGGAGGGATGGGGTAAAGGCTGTTTATTATCTTTTGAAATATAGGTTTTTCTGAAATGAACATATATGAAAAATTCAAAAATCAGGAGAAGTTTACAAAGCTTGCAATACTTGCTGTAATCTTCGGGATATTGCTTCGTTTCATTATTGTTTTTTTTGTTTATCCGTCAGGTGATTCAGCATGGCATTTATCTGCTGCTCGTTTTATTGCTGAAAACAACAAAATGCCGATGTTTGAATGGCTTGGGCGCAGTGTTTTCTGGGCTCCGCCGGTATTCCACTTCACTGCGGCGCTGCTTTACAAAATCTTTTCTGTATTCGGATACGAGATTGCAATGAAAGCGATGAACTTCGCAACATTCCTGTACGGCTCACTATCTTTAATATTATTTTGCCTTTTCGCAAAACAGTTCATGTCAAGAAAAACTGCGTTCTACTCAACTCTCTTCTTTACATTCATACCACTAAACATTTACTATTCGACAATATCCCATGTTGAAAGCACAATATCTTTTTTTGCACTTCTCTCGCTATACCTACTTGTCAAAAAACGGTTTTACTGGGCGGCAATAGCTTCAGGAATTGGCTGTTTATCAAAATACAGCATGTTCTGGATGTTTCCACTCCTAATTTATGTGCTGTTTAGAGAGCACTTTTCAAAAACAATAGCATCCTTCAGCAGATTTATCTGGAAGACAGCGGTATTCTTTTTCATAACCTTGGTTATAGGGTTTCCATGGTATGTGCGAAACCTGATTAACCTCGGAAACCCGGTATATCATTTTCTTAATGGAATTTTTATCAAGCTCGGGTTCCATCCATATATGAGTGAAGCAATGATAAACATACCCGATTACAACATTTTCAGGGTAGATTATTTTATCAAAGCGTATCTTGACCTTTTTGGAGTTCCTTTAGGGCTTCCTTCAAACTTATTCAGCTTAAAACTGCCGTTAATGCCTCTGCCGGTTATTGGCTGGGTTGCTCTTACTGCGGTATTCTTCGTGCCTCTCGTTATTGGTTTGTTTAGCATGAAAAAAGGGTTGCTGAAAAACATAACATTAATATGGCTGATTTCATTTATATTGATGATAATAACTTATTTAATACCTGAACACCAAATGTTTCTGCGGCTGTTTCTGCCTGCGATTCCTGCACTTGCTGTTTTGTGGGGGTTTGGGGCTGAAAGAGTATTTGGTTTTAAGATGTCTTCTTCTTTGAAGGGTTGTTTTGTTATTCTGATTGCGTTGTGCATTGTGGTTTTTTCAGCCTGCGAAATATTCAAGGCGGGCGTAGGGGCGTCGCAGTATAAGGTGTACGGTGCGGATTTCAGCTGGGTAAAAGAAAACACTCCTAAAAGCGCAGTTTTTTATCCTTACTCGATTGTTCTGTGTTATTACCTTGACCGGTTTGTTGCAGTAAACTACACAAGTGCGGATTATTATTTTGAGTCCGGGCTTGCGGGGAAGCGCGAGCCGGTTCCTGAAGAAGCGCTTGAAAGAGATTTTGAGAAAGTGTATGAGAATAAGGCAACCGAAGTAATGGTGTATAAGAAAAAGTGATTAAAGCTCTATAAAATTAATTTTATTGCTTCTTTTGTAGCAGTCTTTTCCGCATATGTCTATTCTGTCAATGTTATTCATTACAGCTTTTCTGAATGCCCGGTATTTTTGGTTGTTCCATACTTTTTTGAAGTTTCCTTCATTAAAAACATTTCCGAAAACATGTTGCATCGCGGCATCCATACAGCACGGTGTTACATCTCCGTTGTAGTTTATTATGCTTTCTTCCCATAAAATACTACACCAGTTCTTGTTTTTGTTTTTTGCCGGCTGGTCTCTGAATAGTTCATTTTCTGGAAGAAGCATTGCTTTAACCTTTTCTGAAACGAGGTTCAGCCTTCTTAGGGAAATTTTGTCAACTCCGAACTTTCTTGCAAAGTCTTTTATGCTGTCCACTTCTTTCTCGTTGTCTTTCATAACAATAAACTGCATACTGATAAAAGGCAGTTTTTTGCCTCTTTTTTTCTCCATCAAAAGTTCCATGTTGCGCAGTAATGTTTCGAAATTCCCGTTTTTTCTATGTTTTTCATAGCTCTCTTTTGTTGCGCCGTCAAAAGAAATTATGAGGTAATCAAGCCCGCTTTCGAGCATCTCCGCAATATTTTGTTCATTGAAAAGCAGTGCGTTTGTGCTGACAACCGTGAATATGCGGTGTTTTTTTGCAATCTTGACCATTTTAAACAGCTCGCGGTTCATCAACGGCTCTCCATAGTTCCAGAATCTTAATGTTATCATTCTTTTTCCAAGCTCATCCATTAGTAGTTCAAATTGTTCAAGCGTCATATTGCCTTCTTTTCTTTTTAGGCATTTCTGAGTTTTAAGGCACATTGGGCATTGAAGATTGCAGAATGCTGTTGGCTCTATTAGCATTGAGTAAGGGTATCCGCGAACTTTTGTTGTCTTGAAAATTTCTGAAATCTTTACCAGGATAAAATTTGCCGCCTTGCTCGGCGACAGCATAGGCGCAATGATGCTTTTTTTTAGTTTCCAAATCTCTTCAAGGGTGTATTCTTGATTCATTATTGCTATTGAATTCTGTTTTAAAAGCTTAATCCTCAGTTGAATCAGCCTGAAAAACATTTTTAACGGGTCTATTAATGTGATTTTGCTTCCCTCTTTATGCTCCCATTCAAAAGGCAGCTGATGCATTTTGTATCCTTTCTTTTTTATTTTGTAGAAAAGCTCAACATCAAATATCCATCTGTTTGAAATAAGGTTGCTGAACAAGTTTCTTGCTGCATTTCTTTTAAATCCTTTAAAACCGCAGAGGGTGTCCTTTATTGAAAGTCCGTATAGTGTCCTCGCAATTAGGTTGAATGTTTTTCCGGTTATTATTCGGGTCATTGTTATTTTTATGCTTGAGTCCTTTGATCTTCTGTCTCCAACTACGACATCATTTTCATCAAGCTTTTCAATCATTGCGGGAATTGACTTCGGCTGTATTGAGCCGTCTGCATCAATGAATATTATTTTTTCGCCGTTTGCCTCAAAAACTCCTGTTTTGACTGCGTATCCCTTGCCTTGATTTTTTTCATAGCTGACAAGGCGGGTGTTGCTGTAATTTTTTATTAGCTCTCTTATTATTTCAGCGCTTCGGTCTGTGCTTCCGTCATTGACAATGATTATTTCATAATCTTTTAGGTTTGCCTGTGAGAATTCAAGAAGGCTTTTTAAAAAGGGGGTCATTCGTTTTTCTTCATTGTATGCTGGAACTATTATTGATACATTCATTTCTGTGTTTTTCAGCCGTTTAAATATAAAGATTTTGGTTTTTTGTATGTGGATAGCATCCTGAGGTCAAATACTGCTATTCCCTCAGTCTTTCTGACTATGTGATTGTAGAAGTGAGAATAGCAGTATTCTCAGATAACGAAAATTCCCTAAACGATTGATACAGGAATTTTCGGAATGTAAACTACCATCGGGCTAAAGCCCGAAGCGTTTTGTAGTTTACATTCAGGAATTATCACGCTCATCGCCGGGTTAAATACTGCTATTCCATCAGTCTATTCTGACTGATGGTAGTTTTGTGCTTGCTGATGCATGAATAGCAGTATTCTCAGAAATTCGACCGAGCGTTAGCGAGCAATCCTCCAGTCTAGTGAC
>Ga0233425_10004969_pt1 | contig 21629 bp, 18 predicted proteins | sample Watercolumn_Towu_2_FD_181712 | JGI IMG/M metagenome (GOLD analysis project Ga0233425, IMG submission 181712) | Freshwater microbial communities from Lake Towuti, South Sulawesi, Indonesia - Watercolumn_Towuti2014_140_MG | ecosystem: Environmental > Aquatic > Freshwater > Lake | place...
GTCGAGACGGGCACGCTCTTGACCGGCTTCCACGTCTACTTCGCGGAGAGCCTCGACACCTTCATCGAGGACATCAAGCGCGCGCGCCCCACGCTCTTCGTCAGCGTGCCGCGGCTGTGGCAGAAGTTCCAGCTCGGCGTGTTCTCGAAGATGCCGGAGCACAAGCTCCGCTTCATGCTGAAGGTGCCGATCCTGAGCGGCATCATCAAGAAGAAGGTCTTGGCGGGGCTCGGCTTCGATCAGGTCCGCATCGCCGGCAGCGGCTCGGCACCCATTCCGGCGGAGCTCATCGCTTGGTACCGCTCCCTCGGCCTCGAGCTCCTCGAGGGCTACGGCATGAGCGAGAACTTCAGCTACTCGCACATGACGCTGCCGGGCGACGTCAAGGTCGGCTACGTGGGCAAGGCGGCCGAGGGTGTGGAGTGCAGGCTGAGCGAGGAGGGCGAGGTCCTGGTGAAGAGCCCGGGCACCATGCTCGGCTACTTCAAGGCGCCGGACGTCACCGCCGAGATGTTCACGGACGACGGCTTCCTCAAGACCGGCGACCGCGGCGAGCTCGACGCCGAGGGTCACCTCAGGATCACCGGCCGCGTGAAGGAGCTGTTCAAGACCAGCAAAGGCAAGTATGTCGCGCCCGCGCCCATCGAGAACAAGCTGCTCTTGTCCTCGGAGGTGGAGCAGGCGCTGGTCACGGGCAACGGCTTCCCTCAGCCCTACGGCATGGTGGTCCTGAGCGAGCAGGCCAAGAAGCGCGCTGCCGATGCTGCCGGCAAGCAGCAGCTCACCACGGCGATCGGCAGCCACCTCGACGAGGTGAACGCCACGCTCGACCAGCACGAGCAGCTGGATCTGCTGGTCGTGGTCAGCGACGAGTGGACGATCGAGAACGGCATGCTCACGCCCACGATGAAGCTCAAGCGCAGCGCCATCGAGAAGAGGTACGGCGAGCGCGCCGACGGCTGGTACGCCGAGAAGCAGAAGGTGGTCTGGGCCTGACGCTCAGACTCGAGTTTCGCCAGAAAGGGCGAAACCCGGGGGCTTCAGCGATCAGGCTCCAGGCTCCAGGTCAAGAGCGAGCCTCGAGTGATCGAATGAGCCCCTGGAGTGCGCGGACCGCGCGCCCGCCAGACCGTCTTCGCTGGCACCCACTCGAAACCGCGGCTTCCGCCGACCTCCTGAAGCCTGCAGCCTGAAGTCTGTAGCCTCGGGTTTCGCCCGAAAGGGCGAAACCCGAGTCAGAACCCGGGGTCGGTCACCGGCGGCGGCACGAAGCCCGTGCCCTTCTTGGGGTCGGGCTTCTTCGGGTCCTTGGCGCCCTTCGGGTCCTTCGCGTCCTTGGGATCCTTCTCCGGGGCTTTCGCGGGCAACTGAGCCTGGCGCCCGGCTTGGTTCTTCTCGACCCCGAGCTGGTTCAGGTCGATGGCGCCCGACTCGTCGAGCTTCTCGCCGGCCTTCTCCGGCTTCGGTGCTTCGGCGGTCGCCGACTGCGTGGGCGTCGCGGGGGGCGTGGGCGGTGTGGCCGCAGCTCCTGCGTCCCCGCCCTTCAGCGTGCGCGTCACGAGCAGGGCTCCACCCACGAAGAGCGCGGCCACGACCAGCCCACCGATCACCCACACGGCGCCGCGCCCCTTGGCCTTCTGCGGCGGCTCGGACGGGAGCTGCGTGCCGAACGGCGTCTCGGGCGCAGACAGCGCGCTCGAGGTGTACTCCGGCACCGACGGTCGCAAGAACGAACCGCTGTGCGGCGTCGGTCCGGTCAGACCCGTGATGCCCGTCACCGACGGGCGGGAGTTGTCCACGTTCGACGGAGCCCCGAAGGGCAAGGGCGCCACGCGCGTACCGAGCTCGGGGAAGCGCCCCGTCGTACCGGACGCCTCGGCCGACGACGCGCGCTCGTCGGCCAATCGAATCGCGTCGCGCAGGGCGGTGCGCCGCTCCTCGCCTCGATCACCGAGCATCGCCGTCACGAACTTGCCGACGTCCTCCGTGCGGACGCGCGGAACCGTGGGCGGGAAGACGCGGTCGAGCGCGGCCTCGAGCTCCGCAGCGGTCTGGTAGCGCTTGTCCGGGTCGCGATCGAGAGCTCGCAGCACGACCGCCTCGAGGGGCTTCGGGTAGTCCTTGTCGTACGCCCGCGGCGGGATGATCGGGCGATCGGACACGATGTTCTGCAGCGTGATCATGTCGTTCTCGCCGCGGAACGGATGTTTACCGGTCGTCAGCTGGTAGAGGATGATGCCCAGCGCGAACACATCGGTGCGCCGGTCGATGTCCTTGCCGAGCGCTTGCTCCGGGGACATGTAGGGCGGCTTGCCCTTGATCTGGCCAGAGTTCGTGTGCTCGACGGTCCGGCCTGCGGCCTTCGCCACGCCGAAGTCCACGATCTTCACCACGCCGTCGAAGGTGATGAGGATGTTCTGCGGCGAGATGTCGCGGTGCACGAGGCCGATTTGCACGCCGTGCTCGTCCTTCAGCTCGTGGGCAGCGTGGAGGCCGGCCGCGGCGTCCTGCACGACTTTCACGGCGATGGGCCGCGGGATGCCCTCGCGCTTGGCAGCGATGCGCCGGATGGATGAGAGCGGCTCCCCGTCCACCCACTCCATGACCAGGTAGAGCAGGTCGTCCTGCTCCCCGAGGTCGAGGATCTCGACCACGTTCGGATGACGGATGCGCGACGCGAGCTGCGCCTCGTCCAAGAACATCTGCTCGAAGTGCGGGTTGTCGCTGATGGTCGGCAGCATGGTCTTGACCGCCACCGTCTTCGTGAACCCACGCGTGCCCTTCAGACGCGCAGCCCATACCGCCGCCATTCCCCCCTGGGCGATGGGCACTAGGAACTCGTACCGGCCCACCGTCTGACCGGGCTGGATTTCCCCGAGCGTCCTCATTGGTGCGACTTTGTGGCAGGAGCGTGGCAGACGGACCGGCGCTGCACAAGGGTGAGAGGCGCGCACTGACCGGTGTACGCGCCTGTGCGAGGATCGATCTCGCGGCGCCGTCACGCTCTCGGCGCAGGCCCCGCAGGCCTGACGGGAGCCAGAGGCCCGCGGCGTGCCCATCCCAGCGGACGCCTCGATGGGCCCGAGCCGGCGATGCCCGAGGTCCATTTCTGTGGCCAACCTGAGGGGGTGTTGTGGGCCCGGCCTGTACAAGCCGGGAGTATCTTGTGTTCACCCGAGCGAAAGTTCAGTGCCTTCGCCCGCTTATCGACATTCGCCCAATCTGTCGTGGTTTTTTCTTGCCCCACCCCAAGAGGTAGGGGTATGAAGACCCTCCACCCGCCGCGATAGCTGTTCGTCGGTGCAGCCGGTTGGACCCATCATCCCCGGCCCACTCCCGAACGCGCGTTCAGTCGAACGAGTCCAGGCGCGCAGTGGGTGCCTTGTGACTTGAGCGGCTTGGAATTGGGCGACGGGGCCTCGGCTTTCGCGCCGGCGGACGTAGTTGGCTTGGACAATTGGGGGTTCCGGACGTCTCCGCCTCTCAATCGGGCGGGGCTGACGGACGTTTTTGTGCCCTGCGCGCGGACCGGCGCCGCTCGCGGGTGAAGGCAGCAGATGCCGCAGTTGGAGGACAGAGGGATGGCGCAGTCGACGATCGTGGGACAGGACAGCAACGTGAAGCCGAGCAGCACCGAGGAGCAGCCGGCCAAGAAGAAGACCGCGGCCAGGCGCAAGAAGGGCGTGACCGTCGATCGGCGCTTCACCCAAGTGGGCGAGACGGGCTTCGAGCGGGTCACCTTCGAGCTGCGCAAGAGCGTCATCACGAACCCGGACGGCTCCGTGGTCTTCAAGATGGAGGGCGCCGAGATCCCTGCGGCCTGGTCCCAGCTCGCCACCGACATCGTCGTCTCCAAGTACTTCCGCAAGGCGGGCCTTCACGGGGACAAGACCCGGGGCGAGACCAGTGTGCGCCAGGTGGTGCACCGCCTCGCGCACACCATCCGCAACGCCGGTGAGCACTTCGGCGGCTACTTCGCCGCCAAGAAAGACGCGGACGCCTTCGAGGCCGAGCTCTCCTTCCTGCTCGTCAACCAGTACGGCGCGTTCAACTCGCCGGTCTGGTTCAACTGCGGCCTCTACCACGAGTACGGCATCGAGGGCTCCGGCGGCAACTGGGCCTGGAGCGAGAGCTCCGACACCATCGGTGAGACGGCCAACGCCTACGAGAAGCCGCAGTGCTCCGCCTGCTTCATTCAGAGCGTGTCGGACGACCTGATGGCCATCTACGACCTGATGAAGAGCGAAGCGCGCCTCTTCAAGTACGGGTCCGGCACCGGCTCGAACTTCAGCGCGATCCGCGGCAAGCAGGAGAAGCTCTCGGGCGGCGGCACCTCCAGCGGCCTGATGAGCTTCCTCGAGGTCTTCGACCGCGCCGCCGGCAGCACCAAGAGCGGCGGCACCACGCGGCGCGCCGCAAAGATGGTCTGCCTCGACATGGATCACCCCGAGATCGCCGACTTCATCCAGTGGAAGGTGCGCGAGGAGAAGAAAGCCCAGGCGCTCATCGCCCAGGGCTTCGAGAGCGACTTCAATGGCGAGGCCTACCGCACGGTCAGCGGCCAGAACAGCAACAACAGCATCCGCGTCACCGACGACTTCATGAAGGCGGCGCTGTCCGGCGGGAAGTGGCACACCATCGCCCGCACCACCGGCGACGTCGTCGACACCTACGAGGCGGTGGAGCTCTGGAGCATGCTCGCGGAGAGCGCGTGGGGCTGCGCAGATCCGGGCGTGCAGTACGACAGCACCATCAACCGCTGGCACACCTGCCCGAACTCGGGGCGCATCAACGCCTCGAACCCGTGCTCGGAGTACATGTTCCTCGACGACACGGCGTGCAACCTGGCCTCGCTGAACCTGACCAAGTTCCTGAACCAGGACGGCAGCTTCGACGTGGACGGCTACCTGCACGCCGTGGACGTGTTCTTCATGGCGCAGGAGATCCTGGTCGACTTCTCCAGCTACCCCACCAAGAACATCGCGCAGAACTCCCACGACTACCGGCCGCTCGGGCTCGGCTATGCGAACCTCGGCACGCTCTTGATGCTGCTCGGCGTGCCCTACGACTCGGAGCAGGGTCGCTCCATCGCCGGCGCGCTCACCGCCATCATGTGCGGGCGCGCCTACGCGCAGAGCGCCAAGATGGCGGGCAGCAAGGGGCCTTTCCCCGGCTTCGCCAAGAACCGCGAGCCGATGTTGCGCGTGATGCGCATGCACCAGGACGCGGCCTACGCCATCAACCGCGACGAGTGCCCGCCCGAGCTCTGGCGCGCCGCGACGCAGGCCTGGGACGAGGCGGTGCGCGTCGGCGAGCAGCACGGCTACCGCAACGCGCAGTCGACCGTGCTGGCTCCCACCGGCACCATCGGCTTGCTCATGGACTGCGACACCACGGGCGTCGAGCCGGACTTCGCCCTGGTGAAGTTCAAGAAGCTGGCCGGCGGCGGTTATTTCAAGATCGTGAACCAGTCGGTGCCCGAAGCGCTGCGACGCCTCGGCTACGCTGAGGCGCAGATCCGCGAGATCGTCGCCTACGTCTCCGGCACCAACACGCTGCTCGGCGCGCCCCACGTGAGCCGCGGCTCGCTCAAGCACAAGGGCCTCACGGACGAGGACCTCGCCAAGGTGGAGCAAGCCATCCCCGGCGTGTTCGACCTGCACCTGGCCTTCGCGCCGTGGGTGCTCGGCAAGGAGACCTACGAGCGCCTGGGGGTCACCCCGGAGCGCATGAGCGTGCCCGGCTTCAACTTGCTCAGGCACCTCGGCTACAAGGACGCCGAAGTCTCGGAGGCCAACGACGTCATCATCGGTCGCATGACCATCGAGGGAGCGCCCTGCCTGAGCGACGAGCACTACGCGGTGTTCGACTGCGCCAACCGCTGCGGTCGCATCGGACAGCGCTTCCTCGCGCCGATGTCCCACGTCCGCATGATGGCCGCCGTGCAGCCGTTCCTGTCGGGCGCCATCAGCAAGACCGTGAACCTGCCGAACGACGCCAGCGTCGACGACGTGCGCGAGATCTACGAGGAGGGCTGGAAGCTCGGCCTCAAGGCCGTGGCCCTGTACCGCGACGGCTGCAAGGCGAGCCAGCCGCTCTCGACCTCGAACAAGGAGGCGAAGGACGCCGCGCAGGAGTCGGACGCGACCGCTGCCGCGCACACCACGCCCCTGGCTCGCCCGCAGGGCGTTCGCGTGCGGCTCCCGAAGAAGCGCCGCGGCTTCACCCAGGAGGCTGCGGTCGGTGGGCACAAGGTCTTCTTGCGCACCGGCGAGTACGACGACGGGACGCTCGGCGAGATCTTCATCGACATGCACAAGGAGGGCGCCGCCTTCCGCTCGCTGATGAACTGCTTCGCGATGGCGGTGTCGGTGGGCCTGCAGTACGGCGTGCCGCTCGAGACCTACGTCGATCAGTTCACCTTCACCCGCTTCGAGCCCCACGGCGTGGTGTCCGGGCACCCGAACATCAAGTTCTCCACCAGCATCGTGGACTACCTGTTCCGCGTGCTCGGCGTGGAGTACCTGCGCCGCTACGACTTCGCGCAGGTGAAGCCGACGGAGGCCCCGTCGGGCATCGAGGATCCGACGAACCCCCTGGTCGAGGGCCCGCCGGAGAGCCTCAGCCTGCTGCCGCCGAGCCCCACCGTGGAGCCGCCGCCACCGGCCGTCGTCGCGGTGGCCAGCGAAGCCCACGGCGCGCTCGACGCGCAGCTCGAAGAGATGATGGGCGACGCCCCGGTCTGCGACAGCTGTGGTCACATCACGGTCCGCAACGGCGCTTGTTACAAGTGCCTGAACTGCGGAAACTCGATGGGTTGCTCCTAGGTTCGGGGGTCGGCCCCCGGGCCAGGCCGCCCGGTGAAAGCTCGCGTCCGCCCGAGGCGTTTTCGCCTTGGGCGTGGAGAAAGCCCACAAGTGAAGGGACCTGGGCTAAAAGAGACGCGATGCTGAACCGAGGGAAGCTCAGCGTGCTCGCGGCGGCGGGGCTGGTCGTGGTGCTCCTGGCCTGCAAGAAGGGCGGCGACACCGCGGCGACGGCCACCGCCACGCCACCCCCCGCGCCGACCCCTGCTCCGGAGCCGCCGAAGGAGGCGGAGCCCACGGCGAGCGCGAGCGCGGAGCCCGCGAAGCCCGACGAGCCGGCGAAGGGACCGACCGTGGTCACGACCAAGACCCCGACGGACGCCGGCGCACAACCCAAGGACGCCGGCACTACGAAGGACGCCGGCAGCGCCGACGCCGCCGTGGACGCGGGCAAGCCGGCGAGCAACCCCGCCGCCGACGCCAAGGCCATCGAGGCGTGCTGCGGCGCGCTCGCGACGGAGGCGAAGAAGCCTGGACCGCACTCCAACAAGTACAAGTCCGCCGCGGCCGTGTGCTCCGGCATCGCGGCCAGCGTCAAGAAGGGCGCCGCCGACGCGGCATCGGCCAGGACCACCATCCGCGCTCAGCTCCAAGGCGTGCCGGTGCCCGGCGGCTGCTGACCCCAATTGTTTGCCCCTGACCCTCGTCTGACTGGATAGGACCGTTTCGGAGGACCCGATGACCAAGGCTTCAGAACCCGTGACGCGCACGCTGCTCGCCCCCATCTCTCTCGGCCTGATGCTGCCGCTGGGCGTAGCGCTGTACTCCGGGTGCAAGAAGGAAGAGCCCCCGCCGCCGCTGCCCTCTGCGGCTCCGGCCGCTACTCCGAGCGCACCGCTCGTTTTGGCCGTCGAGGACGCGGGCGAGCTGCCGGACGTGGCCGACGCCGACGCCGACGCGAAGAAGGTGGGAGGCGGCAGCGCGGCCAGCATGAAGAAGTGCTGCGCTGCGGTCGCGCAGAACGCCGAGAGCGCCCCCGAGCCGACCAAGACGTACATGAAGCAGCTCGCGGCGGCGTGCATGGCCGCGGCGGGCTCGGGTCAGGCCTGGAGCGGCGGCGGCTTCAGCTGCAAGTGACTCGTCGGCGGCGGGGCGACTCGGTGCCTGCGAAGTGATCGAAACCGCCGCGCGTCACCCGCGTGACTTCACCGCTCGGGCGCGCGAGCCACACGCCGTCACCCCGCTCCACGCGCCCCACGGTCCGTGCAAAGGGCGGGCGTCGCGTGCCCGTCGCGAGCAGCGCGTAGTCCTCGCCGCCGCTCAGCGCGAGCTCGAGGGGATCGGCGCCGGCCCGAGCCGCGGCACGACAGAACGCCTCGCCGACGTGGCCGAGAATCGCGCGCTCGTCGATCACCACGCGGACGGCGCTCTCGCGCGCGAGATGCCCGGCGTCCCCCGCGAGCCCGTCGGAGACGTCGATGCCGGCGTGCGCGACGCGTGCCAGCGCCCTCCCGTGCGCGATCCTCGCGATGGGTCGTCGCCAGGCCGCGACGGCCTCTCGCGCCAGGGCCGAGGCGACCCGTCGTCCCGCCGCGAGCAGGCGGAGCCCGAGCGCCGCCTTGCCGACGTCGCCGACCAACCAGAGCTCGTCCCCCGGGCGTGCGCCAGCGCGGCGGAGCGGCCGCGATGCGCTGCCGAGCACCGTGGTCACGACGCTGAGCTCCGCCGAGCGCGACAAGTTGCCGCCGATCACCGGGCAGCCGATGGCCCGCGATGCAGCCGCCTGCCCGCGCGCGACGGCCGCGAGCGAAGAGCGGGCGAAGCGCGCCGGCAGGCCCAGCTCGGCCAGCGCGCCGACCGGCTTCGCTCCCATGGCCGCGAGGTCGCTCGCCGCGGCCATCAGCGAGCGATAGCCGACGTCCTCCAGGGAGAGCCAGCGCCGATCGAAGTGAACGCCCTCGACGCAGGCATCCACGGTCCACACCAGCCGGGTCGCGCCGAAGCTGAGGACCGCGGCGTCGTCGCCGATACCGAGCTCCACGTGGGGCGCGCGCCGCCCGCGCGAAAGCACGCGCTCGAGGAGCGCGACGGCCTCGAGCTCGCTCGGAGCCGCGCGCGCAGCGCTCAGGCGATGGTGGTGCGACGACACGGGATGGTGACCACGAAGATGGCGCCCCTCGGCACGTTGTCCTCGACGCGAACCGTCCCATCGTGGGCGTCGATCAGCCGCCGCACGATGGAGAGGCCGAGCCCGGTTCCTTCGTGCTCGCGGGTGGCGCTGCCGTCGACCTGGTAGAAGGCGTCGAAGACCCGCTCCTTCTCGGCGTCCGGTACACCGATGCCGGAATCGATGACGCGCACCTCGATGGCGGGGCGCTTGCTGCTGAACAGCACCAGGCCTCGGCCCTCGTCGTCGCCGCGACGCTCGAGCACCGCGGCGCGGATCGCGAGGCGCACGCTGCCCTCCGCGGGCGTGAACTTGAGCGCGTTCTCGCACAGGTTCAGGAAGACCTGGCGCAGCCGCTCCGCGTCCCCCCAGACGCTGGGCAGCCCCGGCTCGGACTCGACGCTGATCTCCACCGCCTTCTTGCGTGCCGCCGGCGCCAGCGTCTGCGCGACGTCCTGGATCAGCGGCACCACGTCGAGCTCGGACTTGCGCAGGCTCATCGTCCCGCTCTCGAGCTTGGACAGATCGAGCAGGCCCTTGATCAGGCCGAGCAGCTGCTCGCCCTTCTCGTGGATGGTCTGGACGAACTCCTTCTGCTCGGGGCTGAGCTCGCCGGCGATGCCCTCGCGCAGCATCTCGCTGTAGCCGATGATGCTGGTGAGCGGCGTGCGCAGCTCGTGGGACACCGTGCCCAGGAAGTTGCTCTTCAGGCGATCGAGCTCCTTCAGGCGGTCGAACGCGTGCTGGAGCTTGGTGTTCTTGTCCGAGAGCTCGCGGTAGCTCTCCTGCACGCTCATCAGGTGCATGTTGCTGGTGAGCAGCGCCTTGTGTCCCGAGAACAAGATCAAGTCCAGCGAGAGGCTCAGGTGTCGCACGATCTGTCGGGCCGGGTCCTCGGCGACGGCGGGCAGCTCCGCCCAGGCCTCGGCGAGGCGCGCCGGGTCGAGGCCCGGCGCGAGGGCCGCGACCCCCGCGCTCGGCGCGGCGACGGGGTCGCGGAAAGGGCCGAGGATGAGCCGCCCGAGGCGCCTACCGTCGTAGCTGATGGCGCGCACCAGATAGCGCGCGCCGGTCACGCAGACGTAGTCGAGCTCCGTCTCCGGCTCCGGCTCGAGGCCCTTGACCGCGCTGACCACCGCGGACAGCGCGGCCTGGCCGGCCTTCTGCTCGTCGAGCAGCGCGTACAGGCGCGGCCGTTGGCTGGCGTCCGCCAGGAGGGCGCCGCTCTCGCTGAAGATGCGCAGCGAGATGCCGAACAGGTCCCGCGCGCTCTCGGCCATCTCGCGCAGCGCGGAGCGGTCGACCAAGCTCTCGAGCTCCACGGCCCGACCCATGGTCAGCTCGTCCAACACGGTCCCGGTCGATGCGGCCATCACTCCGCCTCCGGGCGCAGGACCTCGAGCGCGCCGCCGACGCAAGCGCCGAGTAGCTCCGGCAAGGGTCGATCGTGGCCCAGGCGGCGCGCCACGGACTCGAGGAACGCCGTCGAGTCGAAGCCGAACTTCCGGTTCAGGTCGTGCTCCGCGTCGAGGGCGCTCCAGGTCAGGTAGAGCAAGCCGACGAAGCTCTCCACCACCCCGTTGCCGCGGGTGGCCACCGCCAGGTACACCGGCTCCCGCCCCTGCGCCGCCAGCGAGGCGATCTCCCCGTCGCTGCGCACCGCTGGCAGGTCCCGCTTGTTGAACTGGATGATCAGCGGGATCTGCTTCAGCGTGATGCCGTAGGTCTTGAGGTTCTCCTTCAGGTCCATGAACGCGGTGGCGTTGTTCTCCGTCTCCGCGACCTGCGAGTCGGCGATGAACGCGATGCCGTCCGCGCCCTGAAGCACCAGCCGCCGCGTCGAGGCGTGGATCACCTGCCCGGGCACGGTGAAGACCTTCAGCCGTACCGAGAGGCCGCCTTTGTCCCGGAAGGTGAACGGCAGGAGGTCGAAGAAGAGGGTGCGGTCGTCCCGGGTCTCGAGCGTCATCAAGCGCCCGGTAATCGTCGGATCCGCAGCCTCGTGGAGCGACTGGAGGTTCGTCGTCTTTCCGCTCAGGGCCGGGCCGTAGTAGACGAGCTTGATCGTGAGCTCACGGGCGGCGAAATCGAGCTGCATGGCGCGGAGGATGGACTTTAGCGCAGCGGCCCCTGCGGGGACACCTGGGAAATCCCCCTCCTCCCCGGCGCAGGCCACGCCGGCACGGAGCGGACCTTGAGCAAGACGCTGGTGCTCTTGTGGCTAGGGTCTGCCGGTGCTCAGGCGACCCACGAGGCCGTGCTCGACTCTTGGGCCTCCGCACGCTGGGTGGAGCTCGAGGCGCCGGCCGCCGACGCGCCGGCGGGCGTCCGCTACGACGATGCGCTGAGCCAGAAGCTCGAGGAGCTGCTCGACCAGGCCCGCCTCGCTGCGTCCTCGCTCGACGACGCCACGGCGCGCGAGCGCCTCACGGACATCGATCGCACGCTGCGCCGAAACGCTGCGCTCCCGCAAGCAGCTTGGCTCATGGCCGAAGCTCTGCAGGTCGAGGCGAGCATCGCAGCGCGCTCGTCGCCGGATGCTCGCTCGAAGCTCCTCGAGCGCGCGGCGATCCTCGAGGGTCGTCGCGCCCCGCCCTTCGGCGAGCCCAGCTCGGAGCCGACGGCTCCGACCGAGCTCACGGTGAGCCTCACTTCCGCCCGCATCACCGATCAGCTCTACGTGGACGGCCAGCGTGTCTCGCGGCGCGTGGGGCTTCGCGCGGGCGAGCACCACGTCCGTGTGGTTCGGCGCGAGCGCGTGGTCTGGGCGGGCTGGGTCCCCGTGGAGCGGGCGGGCGAGCTCGGGCTGCCCATCCCCGCCCCGGTGCCGTGCAGCCTCGACGATCTGGAGGGCGTGAGCGTGCAGCGCGACCGCGTGTCCGCCGCCCCGAGCACCGCGTGTGCCCGCTGGGCCGTGGCGCGCCCGGCGGCGGGCGGCGGCATCGAGATCGCGTCGTGCCGCGGCGCGAGCTGCGGTCCGCTGATGACCTGGAAGCGCCACTACGGCGCTGTCTACTCGGGACCGCCGCAGCCGCCCCCGGAGCCTGGCTTCCCCGCGTGGGCCACCTGGGCGCTGGTCGGCGCAGGCGCAGCGGCCCTGACCGGAGCGGTGCTCTGGCAGGCCGGCGCCTTCGACGAGCCCGAGCCCGGCGGCCGCCGCTTCGAGCTCTGGGGACCCGGTCAGCGCGGCACGGGGCTCAGGTCCAACGCGCGCGGGCGTCGCTGATGGCGCCGAGCACGCGGGCCTTCGCCGGCCCGCCGAAGACGGCGCGGCGCTCGACTGCCGCCGCGGGATCCAAGGCCCCCTGCACCTCCGGCAAACCGAGCGCGGGGTGCGCGCTCGTGAGCTCGTCGCGACCGAGCTCCCCGATCTGAACGCCGCGCTCCTCCGCCTGCTTCACGATCGCGCCCACGATGTGGTGGGCCTCGCGGAACGGCACGCCCTGGTTCACCAGGTAATCGGCGACGTCCGTCGCGCACACGTGCCCCGCGCCGAGCGCCGCCTGCAGCTTGTCGCGCCGGAAGGTCGCCGTGGCGATGGCACCGGTCAGCGCGCGCACGCTGACCAGCGCGTTGTCGAAGGCGTCGAAGATCGGCCGCTTGTCCTCCTGCAGATCGCGGCCGTAGCCGAAGAACAGGCTCTTCTCCAGCACCATGAGGCTCGTCGCGCTGCCGATCAGGAGTGCGGCCTTGCCCCGCACGAGCTCCGCCACGTCGGGGTTCTTCTTCTGCGGCATCATGCTGGAGCTGGTCGAGAACTGGTCGCTCAGGCTCAGGAAGCCGAACTCCTGGCTCGACCAGAGCACGATCTCCTCGCCGATGCGCGACAGGTGCACCCCCAGGATGGCCAGCGCGCCCGAAAGCTCCATCAAGAAGTCGCGGCTGCTCGTGGCGTCGATGCTGTTCCGGGTGGCGCGCGCGAAGCCGAGGTCGCGCGCCGTCGCGTCGCGGTCGATGGCAAAGCCGGTGCCCGCCACGGCGCCCGCGCCGAGCGGGCACTCGTCGAGGCGCACGAGCGCGTCCGAGAGCCGACCGCGGTCGCGCCACAGCATCTCCTGCCACGCCATCAGGTGGTGCGAGAGCCGGCTGGGCTGTGCGCGCTGCAGGTGCGTGTAGCTGGGCATCAGCGTCTCGATCTCGCCCTCGGCCCGCTCGAGGATGGCCCGCCCGAGCTCGTCGAGGGCTGCGAGCGCCTCGCGCGCGCGCCGCCGGGCATACAGGCGAAGATCCGTCGCCACCTGGTCGTTGCGCGAGCGCGCCGTGTGGAGCTTTCCCCCCACCGGACCTACGAGCGCGGTGAGCCGCGCCTCGATGTTCATGTGGACGTCTTCCTTGGCTCGGTCCCAGACCAGCTCTCCGCGCTCGATCTCGCCGGCGACCTGCTCGAGCCCCTCCTCGAGCTTCGCGGCCTCATCGGCGCTCAGCACCCCGGCGCGAGCGAGACCCCGCGCATGGGCGATGGAACCCTGGATGTCCTCCCGCCAGAGCGCCGAATCCACTTCGACGCTGGTGTTGAGCGCCTCCATGGCGGCGTCGATGTCCGCCGCGAGCCTACCTCCGCGCGCGACGCTCACGCCTGCGCTCCCGCGAGCTTCGCCTTCAGGGCGCCCAGCCGCGCCCCGACCTCCGCGAGACGCCCGGCGTCGCGCTCGGAGCGCGCGAGCTCCGCCTCTTGGCTCTCCACGCCCGCGAGGCGCTCTGCCCGCACCGAGGCCAGGACTTCGATGACCTCGCGGTGGAGCTCCTGCCCGGCGGTGACCACCCACTCGTCGAGACGGCGCGCGAACTCGTCGACCATCTCGTCGATCTTCGGCCCGACCTTGGCGGCGGCTTCGCGCAGCACGACGGGGCCCAGCTCCAGCGCGCGCTTCTTGATCTCGGCCTCGGTCCGACCGCGGTTCCAGAGCGCGAGGGCCGGCGCCGCCGCGAGCAGGAGGCCGCCGAGCAGCGCGTTGGCGAACAGCACCCCCATGCCCAAGCTCAGCACGGCGAAGATGCCCACGTCGTACGCGAAACGATCGACCTCGATGGGCGGCGCCTTGAGGTCGGCGCCCATGGCCCCGCTCACGCGCTTGCCCACGTCGTGGGCGTCGTCCTTGACCAGCGCGACCATGCGCTCGGCGAGCGCCTCGAGCGCCGAGGCGATCTCCTTCGTCTCGAGCTCGGCCCACTGCCGGAAGGAGTGCTCGAAGAAGGGGCCGAGGTGCTGCTTCAGGTCGTCGCCGCTGGCCTGCTCCAAGATGCCGGGGAGCTGCCGGATCACGTCGTCCGCGAAGCGATCCAGATCGCGCCGCGCCCAGGCCTTGATGGCGCCGGCCTCCTCGCGGATGGCGAGCCGGCGCTTCTCGATGGTGTCGGCATGACCCGCCAGATCCGACTCGAGCAGCTCGATGCGCCGCGCGAGCTGCTCGACGCTCATGGCCGCGGCCCGCCGCCGGGCGTCCACGCCGCGGCCCAGCACCTGCGCTGCGGAGAGCCCCTCGCCGAGCGCGTTGTCGAGCAGGATGCGCCCGCGTTCCTCGGCCAGGAAGCGCATCAGGTGCTCGACCAGCTCCGGCACTCCGCTCGCGCTCTCGCGCCCGCCGAGCGCGGCCTGCGCGCTCACCGGGAACACCTGCGGGTCCTTCACCAGCGCGCCGAGCCGGTTCGTCACGTAGCCGAGCGCCTCGGACCGCTCGTCGGCGTTCCAGATGTCGCTCTTGGCCACCACGAAGAAGATCTTGTCGCGCGACTTCCCGATCAGCTGGTGCTCCAGGAACTGGCGCTCGCTCTCTTTCACGGGCTGACCAGCGTCCAGCACGAAGAGCACCGCGTCCGAGCGCGGGATGTAGCCGTAGGTGATCTCCGCGCGCGTGAGCGACAGGTCGTTCACGCCGGGCGTGTCCACCAGCACGATGCGCTCGCGCAGGAGCTCCGCCGGCAGCGCGACCTCCACGTACCCCACCGCCTCGCCGGAGCGCGACCCGCCCGTGGCAAAGGTCTTCACGTCCTCGAACGGCAGCTCCTGCTCCTGGCCCGAGGCCAGCACCACCTTGGCGCTCGGCGCGTCCCCCCAGACGAGGTGGTGGATCACGGCCGTCGTCGGCGTGACGCCCACCGGCAGCACGGCCTGCCCGAGCAGCGCGTTCACGAAGGTGCTCTTGCCGTGGTTGAACTCACCCACCACGACCAGGTGGAAGCGGTCCTTCTCGAGCTTGCGGACGAGATCGACGTCGACGCGCTCGGCCAGCGACGCCGCGCCGATGCTCCGGGCGACGTCCGAGAGACCGCGCAGGGCCTCCATGACTTCCTGCTTGCGGTCGAGGAATGATTCGAGCATGACTCGGGAATCTTCGCCTGAATTCAGACTTTGCCAAGGGGATACATCAGCGGATGGTCGAGTCCAGCTCCGCGGGCGACCCAAGCGCGTCGCCACTCCTGCGCACTGTCGAAACAGCCTCCGCCGGCTCGGGCCGGTTTCTCACATTCGTCTCCCGCGTCGACCGTGATCTGCCCTTGCAAGACCCGAGGGTCGGTTCCAGCCTCGGCCTCCGGCCTCGCGGCGCGCTGCGAGCGCGTCAACCCACGACCTTGACGATCTCGTGCACCTTCTCGTCCACCTGCTCCATGCTGAGCCCGTCGGACCCCGCGCCGACGTGCTGGCGGAACAGCGCGCTCTGCCCGAACAGCCTGAGCGCCAGCACGCGCTTGGGTAGCCAGGGGTGGGTGGCGAAGATCTCGCTGAAGCGCCCGACGCTGCCCTGCGCCTCCTCGTGCTGCTCCAGGAAGGCGTCGATGTTGAGCTCCTGGTAGAGCTTCTGGGAGCCGAGCGCGAGCTTGGTGAGCGCGCGCGCCGCGACGTCGAGATCGTGGGCGCAGAGCGCGCCCGCGCGGTCGCAGGTGACCTCGGCGCGCCGCGACCAGGCGCGGAGCGCGAGCACCGCCGGCAGGCTGGCGTAGCGCACGAACAGGCCCGCCATGCGCGTCAGCATGAAGAGCGCGGTCAGGTACACGACGTGGTTGTTGTGGATGTGCCCGCACTCGTGGCCGATGACGCTCATCAGCTCCTCGTCCGAGAAGTGATCCACCAGACCCGAGTGGATCATGATGAACGAGTCGTCGTTGGTGCCGTAGGTCGCCGCGTTCATCTGCGGGTTGTTGACCACGTAGAGCGTGGGCGTGGCGATGCCGAGGGTCGCGCTGCAGCGGTCCGCCAGCGACTGCACGCGGGGGAACTGCCGCGGACCGACCTTCACGGCGTGCCCGAGCAGCTCCGCCTTGCCGATGTGCTTGAACATGCGGACGCCTGCGGCGACCGCGAGCTCCACCGGCTTCATGGTCTCGAAGGCGACGCGCGTCTTCCTGTCCCACGCGTAGGCGTAGGCGTGGGAGCTCTCGCCGGACTGCGCCCCCGGCTGGCCTTGCTTCCGCTCCGAAACGAACTTCTGGAAATCGAGCGACTCGACTCGGGCCAAGCGTCCTCCTTCTCGTCCCGGCAACCTAACGTCGCCCCTCGGGGCCCGCAATCCGCGCCCCCGTATTCAGCCGAGGCTGGCGCGAGGCGCGACGAGCGCACCGGCCTCGATGGCCGCGAGCCGAGCCAGAAACCTGCGGTAGTCACGCAGCGGCGGCTGCCCCGGGGGCGCGCGCAGCGAGTAGTCCGTGATGCGCGTGACCGCGAAGCGCAGCGCGGCGATCGCACCCTCCGCCTCCAGGGCCGCGAGCTCGTCGCGCCCGAGACGACGCACCGCGTGATAGCCCTGGAGCATGCCCTGCACGAGCTCCGGGGAGAACCGGTCGCCGAAGCACCAGGCGTGGACGCACACCATGAGGTCGTAGGCGAAGACCCCGAGCGAAGCGCTCTCGAAGTCGATGAGCGCGGCCAGCGCCTCGCCCTGCCAGAGCACGTTGTCGCGGAACAGGTCGCCGTGGATGAGCCCGCTCGGCAGGCTCGCGTCGCGCCGCGCCCACCACTGCTCCAAGCGTCGTGACAGATCTTCCGTCACGCCGGCGAACGCCGGAGCGTCGCGCGCCACGCGGGCGAGCCGCGCCTCGAGCTCGGGTCGCTCGAAGCGCCCCGGCGCCGGCCGCTCGACTCGCGCGAGGTGCACCTCGGCGAGCGCCGCGCCCACCTTCGCCGCGTGCGCGGGCGTCACGCGGGCCTGGCACAGGATCTCCCCCTCCACCCAGGGGAACAGCGCGACGGGCTTGCCCGCGTGCGCTTCGAGCGGCGCGCCGTCGGCGCGCACGAGCGGCGCCGGGGTCGGCACCCCGGCGTGGCCGAGGGCGCCGAGCAGCGCGAGCTCGCGCGCCGCCCCGCCCTCGTTTTGCTCCTCGTAGACCCGCAGGAAGAAGCGCGCGCCGCCCTCCGCTTCGAGCCGGAAGTTCGAGTTCACGCTGCCGCCCGCCAGCGCCTCGACGGCGCTCACCTGCAGGCCGAACGCGGCGCCGATGCGGCGCGCGGCGGCGAGGTCGAGCGGGGTGAGCCGAGCCATCGGCCCGGAACATACCAAGTCGGCCCTCGGCCTGGGGCCGCCGCGGTGCTACGCTGAGCAGGTCTTCGCGAGGCGGATGGCGGAAGTCTACGGAAACACCACGGGCCTGGCCCCGAGCGCCCTCCGCGCCCTCGAACGCATCTACCGCCGCCGCGTCCCGCTCGATCGCATCGCCACGCCGGAGCTGGTGCGATCGTTGTCCGAGGCGTCGCGCGAGAGCCAGCGCCAGGTCGGCGCGCTCGTGCACCGCTCCGGCCAGGTCGACACGGTGGTCGTCGGCAGCCCGACCGGGTTGATGTTGCCGGACATCGGTCGCCTGCGCGCCGCACAGGGTCGCTTTCGCGCGCTCCGGCTGGTGCACACGCACCTCTTCAACGAGCCGCTCACCCGCGACGACCTCGTCGACCTCACGCGCCTGCGCCTCGACCTGGTCGCGGCGGTGCTGCTCAGCCGCGAAGGCGAGCCGCGCAGCATGACCTGGGCGTACAACGTGCCGACCCGCGGCGGCGCGGGCACGCCCTACGAGGTCGTCGGGCCCGTGCCCTGGGGCTCGCGAGAGCCCGACTTCGGCCAGCTGATCGCGGCCCTCGAGAGCGAGTTCGACAAGTCCCAGCGCCTGCGCGAGGTCCGCGCCAAGGACGGCCGCGCCATCCTGATCCACGTCGGCGAGAAACGCATCCCGGGCGCGGCGGCCCGCGCCAGTGCGCGCCTGCGCGAGCTCGAGAGCCTGGCGCACACCGCGGGCGTCGAGGTGGCGGACAAGATCGTGCAGCTGCGCGATCGCGTCGACCCGAAGCTGGTGCTCGGCCGCGGCAAGCTCGGGGACGTGGTGATGCGCGCCATCGAACAGGACGCGGAGACGTTGATCTTCGACCTGAACTTGACGCCCGCTCAAGCCCACGGCCTCAGCCGCGAGACCGATCTCAAGGTCATCGACCGGAGCCAGCTCATCCTCGACATCTTCGCGCAGCGCGCCGAGACCCGGGACGGCAAGCTGCAGGTCGAGCTGGCGCAGCTCAAGTACGCCCTACCCCGCCTCGGGTTGAAGGACGACTCCTTGAGCCGGCTCACCGGCGGCATCGGTGGGCGCGGGCCGGGCGAGACGAAGCTGGAGATCGGGCGGCGTCGCGCCCGCGACCGCGTGAACCAGCTCGAGCGCTCCCTCGCCGAGCTGGCCAAGAAGCGCGCCGAGCGCCGGCGCCGGCGCGCTCACAGCGGTGTGCCCGTGGTGGCCATCGTGGGCTACACCAACGCTGGCAAGAGCACCCTGCTCAACACGCTGACGGACGCCGGCGTGCTCGCGGAGAACAAGCTCTTCGCGACCCTCGACACGCGCGCGCGCCAGCTCTGGCTCCCGGACGGCCGCATCGTCATCCTGACCGACACCGTGGGCTTCATCCGCGAGATGCCCGAGAGCCTATTCGCTGCTTTCCGCGCCACCTTCGAGGAAGCAGCCGAGGCCGACCTGGTGCTCGAGCTGGTGGACGCCGCCGACCCCGAGCACGCGGAGCACGAGGGGGCCACGGCCGAGATCCTCGGCGAGCTCGGGCTCTCCGGGCTGCCGCGACTGCGCGTCTACAACAAGCTCGACCTGCTCGAGCCCATGGAGCGCGACGCGCTCGAGCAGCTCCCGGACACGGTGACCGTCTCCGCGCTGCGCAAGGACACCACCCTCTCGCTGCTTCGCCGTATCACCGAGCGGCTGCCCGCGCCCGGTCCCGCGCTCGCCGAGCCGGAAGAGGCACAGGTCGGCGGGGCCTGAAGAAAACCCGCAACTCGGCCGCGCCCCCGGCCGATGGGGGGCCATGCGCTGGCTGCTCCTCGCTCTGCTCTGCCTGGCCACGGCCTGCGGCGGCCACCTCTCGCGCGCCCAGCACGCCTTCGACGAGGGCCGCGCCGCGGACGCCGTCGAGGAATTCCGTGCCCTCGAGCCCGAGCTCGACCAGCTCTCGCCGCGCGCGCGCGCACGCTACGCGCTCCACCGAGGGCTCGCCCACCTCGCCTGCGGCGACCTCCGGCCCGCGGCCAGTTGGCTCGCCCGCGCCCGCGCGGCCGGTGCCGCCGACCCGCGCGTCTTCGACGTTGGCGAGCACGGCAAGCTCGACGCCGCCTGGCGCGCCATGGGCCTCATGCCCGGCGAGGCCGCACGCATCACTTCAGGGCTTCCGGCAGACGTCCCAGGGCGCTCCGAACCGCCGCACGCATCGCGTTGAGCTCCACCGACTTCACCTTGCTCGGCCGGTCGCTGGCCTGCGCTCGCCCCTGGATGACGGCGTGTATGGTTCCTCCCCGCGCGCGCCGGAGCGTCGCGTTGACGACGGCGACCGTCTCGGCCTGCCCCGAGCTCTCGCGCGTGGCCATCTGCACCAGGGACGCCGACAGCACGAACCTGTCCTGGGCCTTCACGCTCGACAGGTCGACCTCACCCAGCTCGTGCTCGACCAGCCCGCGGAACTTGCGCGCCAGCCCGGGATCGCTGCGCACCACCTTCACCTCGCCCAGCGCCACCGGCGACGAGCCCGCGTCCGCGTGCGCCCCGAACCCAGCCAAGGCCGCTGCGGCGAAGAGCACGGAGAACAGTCGTTTCCGGTTGAGCGAGATCACGCCCATCACACCTCTCCTAGGGTCTCGCCGAAGTCCGCGCGACTTCGGGCGCCCGACCAGCGCTAACAAGCTCGGGAACGAACGGCCAAGTTTCGCGGCCTGTCCAAGACCGGCGGCTCCGTCCCTCCGCCGCCTCGAGCTCGCTTCGCTCGCTGAAGAGCCGTCCAGGGACAGCTCTTCAGCGCGCCGGCTCGATGCGGTCGGCGTTCACGGTCTCGTCCCACGCCGTCTCGTAGCCCTCGTAGTGCACCAGGTAACGGTCCGGGCCCGCCACCGCCACGACAGTCGCCAGATACTTCGAGCCCCGCCACTTCACGCGCACGCGGTCGCCCGGCTTGTAGGGCGAGATCCCGGGCGCGGGCCCCGAGCCCTTCGGCGCGACGCCGCTCGCTCTCGCGACCTTCTCCGGCGGCGGTGGCGCGGCCACCGGACCGTCGACGCGCCCCTTGATGCGGTCGAGCGTGACGTCCTCGTCCCAGCGCGAGTCGTAGCCGTCGAAGTGCACGCGGAAGCGCGCGTTGCCCTTCTTCTCCAGGATGTAGGCCGGGTAGTTGCGATCCTCCCACTCGACCCACACGTACTCGCCGACGCGGTACGGTTCGCTGCAGGCAGCAAGGAGCAGCGCAAGGAGCATGGCGCGCCAGGTAGAGCGCCGGCGATGTTGCCCCCCCACGCCCGTGCTCGGCTGCGCCTGCGCGCGGGCTTCCCCCCCAAATCGGCCGCTCCGCGGCCTCAGGGGGGGAAGAGAGCAGAGGTGCATGGGCGCGTTAGTATGCCCAACGGCGAGCGGCGCGACACCCTTCGACCGTTCGGTCTCCGGCGGCGCACCGGCATGGGTGGGCAGCGCCGGCCGCACTCACGCCCCCTTGTCGGGGCCTACCCCAATCAGTACGGCGTGCTCGTCGCGAACGCCTTCGCGTGCGGCGCCGGGCCGGTCACGATGACCGCCAGCTTCCGGTTGTTCCAGTAGAACTCGTCGGGGTTCACGCCGGTCAGCGCGACCACGGTGCCGACCTTCACGCCCGAGCTGGTCGTGAGGTCGCCGCGGGAGATCTTCTGTCCGGGCTTGAGCTTCGAAATCGACCCGTTCCACACGTTCTCGACTCGGTCAGCGGCGATGGCCTCGCTCGGGTAGACCAGGAGGACGTGACCGATCCTCACGCCGCCCGGACCGCTGTACTGCGCGACGATGCTGTCGACGACGCCCGCCGGAGCCTGGTCGAGCGGTGCGGTGCCGATGAGCGTGTACGCGCCGACCTGCGTGCGCACGATGTCGCGCACGGAGCCGCTGCTCGGCGCTTCTCCGGGTCCCGCGGAGGGGCCGCCCCCGCCGCCCGAGGAGCCGCTCATCACCACCAGCACCATGATCAAACCGACGACCATCAACGCGGCGAAGACCGCGCCGACACAGCCCGCGACGCCGCAACCGCCGAGCACCTTCATGCCCCCGCCCTCGTCGGCGGGAGGCGGCGGGACCGGCGCCGGAGCTGGGTAGCCTGGACCGGGGGGAGACGCGGGCCCGTAGCCCGGCGGACCTGGCGGCGGCGCACCGTAGCCCGGTGGACCTGCCGGGGGCGC
>Ga0233425_10004970_pt1 | contig 21623 bp, 21 predicted proteins | sample Watercolumn_Towu_2_FD_181712 | JGI IMG/M metagenome (GOLD analysis project Ga0233425, IMG submission 181712) | Freshwater microbial communities from Lake Towuti, South Sulawesi, Indonesia - Watercolumn_Towuti2014_140_MG | ecosystem: Environmental > Aquatic > Freshwater > Lake | place...
TCTGCAACCGCAACTCGGCGATGTCTTCTACGGTGATCACGCGCTCACCCTCGGCGACGTGCCCGCAAAGCGCGTTCAGCAGCGTGGTCTTTCCGCTCGATGCGGCACCAGCCACGACTACGTTGCAGCGTTGGTTGACGATGTCGCGCAGCAGCGACGTGACTTCGTCGTTGCCGAATGCGGCGAGCGGCAGGTCGCGCACGTGGAAGCGGCGGATGCTGAGGCACGGCCCGTCGACTGCCACGGGGGGAATCACGATGCACACCCGCGACCCGTCGTGCAGGCGGGCATCCACGACCGGTGACGCCTGGTCGACTCGGCGACCTATCGGCAGAAGTATCCGCTCGATGATGCGCGACAACTCGCTGCCGTGCATGGTGCCGACGTGCTCGACTCCGCCTTCGCGCTCGATCCAAATCTCTCGCCCGGCGTTCACCATGATCTCGCGCACGAGCGGGTCTGCGAACCACGGTGCCAATGCCGAGGTGCGCGACCAATCTGCCGACATATCGAGACCGCGCGGCAGCGCCACGACGCTCACAACATTGCCCCGAGTTCTTCGGACAACTGTTTGGGAAGCCGGGTGGCGAGCAGTCCCGCGTCGACGCTGCGCGCGACTCCGTCCGTGACAGTGATTTCTCCGACGACCGTTGCGCCGACGACCGCCTGCACATCGCGCGCCGTCAGCGAACGACCTCCTTCGTTCATGAGCACCACACCGCCTGGGCGTTGCGCGAGTCGTGCCGCGCGCCGCAAGGCCAGGTAGCACGGACGAATCACGAGCCAGTCGCCGCGCGCCGCCCGTCGCAGCGACTCGGGCGGGCACATCATGCCGAAATCCATCACCGTGTGGTCGTCGCTCGCAGCGACGAGATCGTCGAACGCCGACTCGTCGAACGAAGTTGCCGATCCGACGGGCACAACGCTCAGCCGCGAGGTGGCGCTCACTCGCAGGTTGTCGAGGTGCTGCGGATCGCGGTCGCTCGTCGCCAACCAGTCGCGGATTCCCCGGCCGACCGGCTCGGCCATGCCCAACACCGACGGAACGTCGCCGCCGAAGTCAATGATCGTCGCCTTGCCGTTGCGTTCGGCGAGCATCAGCGCGAGAGCCGAGGCGAACACCGTGGTGCCGCTTCCTCCTTTGACCGTCCAGCATGCGTACATGTCGCGTTCCTCCTGTGTGGCGTGGTGGAGGGTGGAACCAGCCCGAACCGACTGCTAGCCCGAACTGACTGTGTGCACGAGCCGGTCCACCCGGCAGGTTGTGTGCCAGGCCAGCGAAAATCGGAAACGAAATCGCTGACCGTGCGGAGTTTCGCGATTAGCGGACTACCGCGACTCAGTCGCGCAATGAGGCAATCTCCGAGGCAATCGCAGCGGCAAGGCGCGCGTTGTTTTCTGCCAACGCGAGGTTGGCGCGCACGGCCTCCCCGGAAGTGTCGGCGGCGATCTCGCCCAGCACGAGCGGAGTCACCGCTGGGCCCGTCACGCCGCGTGCGTGAGCCTCGGCGAGTGCCCGCTCGATCGCGGCGTTCATCGTGGCCGCGTCGACCGCGTCGGCTGCCGGCACGGGCATGCACACGAGCATGCCGCCGCCAAGACCGAGGCGCACGCGGGCGATGCGCGCCAGCATCGAGACGTCGTCGACGCGGTGCGCGATGCGTATTCCGCTCGACACCACCGTGAACGCCGGAAACTCGTCGCATCGGTGCCCGATGACCGGCACGCCGAGGGACTCCAGCATCTCGAGCGTGCGCGGCAGGTCGAGGAACGACTTGGCCCCCGCCGAAACGGTGACCACCGGATGTCGTGCGAGCGCGGGAAGATCGGCGCTCACATCGTTGCCTACATCGCCGTGCACCTCCGCACCGCGATGCACGCCGCCGATGCCACCGGTGGCGAACACCGAGATTCCGGCGAGCGCGGCGAGTGCCAACGATGCCGAGACTGTCGTGGCGCCGACCTCCCAACGCTCGGCGATCGCGATCGCGAGATCTCGCTCGGCCACCTTGCGCGCCGGCCCAAGGATGCGCTCGTGCTCGGCCTCGCCGAGCCCGACTCGCGCGACTCCGTCGATCACGGCAGTCACCGCAGGCACCGCTCCGTACGAACGCACTGCGGCGATACAACGACTGAGCGCTTCGCGGTTTGTCGGCGAGGGCAATCCGAGGTTGGAGAAAATGGTCGACTCGAGCGCCACCACCGCACGGTGCGCAGCCAGCGCATCGGCGACCTCGGCGGCGATGCGAAATTGGTCGGGTGCGATGTTCATGCGTCTTCTAGCGTGGCACCCGCGCGCGCGACGACGCGAGCGGCCACTGATTGCGCACTGGCGACGCACTCATCGAGCGAGGCTCCGTTGCTGCGCGAGGTGAGGAAACCGGCGGCGAATGCGTCGCCCGCCCCGGTGCCGTCGACCACGGTGCTCGCAGGCGCCACTGCAAACGTCGACTCGTGCTCGTCACCGAACACCCGCACGGGTCGTTCACCGTCTTTCACCACGGCGACGCGCGCACCAAGCCGGTCATCGGCACGCAGCGCGACCGACTCGGCTTCGGCGCGCGTGCAGAACAGCACATCTGGCGAGAGTCGCGCCATGAGCGAACGCACCGCGTCGCTGCCGAGATGTTCGATGACGGCCACCGACGACAAGTCGACCGACACGCACACGCCCCGAGACGATGCTGCGCCGACGGCTGCGCGCGCCACCGAGGCGATCGGTTCGTGCGAGAAGGAGTAAAGCGGGATGTGCAGCGAGTGCACGCCGTCGAGCCACGCGGCGTCGAACGTTTTCAGCGCGATGGCATCGCCGCGGTCGGTGATCATCGTGCGCGTGCCGTCGGCGGTCGACAACACCACGATCGAGCCGGTGCGCCCGTGTCGCTCACCGCACACTTCGACGCCGTGTCGTGTGAGTTGCCCGATGAGCGAGTCGCCGAGCGGGTCGCGCCCGACGCAGCCCACGAACCGCGATCGTCCGGTGAGTTTGGCCGCGAAGTACGCGACGTTCGCCGCGCTGCCGCCGCGACGCCGAGCGATGACTGCCCTAGAATCGGTGTCTGCGCGCATCTCCTCGTGCAACTGCACGACGACGTCTTCGATCAGGTCACCGATCGCGCACAGCACGCTTTCAGTGTGTCAGTCGAGAGCGAAAGCCCCTTCGTAACGGTGACTTTGGGCTGTCTGGCGATCCTTGTAGAGGATGCAATTCTCGACAACGAGCACGTCGATCTCGGTACCCATGAAGCATCGAAAAGCATCCTCGGGGGACTCGACGATCGGCTCGCCTCGAACGTTGAACGACGTATTGACGATGACGGGACATCCCGTCAGTCCTTTAAACGCAGAGATGAGGGCGTGATAGCGGGGGTTGGTGTCGCGATGAACCGTTTGAACTCGTGCCGAGTAATCGACGTGAGTGACCGCGGGGATTTCCGACCGAACTTGGTTCAACAGGTCGATACCCGTCAGTGTGTCGCTCCCAACCGGGCGCAACTGGCGACTCTTCACCACGTCGGCAACGAGCAGCATGTACGGACTGTCCACGTCGAGCTCGAACCAATCGGCCACATCTTCGCGCAGCACGCTCGGGGCAAAGGGCCGGAACGACTCGCGGTACTTTACTTTCAAGTTCAGCACCTTTTGCATGTCGTGCGATCTGGCATCGGCGATGATTGAACGTGCGCCGAGTGCACGCGGACCGAATTCCATTCGACCTTGAAACCATCCGACGGCTTTTCCGTCAGCGAGCGCCGTTGCCGTCTGAGCGATGATCTCCTCGTCGCTGCAGAAATCGAATACCGCCCCGACTCCCGACAGACGCCGCCGAGCTTCCTCGCTGGAGTACTCGGGTCCGAGGTACGACCCGCGCATGCTGTCAGGTTGATGCACTTGTCGTTTGGCATCGGCGTGCAGGTGGGTCCAGCCGAGCGCCGCCCCGATCGCGCCGCCCGCGTCGCCGGCTGCGGGCTGAATCCAGATTTGCTCGAATACATTTTCGCGAAGCAACTTGCCGTTCGCCACGCAATTCAGCGCGACTCCGCCTGCCAGGCACAGGTTGCGTTGTCCGGTGGAAGACGCGATGCCTCGCGCAAGTCTCACGACGATGTCTTCGGTGACGGCCTGGATTGACGCAGCAAGGTCCATGTGCCGTTGCTCGAGCCGCGACTCAGGTGAGCGAGGCTCGCCACCGAAGAGTCGGTGGAATTTCTCATTGGTCATCGTGCGCCCGGCGCAGTAATCGAAGTGACTCATGTCGAGGCGGAACGACCCGTCAGGAGCGACCTCGATGAGATGCTCGCGAATCAAGTCGGCGAACCTCGGTTCTCCGTATGGAGCGAGGCCCATCACCTTGTATTCGCCCGAATTGACCTTGAATCCGGTGTACGAGGTGAAGGCGGCATAGAGCAGACCCAGGGAGTGCGGAAAGTGAATCTCCTTCAAGATCTCGATGGAGTTACCGCTCCCGGTCGCGAGCGAAGTAGTAGTCCACTCGCCGACACCGTCCATCGTGAGAATTGCCGCATTCTCGAATGGTGATGGGAAGAAGGCGCTTGCCGCGTGGCTCAGGTGATGCTCGGAAAAGAAAAGTTTCGCTGACCAATCCACGGACGAGTCGAGTTCACCAGCCAGCAACCGGCGCAGGCCCCGTCTCTGGAACAGTTTGTCACCGAGCCAGCTCGTCTGCGCATCGAGAAAAGTCCCAAGCCCGCGCGGCGCGAAAGCCAGGTGAGTCTGTACGAGCCGCTGAAATTTCAGGATTGGTTTGTCGTAGAACACCACGGCATCAAGGTCGCGAGCGTGAAGCCCGGCGTGCTTGAGGCAGAAACGAATGGAGTTGATCGGAAACTCTTTGTCGTGCTTGCGCCGCGTGAATCGTTCTTCTTGGGTTGCGGCGAGGATCTCTCCATCGACAACGAGTGCCGCGGCAGCGTCGTGATAGTAGGCCGAGATTCCGAGAACCTTCATCGATTCTCAGGCTATTCGTGCAAGAGTCAGCGGGTCTTCGTGAATCGCGTTGTGCGACCTTGGCGTGCGGTGCGCGGATTCCAGAACGTCTGGCTCGATTTCGGTGGCCGCAGTGCGAGAGGGTCGTACCCGAACAACCGCAGGATGAGCGACAGCGGTGTCACGACAAGGAAAAACACGAGACTCAGAAGCGCTCGTGCAATTTGGTTGCGCAAGGTGCCCATCTCAGAACTTCGCCTTGCGGGTGCCGAGCGCTCGAGTCACTCCGCTGATGACTTTGCGAGGCTCAGACCGACAGCAGGTCGCGGGCGCCGGTGTCGCTCGACGGGTGGCGCAGCTTGCTCATCGCGCGCGCCTCGATCTGGCGGATGCGCTCGCGCGTGAGGTTGAACGCTTCACCGACTTCTTCGAGCGTGCGCGGCTCGCCGCGGTCGAGCCCGAAGCGCAGCGCGAGAATCTCGCGCTCGCGCTGGTCGAGCGGCGCCAAGAGCCGTGCGATTTCTTCGGGGAGCAACGCGGTGGCGGCTACTTCAAAGGGCGATTCGACTGAACGGTCTTCGACCACGTCGCCGAGTTCGGCATCGCCGTCTTCGCGCAATGGTTCGCTGAGCGACAGCGGCTCGTTGGCAAAGCGAAGTGCCTCGGTCACTTTGTCTTCGGGCATCTCGACTTCGGCGGCCAGTTCGGCGAGCGTCGCGGGGCGGCCAAACTTCAGCTCGAGGCGCGAGCGAGCCTTTTGCAATCTGGCGAGCGTGTCGCCGGCGTGGACGGGGAGGCGGATGGTGCGGCCGGTGTTGGCGATGCCGCGCGTGATGGCTTGGCGAATCCACCACGTTGCATAGGTGGAGAACTTGAAACCTTTGCGCCAGTCGAATTTTTCGACCGCATGCATGAGCCCGAGATTGCCTTCTTGGATGAGGTCGAGCAGTGGCAAGCCGGAAGCCTGGTATTTCTTGGCGATGGACACGACGAGTCGCAGGTTTGACTGCACGAATTGCCGCTCGGCGCGCGTGCCGATACGCACGACTTTGCGCAGCTCGCGTTTGCGTTGCGCGTCGAGCCGCGAAGAATTGGCGAGCTGTTTCTCGGCTGCTTTGCCTTCTTCGATTTCTTTGGCGAGACGGACTTCGTCGTCTTTGGTGAGGAGAACGTATTGGCCGATGTCGGTGAGATAGAGACGTACGAGATCTTCTTCGTCTCGATCGATGCGATCCTTGGCCATTGACTTCCCCCACTCGCACTTGGAACCGAATATGACGATCGCGCCCTGGTGGGGGCGCGAGCGCGCTCAACGATACCGACAACCTCCAAATCCGCAACCTCTCGATATGACGAAATATTCGAAAGTTATTGGTGTCAGTTCGGCTCGTGCAAATCCCTCCCGTGTGACTTCTCGCGTGTGACGCGTCGAACGGGGCAGCGCGGAGCAAACCTTGCACCCGCTCCTTATTATGAAGCCATGTCCAACCCCGTCCTGAACGAGTCCACCTTCGACAAGCTGCGCACCCGTCACGCCGGCGAGCCCGGCTGGGGCGCAGCCAGCAGCCAGCCATCCGCCTCCGGCACGTGGGCGCCGCCAATGACCGACGGCCCGGTCACCAAGTACCACTCCGGCACGATGACCGTGAGCGGTGCGGCGAGCGCCAGCCTCGTGCTGTTTGCCGTGCTCCTCATCTCGGCTGCAGTCGGCTGGATGGCGGTCGCCGAACCCGAGCCCGGTGTGCTCGCATTTCCGCCGATGGCCTTCGTCGGTGCGATCGTCGGGTTCATCGCCGTGATCGTCAGCATGTTCAAGCCGATGTGGTCCAACGTGCTCGGTCCGGTGTACGCAATCGGCCAGGGTCTCTTCGTCGGCGCGCTGTCGAAGATGTTCGATGCCACCTATTCGGGCATCGTGCTGCAGGCCGTCGGCACCTCGCTCGCGGTGTTCGGCGTGATGCTGATGCTGTACCGCTCGAAGGTCATCCGCGTGACCGATCGATTCCGCCGAATCGTGATCGGCGCAACGCTCGGCGTCGCGGTCTTCTACCTTGTGTCGTTCGTGTTCAGCCTGTTCGGCGCCAACGTCTCGTTCTTCACGGGCAGCAACGCCGTCGGCATCCTGTTCAGCCTGTTCGTGGCCGGACTTGCTGCGTTCAACTTGGCGCTCGACTTCGACTTCATCGAACGCGGCCAGCAGATGGCCCTGCCGCGGCGCATGGAGTGGTTCGCCGCGCTCGGTCTGCTCGTCACCCTCGTGTGGCTGTATCTCGAGGTGCTGCGCCTGCTCGCCAAATTGCGCGACAGATAACAACGAGTAGTCGACAGGCGGTGACGGGCTCTTCACACGGCTCGTTGCGAGAGCATCCCGACGGCAAATCGCGTTGTTGGTGGTGCGGCGTCGACCCGCTCTATGTCGCGTACCACGACGACGAGTGGGGCCGCGCGCTGCACGACGACCGGCGGCTGTTCGAAAAAATCTGCCTCGAGGGTTTTCAGGCGGGGCTCAGTTGGCTCACGATCTTGCGCAAGCGAGAGAACTTTCGCGCCGCGTTCGACCAGTTCGACCCGGCGATCGTCGCGTCGTACGACGAGGCGGATGTGCGCCGGCTGCTTGGCAATGCCGGCATCGTGCGACACCGCGGAAAAGTCGAGTCGGTCATCAACAACTCGCGACGATACGCAGAGTTGATCGCCGAGTTCGGATCGCTCGACGCGTTCGTCTGGAGCTTCGCCGTCGCGCATCCCGAAGGCGACCGCTCGGCACCGCACGGCATCCCCTCGTCGACGCCTTCGTCGCTGCGGCTATCGAAAGAATTGAAGCGGCGCGGTTGGACGTTCGTCGGCGCGACCACGATGTATGCGTTCATGCAGTCGGTCGGCATCGTGAACGACCATGTCGAAGGTTGTTTCGCACGCTGAGCGTGGGGTAAGCGAAGGGAGAGTGCGAGATACGCGCGGGGAAAGCGCGGGGTCAGGTGTTCGGAGCGTCGAGCCGCTCGAGCAACAACTCGATCGCCGCAATCTCGGCTTCGATGGCGTCGAGGTCGGGTGTCTCTTGCGTCGGCTCGCTCGTGTCGCTCATCGCTGTCCAAGCGTAGGTGACGGTGTGGTGAGCGGTGCGCAATGTCGTGAGCGGTGCGCAATGTGGTGAGCAGAGCGCATCGCCATCGCCGTGCACCGCTAGCGTGGCGCGTCATGCCTGCACAGTTCCCGCCGCTCGATGGTTCTGCCAAGAAACAGCAACGATTTGCCGAGCTGCCGGAGATGGGCATCGACCCGAAGAAGCGCTACACGGCGAACATGAGCACGTCGCTCGGCGACCTCGTGATAGCGCTCGATGCAGCGACCGCGCCGCGCACGGTGAACAACTTCGTGTTCTTGGCGCTGCACCACTATTACGACGGCGTCATTTTTCACCGCATCATCAAGAATTTCGTCTGCCAGGGCGGCGACCCGGAGGGCTCGGGCCGTGGCGGTCCGGGCTACCGCTTCTTTGACGAGCTGCCCAAGCCCAACCAATACAAGCTCGGCTCGCTCGCGATGGCGAACGCCGGCCCGAACACCAACGGCTCGCAGTTCTTCATCATCAGCGGGCCTGACGGTTGCCGCCTGCCGCCGCAGTATTCGCTGTTCGGCCAGGTAGTGAAGGGCCTCGATGTCGTCGAGAAGATGCAGAACGTTCAGACCGGCATGGGCGATCGCCCGACCACTGATGTCGTCATCAATTCGGTGACGATCACCGTCGCCGAGTAGCGAGTGGCCGGGCGCACCGCGTCGCGCGCGTCGGTGCAGGCATCGTCTCGCAACGACAAGCGTCGCGACGACGTCGCTCTCTCCATCGTCGACGCCCGACGCATCGCCCTCGCCGCGCAGGGTTTCGGTCGCGTGCACCGTGGAGCCACCGACCTCGCACGACTCTCGTCGGTGATTGACCGTATCGGCGTCTTGCAGATCGACAGCGTCAATGTGCTCGTACGCAGCCAAGAGTTGCCGATCTTTGCTCGCATCGGCGATCACGACCGTTCGGTGGTTGCCAAGGCAGTCACCCGCGGGAAGATGTTCGAGTATTGGGTGCACGAAGCATCGCTGGCACCCGTCGAGCTCCATCCGTTCATGCGTTGGCGTATGGCTCGACCGCATCCGTGGCTCGGCAACTACTACTCGCGCAACCGCGCGCTCGTCGAGCGGCTGTATCGGCGCGTTCGTGACGACGGTCCACTCAAGGCCGCTGATGTGTCGATGCGAGATGGCAAGAAGGGCAGCTGGTGGGACTGGGACGATGCAAAGAGCGCGCTCGAGTACCTCTTTTATGCGGGTCGATTGACGACGCGTGCACGCGACAACGACTTCAGTCGCACCTACGACCTTCCCGAACGGGTGCTGCCCGCGCGGGTGCTTGATGCGCGCACCCCGAGTGAACTCGTCGCCCGACGCGAGCTCTTGATGCGCGCGATCGACCACACCGGAGTCGCCACGTTCGGTGATCTCGCCGACTATCACCGGCAGAAGCCGCGCCTTGCGCGAGCAGCACTCGAATCGCTCGTCGACGACGGCTCGCTACGACTCGCGCATGTGGAAGGGTGGGACGAGACGGCCTATGTGGCGAGGCGGTTGGCCGAAGCAAATCCGATTGACGCCTGTGCGTTGTTGTCGCCGTTTGACTCGCTGGTGTGGAATCGCGAGCGCAACGAGCGACTGTTCGGATTCCACTATCGAATCGAGATCTATACGCCCAAACCGAAGCGCCGGTTCGGCTATTACGTGCTGCCGGTGTTGTGCGACGAGCGTTTGGTCGGTCGCCTCGACATGAAGGCCGACAGGCATGCTCGCGCGCTGCGCGTCGAAGGCGCGTACGTGGAAGAGGGAGTCGCACCCAAGAACGTGGTGGAGCCGATCGCGCAGCGTCTCGCGGAGATGGCGAGATGGCTCGCCCTCGACCGCGTGGTCGTCGCACGGCGCGGATCGCTCGCCGCGGCGTTGGCGGCCAACATCGGCCGTCGTTCGCGCCAATAGCGTTGCGCAAGTGACTCCGCTCGTTGCCGTCGCCGGTCGCACCGGCGCGCCGAGCCGGGTGTCGCGCGACGAGGTGGCATTCGCCGGCAAGCGCTACCTCAACTCGTTGTTGCGCGCAGGCGCCGAGCCGGTGGTGGTCGCGCCGCAGGAGTTCGATGACGACGCCAGCGAGCTGCTGTCGCGATTCGATGCCTTGGTGTTGATGGGCGGACCCGACGTCGACCCGGCGCTCTACGGCCAGACCGCATCGCCGAAGGTGTACGGCGTCGCGCCGCACCAGGATCGGTTTGAGTCAGCGATGCTGCGCGGAGCGTTGGCGAACGAACTGCCCGTGCTCGCCGTGTGTCGCGGCATGCAACTCACCAACGTGGTGCTCGGCGGCACGCTCGTGCAGCATCTCGGCGACCTGCCGAACGCAGCCTCGCTCGTGGCCCACGCACCCGGCGAGTTTCCGGTCGGCGCTGAGTTCGCGCTTCACGACGTGAGTCTCGAGCCGGGCTCGTGGCTCGCGCGCGCGACCGGCTGCGTGAAGTTGAGCGGGGCGTCGTTCCATCATCAGGGCATCGATCGTCTCGCGCCCGGGTTCGTGGTCGTCGGTCGCGCACCCGACGGATTGCTCGAGGCAATCGAGCACGAGCAGCACCGCATCATTGGCATGCAGTGGCATCCCGAAGACACCTCCGCCGACGACCCGGCGCAGCAGCGGATCTACGACGGGTTCGTCGAGCTGGCGCGCTGATCTCTCGGTTCTCTGGGTGGCATCGCCCAGCGAACCACGCGAGTGATCGCATCACCGAGCGGCTGCAGCGCGAAACGCTCGGTGACCGGCAGATAGGGCAGTCCGAGATGCGGCCGCGCCCAGCGCGGCAACGTGGAGATGGTGGCAGCAACGAGCAGCGAGTACGCGGCACGTGCCACGGGTGGTAGCGGCGGTTCGAGCACGAGATAGCGCATCGCATCGCGAGATTCTCTGGTGCCGCGAATCTCGCCGCGGTACGACCCGATTTGATCGCGCAGCCCGCGCACCGATTCGGGCGGTGCCGGCACGCCGAGCTTGCGGGCGATCAGTGCGGTGTCGGCGATGTAGGAGTCGCAGCCGACAGGGTCGAGCGGGAACTCCCCGAAGCGTTGGTGGGCTGCGAGGAAACTGTCGATTTCGATGATGTGCACCCAGCGCAACAAGTGCGGGTCGCGCGCCGAGTACGCGCGTCCGTCGCTCGCCGCGCCGACGACTCGCTCGTGCACGCGGTTCACGACGTCGATCGCGCGCTGCGCTTCGCTCGCCGGCCCGAAAGATGTGGCCGCAAGGAAGTCGGCGGTGCGCTGCAGTCGTCCCCACGGGTCGTTGCGATAGTCGGAGTGCTGCGCGACGCCGGCCATCGCCAGCGGATGCAGCGACTGCACCAGAAGTGCCCGCAGTCCGCCGATGAACATCGACGCATCGGCGTGCACTCGGCGAATCGGGCGATCTTCGGCGAACCAACGCGGCGCCGTCGGCTCCATCAACTGCATCATGCGGGCCTCGCCATCGGGGCCGGCGACGCGGTCGCGCAAGGCCTTGCCGACCGACTCGCGCACGGTCACGAGCGCGTCGTTCACGGAAGCACGCGAGAGTTGCACGACTTCATCGTGCCAGCCGAACGTCGAGCGACGGTGACGCAGCAACTCAGTACCCTGAATGTGTGGCAAATTCCGCAGAAAACGGCTCCGCCATGCCGCGCTGGGTGCCGCGCGCGATCTTCTTGCTGTGGCTCGGCTTTCTCGGCACGGTGCTCGTGCAAGAACTGTGGGACCGTCTCTTTGGGTTCTTCCTCCTGCTCGTCATCTCGCTGTTCATCGCGCTCGCAATCGAACCAGGCACCAATCGCCTGGCGCGGCGCGGGATGTCGCGCGGTCTTGCGACCGGCCTCATCCTCGCGGCCGTCGCCGTGGTGGTCATCGGGTTCGTCGCCGTCATGGGGGCTCTCGTCGCCGACCAGGCGAGCGAACTCACCGACAATCGCGACGGTTACGTGACCGACGTGGTGTCGTTTCTCAACGACAACTTCGGCACCAATTTCGACGCCGACGAGGTGATCGACTCGCTCGACGACCCGAACGGGCCCGTGCGCGACTTCCTCAACTCGCAGGCCGACCGAGCGGTGCAACTCGGAGTCTCGGCGTTGAGCACGTTGTTCCAGGCGTTCTCGATCTTGCTCTTCACGTTTTATCTCGCTGCCGACGGTCCGCGTCTGCGCCGCACGATCTGCAGTTGGTTGCGGCCGCAGCGCCAGCGGGTGGTGCTCGACGTGTGGGAACTCGCCGTCGAAAAGACCGGCGGATATCTCTCGTCTCGCGCGATTCTCGCTCTGGTGTCGTCGTTCCTGCACTGGATCGCCTTCCAAGCAATCGGCACTCCTGCACCGATTGCGCTCGCGCTGTGGGTCGGTGTGATCTCGCAGTTCTTGCCGGTGATCGGCATTTACGTCGCCGGTGCGCTGCCGCTCTTGCTCACCGTGGTGGACACGCCGCTGAAGGGTCTCTTCGTGCTCGGCTTCATCGTCGTGTACCAACAGATCGAAAACTTCCTCATCGCGCCGCGCATCACGGCGCAGAAAATGCAGCTGCACGCCGGCGTGGCGTTCGCCTCGGCAATCATCGGCGGCGCGGTGCTCGGGCCGACTGGGGCAATCCTGGGTCTGCCGGCCGCGGCGGTCATCCAGGGTGTGTTGAGTTCGGTGGGCGAGCGCTACGAAGTGGTCGACGAAGCCCAGGGAGACGGCGAGTGAGGCGCGTCTTTGCTGCAGCGGCTGTCGCGGCGTTGGTCTTTGGTGTGTCGCCCGTGTTCGCCATCGACGACTCGGGCAGCGAACAAACGGTCGGCACACCGGCCGACATTGCGCCGCTGCCGTCGATTGCGCCGAACATCTCCGAGACGCGCTGGTTCGCCCCGCGCCTGCCGCGCAACTCGGGTGATGGCCGCCGCGTGGTCTACAGCAACTCGTTGCAGTGGGTGTGGGTGGTCGACAAGAACGAGGAGGTCGTGCGATCGATGCCGGTGTCTGGTCGCCGCGGAGTGCCCGCACCCGGCACGTACAAGGTGACCACGAAGTCGCCGTGGTCGTTCAGCCTCCACTTCGAGGGCGTCAACTTTCGTTGGATGACTCGATTCGCGACCGGCCCCGAGGGCGGCAACATCGGTTTCCACGAGATTCCGCGCAAAGACGGCCAGGCTTTGCAGACCGAGTCGCAACTCGGGTCGTTCGCCGGCTCGGGTTGTGTGCGCATGTCGACCGAAGACGTGAAGTTCATCTACCGCTGGGCCCAGCCGGGCACCGCGGTCGTCGTCTTGCGCTGACGCCGCTAGAAGCGCGTCATCTCCGACTTGAACAACTCGAGACCGAGGTTGCCCAGGTCGAGCGCGTAGGTATGCCAGGCGCGCAAGTCGAAGTTCGCACCGTGCTTGGCGCGCGCTTCGTCGCGTAGAGCGAGCCACACGCGCTCGCCGAGCTTGTACGAGATCGCCTGCGCCGGCCATCCGAGATAGCGGTCGATTTCTGAGCGGTTGAACGCCTCGTCGTTCGACGACCGGGCCGACAGAAACTCGAGTGCCAGCTCGGGCGTCCATGACTCGCCCGCGTGCCATGACGAGTCCTTCGGGATCTTCTTCTCGCAGTGCATGCCGATGTCGACCACCACGCGCGCCGCGCGGAACGCTTGCGCATAGAGGAACCCGAGCCGGTACTCGGGGCGTGCGAGGAACCCGAACTCGTCCATCAACCGCTCGGCATACAACGCCCAGCCCTCCCCGTGACCGCTCACGAATTCGTTGCGCTGGAACCGCGAGAGTTTCTCGCGGTTCACGATCGCCATACCGATCTGCAGGTGATGCCCGGGCACTCCTTCGTGATATGCGGTGGTCGGCTCGCTCCACAAGGGAAACCGCGTGCGACCATTCGCCGGATACCACGTGCTGCCGGGCCGCGAGAGGTCCTCGCTCGGCGGCATGTAATACTGCGCAGCCGCACCGCCCGGCGGCGAGATCTTGGCGTCGATCGTGCGGATGCTGACCGGAATGTCGAAGTGTCCCTTGCTGATGAGGAACTCCATCGCGTCATCCATCAGGTTCTGCAGCCACTGGCGCAGATTCTCCTCGCCTTCCACTGTTTCTTGCGACTCGTTGTCGAGAAAGTTGCGCACTTCGTCGAGCGATGCGCCGGGCTTGATCTCCGATGCGCACGAGCGAATCTCGGCGTCGAGTCGTCGCACCTCGGCAAATCCCCACTCGTAGGCGTCGTCAGAGTCGACATGCATGCCGAGATAACGACGGCGCGCAAGCGCGTGACGATCCTCGCCGACGCCGTTGCGCGGATCGGCGACCGGCGCATAGGTGTCACGCAAGAACGCCGCAGTCTCGGTCATCGCGCCCGAGGCGTCTCGTGCCGCAGCACGCAGCTCGTCGAGCGGGGCGCCCTTCACGCTCGCGGCTTGTTCGGCGAGCGCGGAGAAGAAACCCGGCTTGTTCGGCGAGCCCGCCCAGCCCTCGAGCATCGCCGCCACTGCCAACACCTGTCGACGCGGAGCCACGACCTTGCGCTGCATTCCGAGGCGCCACGTTTCGCGCATGCCACTGAAGGCGTCGGCGACGCGCGACATGCGCTCAGCGATCGTGCGCCATTGTTCGGCGGTGTCGGTGGGCATCAGGTCGAACACTGATCGCGCGTAGTCGACGTCGCCGGCGAGCACGCGAATCGTGCGCAGGTGTTCGCCCGCGGCGAACTCTCGCTCGGACATCTCGAGCGAGTTGCGCAGCACTCCGGCAGCGAGTCGGTCGCGCGACTGCGACTGGTCGAGCGTGCCGAGCATTGCCAGCGTCGCACGATTCAGCGTCTCGCGAGCCTCGTGGCCGGCAGGGCTGAAGTCGGTCATCAAGTGGTCGCTGCCGGGGATGCCGAGCGCGGTGGCCATGCCCGGGTCGAGTGCGGCGAGGCGGTCGATGTACGTGTCGGACAGATCAAAGACTGGTGATGGCATGGCGACCACCCTAAATGGTCGCCCCGTGGGCCTGAGCGGAACGGTGTGCGAGGCTCAAAGCGTGGGGAATCAGCCGCGGCGCGAGCGCGTGCTCGTGACCGGGGCTTCTTCGGGAATCGGCGAGGCGTTCGTGCGCTGGCATGCGGCACGCGGTCGCGACGTGGTGCTCGCGGCTCGCGATGCCGCACAGTTGCAACGTGTCGCAGCCGACGCGCGAGCAGCGGGCGCGAGTGCAGAAGTCATCGTCGCCGATCTGTCCACCGCGGCCGGAGTGGACGAGCTGGTGCGGCACTGCGGCGACATCGACGTGCTAGTAGCGAACGCCGGGGTCACGCACGCATCGAACGTCGGCGAAACAGACCGCGACCGACTCGATGCACTGTCGTATCTCATGTCAACCGGGGTCGTGCGCCTGTGCGAATCGTTGGTTCCGGCGATGATCGAGCGCGGCCACGGAGACGTGGTGATCGTGTCAAGCATCGCTGCGTTCACGCCGATGCGAAAAGCCGGGCCGTACGCCGGAGCCAAGTCGCATGTGACTGCGTATGCGCGCAGTCTCGCGCTCGAGGTTGGGCAGCGCGGCGTGCGCGTGGTCGCGGTGTGCCCGGGATACGTGCGAACCGACCTGCATCGCCGCGCCGGCCTCGAGCATCTCAGTCGTCGAGTGCCGGGGTGGATGTGGCTGTCGCCCGCCGACGTGGTGCGCGCAACCGATGGTGCACTGTCGCGGGGCAAGGCAGTAGTGGTCCCGGGTGCGGTGTACCGATTGGTGCTCCCGTTCTTGTCGTCACGCCCGGCACAAGCCGTGTGGCGTCGTCTGACGCGCAGGCGCTAGTCGGTCGACTGGTCGCGCAAGTGGCGACCGACATGGCCGACCACCACGCACCGGTCGGCAACGTCGACGAAGAAATAGATGCGCGCCTCGTTGCAGCGGATGTGCGGCCCGAGCAAGACCGCCTTGCCGTTGCGCATGATCGTGTAATCCGAGCCGTATTTCTGCGCCGCGTTCTCTCCGACCGACGGGGCAAAGTTGAATTTGTCAGAGCAGTAGGTGTTGAAAAGGTGCGGCTCGATGTCGCCGCGTCGCAGGCGAGCGGCCAAGTTGTTGAGCTCGAGCAAGTTTGCGAAGATGCGACGGTTGGTGGCCGGCGAAAACTGCGTGGAACCTAGGCGATCGTCGAGATTCGGGTGGTATTCGAGCGCGGTGAATGAACGGCGAGCGTAGTTAAGCACTTGCATAGTGTTGTTCCACTGCGTCGGGTCGTCTCGCAGAGTGAGCCAAGTCGCCAGTTGATCACGGGCGTCGTCGCGCTCTTTCACCGTCTTTGCGCTCAGATGCTCTGTGGTCGTGAGGTTTTCGTAGAGACCTTCGTAGTCGGCCTGCAGTTCGCTGATGCGTTGCTCAAGCTCTTGATTCTTTCTTCGGAGTTCGCCGACTTCGGGAGACGAAGTGTTGGCGACCACTTGTTGGATCGCGACGGCCGGCGTGCTCTGCGACCGCGTCGTTGGTCGCAGGAGGATCGGGAGCGCGCCGACTGCGGCGGCGATCAGGTCGGCCACCAGCCGCTCGTCGTCGGTCTGTGCGTACTCGGTCGTTTGCGCGTTGCTGCCGACCTTCGGCCACGCAACCAAGACCCAACTCGAGCTCGCGCGGCGCTCGCCGTATTGCTGGTTGAATCCGTTCTCGGCGGCCGCTGTAGTGAGTTGGTACACGTGCGCGATTCCGGTGAGCACGCGCGCAGTGTCGCTCGTGGTCGGCGAGTTCGCACCCTTTGTCGAGGTGCAGTCGATGACGACGGGAAGCCGTCGCGACGGAGCCTCGATGAACGCAGCGACCCCCGCGCCTTCCTCCGCAGTCGATACTCGGCTGGGGTGGCCCGACACGAACTGGTTCGCGTCGTGCAGGCGCAGTTCGCTCGCCACGTCACGCACGAGGTCGGTGAGCACCTGCGAAGGCCGTTCGCTTCGCGTACGCGGCAGGATCAATGGTCCGGTCGGGCGCACTTCCCGGCGTATGTCGATGCAGAGTTCGCCGCGTCGCGCGGCGAACATCGACACGATGGTGATTTGCCGTGCGTCGCCGCTGGCGTGCTGCTCTGAAACTTCGCAGCGGAACACCTTGTCGGTCACCGAGTTGAACATCGTGACTTGCGTCGTGTTGGTGCGCTTGGCGTGCGGCCAGGCACGCTCGAGCCACGGCTCGATCAGTCGTCCGACGCTCTCGCGCGCAGTGCGATCCTGGCGCTCGTCAGTCGGTCGGCCGGTGATCAGCGTGACGCCGTAGACGGTCAGCATGGTTCAGCGCGCGAGCACGAGGTTGAATTCGAGCACACCGGAATCTTCCGTCGAGATGCCGGGAATCGACGGCTTCGGAATTCCCCAGTCGGCGAACACGATGACGATCTCGCCGACCAGCACGATGCGGCCGTCTTTGATCGTGCTGACCACGCTCAAGTCGACGGGCTTGCTCGTGCCGCGCAGCGTGAGCGTGCCGCTCGCCGAGTGAGTGGCGGTCGCCGACAGCGCGGCGGCATCGACCGTGATCGGCGAGCCGAGGCTGAAGGTGGCGGTCGGGTAGTTGATCACGTCCATGATCCGGCTCTCGAACTGCGCGTCGCGCTTGGGTTTGTCGCTGCGCACGGTGGTCATATCGACCGTGAATTCGGCGGCAGTCACCACGAGATCGGCGATGGTCACGCTGCCGGTCACCGCGTTCGTGCGCCCGACCGCCGTGACGTTCTGGCCGAAGAGCACTTCGTCGACGCGGTACCCGGCTTGCGATTCGGCGGTCACGCTCCAGGTGCCGGAAGCGTCGGTGAGCACGGTGCCCGGGGCAATCGACGACTCGGCGAGCGTGGTGGTCGAAGCATCCCCCATCTCCACCAGAGAAGTTGCGGTCACCTCATCGAGAAAGCTCACGGCGGCGGGCTCACGAATGACGTTGATGTAGACCCACGGTGCGCCGACGAACAAAACGAGTGCCGTCGCTGCGACCGCCAGCACGATTCTCCAACGCCGCGACATGGCAGCAGGTTATCGGTGCGGGTCGGTCTGCCTGCGTGCGAGCAGTTGCGTGGTGGCGCTCATACCGTCGTGGTACTTGCCTTCGATGATGTTGCGTTCGACTTCGCGTCCGACGATGATCTGCAGCTGCCCGTCGCCTCCGACGTCGTCGAGCAGGTTCTCAAGTTCGACCGTCATCTCGGCGCTCTGCGGGCCCCCGACGCCGCGGCCGATGTTGGCCTTGCGGTACGCCTCGAACACGAAGCTCCCGCCGGGTCGCAGTGCGCGAGGCACTGCGGAATGCACCGCATGTCGAAGCGGCGCCGGCAAGTGGCAGAAGATCGAGACGATGCAGTCCCATGCTGCGTCACCGAGATCGAACTGCGCGAGATCCGCGACGCGCGCATCGAGCGTCACACCGCGTTCTGCCGCAAGGCGCCGCGCCTTCAGCACGCCGACCGGGCTCAAATCCACGGTGGTCACGTCGTGGCCGTGTTGAGCAAGAAACACTCCATTGCGCCCCTCGCCGTCGCCGAGGCAGAGCGTGCGACCGCGTGGCAACCGCTCGACGACCTCGCGCAAAAAGTCGTTCGGCTCGGTGCCGAACGCAAAGCCGGCCTCTGAGTAACGCTCGTCCCAGCTCTGGCCGCTTGATGTCGTATTCGCCATTCGAATGACGCTACGGCTCGACCGTGACGGTCGTATTGCCTGAATGTTGCGCTCGTGCGAATTAGCGTCGTGCGGTGAACTTCAGCGGTGTCATGGGCACGATCGCATCGATGCTCGGCGTCGCGTTCATCTGGCCGTAGGTGATCCGCGTGTATTCCAAGCAGAGCGTCGAAGGTGTGTCGGGCACTTCGAATCTGATCGGTCTCACCGGGACGCTCATGTGGTTGACGTACGGCATTACGACCGATCGCGTGCCGATGATCGTATCGAACCTGAACATCGAGATCGCGATCATCGCGGTCACGGTCATGTTGGTGCGCAAGAAGTCGTTGCAGTTGTGGCAGCCGGTGCTCGTTTTCGCGTTGTCCGCCACGTTCTGCGTGGTATTCGCATTCGTCTCGCCCACAGTGATCGGCGTGACTGGCGTGATCATCGATACACCAGCCATTTTTCCGCAGGTGTGGCGCGCTTTTCGCACCAAGCATCTCTTCGGCGTATCGGTCTCGACCAACGTGCTGCTCGCGTCGATGGGCACCAGTTGGTTTCTCTATGGCCTCGCCATCGACGATCCGGTCGTGTCGTATCCGAATCTCGCCCTCATTCCGAGCGCGTCGTTCATCGCGTGGCGTGCGTGGTCATCACACCGCGCGTCGCTCAGCCAAGCGTCACTGTTGTGGTCGCGGTGCCTGCGCGCGGATGAGTTGCCGTGACGGCGAGAGTCGAGCCGGCTCGCCCGCGCACGAGCCACGTGTGCAGATGACGATCGGGAGTGCCGTCCGACATCGCGCCGCCGTCGAGCAGGTATTTCGCGCGACCCGCCAGTTGTCCGACTCGTACTCGCGCCTCGCCCTCTACCAGGTCGACCGCACCGCTCGATGTGCCGCCTGATGCGCTGCCTGATGGACCGATCTCAATGGTCACGGGCAACACGAGTTTCATCAATCTGGAGTGTTGCGTGACGTCGGTGGGCAACCAGCCGGTGTTGGCGACTCCGACGCGCACGCGCCATACGTCGCCGCCGAGCGAGTGCGCCTCTACGAGCTTGATCTCCAGTCGTGGCGCCGCCATCGCCTGGTAGATCGCGACGTCGGTGTGCGGCGCGACCTCGGCCTTCAGCATCGATGACGGTGCGTTGGTCCATGTGTACATCGCGTTCACGCCGCCGAGCTCGACCGTGCCGAGTTGCGGATGCTCGTGCGAGTACCACGCCACGTACGAACCCGGGGCATGAGTGTCGCTCCACTTGCACACGGCAAGGTCTTGCGCGGGCGTCGGGCCGACGTACCACACATCGGTGGGCGAGTGCTCGCCGGTGGCGCGATAGATCGCATCCCAGAACTCCGTCGTCCATGAATACACACCGAGATGGTCGTACGCCCAGTCGTCGCCAGCCCCGCCCATCACGCGCGACTTGTCCCATGTGAGGTCTTCGTAGACCGAGTGCACGGGATACGAAGTGAGCGGCGTGGAGTGTTCGCCGAACTTCTTGAAGATGAACACGTCTTCCGGCGGAAGTTTCGAGTCGGGTTGGTTGCTGCTCGGTCTCAGCATGAACCCGCCCGCCGTGTGGAATGCGTTGTAGCCGCACACGTTCGGGCGCGCCTTCACCGCACGCACGAGCGCGAGAATCTCCGGCTCGCTGAGCGGGTGGTCGCCCGAACCGAGCACGTCGACGCCCCAACCCGCGGGGAAGTTGCGGTTCATGTCGAGGCCGGCCGGGTCGCGCGGCTGGTCGATCGTGAACCCGTCGTAGTTTTCAATGACACCCTCGACGAGCAGGCGATAGCGCGTGACGCCCGCCGGCGCGCCGAGCGGCCCGACGGGCACCATCACGCGCGGCTCGTCGGGATGCTCCATCCATCCGCCGTCGACGTCGGGGACGCGCATGGTGAGGATTTGCCCGTCGCCGTCGATGTCTTGCGGATGAAGCCCCGGCCAGCGGTGCCCGTCGCGCCACGGCCACGGCCTCACGCTCGAGCGGTGGAAGAGCGGCCGGTCGGCGAGCGCGTCTTCCACTCCGTCGGGGTTGACTCGCGGTGCGATGTAGAACGTGCGCGTGCGCAACGCCTCTTGCACCGTGGCGTCGCCCGCGACGAACCGCGTGACGAGGTCGTTGATGATGTGCAGCGCGGCGACTCCACCGGTGACCTCGACCGCGTGGATGTTGGCATCGATCCAATGCGCCGGCTTCGTGTGATGTTCGCCGCTGCGCGAATCGGTGACGGTGGCGAGCAACAAGTCGCGTCCCAGGTGAGACGTGCCGTAACTCTCGACGGTGACCAGCGTCGGGTGTGCCGCGACGAGCGCCCTCAGCCATGCGGCCATCTCGTCATATCGCAGGAAGCGGTCGAAGTCGTAGGCCACTTGATGAGAGTAGACCAATCGGGGTGCCGCGGTCGCAGGGCGAAGTCACTGACCGCAGTTGCTCGGCTTAGCCTCGGCTCATGCTCGAACGTCGCCACACGCTGCGCGAGACATTGGATCTGCTGAAGCAGGTGGAAAAGCCGGCGCTGAGTCGTTTCCGGTTCGGTTCGCCGTGCCGGTTCGTTCGCCAAGTGGACGTCGTGGTGCACATTGTCCTGCCCGAGATGCTGGAGAAGCGATTTCCGCGAGTTGCGGACTATCTACGGCGCACATCGCCCCGTTGGGGTCGCAGTTGGCGTAATTGGTCGCGCTGATCGTGCGGCGGTGACAGTGTGGCCGTGACGGTGCTGGTGCGGTACCGCGGCTAGAGGCGACCGAAAAGTTCCGCGAGTGCCGAGGCGGCGACGACCGCCACGGACAGTTTCCACCACATGCTTCGATTGAGCGCGTTGAACCGCTCAATCATGTCGGAGCGCAATACGGCGATCTCGTGTCGGGTATCGGCAATATCTTGTTTGAGTTCGCGCTTGACTTCGGCGATTTCGAGTCGGACGTTGGCGATTTCTTGCTTCAGTTCCGTTCGCAACTCGGCGATGTCTTGTTTGAGCTCG
>Ga0233425_10004971_pt1 | contig 21613 bp, 17 predicted proteins | sample Watercolumn_Towu_2_FD_181712 | JGI IMG/M metagenome (GOLD analysis project Ga0233425, IMG submission 181712) | Freshwater microbial communities from Lake Towuti, South Sulawesi, Indonesia - Watercolumn_Towuti2014_140_MG | ecosystem: Environmental > Aquatic > Freshwater > Lake | place...
AGGACGGGCGATTATTGGCGTTCGGCCGCGGCGACAGTCGAACGGACCCCAGCAATGGCCTTGGCCCGCGTATGCCGCAGAGTATCTCCGACGACCTGGGGCGATCCTGGACGTATTCGGCCAGTCCCTGGCCGCCCATTAGCAGCGGTCAACGTTTGGTTTTGACCCGCCTGCGCGAAGGTCCCCTGTTGTTTGTCTCCTTCACGAACCCTGCCGGCAAGGACGCCAACGGGGGGCTGATGTTTTCGAGCGCGGATGGTCGCGAGTTCAAGGGATACGGACTGTTCGCGGCGCTCAGTTACGACGAGGGCACAACCTGGACGACCCGGAAACTACTGACACCGGGCTCAGGCCAATACGACACGGCCGGCCATACGCGGCAATTCCAGGCGGATGCCACGCATGCCGAACCGCGCGGCTATCTGGCTTGCGCACAAACACCGGACGGGATCATTCATCTGATCTCGAGCGGTCTCTATTACCGGTTGAACCTGGCTTGGCTCAAGCAACCGACCGAAGCACCGCCTGCCTCCCCGCCAGCCAAGAGATAGCCCGGGCAGTGCGCGAAGCATATCCGAGCCACCACAGAGCCACAGAGGAAAGCAAGAGAGCTGAGATTCACAGCGCGGGATTCAGGACAACCGAAGTCATTACGCGACTACTCGCCCTTCCTGCCCTTTCTTCACCCTCTGTGCCGCTGTGGTGAATGCCCTGGGGCAGCCCGGGTATTTTTTCGCACTCGCCTCGCGGTAGGAAACGGTGACCACACGATCTACTGCGGGCTCTTCTCGAAGACGCGCACGTAATCGACCTGCATGCTTTGTGGGAAGATATTGTCGTCGATTCCCTTTTGCCCACCCCAACTACCGCCGATGGCGATATTCAGGATGAGGTAATGCGGCCAATCGAATGGCCAAGCGTCGGCGCCGGTGCCTTCGTTTTCGTAGGAGAAGTACTTGTTCTGGTCGAAGTAGAAGTCCATGCGCTGCGCGTCCCATTCGATGGCATAGACATGGAAGTCCTCGGCGGGCGGTTTGTCGGCCGTGATCCTGGCCCCCTTGTTGTTACCCTTCACGTGGTTGTACTTGGCGGTGTGCACGTTTGCGTGAATGACGAGGGGATCAAAGCCGACGTTCTCCATGATGTCGATCTCCCCGCAGGCGGGCCAGCCGACGGGCTTGTCGGGCAAACCGAGCATCCAAATCGCCGGCCACGCACCTCTTCCCGTCGGCAGCTTGGCACGAACTTCGATTCGCCCATATCGCCAGCTGGCCTTGCCACGCGTGATCAAGCTCGCGGAGGTGTATTCGGCGGACTGCGGGGTGCCCTGTCGCTGGCGGCGGCCGGTGGCCGGCGGCGTCTGCGCCGGTCGATACTGCTCCTTGCGCGCCGTAATCGTGAGCAAGCCGTTGTCGACCCGGCAATTCTCCCCGCGGGCTCGCGTGTAGTATTGGGATTCGCGGTTGCGCACGAATCCTTCCTCATAGTCCCACTTGGCGGCGTCCGGCAACCCCGTGTAGTCGAACTCGTCCGACCAGACCGCTTTCCACGTCTCCGCCTGCACAGGCGCGAACGGAATCACGGTGGCGACCAGGACCAGCAGAAAGACTCTCATCAGGATTTCCTCATATTTTGTGCGTTAATTTTCTCCGCGGCGAGCGGTGTCATCGTACGAAAGCCGGAGGCGTCCCACAATCACCAGTTTTCGCGGTCAGGCTGTTGGCGAAATCGCCGGTCTTGGCAATAATGTGTTAGTGGTGTGACACGGCGTGTTCGTACGCACCGCTCCTGCCTGGTATGTTGCCCACCGGATGCGCTATCCCCATTTGCAAGGAGATCCCAGCCCTGACTACTCACTGCCGCCAACTGAGTCTCGCTGCCGTGATCGCGCTGGTTGTGTTGCGCATCACGATCGGCCTGCATTTTTCGGTGGAAGGAATTAACAAGTTCGTTGATCCCAAGCCATTCACCGCTGGTTTTCTGGTGATATCGAAGGGGCCATTTGCGCCGTTGCTCAAAATGATGGTCTGGGACAAGGACGGCCTTGCCCGGCTCGATGAGGATCAAGCCAAACGCATCTGGGCCACGTACGAGCAACAGGCGGTTCGGCATTTTGGTCTGGACCCGCAGGGGGCACAGAAGGCCGAGGCCATTCGGAAGCAGCACGAGCAGGAGCTGGCATGGCAATTAGCCAACGACCGCGCGGACATCGATGAGTATCGCAAGGCGCTGAAGCGGTTCCAGGATTACTCGCGCGACGAGGCACGGACCGATGTAGCTGCGCTGCGCGGACAGTTGGAAAGCCTGGAAGGTGAATTGACGATCAAACGGGGTAAGCTGCTGACGCCCATTAACAACATCTGGAAGTCGTTCGAGCTCGAGATCAATACGCTGGGTGCTTCGTCCGGGAGGAACTGGCTGAACGTCCCCAAGCCGGGTCGACAATGGATGGATACCGAGCTGATCGACGTGATCATCAAGTACTTCGACGTGCTGGTCGGCCTCTCCTTGATCACGGGACTGGGAGCACGTTACGCAGCCATTGGAGGCGGACTGTTTCTGCTTTCCATCTGTGCTTCACAATGGCCGTTCACACCCGGTGCGGCTCCGATCTGGTATCAGTTCATCGAAGCCATGGCCATGGCGGTCCTGGCCGCGACGAATGCCGGGCAGTACGCTGGATTTGACTGTCTCCTCGGGCCGCTACGCCACTGGTGCTGCCCGCCAAAACAAGGAACCAACGCATGAAGACTTTGACTCCGGAAGAACGTACGGTTGGGCGGCAGAACTACTTCGAGGCCGTTGGCGTGTCACGCCGCGACTTCCTCAAGGGCGTCGTGGCGGCCGGTGCCGTCTCGGGCGCCGGCCTGGGCAGTCTGTACTTTGGCTACCAGAAGGTGACGGAGCCATTGCGGGTCGGCGTGATTGGCACGGGAGACGAAGGTAACGTGCTGCTGGGGGCGATCAGCCCGGAGTACCTGCAGGTGGTCGCCATTGCCGATATCCGCCCCTACAACATTTACCGAGCATTTCACGGGGATTGCGAGATCCTGGACGTCCGTTGCGGACTGATGACAAAATACGGCTGGAAGACCGAAGACGAAGCCCGCAAGCACGTGAAGGTCTACGACAAGGACTATCACGACTTGATCAAGGACCCGGCCGTCGAGGCCGTCATCATTGCCTTGCCGCTGCACCTGCACGCCAAGGTTGCCGTCGAGGCCATGAAAGCCGGCAAGCACGTGCTCACCGAGAAGCTGATGGGCCACAATGTTGCGCAGTGCAAAGTGATGGGGCGGGTCGCCGAAGAGACCGGCAAGCTTCTGGCCGTCGGGCATCAACGCCATTACAGCGTGCTCTACGACAACGCCGTAAACCTGCTGCGCTGGGGACTCCTCGGACAACTACATCACATTCGCGCTCAATGGCATCGCGGCAATCTGCCGGGTAGTGACAGTTGGCAGCAGCCGTTGCCCGGCGGCGAGAAGCCCTCGGGCGCGAGCAAGCCGATTGACAAGATCGCCCGGCAGCTGGACCAGTACCGGAAGGAACTGAAGGCCGCACGCGATCCGGCCAGCGTCGAGACCCTGCAGAAGCGCGTGGCGCAATGGGAAGCCTGGATGAAGGACGCGGCCGTCGATGCGGCCGCTCACGGATACCAGGAGATGACGCTCAGCAACGGCCGCGTGCGATCCGCGCTGGAGGAACTCTGCCGCTGGCGGCTCTGGGCGCGTACCGGCGGAGGACTGATGGCCGAACTCGGCAGCCATCAGTTGGATGCGGCCAGCATCTTCTGCACCGCGCTGCGCACGGACGGCAAGAAGGCACATCCTCTCACCGTGCATGCCGTGGGCGGGCGGCACATCTTCGGATTGGACCGCGATGCGGAAGACCACGTGTACTGCATGTTCGAATTCCCGGGTCCCGACTACGACCCGACTTTTGACGTGGGTTACAAGGACCCGGTCCTTAACATCCCGGACCCGACCACCGGCGTTCCCGGCCACGAGAAGGACCCCAACAAGAAGATCGTCGTGACCTACTCCTCCATCAACGGCAACGGTTACGGCGGTTACGGGGAAGTCGTGATGGGCACGAAGGGGACACTGCTGCTGGAACGCGAGCAGGAAGTCATGCTCTACAAGTCCTCCGATACGTCCTCCTCGATCACCGTGAAGAAGGACGCTGCCGGCCCGTCGATGAGCACGCAAGCCAGTGGTCCGCCCAGCGCGGCGGCCGCCTTGGCCAAAGCTGCCGATGCGGGACCCGTCAGCCGCGGTTACACGGAGGAAATGGAACACTGGGCCTGGTGCATTCGCAATCCGGCCCCGGAGAACCAACCGCGCTGCAAGCCGGTGGTGGCAATGGGTGACGCGATCATTGCCCTGACGACGAATGTGGCCATCGCCAAGTCGCTGGCCGGACAACCCGGATTCATCCAGTTCAAGGAAGAATGGTTCGACCTCAAGAACGAGGCCACTCCGGACGGCAGCAGTGTCGAAAAAGAGTACGAGAGCCTGGTCAAAGGCTGAACGGGAAGTCGGGAGTCTGCAGTCCAGAGCCTGGAGGGAGTAGACACCTCACCTCGTACCGATCTTCGCGACTGCGTGGAAATGAGCTGCACAACGTAGTGTGGGACGGATTGCTGATCCGTCCGGTTCTCATACTGCCGGATTGGCAATCCGGCCCAAGACGTTGTGAATCTAATTCCTGCGCAAACGCTTCGTCCTAGCTCCTGATTCCCCGTCGACCAATTACACGGTCGCGACGGCGCCGATCAGTTTCCCGGCTTCCAGCGTCACCGCGCGCTGCGCGCGGTCGGCGGCATTGCCGTGGTGCGTCACCAGCAAGATAGTCCCACCCTGCGCGTGGTACTGCGACAACAGATCCAAGACGGCTGCCGCGTTTCGATCGTCCAGGTTACCCGTCGGCTCGTCAGCGAGCAGCAGCTGCGGTCGATTCAACAGCGCGCGAGCCATGGCTACGCGCTGCCGCTCACCCGCACTCAACTGAGCCGGGCGGTGCGATAGTCGTGGGGTCAGACCGAACCGTTCCAGCAACTCGGCGGCATAATCGCGCTGTTCTTGCGCGGCGGTCGGAGCCGCCAGCAGCACGTTGTCGAGGATATTGAGGTACGGCAGGAGATGGAACATCTGGAAAACGAAGCCGATGTGTTCCGCGCGAAACCGCGCGCGCTCGGCCGAGCTCAGCGACGCGAGGGCATGACCCGAGACATCGACCTGGCCCTGCGTTGGTTGTGCGAGTCCCCCCACGATCGCCAAGAGCGTCGACTTGCCGCTGCCACTTGACCCGCGCACGGCCAGAAATTCACCGGCCGCCACCTCCAGCGACAAGCGGTCCAACGCACGCACTTCGCCGCGTGCCGTGCGGTAGATCTTGCTGACGTCCTCAAGACGAATCATGGTCGGCGATTCCGGTATCGGCGGGTCCACGGCGGGAATTCAATGCGGGCGCATAACCAAGAAGGTCAACAGACCCAACACGACAAGACTAACAAGCAGCCCGCCACCCACGATCAGCAGGCTCGAATAGGAATAGCCTGTGGGTGCCGCCCCTGCCGTTGCGGAGGGACTATTGGTAGTTGCCTGCACGGAGACTGGTTGGGCCGCGTCCTGGGCACTGGCGACGACATCTCCCGCCGGCGGAGCTGGGGACGAATTAGCAGCCACGGCTTCCCCTGTCGCCGTTGGCGACGCGGAAGCCACGCTCGAGGTTTCCTTGCTGTTGGAACCGGCCAGATCAACTGCGGTTTCTGCCGCGGGACTGCTCGCGCTGCCGGCAGGTGTTGCGGCTGCAGGCTGAGCCGCGGCGGGGTCCGGGGCTTTCGGGGATGAATCGTTGTCGGACGTCTGCTGGGTTGCCGGCACCACGACGGCGTCGCGGTTCTCCTGCGTCGCAGGAGCGGCGCTTGCGGCTGCAGTGGTCGCACCGCTCGGAATCACAAGTTCCGGATAGAACATGCCCGGACCATAGGGATTGCCTTCTTCGGCGCCGAACTTCTCCGCCAGCTGCATGGCGGCCTCTTCCCAGTCCTGACGAACCAGCAGGTCGACGCCGGGGTTTTGTTCCTTGACGGTACAGGAACAGGCCCCGGTGATGAACTCGATCTCGTAGAGCAAGTTGTCGCGGGAGATGCCGGGACCGACATAGGCCGGCAAGACCCGGGCGCGCCCGTAGGCCAGAAAAACCATGGGCTTGTCCAGGTCTTTCAGATCGGACTCTGTGGAAAGCAGGGACTGAAGCAGCCAGTATTCCTGCGGATCGTCGCGCTTGACGGTAACCAATCCCAATTCCAGTCCAGGAGGTTTCGGGTCCGTGCTTTCCGCGCCGGGTTGGGGAGCGACAGGCGGGGCGTAGAATTCCAGCTTGCCGGAATTGACCTCCTCCACCAGGCTGCGGAGCGCCTGTTCCGCGGTGCTGTTGGCCGCGGCGTCCGCACACGGCACGAAGAGGAACGTGCCCGCCTTGCCCTCCGCCAGCTGCTTGGCGACTTCTCTGCGGGTCGGCGAATCCAGGAGCAACGGCACTGCGGGTTCGTCAAGCTTGCCGAACAGCAGTTCCACTCCGTACGGGGCAAACACCAGATAGGTTGGAAGCTGCCGGTCCTGGTGGGCGAGAAAGGCCTTCTTTACATCCGGAGGGATCTTCGTCAGATCTTTGTCTTCGGTCAGGTTCACATCAAAATAGATCAGATTGGCCGGTCGCTCCTCGTCGGCAGCACTATCCTGCAGGACGCGAGCGATCTTCTGATCCGCTTCGGACGCGGGCTGATCGTGGAAGTAGTAGACTTCGTAGGGTGCGGGCTCCCAGCGATACATGGCGTAGCGATAGACGGGCGTATCGCACGCGACGACAGCGGTTCGGCCGGCGGCCATTGCCAGCGCCAGGCAGACTGCGATGCGACAGAATCTCGAGCGATGAAATGCCGCCATGTTCGTTTCCTCATGAATGCCGGTTCCGCCGTCACGCGCCCGCAATAAGGACGAGCGCCAGGTGCGCCCGTGGCAACTGACCGCGGAACGACCGGGACCCCCTCAGGATATCAATGAGGATCGGTCCGGACAAATCCCCGCAAAGTCTGTTCGCGGTCTACTCTTCCGTGATCGAAATCTTGGTCATGATGTCTCCCTGGCGTATGGCATCCACCACGTCCTGTCCGGAAATCACCTGTCCGAACACGGAATGTTTGCCATCCAGCCAAGGAGTCGCTCCGTGGGTGATAAAGAACTGTGACCCATTGGTGTTCGGCCCGGCGTTGGCCATGGACAGAATCCCGGCCCGATCATGTTTCAGGTCCTTGTGGAACTCATCCGCAAATGTATAGCCCGGACCTCCGGTTCCTGTGCCCTGCGGGCAGCCGCCCTGAATCATGAAGTCCGCAATCACGCGGTGGAATTTCAGGCCGTCATAGAATCCGCGTGAGACAAGCTTCTCGAAGTTCGCCACCGTCTTCGGTGTCTGCTCTGCGAACAGTTCCAAGCGAATGTCGCCGCGTTTGGTCGAGATCGTCGCCACTTTCATCCATTGTTCTCCCAGGGACAAAATCCTGAATCAGGCGGTTAGGTCGCGCTGCACCTCAGTATTTGAATGCACTTCCGCCGTACCGGGAAGCGGGTGTTGATGGACTTGGCCCCCTTCCAAGCGAAAGAGACGATCGGCCAACCTGGCAGCATCGGCGAGGTTGTGCGTGACATGCAGCGTGGTGACACCCGTCAGCGATTGCACCCGCTCTAGTACGCCGTACATTTGGGTCCGCGTGCGGTCATCCAGAGCGCTGAGCGGTTCGTCCAACAGGAGCGTTGCCGGGCGGAACGAGAGTGCTCGGCCGATCGCCACGCGCTGCTTCTCTCCGCCACTGAGACGTCGAGTGGACCGGTCGAGCAGGTGCTCGATTTCCAGCCATTGGGCCAACTCCGCCACGCGCCGCTGAATTTCCTGGCGGGGTGTGCGGCGAATGATCAGGGCGAATGCCAGGTGGTCACGCACCGACATGGTCGTGAACAGAGCACCGTCCTGCGGCACGTAGCCCAGGTTCCGTTCCGCCGGTTTGCGCTGCGTGACCTCGCAACCGTTGAGCTGGATCGATCCTGCCTTGATGGGTTTCAGGCCGGCAATCGACTCCAGCAGCGTTGTCTTGCCGCTGCCAGTCTTGCCCATCAGGACTCCGTACTCTCCCTGGCCGAGTTCCAGTGAGACCCGTTCCAAGCGAAAAGCACCAGCTTGTACGCACAATTCTGCTAGGCGAATCACAACTCACGCCCACTCCACGGAGTTCCCCACATCCGCGCCACAATCAGCACGATGACGGCCGAAGCCACCATGATCAGTGACACGGCGACGGCGGCCTCGAGATTGCCGATGCTCAATTCGAGGAATACAGTCGTCGAGAGCACCTCGGTCTTGCGGCGAGTCGCACCGGCAAATATCAGCAGCGGGCCAAATTCGCCCAAAGCCCTGGCCCAGGCAATTGTGCCGGACGTGACGATACCGCGCCAGGCTTCCGGCAAGACAATCAAGCCGAAGGCTTGTGAACGACTGCAGCCCAGCGTCAAGGCAACCTGCTCGCGCCGGCTGTCGATCTGGTCAAACGTGGCGCGCATGGTTCGGACGGCGAATGCGCAGGCCACCATGAATTGCGCGATCACAACCGCGGGCACCTGGTAGACGATGGCTTCCCGAAAACCGCTGAACCGCGCCGGGATGTACTGAAACGCGATCAGCAGACTCAGCCCGATGACCAGGGGCGGCAAGACAATGGGGATGTCCAGCACCGCGTCCACGAGGTTGCGTCCCCAGAACTGATAGCGCGACAGGAGATAGCCAATGGGTATGGCCACGATGAGCGACAGGATCGCCGTGATGGTGCAGGAGATCAACGTCAACCGCATGGAATAACGGATCTCCGGCTTGGCGAAAGCCGCCAGGATCTCGTGCGGTGAGGTGTAGGCCAGGTCGGCCGCCAACAGAAGCACAATGGACAGGACGTAGAACCCGCCAATCACGCACAGCAGGACGAAGAAAGGAATGTCCGATCGGGCGCGGTGCTCGCGATCCGCAGCAGAGGAGGCCCTGACGCTCATGGCTTCTCCGCCGGGTTGGTGTCTGCCTGTGGCGGATCCAGCGCATCCAATCGCCAGTGAAATCCGTTCCGTTCGAACACCGCTCGCGAACGGGCGATGTGTTCGAAGAGACGCCGTCCGGTGTGTTTGTGGTCGCTGCTGCGGGCGATGCTGAATGGCTGCACGGCTTTTGCCAGTTGCGACTCCACACGAATCACCTCAATGCGATCAGGTTCACCCAGGGTGTCCGTGGCGTAGGCCAACGCGGCGTCAGCGGCACCCGTGGTGACGCTGGGAACGAGCAAGGCGGAGGTCGCGGTCTGCGTGACCACATGCTCTCGCAACAACTGATCGTAGATCCCCTCCTTCTCCAGCAGTCTCCGCGTCAGCACGCCGATCGTGCATTGCTCGGGTTGTCCCACCGCCACGCGCAATCCCGGCTGGAGCAAATCCCGCAGCGAGCGAATCGACTTCGGGTTTCCCTTCTGTACGGCGATCACGATGTCCGTGTCGGAAACGTCGACTGCCTCCTGAAACAGATCCTTCACGGTTTCGAGGTAGTACACATCGCATGCCATGTAGGTATCAGGAAACGCGCTGCCTGGATTGTCCAGACTGGCTCGCATCTGGGCAGTGAGGATGCCGCAACCGTTGTAGACCGTGTTGACGCGAATTCCTTCGCGCTGTTCGAACTCGGTGACGATCGGTTCCAGCACTCGGCGATTCACGGAGCCGGCGAAGAACGTAATTTCCGGTTGCTCTTCCCAGACGTCGCCATCCACGACTTGGAAAGCATGCTTGGCAAAGGCCTCTAGTCCGGCGTTCCGCGCGGCGAAGTAGCGAGCGCACCGAATGGCGGCACGTGCGTGGCGCGTGCTGGTCAAGACCCCGATCTCGACTCGCGAGGTGCCGCGATCGAGCGCTGCGTCGTGCACTGTCTCGAGCTCCGGGTATTGCGTGGCTGTCGCGTCCCACACGATCCCGGCTTCGACGCTGCCGAGCTTGACGTCGTTCGCAATGTCGTTCACCGTCGGCTTGAAAACTCCGCGTTGAGTGACCTTGGCGGCGAGGCGGTCCCAATGGCCGGAAGCAGTCAACAACTCCCGGGTCATCGCGCCGATCGCGGGGCCCTCCGGAGTACCCAGCACGACCGTGACATCATCGCGCAACAGATCGTCCAATCCCCGGATTTTGCGCGGGTTTCCCCGCCGAACGACGATCACGGGCGTCTGCAGGGCAAGCGGCAGCACCTCGGCAACCAGTTGCCTATTGCTGGCCAGACGCATGAAAGTCTCATCACCGGCCAGATAGAGATCGCCGACGCGTGCCACCTCAAGTTGATTGAGAAGCGAATTAGATCCCCCGTACTGCACCTCGACCTTGACTCCGTACCGTTGCTCGTACTCGCGGACGATTTCGTCGACCGGGTAACGGGCTCCCGCCGCGCAATACATCAGGAGGCTGGTCCGGTCGGGCGATTGAGGCGGCTTTGCACCCCGGTACAACAGAAAGATGAGCAGAGTGAGCGCAATGGCTGCGGCCAGGCTGAGCGCGGAGAGGCTATTGCTCACACCACCGGGGAAGACACTGCGGCGAAATCGGCGGGACCCGAACATCTGGCATACCGAGCATTCGTTGGAAGACCCAGTTTCGGCTGGACAAACACCCTTGCGTGTCCCCATGGTGACACATCGCGCGGCGCATCGCAAGCTTCCCCGAACGACCAGCCTGTATTGTCCACCACAGGGTTTCTCGCCACTTGGCTACGGGTCGGACCGCCGGTGCTGGGCAGCGGATGCAAACGCCTGTGCGAAAATGTCGCACTTGCGTTGTCACGGGTTTTCACTGCGTGTTAGGCTCGCAATAGATCGATTCAGAGTGCTTACTCGGTGAAACCTGCAGAACGGGCGAGGCGGTCAGATGCCATTCGACACACGGCTCCTCCGGCAAATGCTGGTGGCAGTACACGATGCCCCGTGGTCAGGCCTTCGCTCACTCCCCTTCCGTGCCGCTCTGAATCGGTGCGTGACAACAGACGATTGCCGCAATCGCGCGGTAATGCGATCCGCCTCGTCTCCCCATCCTCCAACCGTCGCGAGTTCGCGAGGTTCTCGCGCGGGGAGCAATTCAAGGGAAGCTTTGCTCGACCATCGACCGGTACTGCCGGTGTGCGCGGCACGCGCGTGACCGGCCCCGTCATGCCCCAGTCCCTGGGGCCCAGAAGGGGCCGCCGGGTCCTCGCTTCCGGCGGCCCTCACTTCTCGTCCCGCACCAGCAGTCGCAAGGCGTTCAGGGCCAACTTCACCGTACGCTCGCGCAGTAGCTCCGGATGACCCGCGAACGGAAACGCCAACGAATGTGCCTGTTGGGTGGTGGCCAAACCGATGTGTACGTCTCCCGGCGCTTGAAGTGCCGAGTCGCTCTGGGGAAAGGGACCGATCGCCAAACCGTAGTCGGCCCGGAGCAGTTCGCGCACCGTTCCGGCGTACGCCTGAACGGACCGGCTCCAGTCGCCCTCGTGCGGAAAATGACCGCGCCAGAAATCGTCGGCCGCGAGGACGGCCTGGGGAACATTGAAGCCGCCACGGTATGCCGTTCCGCTCTGATCGGCTTCAGTCAACCAGGCGGAGAGCAACCCTTGCGATCCCACCTCGACGCTGGCCAGAGTCTGCCCACGCTCGCGAAGCTGATGCAGTAAGGCGTGCTGCAATTCTTCGTCATCCCTCTCGGAAAAGACCAGGTCGCCGAGCTTGTCGCGGATTTCGGCGAGTGTGGGCGCAAACAGGATGTCGCCGGCCTCGATCGACTCCGCCGCAGCGGTCAACCGTAATGTCAGTGTCGCTTTACTCGCGGTGATACCCACCGTGGGGATCCTTCCGCGGCGAATCAGGTCCGGCAGCATTTGCTCGAGATCACTTTCGCCGACTCCAAAACACTTGACGCAATGGTGGCAGACCACCTGCCGTCGCGAGCCCTGCAGCTGCAGCAGATCCGCGGAGACCGACTGTCCCCACATTTCCCGCATCTCCGCCGGGACGCCGGGCAGGGCAAACACGTGGCCTGCCGTGCCCCCGTCACGATTCACCCGCATGTGGATGCCGGGGGCGGTCCCGTGAGGATTGGGAATCGGCTGGCTGGTTTCCGGGAACATTGCCTGCACGATATTCCGTTCCGGCATGTTCCGCCTGCGGCGCGAAAATAGCGCGCGGATGCTGGCCAACACGGCGTCATCCAACTGCAGCGGCTTGCCGGTCACCCGGGACAGAGCCTCGCGCGTGAGGTCGTCGGCGGTCGGTCCCAAACCACCCGTGGCAATGACCACGTCGGCACGGCTGATCGCCTGCCGGAATACCTGCACATTGGACTCCAGCACGTCGCCGACGGTGGTGTGGAAGTCGACGCGTATCCCCAGCTCCTCCAGTCGTTGGCTCAGCCACTGGCTGTTGGTGTCCAGCCGCTGACCACTCGTGATCTCATCACCGATGGAAACCACTTCGGCATTCATGAACTGCATTCACTTTCAATCGATGCACGCTGCCGTGCTCTTGATAACCCTTGCGTCATTGCCGATCCTAAACTACCAATTGTGTTCAAGCTATGAAATGCCGCGTGCAATGGTTCGCACCGCCTGGCGCGGTGTTGCCCGGGATCGACGCCATGGCAGCGCACGTCAGGAAAGGTCCGCAAGGCAACGAAGAGCAGGTCCTGCTGAGCGTTGAGGGCATGCACTGCGCCAGTTGCGTGGGGCGAGTGGAACAAGCGTTGGCGGCGGAGCGCGGCGTGACTGCGGCCAGCGTCAATCTCGCCACGCAGCAGGCGATGGTGCGAATTCGTCCCGGACAGGTGACGCCGGAGCAACTGTCCGAGGCAGTGACTCGAATCGGCTTCCGCACCACTCCCGTGCCCGCGGCGGGCATTCCGGCAGACGAACTGGCTGCAAGCCAAGAGCGCGAACTGCGCTCGTGGCGCATGAGATTGACGACGTCGCTCGTACTGCTGACACTGCTGCTCGCCGTGCACTATCTCGCGCACGGTTCGCTGCCCCTGTGGCTCTGGTGGTGGCTGCAACTGCTGCTGGCCCTGCCCATCCAGGTTTGTGTGGGCTGGCCGTATCTCGTCAGCGCGTGCAATCGTCTCCGCCACGGTGACATCAACATGGATACGCTGATTGCTCTGGGGACCAGCGTCGCGTTTGCCGCCGGCCTCGCGGAGATGATCCAGGCCCATCACGGCATGGGCTTCATGGAAGCCGCCATGATTCTCACATTCGTCACAGCGGGGAGGTACCTGGAAACGCGTGCTCGAGGCCGAACTTCGGCCGCCATCCGCAAGCTAATGTCACTGGCTCCCGCGGTGGCAACCGTCAAGCGGGGAGACGAGTGGCAACAAGTACCCTTGCAGGATGTAACGGTTGGTGAGGCGATCCTGGTTCGCCCCGGCGATCGCGTGCCACTTGACGCGCAGATCGAATCCGGCAGCAGTGACATCAACGAGTCCTGGCTCACGGGAGAATCACTGCCGGTGGACAAGAAACCCGGCGATGAACTGTTGGCGGGCACCATCAATGGCCACGGGTCGTTGACGGCCCGCGTCAGGCACGCGGCCGGTGATACGGCGCTGGCCCGCATCGTCACGCTGGTCCGAAACGCGCAGCAATCGAAAGCGACCGTGCAGCGCACGGCGGACCGCATCGTGGCCTGGTTCGTGCCCGCTGTCCTCGCGTTCGCCCTGCTGACATTCCTGATCTGGTCGGTCCAGGGCTCGCCGGCAATGGGAGTCAGTTGTGCCGTAGCGGTGCTGGTCGTTGCCTGCCCTTGTGCGCTCGGCCTGGCGACTCCCACGGCGGTGATTGTGGGAAGCGGTCGCGGCGCCGAAATGGGGATCCTGATCAAGGACGCTACGGCGCTCGAAGCGGCCGGTGGTGTAACGGTGGTGGTGCTGGACAAGACGGGCACCATCACCGCAGGCCGTCCGCGCATTGTGGGCGCGCAACCGGCCCGTGGTACTACTGAACTTGAATTGGTGCGCATAGCTGCCGCGGCGGAACAGCTCAGCGGCCATCCACTGGCCCGGGCTGTGGTGAGCAAGGCGGACGAGCTGGGTCTGGTGGTTCCGGCTGCCGACCAACTTCAGGTTCAGCCGGGCGAGGGCGTGACGGCGCAACTCGCAGGACAAACGATCCTCGTCGGCAACGAGCGCCTGTTGAGCGCACACGGCGTGTCATTTGACCCGGCCAGTGAGCGAGAGATCCGGGCGCAGCGCGAGCGGGGTCACGCCGCGATCCTCGTGGCCCTCGATCAGACCTACTGCGGTGCGCTGTTCGCTGCGGACGTCGTGCTGCAGCACAGTCGCGCTGCCGTGGAGGAATTGCGGCAACTGGGATTGCGAGTGCTGATGCTGTCCGGGGACCGGCGCACGACGGCTGAGTCCGTTGCGCACGATGTGGGTCTGACCGAAGTCATCGCTGATGTTCGTCCCGACGCCAAACAAGCAGAGGTACTTCACCTTCGCGAGGCTGGTGCGGTGGTGGCAATGGTGGGTGACGGCATCAACGACGCGCCCGCTCTGGCTGCCGCAGACCTGGGAATCGCGATCGGCAGTGGTGCGGACATTGCCGTCGAGGCAGCCGACATCGTACTGACGCGCGGTGATCTGCGTAGCGTGCCGCAAGCCCTCCGGCTCGCGCGGCAGACCCTGCGAACGATCCGCCAGAATCTCGTCTGGGCGCTGATGTACAATGTGGCCTTGCTCCCCTTGGCGGCCGGAATGCTGGTGCCAATCCTGGGTGTACGTGTCCCTCCCGCGCTGGCCTCGGCGGCGATGGCGGCCAGCAGTCTGTCTGTCGTAGCCAACAGCCTCTGGCTGGGCCGCCGAAACATCGGAGGAGGGCGGGAACTTCCACACCGTAGCGAGCTGCACGTTGACACTTGCGGCCCGGGCACATAAGATCGCGGCACGATCCGTGTGAGCGTCGTTCACGCGCACCTGCACACCCTCAGGGGATGGCGAACCATGGGCTTGTTTTCGAGTCTAGAACATTTCGTACGCGACCAGGAGCCGTTGGCGCCCTACACCTGGTTTCGTCTGGGCGGCTGCGCGGAGTACTTTGCGGAACCAACTTCGGCGGACGAACTTGCGATCCTGTTGCGTCGCTGCTCGGAACAGGGACTGCCTGTTCACGTGCTGGGTGGAGGGTCGAATCTGCTCGTTCGCGAGGCCGGTGTGCGCGGAGTGGTCGTCAGCCTGGCAGCACCCGCTTTTTCACAGATCGAAGCGCGCGGCCAGACCGTGTCCGCGGGTGGGGGAGCGCGGCTCGGTCACGTGATCTCCACGGCAGTGCGCGAAGGACTCGCAGGCTTGGAGCAACTGGTGGGTATTCCCGGTACGATCGGCGGCGCGCTCCACGGCAACTCCGGCGCGAATGGAGCCGACGTGGGACAATGGACTGCGAAAGCCACCGTTATGAATCGCCACGGAGAGACCGTGACGCACACTCGCGAGGAGTTGCAGTTCTCCTACCGGCAAAGCAGCCTCGATGATCCCGTGATTCTGCAAGCGGAGTTCGCGCTGGAGCAAGAGGACCCCAACGAACTCACCAAACGCATGCAGCGCGCGTGGATTGTCAAGAGAGCGACTTTGCCTCAGGGCAACGTCAACGCGGGCTGCATCTTCAAGGACGTGGGAGGCATCAGCGCTGCCAGTCTGATTGAGGAGGCGGGACTCAAGGCTTCGCGGGTCGGGGAAGCGACCGTCTGTCCGCAGAATTCCAACTTCGTCGTGACCAACGCCAATGCGACCAGCGATCATGTGCTGCAACTGATCGAGGTGCTGCGCGAGGGTGTGGCGGAGCGTCTGGGAGTGGCGCTCGAACCGCAAATCGAGATCTGGTAGCACAGCCGCGACACCCGCGCAGTCCGACGCCCCTTCCGAGGGATCGATCTCCGGGAGACCGGAAAAATCAAGATTCAGCCAACCAGCCAAGTATGGTAATCTCCCGCCTCGGAGGACGAGAGCTGTGGCTGGTCGCAAGAAATCGGAAGGCACGCTAGCAGCACCAGCGGCGACGGCAGCAAAGGCCCTGCGGTTCGCGTCGAGCGAACTGATGATCGGAGCCGCGCTGTTGTTGTTGCTCGTCACGGTTGGCCATTTCGCCTGGAAGAAATGGGGCGCGCCCGTCACGGAGACGGAAGAATACAGGGTGTCCGCCGCGAATATCGTCGTGACACCTCCTCCCCCTTGGATTCGCGCCGATGTCAAGGCCGAAGCGATCCGTGACGGCAGCCTGGAGGGGCTGTCCGTACTGGACAAGGACCTGACCATCCGAGTGTGTCGAGCCTTCGAGATGCACGCGTGGGTCGAGAAGGTCAACTGTGTGGGCAAGCGTCCACCAGCGTGCGTGAGTGTCGAGTTGACCTACCGTCAGCCGGTGGCCTGGGTAGAAGTCCCAGCCGGAGTGCTGCCCAACAACGAGGTGGGCCTGCTCCCGGTGGACAAGGCCGGCGTGCTGTTACCTACAGCCGACTTCACGGCGGAACAGGCGAATGATTACCCGCGCATCGCCGTGTCCAACCTTACGCCGTGCGGAATGGCGGGGACTCCCTGGGGAGATCCGCGCGTCGTGGTCTGCGCCAGTATCGCGGCCATTCTGGCGGAAGATGCCAAATCGCTGGGACTGCATCGCGTGCTGGCGATCGACAGTCACACGGGGACTGCAGGCGAAACGCTGCTCTATCGCGTGACCACACGCAAAGGTCTGCGATTGATTTGGGGGAGCCCACCCGGCCGGGAACGCGTCGGCGAACCAACCGCCGCGCAGAAAAAGGTGTTGCTGCGCCAGATCACCGAATCACTCGCCAACGAAGAGCCCGTCATTGGTGCCGACGAGATCGACCTCCGAAATGCCGACGGAGCACTGGCCGCAGTCCGCACCGCGCGCCGGTCGGCTAACCCTACTCGCTAAGCGCTGGCCCGTAATTGCGGGATCTACTTGGGGTGGGCAACGCGTCGCAGCCGCGGCTCCGTCTCATCCGGATCCGTCAGCTCCTGACGCATTACGGGGCAATCCGCGGGCGCTTCCACTCCGATCCGCACGCCTCCACCGGAGATCCGCACCACCGTCACGGTAATCCCGTTGCCGATGACGACGCTTTCCCCGACTTTGCGACTGAGTACCAGCATTTCTCGGCTCCCCTACCTGGGACGCCGTCCCGCGCATGCGGCAGCAATACGAGGGACCGGGTCCTCCTTGACGACCTCTGGCCAAAACCCCCTCGAATGTCGTTCAGCTACTCAACATCACTGTTGGCGTTCTTTCGGCAAATGATAGCAATGCTGTCAAGTCATGGCAAGTGAAGTTCACGCACACAAGTCAGTGCCCCGTTGCGGCTCCACGCCGCGAGACCGCTGGCGCGAAGCATTTGAAGTACTGAGACGAACCACGAACGCGGAATGTTCGCGTCACCCGCCGGTTTCTTGGCAGTCGGCGGTGTGGGGGCTATCGTCTTCCGTATCGGCCAACCAGCCAGTCGGCCAGCGGTGGGCACAAGCGATCCAGCCACACCAGCAACTTCCCACCGGGAGACAGGATCACTTCGTGCGATCCGCGACGGATGGCCTTCACGGCCTTCCGGGCAACCGCTTCCGCTGGCATGGCCAACCAACCATCCTGCGACGAAGGCACCGCGTCCCCCAGAACATTCTGAAAGAACTCGCTGCGGGTCGTGCTCGGACTCACCAGCAACACGTCGATACCGCGCGGCGCGAGTTCGGCTCGTAGGGCATCACTGAACCCGTGTAATGCGAATTTGCTCGCGCAGTATTCACTCTTGAGGGGAACGGCCCGGTGCCCCAACACCGAACTGACGTTCACGATCAGTGGCTGCCGTCCTGCTGCCAAGAGCGGCAGGGCGGCGCGAGTCAATTCGAGCGGGGCGAAGAAATTGACCTCCATGACCGTGCGAAGCCGGGTCTCGTCGGCAGCCGCAAACGGTCCCCATGCACCGATTCCCGCATTGTTGACGAGCAGGTCCAAGGCCTGCCATTCGGACTGGGCGGCAGCCAGCAGTTGTTGCCGCACGGCAGCCGCCGTGATATCGCCGGAAACAAACGAAGCGGCGCCTCCGGCGGCCTTGATCTCGTCGCACACCAATTGCAGGCGGTCATCGCGGCGGGCGGTCAACAAGACATGCGCTCCCTGCAGCGCGAGTTCGCGGGCCAGAGCGGAACCAATGCCGCTGGACGCTCCGGTGACGATGGCGCGCAGGCCCGGAATCGTTCGTCGAGCCATATCAGGCTACATCTTCCATGGCGGGTGGCGCGGCCGCAGGCGGCGAGGAGTCGGAGGCCGGCAGCGCCTCGTGACCGTTGTCGCCGTGGGGGCGAATCTGCGTATTGGGATCGTGAATACGTCCGAGGTGCTTCTGGGGCAGGCGGCAGTGAATGGTCACGCGACTATCGTGAAAACGGCGGGACAGAATCTCGCCGTGGGCCGCCAGGTAGGCCATGAGCCGGCCGTTGTCCACGCCGGTCTCGACGTCCACGTCGCGGAAGGTATGGCTCAGCGCATCGCTCACCGCCAGAGACAACCTTTCAATGCCCACCCCCTTCGCCGCGCTGATCGGAACCGCATTCGGGTACCAGCTCAACAAACCGTCGATGCGCGCAGCGGGATTTGCCGCATCGATCTTGTTCAGCACCAGCAGGGTGTCTTTCTCGTCGATGCCGATTTCTTGCAGGACGCGGAACACAGCGGCAATCTGGTCGCGCACTGCCGGGTTGCTGGCATCCGCAATGTGCAGCAGGAGGTCGGCTTGGCGCGCTTCCTCCAATGTAGCCTTGAAACTGGCGATCAGCCGGTGGGGAAGATCGCGGATGAAGCCGACCGTGTCGCTCAACAACACCGGCCCCCAGTTCGGCAGCTGCCAGCGGCGCGTGCGCGTGTCCAGCGTGGCAAACAACCGGTCCTCGGCCACCACGCCCGCCTCGGTCAAGCGGTTCATCAGCGTGCTCTTGCCCGCATTCGTGTAGCCAACGAGCGAGACGGTCATGTAGTCGGCACGGGAGGCCACCTGCCGCTCCTTGCGTTTCTCGATGGCCTGCAACTGCTCGCGCAAATCGTGAATGCGCCGTTCCACCAGCCGGCGGTCTTCCTCCAGCTGCTTCTCGCCAGGCCCGCGCATGCCGATTCCCATCTTCATTCGCGACAGGTGTGTCCACATCCGTTTCAATCGGGGCAGCGAATACTCCAGCTGCGCCAATTCCACCGCCAATCGCGATTCAAATGTCTGGGCGTGAGCAGCAAAAATGTCCAGGATGAGTTCGGTGCGGTCCAGCACTTTGACATTCAGCGCCTGCTCCAGGTTGCGCGTCTGGCCGGGACTGAGATCGTTGTCGAAAACGACCACGTCGGCCCGCTCCGCATCGACCAGCTTCTTCAGATCGTCGACTTTGCCCTTGCCGAGGTACGTGCCCACATCGGGAGCTTCGCGGCGCTGGACCAGACGCCCAACGACGACTGCCCCGGCCGTCGTGGCCAACCCCGCAAGTTCGTCCAGAGGCTCCTGTTCGAGCGTCTGTCCAAAAATCAGAACGCGAACGAGAATGGCCCTCTCGCTCACCACGCCTTGGGCGCGTTCGAGTTCGTACACGATGAGATCAAGCCTCCAGGAATCCAGGGCACGTTCGGGGTGCTCAATTCTACCTTGCCAAGTCGAGTGGTGCGATGTCGCGCCGACACACCCGATGTGTCGCTCCGGCCAGGCAGCCGCGCGGGAATCCCTAACATCGACTCGTAATTGCCGTTGAGGTTCGCGCCGTTTGGCGTGATCTGAGCCGTCGCGACACAGTGCACCCGGGTATTGCACCAAGCACGCATGGGCCAGCACTGAGGCGCCGAGAAGACAGCGGGAAGCAAGAGGAGTGAAATCAACCGCCCGCGAAATCAGTTCCGTCGGCATCCTTGTGCCGCTCTTTGCCTTGCTTGGCTCTCGTCGCCCACTGGGGTGAATGATCCGGATACCTGCTCGGCGGGATGTTTACCGAAGCTGCCACGCGGGGCGGCCAGCAGCGGTTTGTCGACTGCAGTAAGCGCCGGGTCGTCCCCATATTCGGGTGGAACGGCTGGTGTTTTCGTTAAATTCCGACAAGCCGGATACTGGACACTTTGGAAACGCAAAAACTGCGACCTGCCTAAATACCAAGCAGCCGGGCCGCTGCGCAGCGAACGGGCACGCCTGCACCAAATGAGGCACAGTACGGTCAAGTGGCGTAAGTGCCAGCAGTGAAATGACATCCGTGCTGCCCTTGACTGCCCGTAAATGATACGGGCAAAGGTTTGTCCGCCAGGGCAAACGGTCTCTGTTTGTTCCCGAACTGGAAGGAGCCACTCGATGTCTGAATTCACTCAGCAGCTATCCCTGGACACACCGGCCCCGGAAGTGGCGGTCATGGAACCCGCAGAGAAGGCTCAGGAGGCCTTCCGCTTTGCCATGGAGCAATTCGGCCGGAACCCCGATTGGATCACGTTCTTCCGGGAGGTGTTGGGGGTCGGGGGAATCGTGCGCCGGATGTTCCCCAACCCGCAGGAGTTGGCCGTGTTTGAGCAAGGGCCCATGTTTGCCGAGATCCAGCAGATGCTGGCCCGCTTGCGTGAGAAGTCCAAGCACCCCGAAGACTGCGACGAACCGACGCGGGTCATCACGGTACGGCTGCCCAAGAGCCTGCACGAACTGCTGCGGCATGAAGCGCATGAGCGCAAGACCAGCATGAACCAGCTCTGCATCTCCAAACTGCTGCAGTTGATCGACGAGAAATTGGTGCCGACGGACTGAGCGCTTTCCCACAGCCGGGAACATCGAGCAACCGTTTACGGTTTCCGAGCGGCATGGATGCCGCCGGAGCCGCTCGGTGGCGAAGAGAGAGAATGGCCGGCAGTGAACCTGTAAGCCGGGTTCTGTACCCGCACGCGGTGATGCGGCGGATGATGGCCATTTCTCTAGGACGCCGATTGCTCGTCGTCTCCAGCGGCCTACCCGGGAGTCGGTGACGATCCGGATCAGATCGTGACAGCCGAGGCTGCCTGCTCCCTGTTTGGCCTTGCTCCGGGTGGGGTTTGCCGAGCCGGCCAGGTCACCCTGGCCGCTGGTGCGCTCTTACCGCACCGTTTCACCCTTACCGAGCACCCGCGAGCTTGCGCTCGCAGAGGACTCGGCGGTTTGCTTTCTGTTGCACTTTCCCTGGTCTTACGACCGGTCGGAGTTACCGACCACCCTATCCTGCGGAGCCCGGACTTTCCTCTCGTCGTGAACGGGAGTTCACAACCAGCGACCATCCAGTTCACTGCGCGGCCTGTTCGTACTGACTGGCTCACTCGCCAGAGAAATCGGTGAGAAGAAGTCCGCCGGCGAGAGGTGAGAGAAGGTAACGATCACCGAGTACCGGTCTCCGTTGAGCCTTCTCTCTCCTCCCGTTCGTTAGCGGCGGAGCCGCAGTGGAGGCGAAGAGGATCGAACTCTCAACCTCAGCATTGCGAACGC
>Ga0233425_10004972_pt1 | contig 21612 bp, 14 predicted proteins | sample Watercolumn_Towu_2_FD_181712 | JGI IMG/M metagenome (GOLD analysis project Ga0233425, IMG submission 181712) | Freshwater microbial communities from Lake Towuti, South Sulawesi, Indonesia - Watercolumn_Towuti2014_140_MG | ecosystem: Environmental > Aquatic > Freshwater > Lake | place...
TCGATGCCCTGATCAACCAGGAAGGTATCGACCTCTATCGCCAGGATTTCAACATGGATCCGCTGGCGTACTGGCGAGCGGCCGATGCGCCCGACCGGCAAGGGATCACGGAGATCCGCCACGTGGAAGGTTACTTGGCCTACTGGGACGAGCTGCGGCGGCGACACCCGGACATGTTGATCGACTCGTGCGCTTCCGGTGGGCGGCGCAACGATCTGGAGACGCTTCGACGCGCAGTCCCCTTGTTGCGCAGCGATTATCAGTCGTTTGCCGGGGACCCGGGCTACGCGCTCGGCAATCAGTGCCACACCTACGGCTTGTCGTCGTGGATCCCGTACTACGGTCAAGGCGTCTATTACAGCAATGATCAACTGATCTATGCGGTGCGGAGTCACTACTGCCCCGCCTTCGGCTTCTGCAGTGATGTCCGCAAGGAGGGAACGGACTGGGCGCTGTTTCGGCGCGTTGTCGACGATTGGCGCAGGGTATCCGCAAATCTGTTAGGTGATTTTTATCCGTTAACCCCCTACAGCCTGGCGGATGATGATTGGATGGCGTGGCAGTTCAACCGGCCAGAAGCCGGTGAAGGCGTCGTGCAAGCGTTTCGCCGCGCCGAGAGCATCTACCTGGTGGCGGATTTGAAGCTGCAGGGCCTGGAACCCGAAGCTTCGTACGCGCTCACAAATCTGGACGTCCCGGGTACGACGATCATGACGGGCCGCGAATTGGCGGAAGCCGGCTTGAAAGTCGCGATCGACCAGCAGCCGGGGGCGGCGATCGTGCACTATCGGAAGACGACTCGATGAACCATTCCCTCGCTCTTGCGAGACATCAAACACCGACGATTCCACGCAGCCGGGAGGAGAACCACCATGAGCGGTTTGAAACGATGTTCGGTACTTGCCAGTTTGGTGTTGCTGGCGGCAGTCGGCAGGTCGCATTCCGTTTCGGCGGCTGTCTTGCACGTCGGACCAGGAGGCAACGACGGTTGGTCGGGCAGGTTGGCGGCGCCAAACACTGACAAGACGGATGGTCCCCTGGCGACGCTCAACGGCGCGCGCGACGCTATTCGGAAACTAAAGTCGCAGGGACAAGCCACGGAACCGATACGGGTCATCGTGGCAGATGGGAGTTATTCGCTCACGGAACCCCTGCAGCTGACGCCCGCCGACAGCGGTTCCGCAACCAGTCCGATCAGCTACGAAGCGGCGGAGGGAAGCAAGCCCTGCTTCAGCGGCGGCCGTACAATCACCGGCTTCACGCGCGGCGCGAACGGCTTGTGGACGGTGCGGATACCGGAAGTCGCGGCCGGCCAATGGTACTTCGAGCAACTCTGGGTCAACGGCCGGCGTGCAACACGAGCCCGCAGTCCGAACAAGTTCTATTACTACGTGCTGCGGAAAATGGACCACGGCAAAGATCCCGCCACCGGCCAGGCCGCCGATCTCACTAACCGTGCCTTCCAAGCACGTGTGGAGGACGTGGCCCCGCTGCAGTCCGTGCCGCGCGAACAACTCGGCGATGTCACGCTCGTCACCTATCATTCCTGGGAGACATCGCGCTCGCGGCTGGCAAGCATTGATCCGATTGCGGGAACCGTCGTGGTCACCAGCGGTGTGCCGTGGGGCTTCGCCTATTGGGGACCGAATTGCCGCTATCACCTGGAAAATTTCCGAGCGGCTTTGGATGAACCGGGGGAGTGGTTTCTGGATCGCGACGGAACACTGTCCTACTGGCCTCTGCCAACGGAGGAATTGACCAACGCCACCGTGATCGCTCCGGTCCTTGCGCAGTTCGTGCAACTCACAGGCGAACCGGAGGCGAACCGGTTCGTCGAGCACGTGACTCTGCGCGGGTTGAGTTTCCAGTTCGGTCAGTATGTGCTGCCGCCGACCGGTCATGCCGACGGTCAGGCGGAGGTCTCGATACCGGCGGCGATCGAGGTCACCGGTGCGCGGCACGTCGGGATCGAGGCCTGCGAGGTGAAACACGTCGGCACGCACGGGGTATGGTTCCGGCGCGGCTGCCAGGACTGCCGCATTCAGCACTCTTGGCTGGACGACCTGGGGGGGGGCGGCGTCATGATCGGCGAAACCGGCGTGGATCCGGCGAAGCCCGCGACGCTGACGCATCACATCGTGTGCGACAACAACATCATCCACCGGGCCGCACGCATCCATCACGGTGCCATCGGCGTCTGGATCGGCCACAGCGGTCAAAACCAGGTCACACACAACGACATTAGCGATCAGTTCTACACGGGTATCTCCGTCGGTTGGAGTTGGGGCTATCGGCCAACCGTCTCGGTCGAGAATAAGATCGAGTTCAATCACATCCACCATCTGGGCTGGGGCGTCTTGAGCGATATGGGGGGCGTGTACACGCTGGGATTGGCCCAGGGCACGACCGTCAGCAACAACGTGATTCATGACGTCTACTCCTACGACCGTTACGGGCGCGGCGGCTGGGGACTGTACAACGACGAAGGCAGCACGGGAATCACGCTGGAAAACAACCTGGTCTACCGCGTGAAAACGGGGACGTATCACCAGCACTACGGGCGCGAGAATGTGGTTCGCAATAACATCCTGGCCTGCAGCATGGACGGTCAGATTCAGCGTTCACGCGTGGAGGAGCACTTGTCGTTCACGTTCTCGCACAACCTCGTGTATTGGAACCAGGGGCCGCTGATTGCCGCGGGCACGGTCAATGACGACAAGGTCAAATTGGAGAGCAACCTGTACTTTGACGCGTCTGGCAAACCGGTGGATTTTCAGGGTTTGACGTTAGACCAGCGGCAGGAGAAAGGATGGGATCGAGGGTCGCTCATCGCGGACCCGCAGTTCGTGGATCCGGACGCCGGAGACTTCCGTCTCCAGCCAGACTCGCCTGCTGCCAAAGTCGGCTTTCGGCCGTTTGACTACACACGCGCCGGTCTTCGTGGCGATGCGGCGTGGACAGCCATACCGGCAAGCTTCACCTATTCGCCGGTCGAGTTTGCCCCGCCGCCCCCTCCGCCGCCCCCGGTGGAAATCAACGACGATCTCGAGTTCACCCCGGTCGGTTCACCTCCGGCCGATGCCGCTGCCAATGTCGAGAATCGGGGGGATTTCATCCGGGTCACGGAGGAAACGGCAGCCAGCGGCGCGCGCAGCCTGAAGTTCCAGGACGCTGCCGGCCTGCAGGCCGCGTTCAATCCCCATTTGGTCTACCAACTGAATTACACGACAGGTGAGGCGTGCTGCCGCTTTGACATGCGCCTGGAACCTGGCGCCGTTCTCTTTCACGAATGGCGCAGTTGGGACGTCGAACCTTACCGCATCGGACCATCGTTCTGGATTCGCAATGGAAACTTGACAGTGAGTGACCGCCAACTGCTCGAATTGCCTACCGGCCAATGGTTCCACGTCGAGATCACGGCAAAGGTCGGCACGGCGACGGACGGCAAATGGACACTCACCGTGCAGTTACCCGGGCAGGAACCGAAACGGTTTGTGGATCTGGCAATCGTCAGCGCGGACTTCAAGAACTGCACTTGGGCCGGTTGGTGCAGCATGGCCACAGACAGCACGTCGTTCTATCTCGACAACATCGGCATGAATAACCGCTGAGGATGCACTCGGGCATTATCACGGGAGCTCTCGGCGTTCAACTTCCGTCTTCCTGCGGATCTTGCACAGGGTGAACTTGCCGCATTTGGGGCAGCGTGCAAGTCGCCTGGGTTCCCCGGCCGCCAAGTACCGCACACCACCGGAATCCCAGACGTCCCGTTTATGCCCGCACGGGCACTCAGCGAGCCACTGTTTGGTTCCTGCCTTGACAGCCTCGAACGCTCCGGCGGGCAGGATGAACTTCAGGAATCCGTGTTTCGCCGGCATGCGGACGTCTCCACTACAACACAACCTTCGGCGGTGCGCGTGACGAGACGCTGTGCGGCGAAGCAAGTCAGCGCTCACCAGTTCACGCCATCCAGGGCCGCTCGCGATCTTGGCGCGACGCGACGGCCTTGGATGCGATCTGCACGTCCTCCGCGATCTCGAAGTCGAACATGCCGGCCAGCACGAAGTCTGCGCCTTTGCTGAACGCGTAACGGAACGCGCTCTCAGGCTGAATTGCACCGGCCGCCATCGTCTTGAAGGCGATCCAGGGTTTCTTGACCGAGCGCATGAAGTCCGTAGTCTCCTGGGGATTCGCGCACCAGTATCCGGGGAACTCGTTGTGCGGACCGGTGATTTCCCCTTCCTTCGGACCGCTCGGATAACTGTGATGGTGGAACGTCTTGATGTAGAAATCCGCCGCGATGCCTTCCTTCTCGCAGAGCTTGATGACATCCAGCGAGTGCGCTCCGACGCCGGAGGGAACGCCGAATTCCTTGGGCAATTCGACGGCTTTGACGATCAGATCGACATTGTTCTGCGCCGCCAGGCGATCCGCAGTCACGCCCCACAGGTAGATCGCTTCGCAGCCGTCCTTCATCAGTTCTTCCACTTGCTTGCGATATTCCGCCATGTCCGGTTCGGGTGACGCCGTGGGACAAACAATCCACTGGATCTTGCCACCCCGCTCCCGGCGGTAGCGGCGGAGCACCGACATCGGATGTTCCGGGTTGTGGATCGTCAGCGTATTGATGCCGTTCTGTTCCGCAATCGCCAGCGTCTCCATGATCTTCTCGTCGGTGTTGTAGGCCGCGGCCAGGCGATAGACGTATTTCAAGTCGCGGCTGTGCGTGTAGTGGGTCAGCAGATTGCCTCCCAGAATGAGACGGCTGACTTCGAGCTTGCCGATCTTCCCCGTGCCGAGAGCGTTGGGAGAAGCGGGGGGCGCTGCGACCGGCGTTTCCTGGGCCCGACCTTGGGAGTCCAGCGCCAGCGCCAGTCCGGCGGACGAGAAGAGGGTGCCTTTTACAAAGGAACGACGCGAAGTCTTTTCACACATGATTGCGTTCTCCCTGTTCGACTACGTCACTGCCACCCAGAATCCCCGCCAAAGTGGACATCCGACCATAGATGAGTATCGTGACTCCGTCGTGACTGTGTCAAGCTCGACCTGGGAGTCCGGGTGATCGCGTCAACGTCGGTCGCCTGGCGTCGTTCTTTCACGTGTGTTTTCCTGGAAATCAGGCGAAGAGCGTACTTCGAGCCGCTTCGGAGATCGCCTTGACTGCCGGGTGCTTCAGTCTGCGTTCCACGGAAATGGCAAAGTAACGCTCCCTGATGGCATCGATTCGGCCGATTTCGCGCACGCGGTATTGCCGGCAGACTTCCTTCGCAATCACTCCAGGAGCGGGGAACATACCCACGCCGGCTTGGCCAAAGACTTTGAGCAACGCGCTGTCGGCAAACTCTCCCGTCACCACAGGCCGGATATTCTCTTTGTCAAACCACTGGTCGAGCGCTCTGCGCAGCATGGTGCGCGGAGTGGGCAACAACACGTCGGCGCCATCCAGGGACTGCGGAAGACCGCGACGAAGGCGTCGTGACCAGGCGGCCGTTCCGAAGATCGAGATCGAGCATTCCCCCAGCAGAAGGCTATATGCCTTCACATTGACGTGTGACGCCATCGCGGCTTCCGAGAGTACGATGTCGAGCCGGTGAGCGGCCAACTCCATCAGCAAGTAGTCCAGCGTGTTTTCCTGGCAGGCAATCGGCACGGGCTCCTGCAGATGCAATGCCGGTTCCAGGAGCTGATACGCCACGAGTTTCGGCAGAACGTCCGGGACACCCACCAGAAGTCGCATCGGACTGCCGACCGGCTTGCCGCGCAATACGTGGCCGAGTTCCTGGCCGAGGGAAAAGACATCTTACGCATAGCGGAACACCAGTTGCCCCTCCTCCGTCAATACCAATCGGCGCCCGGTGCGGTGGAACAACTTCTGGTTAACGGCGCGTTCGAAATTGGCGCAATTGCTTGCTCAGGGTGGGCTGGGCCAAATCAAGTTGCTTGCAGGCCCGAGCGATGCTCCCCTCGCGGGCGATCATCCAGAAGTACAGCAAATGGTGGTAATTGAGCCACTGCATCGTCCGCCCTCACATAGACAATAGCTATCGACGGGGGCAAGCAGGTCTATTTGTACATTGCCGGGAGTATGGAGACAAACACAGAGGCTGGACAATTCGACGCTCCGAGATCATCCCGCAACGCCGGGTTGAATCTGGATCGTTCGCTCGCCGGTGAGCTGCAGGTCATGCGTCCGGCCGTTCATGTCGGTGATGCGCACGGGACCGTTACCGTGGAGCGATGCTTCGATGGCATCCTCATCGCATCGTGTCACGATGGCATTCAGTGTCCCGGTTGTCTGGACGGCCACTGGCAACTTAACCACGATCGCCATCTCGCGATCATCGACATCGACGGCGGTGCGTGCGCCCGACGCATCGATCGTCGTGACGAATGCGTGGGGGATGCGACGGCCTCGCCGGTCGTATCGGTAGGCGAGGTGCAGTCCAATGTCGTTGGGCCAACCGAACACACCGTCGCGCATCGTCACTATACGTTCCTTGCCCGACACGCATCCGCTGCGTATGTCGGTTACGGTGATGGGATACATGCGCGCGGCAGGCGACTCGTGCTGCAAGCTCAGCGGCTCGCCGTAAAAAAAGTACAGAGTACCCCAGTGCAGTTTCGCCAGGATGTCTGCGTAGACGTCGGCGGCGTTCCGAATGACGGCCGGATTGCCGAGAGTGCACGGCGTCGGCAGCAAGTGCATTTGGGGGCCTTCATTGACCTCTTTGTCGAAGATGAACGGTTGGCTGGCGATGGTGCGCGTGGGTAGCGCATTGTTTGCGACGACCACCCCGCCGCGTTCCATGACCTCCCGGCCCCAGGCGGCGATCGCGTGCTGTTGCACGAGCGGCACCGCGGTCTTCAGACGAGTGATCGTCTTGGTGGCTGGGTCAATGTCGGCCGTATGGCCGTCGAAGCGATCGTAGCTGTACGCTCCGCCGTAGTCCCACAATGCGCCGTCGATAAACACCCCGCTGGCCCCCATGTCGTTCATCATGGCATCGACGCTGTCGAGCAGTGCCTTGCCGTACGCGTTATCCAGGGCGGGGTAGTAACTCCACCAGCGCCAGTTCGCGGCGATGCGTTCCTTTGTGAAATAGGTGCACGCCTCGTAGTTGTACGCATACACGGTTTGTCGGCCATCGGGACCGATGATTCGTGAGTCGGGCCAAAGTGTCTCCGGTTGATTGGTGGCGTACAGGTTCGGCGCCACGTGGAACATGGTCTTCAAGTGAGGACGTCCCGCCGTGACGGCGTCGATGATGCGCCGCACAGCGAGCCGTTCCTTCGGGTACGCGATGAACTCGATGCCCTCGAGCGACACGGTTGGATCGTCTTCACACCACGACAGGCAAGGGATGCAGAAATAAGCCGGGCGGCGCACATCAAAGTACGATTGCGGCGGAACATCGCTCAACTGGCGCTTGTACATAAGCCGGCTGGGAGTCACCCAGGCTCCCTGGACGGTCGTGCCATTCCGTTGCTCGTCGGCCCTCACGTCGTTGACCAGGTCGTAATAATCGCCCGAACTGTTGACGTAGACCGCCCATTCGCTGGTATAGGATGCGTTGGCATTCAGGGCGAATTCGTGGGAACCGAGCGACAGACCGTCGTCGCTGTAACTGCCCTGGGATTGGACGATCAAGACATCGTCGAGTGCGACAAAGCCAATGCCGAAACGATCGAGGGACAGGAACGCTGTGGGATTGGTCTTCAGAGACCGCGTCATCGGCGGCGAAACGGACCATCCGGCCAGGAAGGCCTGCTGGACGGCGGCGCGTTCCACCGCCAGCCGGTGATTCATGATCACACCGATAGCTTGCGACGAAAGGTTCGTTATCGTGTCGCGCACCAGGATTCGGCCGCGCGCAGTGCGGATTCCTCGATCCAGTTCGTAATGCGTGTTTCGGTGATAGACTCGCGACCCGTCCACGCTCACGTTGGCGTTCTGGGGAGGGGCCGCTGCCAGCACCAGGTCGTCGGAGTTCGGCACGGAGAAGCTCGATGTGACCGAGAACGATCGGCCATCGACCTCCACACGAAAACTCCCACCGGGTTGCACGTTCACCTGCGGGTGCAGGCGTTGGCGCGGCGGAGGCAGCGGTGGCGCCGTGATGATAGACGGCGAAGGGACTCTGGCGGCCTGCCTGAAGGGCCAGTGAAAAGCCCAAGTGGTCGCGGCGCGCGCCGTGCCATCGCGACCGCGAACCGCGGCAGTCAACTCGTACTCGCCCTCCGGTTGTCCTGCCATGTCGAAGGCGACTTCGCCCGAACAAGCAGGCGAGACCTCATTGATCGTCTTCTCCAGTATGGGTGCATGGCCGCGAACGGCGACAGCCAGCATCACTCGTTCGCCAGCCTGCAGCGGCATGGCGCCAAGGAAGTCGACGTCCGCCAATATCTGCGGATCATCGGCGTAGATACTGCCGCGCAGACTCAGGTGACCGTAGCGACTGAGGTCCTTGCCATATCGTCCGGCATTGGTCCAGTATTCCACGGCGATTTCCGCGGGGCTGAGCGCCCGGCTGTAGACTCGCGCTTCGTGGATCAATCCGGCAAAGGACTGGGACGGACTGGAGATCTTGAACGGCACATTGCCGTAAACCGGATCATTGCCGCACGCGAGTTCCGCATCGGTCACACCATCGACGATGATGTGAATGCGATCGCCTCGGCGTACTGCACCGATCAGGTAGCGGCCGTGGTTGGCAATGCGCGCTCTGCCGAATTGGTAAGAACCGTCCCCCGGTCTGCTGACGCGAAACATCACCGTAGCCGCAGCGCCGTCTACTCGCAGGATCGTTCCTTCCGTGGGATATGCTTCACAATCAAAGATCGTCCAGTTGGTGTTGTCGTCGGGGTAGGCCGGCGCCTCGAGTGTGACCCAGGCGAGCAGGGTAAAGTCGCCGGTCATCTTCAGCGCTGGATTGTCTCCGAAATCGACGTAGTCGCCGCTGCCGTCGAATCGCAGCGCGTGCTGGTCACCACTCTGTTCCCATCGTGCGCCGACGATGCGACCGTGGTGTTCGTGACCGCTGTGATCCAGTAGTCGCTCGCCTTGGCCTTCCGAAAAACGGTAGTACGCAACAAGTGCCGGGTCGTTCACGTCAGCGGCGTGCAAACCGCTGACCAACGCGGCAAGAACGGTGAGTGTTCGCATCGGGATGATTCGCCTTGTGTTCATGTACCGCCCAAGTCACTCCAATCGGCGCTGTACCTCGCACGACGGGCAGCCAGGCAAGGGCCACGGCAACAATCGTCAGCGCGCGAAACAGAATGGCAAGCGAAAAAGTGCGCGATGTTCTGGTGCCGTTCACCCGGCTTACCCCGTGAAGAGAAAAGTACGCTGCCAAGGAGACATTCCTAAGAACCTGGCTTTGGGCGGACCCGGCACCAGTGAGTTGCCCTTTCCGCCGGGAAGCGCATCGATCACCGCAGCGACCGCGTCCGCAGACATCAGGCCGCTGTCGACGAGTCGACGTGTGAACTGTCTGACGGAAACGGCCACGGGCATCCGCTCACCAGGTAGAATTCCGCAGCCATTATAACGCGGCGCAGAATGAGAAGGCAGCGACAGCAGAAGACCAGCCGGTTGTCTAATGCCAGCGAGCTGCAGGAACTCGTGCGAGCCGGGAGACGTCGGGAAATGGTGGGAGAGTTGCGGATCTTCTGCACGATGTTGGCGATCGTCGACCTCGAAAAAGCGCTGAAAGCGATTGAACTCACGGCGGTGGAGGCGGAGATCCCCCACCTGAGAACAGAAGCGGTTCTCAATTGGTCACATTCCGATTCGTTCACGCTGGTAACCGGGCCGGAGCGGCGATTGCCGATGGATGCGCGAGTGCCACCTCCGGCCTTGTGCCGGAGGGGCAGTGACTGAGCAGCTACCCCGGGAACACATGTCAGCCTGAGCAGTCATGCTCCCGCCGACGCGAGGTCCGCGGTGAGCGGCAACATGACGACAACTGTCATCTGCCTGTAGCCTGTCAGTCGCTGCTTCCCCGGCACCGGGCCGGGGGCGGCGATGGTTGATGGATGCGAGTGTGCCTCCTCCGGCCTTGTGCCGGAGGTGCGCTGACTGAGCAGCTACTTTGGGAACACATCGAACATGACCCACCACCTCCGGCCTTGCGCCGGAGGGGCAGTGACTGAGCAGCTACTCTGGGAACACATGTCAGCCTGAGCAGTCATGCTCCCGCCGACGCGAGGTCCGCGGTGAGCGGCAACACGACGACAACTGTCCTCTGCCTGTAGCCTGTCAGTCGCTGCTTCCCCGGCACCGGGCCGGGGCGGCGCTGGTTGATGGATGCGCGAGTGCCACCTCCGGCCTTGTGTCAACGGCGAAAACGCGCCAATCCCCGCCGACCCGAGAGCGCTTACCGTCAGAAGTCGGCGACGACTTCACCGCCGCCGCGCGTCGTGAGGCCGCGCAGTACGGCGGATTCCACGGTCTCGCTCACGAATCGCGTGCTGCCGTCGGCGAGCGTGAATTGCACGCCGCCGGTGTGCCGGCTGGAGAATTGGAACTGCCGTTCGACACTGCTGGAGCAGGTCGTTACAGGTGGATTCAGCCCGGGTCTCGCGCAGTTCGGAGCCGCGCGCCACCAGCGCAGTACGGAGCGGCCGAACCCTTGACCTCCTCCCCCTCCTCCCCCGCCACCGGTGTTAATGGCCCCGCGCGCCCATCCGCCGATTTCAAATGCCAATTCGCCCACCGCCAGGGTTGCCGAGGTTCCGTCCGTGACATCCTGCATGGCGACCGTCGACATGGGAAAGAACAGGCCGTCATTCTGACCCGGCAGGACGCCCGCGTTGCCGGGATAGTGGTTCGGCGCGAAACCGCTTTGAGGAAGCGGCGTGCTCATGGTCGGGCAGACGAACACGGGCACAACCTCGTTCACCGCCGCCGAATTGTTGGCATGATCGAAGCGCACGTTGAAGTCGTAGCGATTCTGCAGATTCACTTGCTCCAGGAACGGCAGCACCAGCGCGTGCCACGTGTGCAGCTTTTCATTCGCGGCCTGGCTGCCGCTGTTGCCCAGCACCCCCGGAGGAAACCTGCGATGCACGTCGTGGTAGAGGTGCAGCGCCAAACCGATTTGGCGCAGGTTGTTCTTGCAGGAAGTGCGCCGAGCTGCCTCGCGCGCGTACTGAACGGCCGGCAATAACAGCGCGATCAGAATGCCGATGATGGCAATGACCACGAGCAGCTCAACTAACGTGAAAGCGCGACTGCGGGACGTGCGGCTCATGGGATCTTCAACGCCTGGAAAAGAGGGGAACCGTCGGCCAGATCCGGTCCTCGTCGCACATACAACACGCAACCGTGCTCTCGCCAGTTGGGCCGTAACTTCTTGCCCACATCCACAATTCCTGTTTCGATCTCCTGGTTCGACTCCCAATCGCGCACCCGCACGCCGAATTCGCGCAGCGTGTCGACCGACTGCCTGCCTGCAAGGTCCTCACGCCAGTTGCATGCGTGAACGACTCGGCCGTCGTTTCCCTGCGCGGCCAGTCCCACTGCCGCCAGCGCGCCAATGACCCCATCCTCGGTTCCGCCCAACCCCAGCAGCAGAATGCCTTCGCTGGCAGCCAGTTGACGTGCTTCCTGCTGCGTGACAATTTCACGCTGACAGCGCCGACCGAACCGTTGTACAGACTCGGAGGGACCCAGCGCTACACACAAGCCCGGATCGCTCCCGGGAACGTAATCATCGCGCATCGCATGCGACAACATGGTCGCCAGCCGTGCGAGGTCTGCATGAAAGGCTGCTTGCAATACCAGGGACGCCGACCCGTTCTTGGACGTGTAGGGAATTCGCGGGTCATTGAGCAGCTGATGGCGCGTGATGCGTTGGCAAGTGAACTGCGCGCTGACGCAGCGTGCCAGGGACCGCGCCAATTGGTTGGTGCCGCGTGTGTCGAGTGTGTCCGTGTCATCAATCCCGATATGGATCGGGGGTGGCGTCGTCATCCCGCGGACTCCCTGCCGTGCAACGGAAACAGATCGCGGCGCTGATCAAACCCGCCGCCACGCCGCACACCGCGTACGTGACCACCGCTTGCGGTTGCCACTCCGCCAACGCCCGGCCGCCGCCCAATCCTCCACCTCCACCTCCGCCGCCCGTTGCTGCTTTGGCTGCTCCCCGGACGGCGAAGGCCAGCATGTTGCTCACCAGCGCAGCCGCGGCAAACGAAAGGTAGATCTGCCAGCCGCGGCGCGACCAGCGGCAGGCCAGATCCAGCAAGGGGCCCGTGAGCAGCAGGCTGGTGAGCGCCCCGACTCCCGCTGCCCCCATGCCCATGGTTTGCAGGGCAAACGCGCCGCCGCCCGCCGCGGCGCTCATCGCCAGCCCGCTGCCGCGGCGCGGAACCAGCGCCAGCCCCACGGACAGCGGCAACACCGTGCGCAGAATGGCGTGACCGGGCAGACGCCAACTGAAATCCAGCAGCGTCGTCGCCGCTGCCGCCGCCATACCGGCTCCCATAAGGATGAACAGATCTGCGGCGCGCAGACGATCGGAGGTGAAACTCCGCAAGCGGCTTCCGGCTCGCAGAGTCTCACTGGGAGGCAGAATGAGTGAGGCTTCCGACATGCGATTCCCTCCCCGCGCGTGCAACTGAGAGGCACCCCAAAAGTAGCGCCAGGCAAATGGCACGTGCGTGCGATTTGACGCGCTATTATGCCCGTGCGGCGGAGAGCCGACAAGCGGGGGAACTGGGACCCCATCGCGGCGCTACGATTGGCGCAACAGTCGCTGGAGGCGGCGGGGAAACTCCTCCACCAGTAGAGCATCCATCCTGCTGCGCAGGCGATCGAATTCATCGACCAGGGTGCGGCCAAAATCCGTCAGGTCGCTACGATGAGCGTCTTTGCCGCCGACCTGGGTCTCGACCAGCGCCGCTCCCAGAGCCGTCTCGGCATCTTTGATGCGCTTCCACACGTAGCGGTAACTCTTTCCCAGCGAGTGGGCGGCCTGCTTGATGGAACCCGCGTCATCGACAGCCTTCAGAATATCGCTGATCCCTCGGCCGAATACGTACGAGCCACTAAGCTCCATCCAGACCTTGATGCGCGGTACCAGCTGTTTTCGCGGGTGGCGTGCTTTCGTGTTCTGCATTTCACCACGCTCGAATTGGTTGTTGTTGCGGAGAACGCCAGCGAGATTCGCAAGCGGTGATTTTCCCGCCATGCGAACGACAATTCAACAGCAGATCACCGTCCGATTGCAGGTCGTTTGGTGCGCGTTCGCCATTCCGGAGGCGTTGTATTGCGGCTCGTTCGAGCACACAATACGGTCGCGCGTAATCGATTGCTCGAAACGGTAACCACACCTGGATCTGGCGACTGGGAGCTCCGCGATGAGACATGGGTTTGCGTACGTGGTGATCTGGATGTGGCCCTTGTTGGCCGTTGGTGCCGATTCAGCGCCGCCGAAAGCGGAGCGACTGCCTGCCCCGCAGATGGACGGCGGACGACCGCTGATGGAAGTCCTGCGTGACCGCAAGAGTACGCGTGAGTTCAGCACCAGGCCGCTGAACCGGGAACAACTTGCCAACCTGCTCTGGGCCGGATTCGGTGTGAACCGGCCGGAGACGGGGCAGCGGACGGCTCCTTCGACCATGAATCTGCGCTGCATTGACATCTATGTGGTGACGGCCGATGGCGCCTGTCGCTACGATGCGGAACGGCATGCGCTGATCGCGGTGACCCGCGAGGACCTGCGGACATTGACTGGCGGGCAGGACTACACCAAGACGGCCCCGCTGGCCCTGGTCTATGTGGCGGACCACGCCAAGTTCAGCAAGGTGGCTGCGGACGAGCGGGACTTCTATGCGGCCGCGGATGCCGGTTTCATCGGGCAGAACGTCTATCTCTACTGTGCGTCGGAATCACTGGGCTGCGTCGTGCACATGCCCGGCGATCGATCCGCCCTGAGTCAGAAGTTGAACCTGCGGCCGGACCAGAAGATCGTCCTCGTGCACGCGGTTGGCCATCCCGCGAAGTAGGATCTTCTGGAGCGAAGTGCGGATTCTGCACAGGTGCGCTCTCCCCGTGCCCTGGCTTTCTGACAACAGCCAGGGAAATGCCGCTGCAGTGGGGCACGTTCGGCTCGCCGGGACTTTTTTTCGAATTCTTGACCGTGCGAGCGCCCGCTTTGCCTCGAAATTGCAAGTTCCTTGTTAGGGAGACGTGCAGAACCACCAACGGTTTCATGAGGTGCACGATGGCCAGCGAAGAGCTATTGTGTTTCAACGGAATCAACGGCGCGACAGGAGATTATCTCCTGTCAGGAATGACGGCCGAGGACGTCGCCGGCATTGTCTTGGGGGAACGCCTCGACCCGCAGCTCAAGAGGGAGCTAGACATCTGGGCCGAGCGCGCGACGACAGCGACGTTCGGCGTGGCCGCGGGCATCGATACTGCGGACCTGGCCGAGGCTGGCTGGGGGGTGATCTTTCCGTACGGCTCGGATCCCGCAATCCGGTCCGCCCTGGCACCGCTGCTGGACCTCCGCCGGGAGCAGGCAACGAGGAAAAGCGAGTCGCGCTACAAGGAGTTCAGCGCGAGCACCGGATATCGGCTGGGTGACACCCACCGAACGTTCCTCGCCCGTTCTCTCGTCGAAGCTTCACAACCCGCCGACCCGGACCGAGGTGTGCCGTACTACCTGCTCATCGTGGGCAGCCCGGAACAGATCCCGTTCAGTTTCCAGTACCAACTGGACGTTCAGTACGCCGTGGGCAGAATCTGGTTTGAGTCGCTGGAAGAGTACGCTCAATACGCTCGCAGCGTGGTGGCGGCTGAGACGCGCGCGGTCCGAGTGCGCCGGCGGGCGGTCTTCTTCGGAGTCCGGAACGCGCACGACCAAGCCACGAGTCTCAGCGCCTCGGAGTTGGTGGAACCGCTCGCCCAGCGGCTGCCGCAAATGCTGGCGGACGAGAGACTGCCGTCCTGGGATGTTGCGCGGATCATCGGCGACGAAGCAAGGAAGGGGCGCCTGCGAAGTCTGCTGGGCGGCGCTGACACGCCCGCGCTCCTGTTTACGGCCAGCCACGGGATGGGCTTTCCCAACGGTGACCCGCGACAATTGCGTCACCAAGGCGCGCTTCTCTGCCAGGACTGGCCGGGTCCGCGCAACTGGAATCGAGAAATCCCGCCAGAATTCTACTTTGCGGCCGACGACGTGCCTGCCGAGGCCAATTTGCAGGGTCTGATTGCCTTTCACTTCGCCTGCTACGGAGCGGGAACGCCCAGACGAGACGACTTCTCACACCTGTCCGGTCGTACTCCCAATGAAATTGCCCCCTATCCGTTCGTGGCACACTTGCCACGGAGGCTGCTCGGACACCCGTGCGGCGGCGCCCTCGCGGTCGTCGGTCATGTGGAACGAGCGTGGGGCTATTCGTTCCACGGGAACCGCGTCGGGCCTCAAACTCAGACCTTTGAAGCGGCTCTGTATCAGGTAATGGCCGGGCTACCATTGGGATCGGCCATTGAGTATTTCAATGGTCGCTACGCGGCTTTGGCGTCGGAACTCACAACTGAGATCGAGGAGATCCGGTTCGGCAAGCAACCCGATAACGGGTATCTTGCCGGTACCTGGACCGCACACAACGACGCACGCAGTTACGTGATTCTTGGTGACCCGGCGGTTCGGTTGCCTCTCGTCGAAGAGAACGAGTCCGATGCGAGACCGCGAGCGGAGCCCGTGGTACTGGCGTCACGGCCAGAGGCACCTCCGGCCTCTGTTGTCCTCACCGGGTCGGCAAAGTCCGGCCGTGACCTGGGTTCGACACTGCGGGATCAGATCGCAGGCACGGAAGAGCGGTTTGAGCGCCAGAAGGCGCAAGAGTCCTCCTTTGACGTTCCGGCGTCGGCGCCGCGCCTGCAGAAGCTGAACGATCCGCACCGCTTGCGATGGCGACTAGCGCAGTTGGGAGTTCCGGATGAGGTGATCGACCGCACCTGCCGCTTCGGAGCGGCATTCGCGCCGATCACTCCCGCGGATGACGCGGGCAAGGCGGTGGTGGACGATCGCTGGCAGGAGCGGATCCTCGGTCGCAACGATATGGTCGATGCGCCGAGCTTTCTGGAACGCGGAGTGGCCGCTGCCAGTGCCGTCGGACGAATTCGCGTACAATCCGCCTCGCACCGCCTGGTCGGATGGGGAACCGGGTCGCTGATTTCTCCCCGCCTGCTGCTGACGAACAACCACGTGTTGAGTGATGCGTCGGTCGCCGCCGCCAGCGTCGTGGAATTCAATGTGCAGGACGACACCGACGGGCAACCCCTGCAACCCGCTGCCTTTCCCTTTCGTCCGCAGGACTTCTTTGTGACGGACCGCGCGCTGGACTTCACGCTCGTCGCCGTATCCGACACGTCCGACGACGGAATTCCGCTGACCCGATTCGGGTACAACTCCGGGTCCGTGGGTGACGATCCCATTCTGGTTTCGGAGTGCGTCAACATCATCCAACACCCATCCGGGCGACCTAAACAGATCGCGTTGCGCGAGAACGAAGTGACGGACGTTTTCGCGGACTTCCTGCATTATCAGACCGATACCGAACCCGGTTCGTCCGGTTCGCCGGTTTTCAATGACCAATGGCAGCTTGTTGCGTTGCACCACAGTGGAGTCCCGCAACGTGATTCGAACGGCAACATCCTGGCCCGTGACGGCTCCCTTTGGCGCGAGGAGATGGGAGACCATCAGATCAAGTGGATTGCGAATGAGGGAGTTCGACTGAGCCGAATCCTGGAGTTCATTCGGACCTGGTCATTTGATTCCGAGACTGCCAGAAGCTTGCGAGACGAGTTGTTGACTGCCAACGCCAGTGAGAGGTTGACGGCCATGTCTGATACATCGCGAACAACCGAGGGCCAGCAGCGGACCGCCGTTTGCGCGGCGGGTGAAGTGGCCCTGACCGTACCGTTGCACATCCGCGTCTCTCTGGGAGCGTGCCAACCACTAGCGCCGCCACCGGCGGCCAAAGCGGTGGCGACACCGGTGCCTGTCTCGAGTACAGGACTGACCGAGGCCGTCAGTATTGATCCAGACTACGACGGCAGGGAAGGCTACGATCCGGAGTTTCTCGGCCCAGGCAGTTTACGAGTTCCCCTGCCCCAGTTGGCGCCGGCGCAGACCCAGTTGGCAGCTCGCCTGCTGCAAGCCGGAGCCGGGTCCGACCGGCATGAATTGAAGTACCACCACTACAGCGTCGTCATGAACGGCGAGCGGCGGCTCGCGTTCTTCACCGCTGTCAATATCGACGGCCGGAAAGCCCGCGAGATTGCACGGGAGTCGGACAAGTGGTTCTACGACCCCCGCATCCGGCGCGATCAACAAGTCGGCAATGAGTTGTACGCCGACAATCCGTTTGACCGCGGCCACCTGGTCCGGCGGCTGGACCCCGCCTGGGGACGCACCGAACGAATCGCCAAAGTGGCGAATGACGATACGTTTCACTTCACCAACTGCAGCCCGCAACACGAACAGTTCAACCAGGGCCAGAATCTGTGGCAGGGAGTCGAGAACTTCTTGTTGGATCGCGCGACGGGAGCCGACCAGAAGTTGACCGTGTTCACGGGACCTGTCTTTCGCGATGACGATCCCGTGTACCGCGACGTGCCGATTCCTCTGGAGTACTGGAAGGTGGCTGTCCTGGCAGGACCGGACGGGGAGCTGGCCGCGCTCGCGTTCCTGGTGACGCAAGCCGACCTGGTTCGCCCAGTCGTGGAGGAAGCGGCAATTGACACGGCGCGCATCTTTCAAACATCCATCGCGGAAGTTGAGCGTCTGACGGAACTCGACTTCGGCGACCTGCGAACACATGAAGTCGAGTCGGTCGACACATTCGCCGCCGGTGAGGTTGCGGGTGATCGCCGCATGCCCCTCGCTTCGTTTGAGGAGATTCGCCTGCCGGGCGGCGCACTCGCTGCACTGCCAGATGTTTCGTTCGGAGCGCCGGGGCCTGTTCTCACCGAAGAGCGCAGCCCGCGCGAGTTGGTTCAAGGCACGGACCTCAGCTATTACCTGGTGGCGTTTGACGCGGAACGCGGTGAGCGGACAGACCACCCGGCGGGCAAGATCAGCGACCATGTCACGACTGCCCTCGCTGCTGAGCCCATCACGGATGTCTTCCTGTTTTCGCACGGCTGGCGCAGTGACCTGTCGGCGGCCCGTGAGCAATACCAAGGGTGGCTCACAACGATGTCGGCGTGCGAGGCTGACCGGCGCCGCGTGCGGCGGCTACGCCCCGGATTCCGACCTTTGCTGATTGGCGTTCATTGGCCGAGCGAACCGTGGGGTGATGAATCGTTTGGTATCGGCACATCCTTCCAGCCGGGTGCGGCCAGGCCCGCGGTGGAACAGCTTGTCAACATCTACGCCGCGCGGCTGGGCAACGAACCGGCAGTACGCGAACCGCTGCAGGTCATCCTGGACGCGGCGCAAACGGCAACAGACGCGGGTAGGGTGCCGGACGAAGTGCTTGCCGCGTACCGAGCCTTGGACGCGGCCGTGGCGCTCCCCAAGAGCGGCGTGGGTGGTCCCCCGGGAGCCGATTGGGAGGTGTTCGAACCGGAGGAAATCTGTGAATCAGCGCGCGGCGATGTGCAGCTTCAGGGGGCCACGGGATTCGAGACCTCTCCTGGTGACGTGCTGTTAGCGCCTCTGCGCGTACTGTCCTTCTGGAAGATGAAGGATCGCGCCCGCGTCATCGGGGAAAACATGGTCCATCCCTTGTTGCGTTCGCTGCAGCGCGTCGCGGTGGGCCGCGACGTGCGATTTCACCTCGCCGGCCACAGCTTCGGGTGCATTGTCGCCGCCGCGGCAGTGGCGGGACCGCCTGGTCAACGGCTGCTTGATCGCCCCGTCGATTCGCTCGTGCTATTGCAGGGGGCGCTGTCGCTCTGGAGTTATTGCAGCAGAATCCCTGAGGCGCCCGAACAGCGAGGGTACTTCCACCGGATCGTCTCGCAAGGACTGGTGCGTGGCCCCATCGTGACCACCCAGTCGCGTTTCGACACGGCTGTCGGCATCTGGTATCCACGCGCCGCGGCCGTCGCCGGGCAGGTCGTCTTCAAGGCACCGGGACAATGGCCCAAGTATGGAGCGGTGGGTTCGTTCGGCTTGAGAGGTCCGGGACTGCGCACCAGCGATATCCGTATGCTGCCGAGCACCAGCGACTACCGCTTTCTGCCGGGCCGGATCTACAACGTCGAAAGCAGTCAATACATTCGCGACGGCGGTGGGCTTTCGGGAGCGCATAGCGACATCCGAAAACTCGAAGTGGGACATTGCGTGTGGAATGCAATTGCCATGTAGGTCAGGTGTAGATGAATCTCGTGACTCTCAATATAGGGAACTCACCGTGTTGATCAGACCTGTGTACTTGTGGTTACTTGTCGTACTTTCCTGCACGCAGGTTGTCCGCGATGCGTGCGGCAATACTGCTGCTGGCGACACCAACGACAGCGGTTCGTATCGGACATGGACGAGCGCCGAGGGAGAGCGTACCGCCGAAGGCATTCTCGTGGCATACCGGGATGGGTACGTGACCTTGCGGGACAAGAGCGGTCGTACCGTCAACGGCCCGCTGGGTCGGCTCAGCGAAGCCGACCGGGAATATGTCCGGACTGTCACGGACCAAGTGGGAGCCACCCAGGCTCCGGACGCGTCACACTATGTGGCCATGGTTACCGAGTATCAGGAGGACTCGTTGACTGCTGCAAGAGAAGCGATTGAAGCCGTGCTTGTGCTGAAAACCCCGCCCGCCGTGGACGCGAGTCAATTCGCGGCAGTGCTGTTGAACACTCACGAAGCACTGGAAGACTCTTTACCGCACCGGTATGCGGCTATGGGCGACGGCGCAGCTCAAAAGGACGACATATCACCGGAGACTTACGTGTGGGGCTATCGTTACGTGTGGCGCCGAGGCTGCTTCGGGCGGTGGATCAGATATCGAGAACGAGTGCTGCTGCGCAGGGAACGCCAGGAAGGAGCGGCGCAAAAGGACGCGGCGGCAGCTTACGATGCAGTTGCACGATTGGAGGCCGTCGAGCGAACCCTCGCAACACTGGGGGAAGTGGCTCCCGACAACGACGAGAAGATGAAGTTGCTGAAGCAGAAGCTGCTCGAAGCCTATCGCATTATTTCAAGTGTCGCGGACGAATAGGCAGGTGAGCGTTCACGGCTCGCGGGTGGATTGGAGCGTTCTTCGGTCGCTGTTGCCGTCAGAACCTGAACTTGTCCCACAACTCTTACTTGACCCTCGCCTTTTCACCGAGCCGCGAACGCCTGCCGGCGGGAAATGCCGTCTCACGGTGGGCGCAATACGGCTGTGTGTGCCAACCGCAGGCCAATGTCAGTTCGATTTCCGAGTGGCTTTGGTTCCGACTTCCATCGCACTACGAGTGACCCTCGCTGTGCAGACAACTCCTCATGCCGAAGCTGAGCCAACGGTTGCTCCGCTGCTTGATCGCAGTCTCCGCCGCGATACACCAATCGTTCACCGTCATGGTGGCTTTCCGGAGCGGGATCGGCAGTGACCTCATACCTGCGAAAGTGGTAGGGTTTCGCGTCGCTGAGGCAGATTTCGCGCACATTGCCGTAGAGGTCGAAAAGGCCAAAAGGCGAAGGGCGCCTGGAGCCGATCGGCGTACAGGTCACCGAACGGACCGTGTCATAATCTTCAACAACGCGCGCGTCGTCGCCAAAGAAGAACGTCGCGTCGCCGGCGCCGGCGCGGCACGCGTATTCCCATTCGGCTTCCGTCGGAGGGCGAAAACCGTTGGCCGAATTGCCTCCGTCGCCCCTCGCGAAAAAGGGCTTGCAGTCGCCCGGTTGCTGTCGGCTCAACCAGTCGCAATACTTCATCCACGTGCCAATTGTTGTCTGGCCGTATGAGTGCATCGGGTGATCGTCGGTCGGCGACGTCGTGGTGGAATAGTGGATCTCCGCCTGGAAATTATCGTCCGGATTGTCAATAGACGACCGCACTTGCCCCACCGTCACCTCGGTGGCTGCAATGCAGAAATCGCGCGGGATCTTCCGTCGATGGGGTTCGGCCGGCGGATTGCCGGGCGCAACGTGGGATCCCATCAAGAACTCCGCCACGGCCGGGATGTACACCATCACGGTACCCTGTGAGTTGACGTACCATTGGCGGTGTCGCACCTGCGGCTTGAGGCGGGTGATGCCTTCTTTGATGAACTCCTCGCGCGCGGCGCCGAGAAGGTCCTGCACCTTCTTCTTTGAGTCGCTCGGCAGGGAGAGATCCCCGAGCTTCTCGCGCAGGACCCAGTCCGCGGCCGCGTGAATGCCGGGATCAAGACGGCTTTTGTGTACGTTGAGCAATCCGTCCAGCACCGACGGCCCGTTCGGTCCGAGATTCATCCGACTTAACTCTATTCGCCCGGTCGCGTCGTCCGGAAAGGCTTCGGCCAGCGCGAGAATAAGGCAGTATTCCCGCAGACATTCGCGTTCATAGTCAGCGTCCGAAGCCGCCTGACGGGATGCTGCGAGCTTCTCCTGACGAGTGCGGACTCGGTCATCGGTCGTCGCGAACATCGCCGTCAGTGAGGTAAACGGCAGCCAGAGATAG
>Ga0233425_10004973_pt1 | contig 21601 bp, 16 predicted proteins | sample Watercolumn_Towu_2_FD_181712 | JGI IMG/M metagenome (GOLD analysis project Ga0233425, IMG submission 181712) | Freshwater microbial communities from Lake Towuti, South Sulawesi, Indonesia - Watercolumn_Towuti2014_140_MG | ecosystem: Environmental > Aquatic > Freshwater > Lake | place...
ACTGGGATCGAAACAGCTCGGGAAGGCAGACGATGTGTGCGCCGTCGTCCGATGCCTCCTCGATCTTCGATACTGCCGATGCGAGGTTCTTGTCCGGATCGGGACCGAGGCCCATCTGGATCAAGCCGACAGTGAATTTTCTGGGAGTGGCCATGAAATTGTCGCGGAGATGAGAAATTCGATGCTAAAGGTACCTGAATATGGTTTGAGAATCAACACGACCGCCCAGTGCGTCTCGTGCTGCCTTGACAAAGATGGCAATACTTGCGATAATGTCACGGGAATGATTCATGACGTTCACCGATCGAACATATCTTGTCCTCCTTCTCCTCGTCGTGGCGTGGTGCGTCGGTTTCTTCCTCGCCCCGGCGATTTCAACGAAGGCTCCGGGTGTCTCTGCTACGCTCTATGCATGCTATGAACCGATCTGTCATCAACTTGATGGTCGTTCATTTCACGTTGAAGGAGGGAAGTTTGCGGTTTGTGCCCGGTGCACCTCAATCTACCTCGGATTCTTCTGTACCCTGCTGCTGTATCCGTTCTTCCGTAATTTGAGTGAGCACTCAGTTCCATCCCGGAAGTGGATCCTTCTTGCCGTCATTCCGATGACGACGGACGTCGCCTTAAGCCTGCTCGGAGTCCATTCCAGTACATTGGCCACAAAGATCGTCTCGGGAGGACTGTTCGGACTCATCATGCCATACTTCGTTGTTCCTGTTCTGATGGAAGCCGTCTCCCAACTTCGAGATCAACTCTTATCACGTGGAGGTTTGTTCTATGCTCGAAAAGCCCAGTAAACTTCGAATTGCTCTCATCTGCGGAGCCATCATCGGGGCAGTCTCCTCGGTGCCGGGCATCAGCCTGATCAATTGCTGCTGCTGCGCCGGGGTGTGGTTGGGCGGAGTGCTGTCGGTCTATCTCTACAAGCAACAATTTACGGATGAAATGCCGCAGCTCGAATCTTCCGACGCGCTCATGCTGGGCCTCATGGCGGGCGTGATCGGGGCATTTGCGGCTACGGTTCTCAATGTGCTCATCCTTACAATCTTCGGTCCCGTTGAGGGCGAACTCGTGAAGTCCATTGCCGAAAAGGTTCTCGATCGGCTCGTCGAGCAGGGAAGCATGACAACCGATATGGTCGATTTGATGAAAGAGCAGATCGATCAATCGATCCGGGATGCCGGGCGATGGTCGAATATCTTCGGCGGACTGTTCATCGCGCTTATCGTGTACCCCATTTTCACTATTCTCGGTGCTTTGCTCGGGTTCACGATCTTCCGTCGAAAGGCGTCTCCCCAAGCCAACATTGCACCATAGAGTGGAGGAAACAATGGGTCTCCGGATTCGCAGCTCGTATGTGTTCATCCTCTTCATTTCCACACAAATCGCCTTTGCACAGCAAGATGAACTTGCTGTCCGTGCGCTTCTGAAGGATCAGGTTGATGCGTGGAACGCGGGGAGTGTTGATGGGTACATGAAGGGATACTGGGATTCGGACAGCACCGTATTTGTCAGCGGGGGGAACGCGACGAAGGGATACAAGAGTGTTCTTGCCCGTTACAGGAAATCGTACGACACGCGGGAGAAGATGGGGAAACTCCGATTCGAAGATCTCCTTCTCCGGCAACCGTCATCGGCTCTCATCATTGCGACGGGCATCTGGAGACTTCATCGGGCAAACGATGCTCCCTGGGGACGCTTCACTCTTCTGATTGAGAAGAAACCGGAGGGGTGGAGGATTGTGTACGATCATACCTCTTCTGCCAATTGATTTCGCGGAAGAAGTCCGTCCTTTTGCATAGATTTGTTTTGTAAGGACGGACTTCTAAACCGGGATCATGAAATACCTGCCTGAGAACTACTACCACCTCTATAATCGGGGCAACGACAGACGGGGCATATTCCTTCAGCCCGAGAATTATCGATTCTTCCTCAGTCGACTCAAGCACTATCTGGCCGAGCCCGGTGTCGAGCTTGTTGCGTACTGTTTGATGCCGAATCATTATCATCTGCTCGTTTATCTGACACGCGACATCGATTTCTCAAACGTGTTGCGGCGGTTTACGACATCGTATGTCCGCGCTTTCAATAACTGGTATGGACGTGTGGGATATCTGTACCAGGGAACCACAAAAGCGAAACGTGTAAGAAGTGAGGAGTATCTTGTCTACCTGTGCCGTTATATTCACCTGAACCCTGTCGTTGCCTATCTGGTCCAGGCTCCCGAAGCATGGGAATTCTCGGATTATCGCGAATGGATATCAACGGTCCACTCTGTGCAATCCTGCGTGGTGAATTCCAGAGGGGCGTACATTCGGAGCGGGCTGGAGTACAGGGATTTTGTAGAGGGATATATCGCGGAGGCTCGATCTCGGCCAAAAAGGGACATGAGCAGGTTTGGAGACTGAACTTGCATAGGACCGTCCTCTCACGCGAACGCTCCTGAGAGGACGGTCCTATCTGATCGTCCTACTACCTCTTCATCAAATCCAACACAATCGATGTCATCGCTTTCACGCCTGTGCGGATCGTCGGCTCGGGTAGAGGGGCGAAGAGGCTTGAATGAAGCGACGGCAGCGAAACTCCCTCCTTTTCGCTCTTCTCTACCTTCACAGGATCAACCGCCCCAAGCCAAAACATGCAGAGGGGGATTGCGTCGTTCAGGCTATATGCGCCGAAATCTTCCGCGCCCATAACGGGATCGAGTGTGGGCACATTTTCTTTTCCCAGAGCGGACTGGAGGATCCTCCTGACCCGCTGCGTAAAGACTGGATTGTTGTAGGTGGCGGCGGTGTATTCGTTTTCGTCGACCGCACAGATCGGCATGCGGTCTTCGGGAATTCCGGCGGCCATCGCCACACCTCGGGCAATTCGCTCGATGGACTTGATGATCTTTTTGCGGACCTCTTCTTTGTATGAGCGGACCGTTATTTGCATTCGCACTTCATCGGGGATGATGTTGTGCTTCGTCCCGCCGTGGATGGATCCAACCGTAACGACGGCAGGATCGATCGGCGAGTTCTCCCGGCTGACGATCGTCTGCAGGGCGAGGACGATCTGAGACGCGAGAACGATGGGATCTTTCGTTTGATGAGGATACGCACCGTGCCCGCCCAGACCACGGACTGTCAGGTCGACCGACGTGACATTAGCCAGCGAGTATCCCTCGGTGACGCCCACAATTCCGGCGGCGAGCGACGCGTTGTCGTGCAAAGCAAGAGCATAGTCCGGTCGAGGGAATTTTTCGTACAATCCCCCCTTGAGCATCGCGTGAGCTCCGCCTCCCCGCTCTTCGCTCGGCTGTCCGATCATGAGGAGCGTCCCTCTCCAACGATCCTTCATCTTGCTCAGAACCGCAGCTGTTCCGAGGAATGAAGACATGTGAATATCATGCCCGCACGCCTGCATCACGGATACTTCCTGCCCGTCGTCATTTGTGGCCTTCGCTTTGCTGGCATAGGGCAGTCCTGTCTTTTCCTCCACGGGGAGAGCGTCCAAGTCGGTTCTGACCAGAACCGTCGGCCCGCTGCCATTTTTCATGACAGCGACAACGCCATAACACGTGCGTCCCTTTTCGGGATATGTCCCGAAGCGTTCTGTCACTTCAAAACCCAGTTTTCGGAGCTCGGCGGCAATGAGTGCAGACGTCTTCTCCTCCTGGTAGGAGATCTCCGGATACATATGCAGGTGTCGATATGTCTCGAGGAGTTTTGGAAGCTCCCGTTCGACAAGAACATCCAGCGATTGCTGTGCAAACGCGGAGAGAGGGAGGAGAGGAAATAGAAGAAACGTGCAACGTGAAAAGATCGGTCGCATGAGGTCCCGCCTGAGTGTTGTTGGTGGAAGAAGAACGGACTTAGCGTTTTCGCAGCTTGATCCGGAATGTCGTTCCGGATCCTGGCTTGCTCTCTTTCAGGATGAGCTTGCCCCGGTGGTACGATTCGATAATGCGTTGGGAGAGACTGAGGCCCAGCCCCCATCCCCGCTTCTTCGTTGAAAAGCCCGGCCGGAAGACCTCTTTTCGGTAGGTGACGTCGATACCCTTGCCGGTATCGACGACATCAACGTTCACCGTGTCGGCGCGCTCGGAGACGGCGATGGTGATCTTCCCCGCCCCCGTTTCGATTGCATCGAGTCCGTTCTTGATGAGGTTCTCAATGACCCACTCGAAGAGCTCGCTATTCACGTTCGCGGTGACGGCAGAAGTGTACTCGAGCGCAAGCTGTACTCTCTTTCCCGTCTGCGGGATCCTTCTCTGGAAGTACGCGATCACCTTCTCGATGATCTCGATGAGATTCTCTTCCTTCAGATCGGGCTTTGAGCCGATCCTGGAGAAACGGTTCGCGATCTTCTGCAGCCGCTGCAGATCGTTGTCCATGTCGTGAAGGGTCTCAACCACCTTCGGATCCGTGGCTCCGGTCTGAAGGCGCAACAGCTCGACCCAACCCATCATGCTCGAAATCGGTGTGCCAAGCTGGTGGGCAGTCTCGCGTGCCATCCCGACCCAGATATTGCTCTGCTCACTCCGCTTGATGTAACTGAAACTCACATATCCGATGAAGATGAAGAGAGCAACGACCGCGAGCTCGATGTATGGGAGATAGCGGAGCCTCGTGATGAGCGTCGATTCCCCGTAATGCACGTAACTGAGAATGACTGAGTCACCGATTTCCACTTTGATGCGCGGATTGTGCTCGTCCATGTCCGCGATGAGGCGGCGCAGATAGTCCCTCTGCCTGTCCTGGCCGAGCGTCGAGTCAAGATCAATGTTGCGGATGTTGACGGCGTACGGTTCCAGCGGCTCGTTGTCGGCGTTGGATAGAACCATGGGGAAATCGATGTTGCGAATGATCTCCTCGAGGATGAAACTGTAATCGCCGCTCTGAGTTCGCCCGCTTCCGATGAACTCGAACGACCGCGCATACAGGCTGGCGATATGTTTCTGATTGGCCTCGAGATCACGGACGATGGAATGAGTATGCCAGAGAGTGCCTGCGACGATGATGAACGCAAGCACGAGGAGAACCACCTTGAGCTCGCTGGAGTGGGGGAGGAGCGTGCGATTGGATGTTGTCATGGCCGGGTCCGCTGCCGGTTCCGAGTGTTGGTCCTACCGTGCAATGAGCGTCTGATCACGCCTGGCACCCACGGAGACCATCCAGACTTTGGTCCCCAGGCCGGACGCCATGGCCTCAATGTACGCCCGGGCCCGGGCGGGAAGTTTGGAATAGGACCGGACGGCTGATGTTTTCGCTTTCCAGCCTTTGAACACGCGATACACCGGTTCCACGAGCGCGAGCGTCCTGAGATCCGTCGGGAAGTTCTCGATATTCCTGCCGTTGACACGGTAGTGTGTGCAGACACGGATCTCGTCGAACTCGTCAAGCACGTCGAGCTTGGTGATCGCGATCTTCTGAATGCCGTTGACGCGAAGAGAGTAGCGAAGGCTCACAAAATCGAGCCATCCGCACCGTCGCGGCCTGCCCGTAGTAGCTCCGTATTCGCCTCCTGTTTTTCGGAGCCGCTCGCCGATCTCATTCTCGAGCTCCGTTGGGAATGGACCGTTTCCGACGCGGGTGGAATACGCCTTGACGACGCCGACAACAGAATTGATCGCCGTCGGGGGGATGCCGAGTCCTGTACACGCGCCGCCGCTCGTCGGACTCGACGACGTGACGAATGGATAGGTACCGTGATCGACATCGAGCAGCGCGCCCTGTGCACCCTCTGCCAGGATTTTCTTCTTTTTCTTCAGGGCGTTGTTTAGGAAGAGGGATGTGTCGGTGACATACTCGTCGATCTTCTTGTCGAATTCCTGATACTCATGAATAATGGCATCGACATCTAACTCCTTGGAATTGTAAAGCTTGCTCAGGAGCTGATTGTTTTCCTCGATGTTCCGTTTCAACTTCTTCGCCAGAATATCGCGATCGAGCAGATCGACAACCCTGATTCCGGTCCGCATGTACTTGTCGATGTATGCGGGACCGATGCCGCGGCCGGTGGTGCCGATTTTCTGGTCCCCCTGCTCCCGGATCGTATCGAGCAGCTTGTGGTACGGCATGATGAGGTGAGCATTGTGGCTGATGAGGAGCCGGCCGTTGATTGTGATGCCGGCTTCCTGGAGCTGGGCGATCTCCGTCATCAACGCCGCGGGGTCGAGCACGACACCGTTCCCGATGACGCACGTGACATGCTTGTGGAATATGCCGGAAGGAATGAGGTGAAGCACATACTCTTTGGTGGTGATGCCGCCCGGGCCCTTCGTCGGGAGCACGACGGTATGACCGGCGTTGGCGCCGCCTTGATACCGCGCGACGATGTCGACGTTTTCGCTGAGATGATCGACAATCTTCCCCTTCCCTTCATCGCCCCATTGTGCGCCGACAATGATCTGTACAGACATAGGCATCCTTTGCGTTGATGGTCTCGGTGGTGAAGGTTCTCGCGTTAGGGAAGGGCGGAACAACGGATTTGTCTGCATCCAGCGATCGGCCGATCGCTGAACATTGGTCGCTGCTTCCCAAAAAGGGTAGCGAAAAAAAGAACGAAATACAAGGCGAGGCATCACCAACGGTGCTTTGCCTTTCACTCCAATATCGGTTATATTTTCGTCGCACGACGCACAGTCGTTCGCCCTCCTCCATCCCGAAAGGTACTGCGTGGACAAATTCGTCATACACGGCGGAACAACTCTCAACGGTACAGTCCGGGCAAGCGGTGCAAAAAACGCCACGCTGGCACTGATGCCGGCCACTTTGCTTGCTCCAGGTTCGTATACCCTCCATCGTACGCCGCAGCTTCGCGACGTCACGACGATGTCACGGCTTCTTGAAACGATGGGACTGAAGATCGAACGGGCTGCCGACGCTCTTCGCATTGATTCATCCGTTGTGTCGAGCTTCGAGGCGCCCTATGAGCATGTAAAGAAGATGCGTGCCTCCATTTACGTCCTCGGGCCCCTCGTCGGGAGGTTCGGCGAGGCGCACGTGTCCCTCCCTGGAGGCTGTGCGTGGGGCCCACGGCCGGTGAATCTGCACATTGAGGGTTTGCGCAAGCTCGGTGCGCAGATCGACGTGGAAGGCGGCTACATCCGCGCAAAGGCCAAACGGCTGAAGGGCGCACGGATCGTCTTCGACGTTTCGAGCGTCGGCGCGACCGGGAATGTGATGATGGCTGCAGTTCTGGCGCAGGGAACGACGGTGATCGACAACGCAGCGATGGAGCCTGAAATCGCGGCTCTCGGCGAGCTCCTGCTGAACATGGGAGCCAGGATCGATGGCGTCGGAACAAACCACCTGGAAATCGAGGGGGTCGACGCGCTTCATCCCGCAGACTGTATTACGATCCCCGATCGCATCGAGACGGGAACGCTTCTTGTCGCCGCGGCCCTTGCCGGCAAAAAGGATGGGAAGGTACGAGTGGAACAGTGCAATCCGGCCCATCTGAGTGCTGTGACGACAAAACTCGAGGACGTCGGTGCGCGGCTCACGCTCGGGAAGGATTTCATCGAAATCGTACCGCCGGAGGTGATCCAGCCGGTGAACATCACCACGTCGATTTACTCAGGATTCCCAACCGACATGCAGGCTCAGTGGATTGCTCTCATGAGCCTTGCGCGCGGCGCGAGTATTGTAACCGAGACCATCTATTCCGACCGGTTCATGCATGTCCCTGAGCTCGTGCGGCTCGGTGCAAATATCACGGTCAAAGAGAATATTGCCACCATTGTCGGCGTGGAAAGACTCACCGGTGCCAAGGTGATGTCGACAGATTTGAGAGCGAGCGCGTCGCTCATTCTGGCCGGACTGGCAGCCGAGGGCGAGTCGGAGGTCCTTCGCGTGTACCATCTTGACCGGGGTTATGAGCGCATCGAGCAGAAACTTGCCAGCCTCGGCGCCCGGATCGAGCGGGTCAGCGGCGAAGAATTCTAGTGCTCCGCGGAGCGCGCGGCCTTCTATCACGAATCCTTCCAGTGAACGTTGCGATGTTCAGAGAGCTGTTCTCCTACCGGTCGCATTTCGCAGCACTCGTCGTCTTACTGCTTCTCTCGCTTCTGCTGACGCAGGTCCCACTCTTTAATTACCTCGGCTACGAATTCTCCGCCATCATTGCTCTTGCGTGGAGCCTCATCGCGGGGCTTCTCACGATTTCTTACTGGAACAAAAGTGGGCAGGAGCAACATGGCTCGATCCGGCGATTCATCAACCGGTCACTCGTCATTGGAGCTGTCCCCCTCGCCATTCCGGTTGTGATCATCTGCCTCAACGCGTTCTTTGTGAAGAACTGCTCCTTCCTGGGCGGATCGATTCTCTTCATTCTCATCGTTCCTCCTGCAGTGCTCTTTGCCCAGGCTCTCGCTTTGTTCGTCGCCGTTTGGGTCCGCCGGTGGAAGAATACCGCGTTCGTTTGCATCTGGTTGGCCGTGCTGTGTCACATTCTCTACGTCACATTCACCGGTGCACAGATTTTCGCGTTCAATCCTCTGGTCGGCTACTTTGCCGGACTGACATACGACGAATCGCTCGAGGTGGCCGATCGGTTGCTTCTGTACAGGATCGGAACACTGGCCTTCACCGTGTCTCTGGCTGGTGCGGCACGCTCTCTTCACGCTCGCCGGATGCGGGAAGTGGAACCGACCGCTCCGACACCTGATCGCCTGCGTTGGGTATTCGGTCCGGCATTGGGAGCCGTGGTGGCGCTCATGTTTCTTTTCAGCAACGACCTAGGACTTTCTTCCTCTGAATCGCATATCCGGAAGACGCTTGGCGGATCGGTCGAGACGGAACATTTCGTCATTACCTACCCCGATTCGGTGCTGACAGGTGATCGACTCGCACAGGTGGTGCAGCTTCACGAATTCTATTTCCTGCAGATCTCGAGGGCCCTGCGTGTTCGGCCGACGCGGAAGATCCATACGTTTCTCTATGCCTCGGCGGAACAGAAAGGGCGCTTGATCGGCGCCGCGGGCACCAATATCGCCAAACCATGGCTGTGGCAGCTCCACATCAATATTGCCGACATCGATGCCTCGCTCAAGCACGAACTCGTCCATGTGCTGGCGGCCGATTTTGGGTTTCCTCTGATCAGAGTCGGAATCAACTCGGGGCTGATCGAAGGCCTTGCTGTTGCCGTCGAACGGGTTGAGTATGAAGAACCAATCCATCGGCTTGCCGCGCTTGCAGTCCAGAACGACCTTGCTCCGGATGTTGAAGGTCTGTTCACGATCACGGGATTCATGAGAGCTCCGGCCGGGGTGAGCTACGTCGCGGCAGGATCGTTTTGCCGCTACCTCATAGACCGGTACGGTATTCGACGGTTCAAAATGCTCTATCGCACGGGTGAGTTTGCGCTGCTGTACGGGAAACCGCTGCCGATGCTCATCAAGGAGTGGGAGCGTTTTCTGGCAGGTTTCCGTTTCAACGGAGGTGATCGGGCGAAGGCGGAATACCTCTTCAAGCGCCGGTCGATCTTCGGAAAGGAATGTGCCCGGGTCATCGCCAATGCGAACAAGGAAACCCGCGGGCTGCTTGCCCAGCGACGCTACGAGGAGGCCCTTCAGTCGGCCAACCGGTCGCTCGGACATACGTTGAGCGTTGACGCTGCGTTCCAGAAAACCACCGCGTTGCTCCGGCTTGGAAAATACAATGAAGCGGTCGCCTTTGCGGAATCGACACTTGACGACTCTACGACGGCTGCATCGTTCCTCACGCTGCGCGTGCTTCTGGGCGATGCATACTGGGCCGTCGATTCCGTTGAGAAAGCCCTCAAACTGCACGCGGAGATTCTCCGCTCACATCTTTCGATTACGTGGGACGAAGTGCTTTCGCTCCGTCTGGAAATTCTGCTCCGTCCCGATCTCGCACGAAGACTCAAGCCGTATTACGTCAGCCTGAATGACGACAGTGCACGGGCAGCCTTGCTCGAACAGGCGGTGCGTGAGGATCCGGACGAGCCGGTGACAAACTTCCTTCTGGCAAGGGAAAGAATCGCCCGGGAAAAATTCGAAGAGGCCTTCCGGCTGTTTGAAGCAATTCCGGCAATGAAGTCCCCGATTCTCGAACTTGCACGTCAGCGCCGGCTCGGTCAACTGGCGCTGGTGATGGGCCGCTACGAGCGGGCGAAGATTTACTTCTGGCAATCACTCAATCACGTGTACCGTGATTCCCAGGCTCTCGAGATTGAGGAAAAGCTCCGGTTCTGCGAATGGATGGCGGCGGCCCAAAAGGGCATGAATTGATTTTCCATCAATTTTTCTCTTTATTGATGGGCACTTTTTTCATCACACCGAACCCGCAGTTCTGAAGAATACTCCTGGAGAACGAAAATGAATACGACGATTACGGATGTATGGTCGCGTGAAATCCTCGATTCCCGCGGCAATCCCACACTTGAGGTCGAGGTTACACTGGAAGATGGCACCATCGGTCGCGCGGCAGTTCCGAGCGGCGCATCCACGGGCGAGAACGAAGCGGTCGAATTGCGCGATGGCGACAAGGCTCGTTATGGCGGCAAGGGCGTTCTGAAAGCAGTCGAAAACGTGAACGAAGTTCTGGCCGAAGAAGTCGTCGGTTTCGAAGCCACTGATCAGGTTGGCGTCGACAAGATGATGATTCAGCTCGACGGCACGCCGAACAAGGGAAAGCTGGGAGCGAACGCGATCCTGGGCGTTTCGCTTGCGACGGCGAAGGCTGCGGCACAATCTCTCAAAATGCCGCTCTATCGCTATATCGGCGGCACCAACGGGAAGATTCTCCCTGTGCCGATGATGAATATCCTCAACGGCGGCAGCCACGCCGATAACAATGTGGACTTTCAGGAATTCATGATCATGCCATTCGATGCTCCCACGTTTGCCGAGGCACTTCGCATGGGAGCGGAGATCTTTCACTCTCTAAAGTCCGTCCTGAAGAAGAAGGGCTACAACACGGCGGTCGGTGACGAGGGTGGTTTTGCGCCGAATCTGAAGTCGAACGAGGAGGCCCTCGAAGTCATTCTTGATGCCATTACCAAGGCGAACTACAAGCCGGGTGAGCAGGTCTACATTGCCCTCGATCCCGCTGCCAGCGAATTCTATGACAAGGACAAGAAGAAGTACGTGCTCTTCAAATCCGACAAATCTGAAAAAACTCCTGAGCAGATGGCAAAGTACTGGGAAGGATGGACGAAGCAGTATCCCATCGCCTCCATCGAAGACGGAATGGCCGAAAACGACTGGGAAGGGTGGAAGATGCTGACGGACGCGGTCGGAAAGCACGTCCAGCTTGTCGGTGACGATCTGTTTGTGACGAACGTCGAATATCTGTCGAAGGGAATCGACGCAGGCGTGGCCAATTCCATCCTGATCAAGGTCAATCAGATTGGAACGTTGACCGAGACTCTCGATGCCATCGAGATGGCGAAACGGGCGCACTACACAACAATCCTGAGCCATCGCTCCGGCGAAACGGAAGACACCACGATAGCCGACATCGTCGTCGCGACGAACGCCGGCATGATCAAGACGGGCTCTGCCAGCCGTACGGATCGTATTGCGAAGTACAACCAGCTTCTTCGCATCGAGCAGGATCTTGACACGAACGGCTATTATGCCGGCTTCGGAGCCCTGAACGTAAAACTTGCATAAAGAATCACCGGGTGGAACTGCCATGACACAAATCAAATTCGGGACGGACGGGTGGCGCGGACTCATCGCAGCCGATTTCACATTCGACAACGTGATGAAGGTCGCGCTTGCCACAGCGAACTACTTCAAACGCCACAAGAAGATCAGGAACGGGATCGTGATCGGATACGACTCCCGCTTCCTCAGCAAGGAGTTCGCAGAGACAACGGCCGAAGTGCTCGCGAATAAGGGGATCAAGGTCATCATCTCCGACAAGATCTCCTCGACCCCCATGGTGTCCCTGCTCACCACGAAGTACAAGGCTGCAGGCGGCATTGTGATCACGGCGAGTCATAATCCGGCAAAGTACAACGGCTTCAAGATCAAAGGGGATTTCGGCGGACCCGCTCATCCGGAAATGATTGAGAAGGTGGAGAAGGAGCTGAAGAGAGTCCTCAAGTCGAAAGTAGCAAGTAAGAAGACATTTGCGGAGCTGGTGAAGAAAGGTACGATCAAGAAGATCGACTTTACATCGTTGTATGTGGAGGATCTTCGGACGAAGCTGGACCTGCCGCTCATCGAGTCTTCCGGCTTGCGCATTGCTCATGACGCGATGTATGGGGCAGGGCAGGGCGTCATGTCGCGGCTGCTACCGGTTCATGCCGAATTGAGAAGCTCATACAATCCTTCGTTCGGCGGCCTCCACCCGGAACCCATTCCTCAAAACCTGAAGGATCTTTCGTCGGCTGTCGTGATGAAGGGGTGCGACATCGGCATTGCGACCGATGGTGATGCTGATCGCGTCGGTGCATTGGATGAGAACGGTGCCTTCGTCGATTCGCACCGGATTTTTGCCATTCTCCTGAAGTACCTCGTCACCGAAAAGCACATGAAGGGGGAGATCGCGAAATCGATTTCTGTCAGCTCAATGATCAACAAAATGTGCGAGAAATACGGGCTGAAACTTCACGAAACACCGGTCGGATTCAAGCATCTCTGCCGCCTCATGACGGAGGAGGATATTCTGATTGCAGCAGAGGAAAGCGGCGGACTGGGGTTGAAAGCGCACTTGCCCGAACGGGACGGCATCTATGTCGGATTGCTCCTCGCAGAGGTAATGGCCGCCAGGAAGCGAAAACTCAGCGAACTTGTGGAAGAGCTGATGATCGAATTCGGCTGGCACTATTATAACCGGATCGATGCGCATATGACGGAAAAGGAGAAACTCCGAATCCTCGCTGCGTACAAGAAGGGTGTTAAATCGCTCGCGGGCAATCCTGTCCGCCGGACGGAGACGAAAGACGGCTTCAAGCTCTTCTTCGACAACGCGTGGGTGCTCGTTCGCGCATCGGGCACGGAGCCGCTCATCCGTTTCTACGCTGAGGCGGATTCTGCCATGAAGGTGGACGCGTTGCTGAAGGCTGCCACGAACGTCTAGCTGTTTGCTGGAGTACCGTTGACGCGGGGTGAACGGGGATACTGAAGGGCTGGAAGTATGAATCGAAAACCTCCCTGTTTCAAACAGCGGAGGTTTTTTGTTTTCACAATCAAGCATAACGTCTACGACACAGCACAATGAATAGAAGACTGCAATCAGTCGCTGCGCTGCTTGTCCTCGTCACAACGTTTGCTGTCGCCGGCAGCAACCCGAAGAAGGTGGTTGCTGTCCGCACATCAGTTGCGCCGCGAATTGACGGCATCATGAATGAAGCACAGTGGAAACTGGCTGTTCCTGCTTCCGGCTTTCTTCAGCAGGATCCTGTCGAAGGCGCCCCCGCCGCCCAGCCGACAGAGATCTACGTACTGTACGACAACGAAGCGCTCTATTTCGGATGTATGATGTACGATTCTGATCCGTCAAAAATCATTGGCCGTCTCGGCAGACGCGATGTCGATGTGATCGCGGATGTCGTAGCGATCCGGCTCGATACTTATCACGACCATCAGACCGCTTTCGAGTTTACGTTCAATCCGTCGGGCTCAAAAATCGATCAGGTGTTGTCGAATGACGAAGAAGAAGGGGATAAGTCGTGGGACGTCGTCTGGGAACTGAAGACCGGCATCACGGACAAGGGATGGGTTGCTGAAGTCAAAATTCCGTTCAAGGTGCTGAGGTTCACTCCGGGAAAGTCGCTCGACTGGGGATTCCAGTTTGTCCGCCGCGTCTCGAGGCTGAACGAGCGCTCGATGTGGGTTCTCATACGGAAGAGCGAAAGTGGATTCGTGTCGAAATTCGGTCACCTCGTCGGACTTGAAGATGTTCCCGCTCCGACAAACGTTGAGCTCATACCGTATGCCGTCGGGGAAAGCCGGTTCGTCCCGAAGTCTCCGAGCTATCCGAACGGGCGAGAGGTTACTCCAAATGCCGGTTTCGACTTCAAATACACGCCGGGAAGCGGGCTTACCATCGATGCCACGTTCAATCCGGACTTCGGACAGGTAGAGGCCGATCCCTCTGTTCTGAACCTGTCAACGTACGAAACGTTCTATCCCGAGAAGCGGCCGTTTTTCATCGAGGGCTCTCAGATCATCCGGTTCACAACGTTTGGTGGTGATTTCGGTCCCGGATTGTTTTACTCGCGGCGCATCGGCCGGGCGCTCGATGTCGAGGCGCCTGATGGCGGCTATGTCCTCAATCGGCCGCGGTTTGCCACGATCCTCGGCGCAGCGAAAATCTCAGGCAAAACAGAAAGCGGACTCTCCATCGGGGTGCTTGAGGCGGTGACCCGGAAAGAGACTGCCACGATGGTCTACGGGGACGGCCATCGCGCGGACGAGGTGGTTGAGCCGTTGTCGAACTACAGCCTCATTCGATTGCGCCAGGACCTTCTCGAAAACTCGAACGTCGGTATGATCGTAACATCGGTGAATCGCGACGGTGAATTGCCCGCGATGACTGCCGGTTTGGACTGGAACCTGAAGTTCCTTGAGAGCGTGTACAAGATCGACGGCTTCCTCGCCGGCTCACGTGCAAGAAATCCCCTTGGTGAGCGCATCGATGGCTCGGCGGGAAAACTCAATTTCAGCAAGGATGGCGGACCGCATTGGCGCGGCGCGGTCTCCTTTGACTTCACCTCGAAGAAATACAACATCAATGACATCGGCTACTTCCGTCGTCCGAATGATTATGGCTGGATCGGTCGACTCACCTACCGCGATGACATCGTCCGACCTGTCGAGCGGTTTTGGAGCATCAGCACCATGTACCACCTGCGACGGAACTTCGACGGGGTGGAGATCATTCACTCGGGATCCGTCGACGCCAATATTACGTTCTCGAATTACTGGGATGTCAACATCGATGCTCAGGTCGACTACGGACGGTACGATGACCGTGAAACAAGGGGGAATGGTCTCTATCGTAAGCCGTCCTTGCGCAAGCTCGGGATCAGCGTGGAATCGGACAGGCGCGAGATCGTTGTGGCGGATGTTGGGGCGGACTTCGGCACCGATTCCCGGTCCGGTCGTTATTTCGCTATCGGGGCGGACATTGGCATCAAGGCGGCAACGAATATCGGTCTGAATTTCGAGATTGGGCATGAAGCGCGCAAAAATGAGTTCGCCTGGGCGGACAATTATCTCGACGTCCCGATCGATCCGCTGCTGCCCGCCCGGACGGTCACGGTGTTCGCAGACCGATCGTCGGAGGAATGGAGCCTGACCACCCGCGGATCGTACATCTTCTCCACCGAGCTGACTCTGGAAGTTTACTTTCAGCTCTTTTTCGCCAAGGGTAAGTACGAGAATTTTCACAGGATGCTCGCTCCCGACAGGTTTACGCCGCTGCCCGGCCACTCCAAGCCGGATTTCAATGAGCTCGCGTTCAACTCAAATGTTGTTCTGCGCTGGGAGTACCTGCCGGGGAGCACGCTCTTTCTTGTCTGGTCCCATGCCAGAAGCGGTGAACGGGGGGTCTTCAGTACGCCGTTCGGTGACAACTTCCGGAACACATTCGCTCTTCCGGCGGACAATGTGCTCTTGTTGAAGGCAAGCTATTGGCTCAGTATGTGAGGGAGCTGCCAAGGTCGGCTTCAGATCGTTTGCACTTCCCGCCGCTACGTTTGTTCACATTCACTTGACACGAGACATAGGTACCTGGATAATCCATGCTGACTCGATTACTCGTTCCTGCAATCCTGCTCCTGCCGCTTACAGGTTCCATTCAGGCCGGGAATAATCCCAAAAAAGTTATTGCCGTCCGCACACCGGTTGCACCAAAGATTGACGGTGTTCTCGACGAATCCCAATGGAGATTGGCAACGCCCGCGGCCGACTTCACTCAACAAGATCCTGATGAGGGAAAACCGGCAAGCATGCCCACCGAGATTCTCGTTCTGTATGACAATGAAGCGCTCTACTTCGGGTGTGTGATGCATGACAGCGATCCGTCGAAAATTGTTGCCCGCCTGGCGAGGCGTGATGACGAAGTGGTCGCGGATGTCATCTCAATCCGCCTCGATACGTATCATGACCATCAAACGGATTTTGAATTTACGATCAACGCCGCTGGTTCAAAGACGGACATCATTCAGTTTAATGACGGTGAGCAAGAAGATGATTCGTGGGATGTGGTCTGGGATGTGAAGACCCGGATTACTGATCAGGGCTGGGTGGCTGAGATCAGGATACCCTTCAAAGTGCTCCGCTTTGCGCCGGGAAAATCGATGGAATGGGGCTTCCAGGCTTTTCGCCGGATCCCCAGAAACAACGAGCGCCAGATGTGGGTGCTCACAAGAAAAAGTGAAAGGGGATTGACTTCGAAGTTCGGTCACCTGGCAGGATTGGAAAATATTCCGGCGCCAACCAACATCGAACTTGTTCCCTATGTCGTTGGGGAGAGCCGTCATGTTCCCAAGTCGCTTGGCAATCCGGACGGCCGCGAGGTCGGCCAAAACGCCGGCTTCGATTTCAAGTATCGGCCGGGGGGTGGACTGACAATCGATGCGACGATCAACCCCGATTTCGGTCAGGTGGAGGCCGATCCTGCTGTCTTGAATCTGTCTACCTACGAGACGTTCTATCCCGAAAAACGACCGTTCTTCATCGAGGGATCACAGATTATTCGTTTCAGTACCTTCGGCGGCAATTTCGGCCCCGGGTTGTTCTATTCTCGTCGCCTCGGCCGGGCTCTGAATGTTGAAGCACCCGACGGCGGATACGTCCTTCATCAGCCGAGATTCGCCACCATCCTTGGTGCGGCAAAGATCTCCGGTAAGACGGAGAGCGGACTCTCAATCGGCGTTCTGGAAGCGGTCACGAGGAAAGAAACCGCGACGATCGTCGATGACCGCGGAGAACGAACAGAGGCGACTGTTGAGCCGCTGACGAATTACAGTCTCGTACGATTGCGGCAGGATCTTCTTGAGAATTCCAATGTAGGGATGATCGTCACATCCGTGAACCGGGATGGCCGGCTCCCCGCCATAACGGCTGGTGTGGATTGGACCCTGAAATTTCTGGAGAGCATGTACAAAGTCGACGGATTCCTTGCCGGCTCGCGCACGACCAATCCGCTCGATCAACGGGTCGATGGGACGGCGGGCAAGTTCAATTTCAGCAAGGACGGCGGAAAGCACTGGCGGGGAGGATTCGCCTTCGACTTCACTTCAGAAAAATACAACATCAACGATATCGGCTACTTCCGCCGGCCGAACGACTACGGTTTGGTCGGACGGCTATTGTACCGGGATGATTCGGTGCGCTCGTTCGAACGGTTCTGGAGCGTCGGATCAAGATACCATCTCCGCAGGAACTTCGACGGAGCAGAGATTATGCACTCGTTGTCGATGGAAGCAAATGTGACATTCTCAAACTACTGGAATGCCGATGTTGCAGTAGAGGTGGATCGAGGAAAGTACGATGATCGTGAGTCGCGCGGGAATGGATTATACCGGAAGCCGGGGACCCAAAAGCTCGGCATCAGGGCGAAGTCCGATAGCCGCGAGTCTGTCGTTGCTGAGGCAGGCGTCGATGTCGGCAGTGACCAGCGCTCAGGCAAGTACTTTGGAGTCGGAGCCGATATCGAAATCAAGCCTGCCACCAATATCGCACTGAATTTCGAACTGGAGCGCTCGGTCCGCACCAACGAATTTGCATGGGCCGGCAGCATCCGCGAAAATCTCCCCGATGAACCCCTTGCTTCGCGTACGGTCACCATTTTCGCCGATCGCTCATCGCAGGAATGGAGCCTCACCACGCGAGGATCGTATATCTTCACTACTGACCTCACCCTGCAGCTTTATTTTCAGCTCTTCTTCGCCAAAGGGAAGTACGAGAACTACCACCGGATGCTGGGCGAAGATCGGTTTGCGCCGATTGCCGGATACTCCAGGCCCGACTTCAATGAACTGGCGTTCAATTCCAATTTCGTGCTCAGATGGGAATACCTCCCCGGAAGCACGCTCTACGCTGTGTGGTCCCACGCACGTGTCGGCGAAGCTGGCACGTATCTGACTCCCTTCGGCGACAATTTCAGAAACACGTTTGCTCTCCCTGCGGACAATGTCTTTCTCCTGAAGGCAAGCTACTGGTTGAACATGTGAGGAAAATGTCTATTGCCAACTGTCAATTGTCGATTGAACATCTTAATCGAGAATTGGAAACTGAAAATCGACAATTGGAATTGGTAGAGGTCTAAATGGAATCACATGAGCCGCACCTGCTAAAGCGCGGTGACGAAATCGTTGTGAAGGTCGAAGATGCTGCCTTTGAAGGAAAGACCATTGCCCGAAGGGAAGGCTTTGTTATTTTCGTCGATGGCGCAGTCCCCGGAGATACAGTCCGGGCACGTTGCTTGAAGGTCAAGAAGAACTATGCGGAAGCAAAGGTCGTCGCCCTGGAGCAACCGTCACCAAACCGCGTCACACCCGCATGCAGCCACTTTGGCTCATGCGGCGGCTGCAAATGGCAACATGTCGAGTACGCGGTTCAGCTTCGCTTCAAACAGCAGCACGTTGTCGATGCGTTTGAGCGGATTGGCGCGTTTTCCGATCTGAAGGTTCTCCCCATCATCGGTTCCGAAGAGATCTTCTACTATCGGAACAAGATGGAATACTCCTTCTCTGAGAAAGAATGGCTGACAACTCCTCCAGCCGATCCAACCAACGCCAACCCGGAACCTCAAACTTCGAACTCAAAACTTGAAGCTCGAGACTCCAGACTCTTTCTTGGACTCCACGTACCGCAGCGCTTCGATAAAGTGCTTGAGATCACGGAGTGCCACCTTCAGTCTCCGCTGTCGAATGAGATTCTGAATTTCACCAGGTCGTTTGCCCGCCGTGAAAAGCTCGAAGTGTGTTCACCCGAACGCGAAACGGGCTTTCTCCGGTTTCTTGTCATCCGGCAGAGCCGGAGAACCAACGAATTGATGGTGAATCTCGTTACCTTCACCGAAGATCCCGCCGTCATGAGGAAATATGCTGCCGAACTCCGGACGGCGATTCCTGCGGTAACAACGGTCGTCAACACTATCAACCCGAAGAAGGCGCAGATCGCGTTTGGTGATCGTGAGGTGGTGGTTGCCGGGGAAGGATTGATCCACGAGAAGCTGGGGAATCTGCTCTTCGAAGTGTCTGCGAGCTCGTTCTTTCAGACGAACACCGCGCAGGCCGAACGGCTGTACGCCATTGCCAAAGAGTTCGCTGACCTGAGGAAGAGCGATGTCGTGTGGGACCTTTACTCCGGAACCGGTTCCATCGCGCTCTTCATCTCCGATGCTGTGAGTCAGGTCGTGGGCGTGGAAGCGGTCGAAAGCGCTGTGAGCGATGCAGAGCGAAATGCGCGACGGAACGATGTTCAGAACTGCACTTTCATTCTTGGCGACCTCAAAGACCGGCTCACGAAAGATAGTGAGTGGATTTCCTCTCACCGGAAGCCGGATGTGATGGTGATCGATCCTCCGAGGAGTGGAATGCATCAACACGTTGTGGAGGAAATTCTACAGCTGGCCCCGGAGCGGATTGTCTACGTCAGTTGCAACCCCGCGACCCAGGCGCGGGACGTCAAACTGCTCGCCTCAAGATATGAAGTGCTTGCCCTTCAACCTGTCGACATGTTCCCGCATACCTATCACGTTGAGAATGTCGCAAAGCTCGCACTCCGCGTCTAGAGTCCGTTCGCATTCGGACCCTGCCACCAGGATGGTCGGGATCTGGAAATGGGAAGCTTTTGATTGGGAGTTACTGCTGTGCAGGGGTTGTGCTCGAAATGTCGTTTTCTTCCGCGCTCGCGGAAGCAAAGTTCGAGTAGATCCAGTAGATGATGCCGACGCCGACGATAACTGCCGCCGCGATGAGATACCAGTTCGGCTTCTTGTCGAGAAAGGCCGAATTGAGTTTGGTTGCCTGCTCGGGAATGACTGTCGATAGAAGGTTCTGAAACGAGCCGGTGTAATCTACCCGCTCACTGTAGAGCAAGGCGCCATCTGATGAGTTCACGAGTCTGATGTTCAGAATGTACCGGTCATCCCATCGATCCACCTTGACGTGAACGACTTTGGCAACATCCAGTATCTTCCCCAACTGCGCCAAACACGCCCTCGTATTACAGCTGTCGATATTCCCAAGGCCCGCCAGCGAGAGATTGTTGTTAAGCACATTCTCTGGCATAATGTCAAACCGCTTGAGATTCGCGAGCACGTCGGAGAAACTACGCCAGAGTTGTGCTCCATCCTCCCTCGGGAGTCCCCGAGTTTCGAACTGAAGCACTGCAAGACGTTCGAGGTTTTCGGTAGGAGCGTCCTGGCAGAATGCTGTGCCAGGAGAGATTGCGCTGGCAAGGGAGAGTACCGCGATGATGTTCTTGGCAAGCGTTTTCATATACCCTCAAGGTACGGCTAGAATTCCAATATCTCTGCTCTCCACAAGCCTTTCACCGAACACCTCGTCGATCCTCCGGGCCTGGGGGATCTCCTCGAGCTCGAGGCCGGTCACTTTGTTTGAATGAGCACAATGTACGGCTTCATCTTGAATTGTTCCAGGCGTCGATTCCCAACTATTGGCGTCATGCCGCCGAGAATCGGAATTGGCCGGGCTTCCAGCCGCAGTGGCTTCTCGGGACGTAGCCTGAGTTCCGGCGGAGCCTGAAAATTCTTCCAGATGAAAATTGCCTTGATATTCCGGAATTGAACCACATCGCGCAATTCCACATCGGTTCGAATGCCGTCGACAAACAAATCGTATTGATTCTCGGCAAGGGGACAATGCCGGTGAAGGAACTCGTCGAAGTCGAGAAGGTGCTCTTCTTCGAGTTGCACTCCTGTCACAGCAACCTGCGCCCACCTTTTGTAGGCAGAGTCTCTCACTGCCTCGATTTGCCTGAATTCGGACATTACGGTCACACCAGGGAGGGGGATTGCTCTTGGCGAGAGTGAGACATCAAGAATCTCCCAATCGTCGTCCGGCGAAACAGTCAGCGCACGGGTGACAGGGTAGTAGCCAAGGTGTCGCAACAGCACCGTCTGTGCTGTGCGAGGAATTCCTGAAAGCTCGTAGTTCCCGCTGCTATCAGTGCTGCATCCCAGGGTTGTGCCGGCAATCAGAACAGCAACATGTGGAATGGGTTTCGCTGTAATGCTATCGGTCACTGTGCCCGCAAGCGAGTACGTCGCCTGAGAGAAGGAAAGTTGGAAACAGCTGATGAGGGAGAAGCAAACTGCCGTCGACAGAGAGAGGAGAGCAGATCCACTTCTGGATACAAGCGCCGTGTCAGTGCGAGTCCGGGGGTTGGCTGGTACGAAGTCCGCGGACGCTTCTCGGGGTCGGAGCGGCGGAAGGTTAACCGCTGCCCAGAACGCATATTTCGCATCCTGCAGCGTCACGAATCTCTACTGTTTCGATATGACGAGGATAATCCCGCCGCTATGCCCCGTCCCGAATTGCAGCGTGGCCGCGTTATGGTCAAGATAACGAATCTCCTGAATGTGTTGTACTGAAAGGTTCCGCAGAGACTCGATCGGACCGAAGTAAACCCGATCGATGTACACCACCGGGAACTCCT
>Ga0233425_10004974_pt1 | contig 21598 bp, 22 predicted proteins | sample Watercolumn_Towu_2_FD_181712 | JGI IMG/M metagenome (GOLD analysis project Ga0233425, IMG submission 181712) | Freshwater microbial communities from Lake Towuti, South Sulawesi, Indonesia - Watercolumn_Towuti2014_140_MG | ecosystem: Environmental > Aquatic > Freshwater > Lake | place...
TTCCATTGCACGATAGAGAGGCCTGATTCGGTGAGCCGCGTCGCGCCGCCGACAATGACCATCAGAAAGACCAGCGCCGCAACGACCCACAGCCAGTTGCGCACCGCGAGCGCGTTCGCCTCAATCGTATGGTGTCTGATCGCAGGGACCGGATGGGGGAAGTGCAGCCAATCTTCCATGAGACGCCGAGGGTTGGGAGGCGGATGACGGCGGCCAGTTAAGGGGTGCAGCCCTCGCTTGTCCACACCTTGCGGCCCGCTCCCTCCGGCCCGCCCTGATTTTGGCTGAAAAGAGCGCCGCGGCGGATGTAAGAATAACGTCGCTTGAGTCGAGGGATCAGGTGACGGGCAAGAGCGAAGAAGCGATGCGCACCATCGGCGAGGTCGCGGAGAGCCTCGACCTTCCCGCGCATGTGCTGCGCTTCTGGGAAACCCGTTTCAGGCAAATCAATCCCTTAAAGCGCGCGGGCGGGCGGCGCTTCTACCGGCAGCGCGATGTCGAACTCGTGGCCGCAATCCGCCACCTGCTCTACCAGGAAGGCTATACGATCAAGGGCGTGCAGCGCATCCTTAAGGAAGACGGGGTGGAGGCGGTCATCGCCGGCGCCGGGCGCCGCCAGGGGGAGCTCCCGATGGGCGAGCCGCTCCCGCCCTTCCGGCCGAGCCTGATGGGCGAACGAATCGAAGAGGAAGACGAGGAGACTGAGGAGCCGTTCTCAGAGGATTACGAAGCCCTGCAAGATCCCGATCTGACCGAAACGGAGGCGCAGGATGCGGCTCCACCGGTCGAGATCGATGAGCATTTTGCGCCGACTGCGGCCCGCGGCGAAGCGCGCCCGCTTGCGGAGACGGAAGCCCGCATCCTGCGCAAGGTTCTGGCTGAGATCGAAGAGTGCAAGCGCCTACTCAAGCTGACCAAGCGGTGACGGCCAGCGTTGCCAGCGCTGCGCCGCCTCACTATAACGGCGCCAGTCGGAGTGTAGCGCAGCCCGGTTAGCGCACTTGTCTGGGGGACAAGGGGTCGTGGGTTCGAATCCCGCCACTCCGACCATCTAACGTCATGATATTGCTGCAAAAAGAAACGCTCCGGCGATTGGACCGGAGCGTGAACATTTTCGACTTTCAACTCTGATTTCGACTGATGATCGTGCGGTCGCTATCGAGCAGACGAATGGGACGCTGACGCCGTCGAGGACGTATTGCGCGAAGCCGCCGCGCCGGCGGTCGCGCAATCCGCACTCATCCCGCCGCCTGAAGTTGCGCCAGCGCTTTCTTCGCCAAAGCGGCGCCTCTGCGAGAATATCTCAGCAAATGCGTCCCATAGGCGACCTTGCGGGCGCGGCGCAGATAGCCGATCGCCCTTTTGACATGTCGATTGGCCTGCGCCTTTTGCGCCATCACGGCGTGATCGATCGCATTGTCGATATGCTGAACAAAAGACGAGCTGTGAGCCGGCTCCTCGCCATAGGGAATCGCCTTGTTAATCTGGGCTATGGCCTCGGCGATATGATCCTCGGCGAGCGCGGCGCCAGGAATGACAAGCGCCGCTATCGCGGAACCGATCGAAGCGCGCAGGAATCCACGTCTATCCATGATGCTCTCCTATCAATTGGGCTAAGTCGCTGAGTGGGCCTTTCTCAAGATGGCTTGACGCTACACCAAGCTACCTAGCGCTTAGTCGTGAAGGCGAAAGGGCTGGAGCGGCGTTGGGAGGGCAGTTCCGTCGGCGTCTTTAAAGTCCCGGCGCTCGCCGGCGGCTCATATGCTTCGCGGATCACGACCGAACGGGGGGCGCCGAACCGGCGGAACCACAAGCTTTAGGCGCCAGCCATGAAACGAATTTATCGGAGCCGGGCGTAGGCGACAGCTATGAGGATTCGCGCGCCTTGCGTGGATGCAGGACGGACGGCGGTCAGTTCGGCAGTTTGGAGAAAGGCTCCGCGAGATCGGGGAGCCTCGAGACCGAACTGTCGAAGTTGAGCGGCCCGCTCAGCGTCACGCGAACAGCAACGGGCTCCAGAGGCTTGAAGTGACGATCCATGACGCCGACGCTGCAGACTTGGGCGGGGGCGACGCCAGCAGCGCATTGGAGGTAAAGCGGATCGCTCGGCAAGAGCGAGCCATATGCGAACGTTATCTGGTCGGAGCGCGAGTCGAAAATGTTGAAGGCGTCGAACTGCAGCCGCCAGCCGTCGTCCCATCGATAGCCTAGTCGCGCGTTCAACGCGCCCGTCGCTGGGGACTTGAAATAGCCATCCTCGGTTAAGGCCCTGGGGCCAAAATAACGGTATTTCAGCGCGCCGAACCATCCGGTCGCCTCGCCGAGCTCCAATCCGCCCATCGCTGTCACCGCAATTGCGTTCGACAGATAGTTGCCGGGCGCATTGCCGAGGAATGTCCCATAAGGCGCCGCGTCAGCCGTGATCAAATCGAGCCATGCCAGGGTCTGCGGAACGTCCACGCCCCGGTAGCGGGCATGAACGAGCGCGACATCGCCGTCAAATCTGATCCAAGGGTTGGGGCTATAGTGGTTGGCGAACTCAATCCCATATCTGCGACTGGGACGACCGAAGATGGTCGTGCCGCTGTCGCCAACGAACTGGTTCTCTGATTCGAGATTGAGCCAAAATAGGCTGATGCTGGAATCGAGCCCGTCGACGAATTTTGTTCGGGCGCCGATCTCAGCGCCGCGCGACTTTACAAGCAGTGGAATTGAAGCGGCCTGAACGAAGCCGTCATCGTCTGTGAGTTCGGATGTCGAGAACCGTAGCACCGTGCCTCTGGCGTCGGTCGAGTGGAAGCCTTCACCGTAATTGGCGAAGAACTCGGTTTTGTAGAAAGGGCCGACGATGATCGACGCTTTGGGACTGAACAGCGCCGCATTCTTGACGCCCTGATTGAACGGCCCCGTGAGAAGGAAGGCCGGCAGACCGGTGCTCGCCGCGATTTTTGGCGCATCAAATAGCGTCTGGAGTGAGCTTACGGCGGCGTTGTAATAGTCGAAGCGCGCGCCTGCGACGGTCTTCAGCCAGGGCGTCCAGCGCACGGCCGTGTCGGTCCAAACGCCGACGCTGCCTTCGCCGACAGCATTGTTGCTGAGCGTGTCATAGAGCTGTCGGCGGACGCTCTCCTGCAATCCAAGCCGAATGTCATCGTAGCGGCCCTGAAAGCCGATGCGTGTTTCGACTGGCGCGCCATTGATGTCGGCCCATCTGATCCCATGCTGGGCGTTGACGCCGACGATGGTGCGATAGTCGAACTGACGGACCTGGTCGCCCAAATTCTGATGCGCCAAGAAATAGGTGTAATTGCTGTAGAGGTCCAATGTCGAGCGCACAACATAGCCCTCGACGCGCGTCGCGTGGTCGCCCTCTGTCTGACTCCAACGAGATGAGAGCGAGAAGCGCGAGGTCGCGCCGCCGTCGGTCGGGTCCATCGTGCCCCAACGCGACAAGAGGCCGGAACTGACGGCGCGAAGCGGAATTTGATCGGTTGCGTACCATTTATTGGCGTAGCCCATAAAGGTCACCGACGCGCCGTCTTCCTGCGTGCCGCGCGACCAGCGCAACACGCTGTTGATGCGCCGCATATTGTCTCCGCGCTCCCATGGCCCGTTGTAATATTGCGCTTCGACCGCGCCATAGGCGGAGCCGCCGGCGAAATCCCTATAGGGGGCGACGGCGAGAGCCCTAGCGTAGGCGAAGCTGCCGCCGGTGACCTGAAAGAAGCCTTTGTCGATCGAGTCCTTGTATTGCATGTAGATCGAGCCGGCCGACGAGAAGTCGCCGTCCTGAGCGTCGTAGGGGCCCTTGCGGGCCAGCACGTAAGACAAGAGCTCGGGGATCAGGAAATTGCTGTCCGCATAGCCCTGGGAATGGCCATGCGTGCGCATATTGAGCGGCATACCGTCGAGGTAGAGCGCCAAATCGGTGCCGTGGTCGAGATTGAAGCCGCGCAGAAAATACTGATTCGCCTTGCCTTCGCCGCTGTGCTGCGTAACGACGAGTCCGGGCACAATCTCCAGCGCGTCGCCGGGGCGAGCGAAGGGAAGCGCGTTGACTTCCTTGCCCGTGAAGAACTTTTCGCTTGAGGCTGTGATCGGCGGCGGTTTGGGTCCGGACGGCTCCGGGATTGCGGCGACGACTGGCGATGCGCGCGGCGGTTGCGGAGTCGCATGAGCGCGTGCTCGTCTCGGCGCGGGCGCATGAGGATGGACCGCCGGGGCGCTCCGATGGCCGCCGACTTGTATCGTGGGAAGCGCGGTTTGAGCCAATGCGGTTAAGGGAGGCAGCGCCGCGAGTATGGAAGCAAGGGAGCGGGCCCAAGTTGGAAAGACATGCATCGCAAAGCTCGCAGTAGACGTGGACCGTTACTGCGAAGGGCTACGCCTACCACGATAGGCATTACCCGCATCGGTGCACCCCGCCCGACGCTATCGCGCGTAACCACGAATGACGGCAGGTCTCCTGGCTCGCGGGTCGTCGCTCAAAGGCCGCCTTCCCGGAACATTGCTCCAGTGGCTTATTGGGCTTTGGCTCGCCGCTCACAGTTGCGGGGGCAGCAGCGGCTTTGCGCAACTGAGCGCTCACCGCATTCCCTATTGATCCCTTTTGGGAACCGTCGCCAGCAGTAGGGTTTGAGTTTGCTTTTTAAGTCAAGTCGATCGAACGAGACTTGATTACCTATCGGCTTTTTTCTCGGCTGTGATGCAGAATCATCACAGCCCGGTTCAAGGTCACTACGCCCTGAGACACGCTCAGCGCGAAGATCAGCGATCGTCGGCGGGATAGTGACCGTAACTCACATTTCTGCTTACCGGTCGCTTACCAAATCGGTTTTAATTCGTCTGAGATCGAGCATCTTCTGGCTAGATGCTTGATTTTCTTGGTGAGCGCCAAGGGTATCGCTGGGGTCTTGGTCTAGCGCGCGGCTGCGCCATGGCCATCGCGAGCGTTGGACCGACGCCGTCAGGCCGGCAAAGGCGTCGGAGGCTTACTTTTGTCGGAGCGCAATAAAAATATAAATACATTAGCTTAGCCGATCGACGATCTAGGAACATCCCCTCAAGTCATGCGTTTACGGCGCAACTGGCGCCGCTGGACCGTTGCCTTCGATGCGAGACGCCACCCCGCGCCAGAGAGCATGGGCAGGGATGTTACTCGAAGGCGGCGGGCGGCGGTGACACGCATAGGAGAATGCAAATGGCTTCTGCAGCGTCAAATCCGAAGGTCAACCTCATATCGAGCCAACATATCGATAGCGCGGCCGTTTACGACAAGGGCGGTAAAGAGATCGGCAAAATCGACCATCTCATGATTGATATGGTGTCGGGCCGAGTTCTTTACGCGGTCGTCAACTTCTGTGGCTTCATGTGCCTGCATCCAGGTCATCATCCGTTGCCTTGGACATCGCTAAAATACGACAGAGACCGTCGCGGATACGTGACGGATGTGAGCCAGGACTTGGTCGAGAGCGCGCCGGACTACACCGACGACAGCTGGATGGATCGCGAATGGGAGACACGCGTGCATCAACATTATAGCGCTCGGCCTTATTGGCAGGAGGGCAGTGCGGCATCCGCGTGACCAGCGGGCAGTAATAACGCCCCGCCGTCACATCTGCGGGCGTGTTCTGTCGTCTTGCCCGCGGCTCTAACCTGGGTCGCGGGCTTTTTTCCGGCTATGCGAGGACTCGCCTCAAGGCGCCGCATGAAATCCATTATCGTGCGCGGGGCGCCCATCTCTGCGGCGGCCGAGGCGACGCTCTTCAGCGCCAGTCCAGCGGATGGAATCGGAAGCAGGTTGCGGCGGGTCATAGGATAGCTTCCTACGCGCATTGTCGCTTCGCGCAGCTGCTCTAACTAGCTTGCCTGTTCTGCAATGAATTTGCGAGGCGCCAATGTCTCCCCAGCGAGACTATGGCCGGGTAGCTGAGACGTTACTGATCGTCTTCATATTGGCGACTGTCAACGCCACCTTATTCGGCGTCATCTATCGAATGCTGCGCTAGCGATAAGAGAGGCGCTGCGTCGCTCCGTGAACGGCTCGAGTTGGCCGCGTGAAACACCGAGCACGAGTGTTCGTTCCGCTCTGAAGTCTCCGTCGGCCGCCATTGCAGAGGCCCCTAATATCCGATGCCCCACTTGCGAAAAAAGTTGGTCCGATCGGACCGAACTCTGGCGCGCCTTGCGCGCCAATCACGCCCGCTTCGTTGCTCTCGCCGCAAGTTCATCGACGCGATAATTGTCGAGGTCTGCCGATGAAGGTTCTTCTCCTCGGAGCGACCGGCCTCATCGGATCGAGCATACTTGCAAGACTTCTTTCAACGGGCCACTCCGCAATCGCCGTGGCGCGTGGACGCGCCAATGTCCGACAGCAATTCCCTCGGGCGCAATGGGTGTCGCTCGACCTGAGAAGCGTAGACTCCGCGCAGCAATGGTCGCCGTATCTCGAGGGCGTCGACGCAGTCGTCAATTGCGCGGGCGTGCTTGGCGGAAGCGCTTCCGATTCCACCGACGCGGCGCATCGCAAAGGCCCGTCGACGCTCTTCGCCGCTTGCGAACAGGCAGGCGTCAAACGGGTCATTCACTTCTCCGCCGTCGGCGTCGACCGGCAAACGCCAAGCGAATTTTCAAGGAGCAAGGCGGAGGGCGACGCCGCCCTGAAAGCGACAGGACTCGATTGGGTCATTCTCCGTCCTTCCGTCGTCGTCGGACGCCGCGCTTACGGCGGAAGCGCGCTGTTTCGCGGGCTCGCGGCGTTCCCTATTCTTCCACGCTTCAGGAACGCCGGCGAACTGCAGATCGTCCAGCTCGACGACGTCGTGGCGACAGTGCTTTTTTTCCTCTCGCCTTCGGCGCCGGCGCGCGTTGAAGTTGAGATCGTTGGACCGCGGCGCATGACCTTTAATGAAGTCGTCGCGACCTATCGCAAATGGCTCGGCTGGCGACCGGCGCGGCTCATCGATTTCCCTGACTGGCTGATCGACGCGATGTACCGGATTGGAGATTTTCTCGCCTGGCTCGGCTGGCGCACGCCGATCCGCGACATCGCAAAAAGGGAAATGGCGCGCGGCGCCGTCGGCGATCCGACGCAATGGACAAACATCACAAACATTAAACCGCAGTCGCTTGAGGCGGCGCTTGCGGCGGAGCCAGCTGACGTGCGCGAGAAATGGTTTGCGCGCATCTACGCGCTCAAACCCCTCATTTTCGCCGTCACGGCGCTCTTCTGGATTTCGACCGCGTTGGTTTCTTTTGGGCCCGGATGGGATATCGGCCTCGGGCTTTTGTATGAGGGGGGAATGTCAGGCCAGATCGTTCCGCTGACCGTCATCGCCGGCGCGTCGTCCGATCTTATCATCGGCGTCGCCATCGCCTTTCGCCGCACGTCGAAAGTCGCGCTTTGGGCCGCGCTCATCCTCTCCTTCGTTTACCTTATCCTCGGCGCGATCCTCCTCCCGCGACTTTGGAGAGAGCCGTTGGGGCCGATGTTAAAAATCCTGTCGGTGATGATGCTGAACGTCGTGTCTCTGGCGATCGTCGACGACCGGTGATCTATCTCATCGTCAAATACATTCACGCCGTCGGCGCCGCGGTTTTGCTCGGTGCCGGCGCCGGAATCGCATTCTTCATGCTGATGGCGCATTTTACCCGCTCCGCGCCGGTCATCGCCGGAGTCGCGCGCATCGTTGTGATCGCTGACTTCGTTTTCACCGCGTCGGCCGTCGTGGTTCAGCCCGTCACCGGCGTCGCGCTCGCTTGGATCGCGGGCTATTCGCTGACCGAAGGGTGGATCGCGCTTTCAATTGCGCTCTATCTTTTCACTGGCGCCTTCTGGCTGCCGGTCGTCTGGATGCAGATGCGCATGCGCGATATCGCGCAGGCCGCCGTAGCGGCGAACGAGCCGCTGCCGCAGAGCTATCACAGATTTTTCTGGTGGTGGTTCGCTTTCGGCTTTCCCGCCTTCGGCGCCGTTATGACCATCATATGGCTCATGATCGCCAAGCCGCAGATATTATAGACGCCCCGTGGGTCGCCCGAACGCGACGATCGCCTATCGGCTATACCAGACGTAGATGATGGAAAAAGCCAAAGCCAGCGCAAGGCCGATCATCGCGTTGCGCAGAAAGCCGCCGCCGAATTCATCCATCTCGCTTCTCCACTGTCCGCGCCGCGGCGAACACTCTGGCGTAAGCCCACGGACCGCGCAACAGCGCTCTCCGCGGCTTCGCGCATTTCGTCTCGCCACATTCTTGAGTATAATTCGCGCTCAGGCGCAATTTTGTTCCCGCCGCGCCCGCCTGATCTTGCCGCCCGAGGAAGGATGCCGCGATGAAAGTTGATCTCGGCGCGCTCTCCGTCGTTCTCAACCGGAGCACGGAAACGCCCGGGCCCCTGGCCGGCGCCACCTTTGTCGTCAAGGAGAATATCAACGTCGCGGGGCACGTGTCGACAAACGGGCACCCGACTTGGGCAAAGACTCACGCGGCCGCCGAGCGCAATGCGTCTGTCGTCGATCGCTTGCTCGGCGCGGGCGCGCGCCTCGTCGGCAAGACGCAAATGGACGAGATGGCCTATAGCCTCCTCGGCGCCAATCCGCATTACGGCACGCCGATCAATCCGGCCGCGCAGGATCGGCATCCCGGCGGTTCGTCTTCGGGCTCGGCGGTCGCCGTCGCCGCCGGCCTCGTCAATTTCGCCATCGGCACCGACACCGCCGGCTCCTGCCGCGCGCCGGCCGCCTTTTGCGGCGTTTTTGGCCTTCGCGCGTCGCACGGCGCGGTCGCGATGGATGGGATCATTCCGCTGGCGCCGTCCTTCGACACGATCGGCTGGTTCGCCCGCGACATCGACGTCATCGCGTCGGTCGGCGAGGCTTTATTGCCGGCGGAGGCAAAGAACGCCGCGGTTGGGGAAGCTGTGCTGCTCACCGATGCTTTCTCGGGCGTCGAAATGGATTTTGCCTCGGCGGCGGCGAAGCCGATCGACGCCTTAAAGGCGTTCGGTCCGTGGCGCGAAGCGACGCTCGGCGAGGACTTCTTTAAGACGGCGCTGGGGCATTTCCGCAACATGCAGGCTTTCGAGGCCTGGGCGGCGCACGGAGCTTGGATTTCAGCGAACAGCCCGACCTTCGGCAAGGGCGTCGAAGAGCGTTTCGCCTATGCGGCGAAAGTAACGCCCGACCAAAAGAAAGCCGCCGAAGCCTTTCACGACGAAGCGCGCAAAAGAATCGATACGATCTTCGGCGCGCGCGGCTTCATCGTAATGCCGACGACGCCGTTTCGCGCGCCCTTGCTCACTGAAAGCGAAGAGACGCTTGACGCCAAGCGCTATCAGATGATGCGCCTGTTTCTGATCGCGAGCTTTTTCGGCCTGCCGCAGATCAGCCTACCGCTTCCGACGAGCGATGCGCCGGTTGCGCTCTCCTTTATCGGCCGACGCGGTTCTGATCGCGCATTGATCGCCTTTGCGCGGCGCTTCTGCGCGCAGATGAAAAAGTCTCTTTGAAAGTCGGCGGCCTGCGCTGATCGCTTGCATGGTCATTCCCAGCAGACCAAGGCCCGACCGGGAATCCAGGGCAACATTCGATATGTCTATTGTGATTTTGGATTTCCGATCGCGCGCAAGACGCGCGTCGGAATGACATGCGCGTAATTCCATGCGACGCGGCTTACTTATCCGCTCGGCTGAGGGCCGTGACCAAGCAGATCCTTGATCCGTCCCGTTAGCCGCTCGCGAACGTCGCGGTAAGCGCTGAGAATGGCTTCGCGCGAGCCCTGCGCGGCGGTCGCGTCGGGCGTCGGCCAATAGACGACGTCGACGGCTATCTTGCGCGTAAACTCCAGCGCCTTGTGATGCGCCTCGGGCGACAACGTTACGATCAGATCGAAGTTCGAATCTTCCAGATCTTCGAAGGTGTGCGGCTTATGCCTCGAAATGTCGACGCCGATTTCGTCCATCGCCGCTATCGCGAAAGGATCGGGCGCGCCGCGCTTCAGTCCGGCCGATGCGAAATAAGTCTCACGGCCGAAATAGTGCCGCGCGATCGCCTCAGCCATCGGCGATCGGACAGTGTTCAGCGTGCAGGCGAAGAGTATCGACTGGGGTCGCGTCACGTTGCTAACGCGTTCTCATCGCTGGCGTGCGACCGACTGCCGGTCTTGTTCAATAAACGCCGCAAGCTCCTTCGTCTGATCGGTGAAGAGTTGCAGTTCGTTCATGTCGAGCGGTTCGCTCAGGCGCTGCATCAGCAGCAGATCACGACCGTCGGAGAAAGCCGGCGCCAGACCGCAAAAGAAGAGTCCTAAGCCCCGCGCGCTGTCGACCAGAAGCGGCAGTCCAGGATCGTCGATATGCGCGGAAAGCTGCACGGCGCGTGCGCCCAGGCTGTCGACGTCGCTCAGCGCCTGCGCCAGTTCGATGGCGGCGTTCGATCCGATCGTCTCGAAGCGAATCCTGCCGTAACCTCCATCGTTGACAGTGATGCTCGTCATCGACCGCAACTCTGTCGGCGTCCTGCTTTCGCCCGGCGAAACTCTGACGCCGAGACGGCTGTATGTCGCCGACATGACGTCGAGATATTCCTTCGGCGCGATGATCTCGCATGGGCGCGCAGATTGCAGGAAGCGGAATGTCAGAAGAAAACTCTGACGCTGCCCAGCCGTCGGCACAGGCAAGTCTTTAGAATGCAAGTTCTCGGGCGCAGCGCCGAGCAGTATGGCGCAGGTCGGCATGCCGGCGCGCTCGTCGTTGCGCTGCGAGAACGTATGGGTCGTGACAGGCTCGGCGTAGATTCCGACGAGCCCGAGTTTAACGGCTTCATCCGTCAGCCGCTCGGTCATGCGCTCTAAGAGATGACGTCCGCGGTAGGACGGTAGCACGACCGCTTCGCCGCGTTCAGCTATGAGGGCGCCGGGCTCGCGCTCGAGGGCGACATGACCGATGACCTCGCCGCGCGCGTCACGGCTCACCGCCGGGATCAGCTCTCCGCTCTCGACTTTCCGCCAGTAGCGATGCGGAGAGAAGACCTCTCGGTGAACGTAATTGTGTCCATAGACGGCGAGGAAGCAGCGCGCGATCGCCGGCGAGTCGCTCTGCGAAGGCGCGTCGATCTCTACCGTTTCCGTGGGCGCTGCGGCTTCGGCGACGGGCTCCTCAATTCCGATCGCTTCGCGAGAGGACTCGAAGCTGCGATGAAGTGTAATCTCCCAGCCGTCGACGCCGCGCTCGCGGTAGGACACTCCGGCGTCCCGCCGCAGATGCGCGCCGAGTGAAGGAAGGATGGCGGAAAATCGTGAGTGCCCGTCGAGCAGAATGCGCGCGCGCACTTCCCGTCTGGATGACGACAAAAGAACCGAAACGCGTTCTGAGCTCACGCGCGGCTGGCAAATAATTTTCCAAATTTGTTCAGCGTCGGCGGCGATCAGGCTCGCAGTCGCCAGCGGAACGCCTTCAACAAGCGACGCTTCGCGAACGAAGGCGCGGAGAAGTTCGCCGCCTTCCGCTTCCATCGACAGCCGCAGCTCGGCGAAGTGATCCGAATTAGCTTTGCCCATGCGGAGGATTCCGTAATGACAAATCCGACGCGACCCGGCGCCGTGCAACGTGGCTTTATCATAGCGCGCCAAGCGTCGCGCTAGCCTTTCCAGTGCAGCGCCGTGACGAGCGTGAAGAGGCGGCGCGCCGTGTCCTGATCCGTTTCGATCTTGCCTTTCAAACGTTCGAGGAGAAGCTGCGCGCCCTCGTTGTGGAGGCCGCGACGTCCCATGTCGATCGCCTCAATCCTGCTCGGCGTCGCATGGCGAATCGCCGCGTAATAGCTTTCGCAGATCATGAAGTAATCTTTAAGAATGCGTCGGAAAGGCGTCAGCGAGAGAATATGGGTGACGAGGCAGACGCCCTCCGCGTCGCAAATCTTAAGAACGAGCTTGGCGTCGGCGAGCGAAATCAACAGGGCATAAGGTCCGCCGTCATGGCCAACCAACGAGAAGCTGTTTTCCTCGATAAGGTCGTAGATCGCGATGGCGCGCTCATGCTCCTGATCCGCGGAGCCGCGGCCGATCGAATTTTCGTCGAGCGTGACGGAAATCAGCCGCTTCGACTCGTTAGAGTCCACGCCTCACGCCCCGAGCTGATTGAGGCGAATCGACACCGAGCGCGCATGGGCCTGCAAGCCTTCGGCGTCGCCGAGCGTCACGGCGGCGGCGCCGATGGCGCGTAGCGAGTCGGCGTCGCATTTTAAGATCGACGTGCGCTTGACGAAATCGAGAACGCTTAAGCCCGATGAGAAGCGCGCCGAGCGCGCGGTCGGCAACACATGATTCGAGCCGCCGACATAATCGCCGACGGCTTCCGGCGTGTAGGCGCCGATGAAGATCGCGCCGGCGTTTGAAACGCGCGCAGCGAGGTCCTCGGCGTCTTCGCTGATGATTTCGAGATGTTCGGCGGCGATGCGGTCGGCGAGCGGAATGGCGTCGGAAAGCGACTTCACGACAATCGTCGCGCCGTAGTCGCGCCAGGAGGCGCCGGCGATCTCCTTGCGCGAAAGGGTCGAAAGATGCCGCTCGACGGCGGCGACAACCGCGTCGGCGAGCGCCGCATCATCGGTGATGAAGATCGACTGCGCGGATTCGTCGTGCTCGGCTTGCGCGAGCAGATCGGCGGCGATCCAGTCGGGATTAGCGGTTGCGTCGGCAAGGACCAGCACTTCCGAGGGTCCGGCGATCATGTCGATGCCGACTTGGCCGAACACCCGGCGCTTCGCCGCCGCCACCCAGGCGTTGCCGGGCCCGACGATCTTGGCGACGGGCGCAATCGTCTTCGTGCCATAGGCGAGCGCCGCCACCGCCTGCGCGCCGCCGACGCGGTAGATCTCATCGATGCCCGAACGTTTCGCCGCGGCAAGCACCAGCGGCTCGACATGGCCGCCAGGCGTCGGAACCACCATGACGATGCGCTTCACGCCGGCGACCTTCGCCGGCACGACATTCATCAGCACGGAAGACGGATAGGCGGCGGTGCCGCCCGGCACATAGAGTCCTACCGAGTCGAGCGGCGTCCAGCGCCAGCCGAGCTCGACGCCGGCGGCGTCGCGAAAGCGCAGATCCTGCGGCTTCTGCCGCTCATGAAAAGCGGTGATGCGCTCAAGCGCGAGATCGAGCGCTGCGAGCCGCTCGGCCGAACATTTCGCTTCCGCCGCGGCGACTTCTTCGCGCGAGACGGCGATGCCGGTTTCCTCAAGGTCGATGCGGTCGAAGCGTTTGGAATAGTCGACGAGCGCCGCATCGCCGCGCGCGACGACGTCCTCGATGATGCCGCGAACGGTCGCGTCGACGTCATGGGACGCCTCTCGCTTCATGGCGAGCAGCGACGTAAAACGCTGTTCGAAATCGGGCGCCGAGGCGTCCAAACGCAGGGTCATGATCCTCTCCAGCCGGAAGTCCGGCTGTCATGGCCCTCGGGACACGTTTTCGTCAAGCTCGCCGCTGAGATCATGGGTCGGACGGGCGGCGACCTTCCAGCGCGGTCCTACGTCGCAAAGTTGCGCCTCGACGCATTCGACGTCGAGCGCAATCGATGCGCCGCCGGCGAAATAGAGCCGAATGACGCCCGACGGCGGCTCGGCGTCGGGTTCGAAAGTGACCGCCAGCAGTTCGAGGATGGCGTCCGGCCTGTCGCGAGCGACGCGCTGACAGCGCACGCGCTGCACGCCCTCGAAATGAAGGCCGCAGCGGCAGCGCTCCAGGCGCCCCTCAAGCTCGGCGGCCCAGTCGAAGCGCGATCCGACCATGGCGAAACGGCGCTTGTCGGGAATAAAGGCGATGTCGCCGACGCGCACCAGAGCGTCCTGCAGATGCGCCGAAAGGAGCGAAAGATCTTCGCTGTCGAGCGCGTGCAACCGTAACGCATGCTCGCAAGGCCGGCTGGGCGGGTCCATGTCCTCTCCTCCTTCGCCGGATATGGCGAAGGGCGTGGTGGGACGCAACCCCATACCTTCCCTAAGACTCGTTCGCCGCACCTCTCCCCCTCCCCTTGCGTCAAAGGAGAGTGGGATGCGGCGCGAATCCGTAGAGTTCAACCACTAAACCCCGCGATCAGCAGCGCGCCGCCGAGCGCAAACGAGACGAGCGCGAAAACGGGATAGCGCTTTTCGTAGCCCATCCCAGAGAAAATATCGCGCACGGTCTGCGGCGGCAGAAACAGCGTCAACACTCCGCTGATCAGCGTGAGCCAGCCGACAAGCGAGACCAGCGCCGCGACCATGTCGCTCCAAATGTCGTGGCCGATCACGATGGCGAGGCCGATCGCCAGCCGTATCATGCCGATGAAAGCGATGGCGACGGGCTCGCGCGAAATGCTCTCGATCATCTGCAGCGCCACGTCCCTGCGCACCAGCATCCAGGCGGACATGATCAGAGCGTAAGCCCCGATCAGCTTTGCGAGAAAAAGCGTAAGCGGCGTCATGAACGCCTCCTGCTGAACCGCCTTTATACCGCCGAGGAATGGCGACCTGGCGAAGTCTGCAAGTAAGCGTCAAAGGCGGCGGCGACAAGCCGAACGAAAGGCTTTCCGCGTTCGGTCACCACGACACGCCGCCCGTTTGCGTCGACCACCCCGTCATTCGCCAGCGCGTCGAGCGAGGCTTGCGCTGCGTCAAAAGCATCTTCCGCATAGCCGTGGCGCGTAGCCACGGCCCCATAGTCGACACAGAAATCGCACATGAGCCGTTCGATCAGATCAGCGCGGGCGATATCTTCGCGCGTGAAGGCGACGCCGCGCGCCGTCGCGAAATGTCCTGCTTCGATCGCGCGCCGCCAGCCCGCAAGATCGGTCGCGTTGCCGACATAGCCTTGCGGAAAGCGCCCGATCGAGGAGACGCCAAACGGCAGCAACGCGTCGGCGGCGTCGATCGTGTATCCTTGGAAATTTCGGCGCATGCGCTTTTCGCGCGATGCGATCGCCAGCAGGTCGTCGGGACGCGCAAAATGATCGAGCCCGATCGCCTCGAATCCAGCGTCTTCGAGGGCGCCGCGCACGGCGGCCGCCTGCGCCAGACGCTCGCCGGCGCCTGGCAGAGCAGCGGCGTCGATCAGCTTCTGGTGCGACTTGAACCAGGGCACATGCGCATAGCCGAAGACCGCGAGTCTTTGCGGCGCGAGCGACGCCGCAAGCGACGCGGTGCGCGCCGCGTCTTCGACGCTCTGTTTCGGCAGGCCGTACATCAAATCGAGGTTGATCGCCGTGATCCCGGCGTCGCGCAGCAATCTCACGGCGCGCGCCACCGTCTCATAGGGCTGTATGCGGCCGGACGCTTCCTGCACATGGGCGTTAAAGTCCTGCACGCCGAGCGAGGCGCGCGTAACCCCGGCGGCGGCGAGCGCCGCGACGAGGTCAGCGTCCAAAATGCGCGGATCGAGTTCGATCGCGTGCTCGGTATCGGCTGAGAGTTCAAAATGATCGCGCAGAACCGAAATGATCGCGGCGAAGCGCGATGGGCCAAGAATGCCGGGGGTGCCGCCGCCCCAGTGAATGCTTGTGACGCCTCGCGCGCGAGTCGCTTCTGCGGCCAGAGCGATTTCGCGCTTGAGCGTCTCCGCATAGGACTCAAGCGGCGCATCCTGACGCACGGCCTTTGTGTGGCAGCCGCAATAGGCGCAGATCGCCGTGCAAAATGGGACGTGGAAGTAGAGAGATAGCGAAGCGAGGGGATCAAGGCTCGCGAGCCATTCGCGCGTCTCGCAATCGCCGATCGATTTGGAAAAATGAGGCGCGGTGGGATAGCTGGTGTAGCGAGGCGCGGATCGTTCGGCCAGGGCCAGCGACGCTGGGTCCATCTTTCTCACTCTTCTCGCCGCCTCGCGGCCCCGCTCGAATTGATAGCGCGACGCCGATTGGCGCGCAAAAGCGACGCCTGCCGCACTTTGACGCGGGAATGTCTGAACCGGCTTGGCCGCCGGTCGGGAAAAGGGCAGAGTGAGTTTAATTGCACAAAGGCGGGAGCAATGACGCAAATGGCGAAATCTTCTTGGCGACGGCCGCATTTGGTGGGGTTGTGCCTTATCGCCGCTGCGGGGGTCCCGGCGTCGCAGGCGATTGCCGCTGGGGCGACGGATGCCGGCGGCCGCTATTCGATTCTCCGCGAGGGAGACAAGGACACGGGCTGCATGTTGACGCTCGATGCGCGCGTGCGCGGCCGCGCCGGACTGAAGGCCCAACTCGCTCCGGCCTGCCGCGACAATGGCGTCGTTATTTTTGATCCTGTCGGCTGGGGACTTGATCGGGGACGTCTCGTGCTGACCGCCCGCAAGGGCCATAAGGCCCATTTCGACAAGGACGCCGCCGGCATCTGGCGACGGGATGCTAAGGAAGGCAAGGCGCTCGGCCTTAAGCCGCTATAACGAGCGCTTCTGAAAAAAGCCTCCCGGATTGCTCCGGGAGGCTCTACGCCCGTCGCCGTGCGAGAGGGGCGGGGTGCCGGCGACGGATAGCGTGGCGTGATCGTCGACTAATTGCAAACTCGTACCCGGCGATAGTCGACGACCTCGCCCCGCTGACCAAAAATCGCCTCTCGAAGGAAATGGCATTCGCCATAACCATAATAGGCGTCGACGTGATCGGCCCAGGAGCCGACGTTCGGCGCGAACCAAGCCTCCGTGCCGTCATCGAATGGGTCATAGCCGTGACCAAAGCTTGCGCTTCGCTCGGGAGCGCAGCTCTGACGGCCTTCGCATCCAGGATCCCGCGCGACGGCCGGCGACGCGATGAGCGCCAGTAGGATTGCGAGGGCGAAAGGCTGGCGCGACATGCTTGGCTCCCGTCCTCTGAGGCGGCTATCTCGTCGTCCCACGCGCATAACATGCCGCACGTCGTCTGAACTGAACATGGCCGCGCCATTCATCCGTTAGACAGCTTTGCGGCGACGGCGCGGCGCTTATTTTCGCCCGTTTGCATTTACGCCATCGCGGCCCAAAGGCGTATCATATTCGTCCAAAACGATCACTTTCTTGCCTGCGCTGTGTCAAAAGGAGACAACCCACGGATGTCTCGCCGCGCCTGCGCCCGACCAATTGCCCGAGAAATCAGTGTGCATAGTGCCTTCAGCGGAGGAGTGGCGCGAGCGGCCGCGTTAGCACGCCATCTGCAGAATAACGTGGTATTGCGCCAGTTTGCGTCAAATTGGAACGTGCGGCGGCTGTAGTCGATGCCTTATGAGCATTGCGACGAAAGTCATTCGGCCATGTGATCTGCCGCACTCCCAAGCAAACAGATTCCGACGCAAGTTCGGCGCAATCCCTCCGCCAGAGCGGTAAGCCAAGGCTCCGCTTCGGCCAAAAAACAGGGGATTACAGCGCTAATGTCGATCGCCAATCCAAAAGAAATGCTGAAGCCCTTCGTCGCGCACGCCAATGGCGAAGACGTCGAACATGAAGCGCCGTCGCAAGAAGACAGTCCGCGCGGAACGCTCACCCGCGAGGACATCGCGCTCGCGATTCATCGCCGCCTTGAAGGCATGTCGCGCCGCGAAGCCAAGCGCCTGACGGACCTGGTGATCGAGGAAATGGCGGCGACGCTCGCGTCCGGCGAGTCGCTTAAGCTGCACGACTTCGGCTCTTTCCTGGTGCGCACAAAACGCGAGCGCGCGGGACGCAATCCACGCACTGGCGAGCCGGTGCCGATCGAAGCGCGCCGCGTCATCACATTCAAGGCGTCGCCCAATATGAAGGCGGCCATTAACGGCAAGATTCCCTTAACCAAGGCCAAGAAGCGCGCGCGCGGCCGCCTCGCGCGCCAGCACGCCGGGGCCGACCTCGTGAGAGCGTCAGCCCCGTGAATTCACGGTAGTCCGCCCTCCTCCCTGGGAGCGGACCTGGGGCCCGATCGTTCGCCGCACGCCCCGGCGGACTATCGGGCCCTCTATTTTTAAGGCAGGGCGGCGCGATTGAGCTTGCCGTTGGCGTTGCGGGGAAGCGCGTCGAGGAAGACGACCGCGCGCGGACATTTGTAGGCGGCCAGATGCGCGCGGCAATATTGGAGGATCGCGGCTTCGTCATGCCGCGCGCCGTCGCGAGTCACCACATAGGCCTTGATGATTGTCGCGGTTACGTCGCGCCCCGGCCGCTCCGCCGCGGCCGCTTCGACCACGCCGTTGATCTCAAGCAGCCGTTTCTCGACTTCCGCGGGCGAGACCCGATAGCCGCCTGCGTTCATGACTTCGTCGACCCGCCCGTGGCGCCACATGTAGCCGTCGGCGTCGAACTCCACGAGATCGCCGGAGACGAACCACTCGCCGCGAAATGACTCACGCTCCTCCTCCGGACGGTTCCAATAGCCGAGCATCATTCCCGGATCGTCGCGACGCACGGCGAGGAGGCCAGTTTCGCCCGGCGCCAGAGGCGTCTCGCCGCCGTCTTGAGGCAACGCCGCCACCACCCTGCCCGGCTGCGGTCGGCCGGGCGAATCTGGGCGCACCGGCGTCGTCGGTCCGCTGGAAACGAAGGTCGAAATCTCGCTCATGCCGAAGGCTTCGAAAATCTCCTTGCCCGTACGCGCGCGCCAATCGGCGAGCAGGCTCGACGGCAGCGCGGCGCCGGCGGAGAGCGCATGCCGCAGGCTGGAAAGATTGGCGCTCTCCGGCGCGCCATATTTTAGGATCTGCCGAAAGACGCCCGGCACGGCGGCGAAGATCGTCGCGCGATAGGTCTCGATGAGACGCAGCCATGCGGCGGGGTCTGGATGGCCATTGTAGAGCACCGCGCTCGCCCCCGCCGACAGCGGATCAACGACGCCGACGCCAAGCGTATAGGTCCAATTGATCGCGCCGGCGTGCAGCATCACATCGTCGGGACCAAGCCCCGTCCAATGCTCCCGCATCGGCCTGCGGCCCCAGGCGGCGCGGTGAGCGTGCAGCACGCCTTTGGGCCGGCTCGTCGTTCCCGAGGTGTAAACGAGATAGGCGGGATCGTCGGCGGCGGTGTCGACGTAGTCTTGGATAGGCGCGCTTTCGGCGAGGCGCGCCAGATCGGCGCCGCGCAGGACGTGGAAGTCGCCGCTATGCGGCTCGTTCTCGAAGGACGCGCCCAGCGCCAGCACGGAGGCGCCGCAGTCGCGGGCCATGAATTCGGCTTCCTCGAAGGTAAGCTGAGAGGAGGCGAGCAGCGCGACATAGCCGGCGGCGATCGACGCAAAATAGGCGAGCGCCGCATTCGCCTCATTGCCCATGCGGATCATCACGCGAGCGCCGTGCGGCAAGCCGAGATCGCGCAAGCCTGCCGCCAGGCGACGAACTTCGAGATCGAGTTCGCCATGGCTCCAACGCTGGGCGCCGGCGTCGCCAACGATGGTAAGCGCCGTTGCGTCGGGCCGCAGCCGCGCATTTTCGGCAAGGCAATAGCGGGCGAGATTAAATCGCGGCGGGACGGATTCGAGAACGGCGCTCTGCCTCATGCGGCGTCTTCTCGCATCGCCCCCAGGGTTGGGCAAGTCGTGAGCGACTCTATCATTGCAGCAACAGCGCTCGCCAAAGCTGTCCCGCTCGCGACGAGAAACGTAAAGGACCTCGAAGGGATCAACGTGCCGTTGATCGATCCATTTTCAGATCGATAGAGTCAATCGAACAGGCTCGAGACGCTTTCCTCTCGCGCCGTTCGGGCGATCGCCTCGCCGATCAAATGGCCGAGCGGAATGACGCGAATGTTTGGGGCGGCTTCAACCGCAGCCGTCGCGCGGATCGTGTCGGTGATCACAAGCTGCTTCAGTTTTGAATTCGCGATGCGCTCCGCCGCTGCGCCTGATAGGACGCCATGGGTAATGTAGGCGTATACGGAGCCGGCGCCCGCAGCGAGCAAGGCTTCGGCAGCGTTGCACAGAGTGCCGCCAGAGTCGACGATGTCGTCGATGAGGATGCAATTGTGCCCATCGACGTCGCCGATGATGTTCATCACTTCGGATTCGCCGGCGCGTTCGCGTCGTTTGTCGACGATTGCGAGTGGCGCGTCGATGCGTTTCGCCAGCGCCCGTGCGCGCACGACGCCGCCGACGTCCGGCGACACGACCATCACGTTCTTGAGTTCGAGGTGCGACTTAATGTCCACCACCATGACCGGCGCAGCGAAGAGATTGTCGGTCGGAATGTCGAAGAAGCCTTGAACCTGCCCGGCGTGGAGATCGACCGTCAGAACGCGATCCGCGCCCGCGCGTGTGATCAGATTGCTGACAAGCTTCGCCGAAATCGGCGTGCGCGGCCCCTGTTTGCGATCCTGACGGGCGTAACCGAAATAGGGAATGACCGCCGTGATGCGACGCGCGGAGGCGCGGCGCAGCGCGTCGATCATGATTAACAGCTCCATAAGATGGTCGTTGGCCGGCGCGGACGTGGACTGGATCACGAACGTGTCCTGCCCACGCACATTCTCCAGGATTTCGACCCAGATCTCCTGGTCGGCGAAGCGCCGAACTTGGGCGCGACAAAGAGGAACGCCCAGATGCGCGGCGATCGCCTCCGCCAGCGGCCGATTGGAGTTGCCCGCCAGGAGTTTCATCGCCGCCATTCATCCGTCCCCGCGCCTTAAACGCCGCGGCGTCATAGCAGCGATGACGGCTGCGAACAATATGACGCTAAAATGGCGGCCTCCCCTGTCAAAAAGCGCTGACAGGATTGCCTCTTGGACATGTGATGCTCTAAATGGTGATAGCGGCCTCACCGATGCGCGGCGGGCCGGGCGTTTGATTTAGCCTTCACCCAACTCGCCCACGTGCTCAGCAGACAGGCGTCGCTTCCGTTCAATGACGAATAGCGTATCGGATCATGCGCCGCAGCCTTCCTCGCCGCGCGAGACGCGAGTCGTCGTGGCCATGTCGGGGGGCGTCGATTCAAGCGTCGTGGCCGCTCTGCTGAAGGAGCAGGGTTACGACGTCGTCGGCGTGACGATGCAGCTCTATGATCATGGCGAAGCCACGCACCGCAAGGGCGCCTGCTGCGCCGGCCGCGACATCCATGACGCGCGAAGCGTCGCCGCGCGGCTCGGCATCCCGCACTTCGTTCTCGATTATGAGAGCAAGTTTCGTGAGAAGGTGATTGACGAGTTTGCGGCGAGCTACGCCAGCGGCGAGACTCCTGTGCCCTGCGTCGCCTGCAATCGGTTCATCAAATTCGCCGATCTCATGGAAACGGCCAAGGACCTCGGCGCGCATGCGGTCGCGACGGGCCATTACATTTCTGCTCGCGACGACGGACATGGCGGACGCGCGCTCTACCGCGCCAAGGACGCTTCGCGCGACCAGAGCTATTTCCTGTTCGCGACAACGCGCGAACAGTTGCGGATGCTGCGCTTTCCGCTCGGCGACTATGCTAAGGCCGAAGTTCGCGAGATGGCGCGTCGCTTCGGGCTCGAAGTCGCCGACAAGCCGGACAGCCAGGACATTTGCTTCGTGCCGACCGGCCGCTACACCGATGTCGTCGAAAAGCTTGCGCCCGCTTCAGTCGTGCCTGGCGAGATCGTGCATCTCGACGGTCGCGTGCTCGGGCGCCACGCCGGCGTCATCCACTACACGATCGGGCAGCGGCGCGGACTGGGCCTTGGCGCCAAGGTCGCCGGTCGCG
>Ga0233425_10004975_pt1 | contig 21592 bp, 21 predicted proteins | sample Watercolumn_Towu_2_FD_181712 | JGI IMG/M metagenome (GOLD analysis project Ga0233425, IMG submission 181712) | Freshwater microbial communities from Lake Towuti, South Sulawesi, Indonesia - Watercolumn_Towuti2014_140_MG | ecosystem: Environmental > Aquatic > Freshwater > Lake | place...
AGTCATCGCATATGAAGGAAAAAAATACCGCGTTTTCGGAGAAACACTCGATATGGGAATAGGCAACTTCATCGACAGCTTTGCAAGAGAACTCGGACTTGGATTCCCCGGCGGGCCGAAAGTGGCAGAACTCGCAGAAAAATCAAAAAACTACATTGAACTACCTTACAGCGTTAAAGGAATGGATGTAAGCTTCGGCGGGCTAATGACAAACCTAAAAGACAAACTCATAAAAGGAATTCCAAAAGAAGACCTATGCTATTCAGTGCAGGAAACAATATTTGCAATGATGACCGAAATAGCAGAAAGAGCGCTCGCACACACAGGAAAAAAAGAACTACTGCTCGGAGGAGGAGTTGCCTGCAACAAACGGCTCCAGGAAATGTGCAGAAAAATGTGCGAGGCAAGAAACTGCAAATTCTTTGCAATAGAAAACCAATTCCTCGTTGACAACGGCGCGATGATTGCATTTCAAGGGATGATAGAACACATAGCAGGAAAGAAAAACACAGACACAAAAATACGGCCATATGAAAGGACAGATGACATAGAAGTAAACTGGAAATAACTATTTCAACTTTACCTTACATCCCTTCTCAAGCTTCACTTCATCCTTGGGCGCCAAAGGCTCAAATATCTCCCCGCAGTCCTGGCAGACAACCTGGTCCCTCGCCTCATTATGAACTATGTTTTCACTGCAACAACTCGGGCACTCCCGGACATTCTTAATGTTTTTTATCATAAAAACCACCTTCACACCGCCATTTAAAAAGTTTACGCATTTAGATTATTAAAGACGAGAAAATTACCGCACATCAACAACTATCAGCGGAACAAACATTTCATCACTGCTAAATCCCCCGTGGTCCGCATAATTCAGCCCGTAAGACGCCTTGTCCTCGCCAGAAGTTAAATCATAAACTGCATAATCATCCTTTGGAACAAGAACAAAATCACCAAGACGGCTTTTAAAATTCTTATAACACTTATGCCCACCAAAATATTTCTTAATCTCATCAGGATAAAACAAATTACAATGCAAATACTTCTTCACATAGCTTGCAAACCGCTTTTTCATTCCATTTTTCACATAACAATAAAGATACCTTTGCTGGCCGCACATTGTAAACTTAAGGCACTTCTTAAGAAAAGGATGATTTTCAACAAATATCATTTTATCATCAGGAATATCAATCATCCCATGATCTGCACAGACAATAACTGTTGCATCAAAGCCGCGGATACTCCTGACAAACCTGCGAAGAAGCATATCGAATTTCTTAAAGTTCGCCAAAACCTTTCTGCTCTTTGTCCTGTAATCGTGAGCAAGATGGTCATGCTCTGACTCGAGGGCAAAAATAAACTTTCTTCTTCTGTCAGACTTGATAATGCCCTCAAGCTTCTCAAACATATCCTCAACAGAAGCCCTGCCGACAGAAACCGCAGAGCCGGAAAGCGCAATATCAAACTCACTCCCAACAATCTTTTTGTCAAGAACAACATAAGAAATAGCATTAATCCTATTGCTCATCGGCTTAAAGCCATACAATCCGCTCATCGGCTTCATAGGAAAATCATAGCCCTTCCTCGGCTTGTGGCGCAAAGCCCGCACCTGACCTCCAAGCTCCTTAAGATAAACAGCATGACCAACCATCCCGTGCTCGCAGGGCGCCTGCCCTGTCTGAAAACAGGGAGAAGAAGCAGGAGAAGTTGAAGGAAACGCAGAGGTAATCTTTCCAACAAGATGCTCATACATAAAAGAGCCCTTTCCATACCTCTTCAAATAATTATAGCCAAACCCATCAACCATAATCAAAACAACAGAACCGTGAATCTTTCCAGGTGGAAAAATCCTTAAACACCCGTATTTCGGCGAGCCGCCAAGCGCCGTTTCTATTGAGCTGGAAAGATTAACAATGCTTCCGCCTTCATAGTCAGGAAAATATGACTTCATAAAAAAAGAAATAAAAAAACAGGTTAATAAATGTATTGGAAAGTATTGAAAACGGAGCCAAAAATCAGCCAAACAACGCATCAAGCTGCTCTTCAGCCTTGACAATCTCCCTTATCTCGTCGATTTTATAGATATTTGTTTTCTTAAGACGCAACAGCTCTTCTTTTTCGTCATGAATCCCTGTTTTAACCATCCCAAATGCAGTGTCTCTAAACTCCAGCGCCCATCTTTCAGGCGCTTCTTTTGCGATGCGCCTCAATTTTTTTAAATCCTTTTCGACAACAATCAATAAGGAATCCATTCTTTCAAACGCGTCCTGAATTTGTTCAGCCCAATTTTTTGCTTGACTTGATTCTTTAACTCTGTCAAGATATTTGCCCGTTCTTGTACATTCCATTAGTTTTTTAAGTATCCTGCTGCTTTTTTCAATCCTGACAAGAACTTTCTCGGCTTTTTTCAAGTCATCACCGCTGTTTATACTAACAGGAAGCCGGTCTAAGTCAATCAACAAGTTGTCAATGACAACAAACAGATGCTTCATAAAAAGAACAACATAAATGTTTTATATAAATGTTGCGAAAAAAAACTCCCCGCCCCCGGATTTGAATTTCCCCAGCTCTCATCTGCTTCCGCAAAAAAAAGACTGACCAGGAACCTTCCGGTGACGGCCGGCCGTGCTTCATCTCAGCCGTTAAGGCAACTCAGCACGGCTTCTACAGCCGGACGCTCTAGCCGTTGAGCTAGGCGGGGTTAAAGAAGAAGAAAAAGAGTTGTTTTATAAATATTACTAAAAAAAATCACCTCTGCTTCATAATCAGCTTAAAAGCATTTGACTTTGAAAACCTCTGCCTGCCGCCCCCAGTTTTAAACCTGCCAGATGCCTCCGGAAGGTTCAAACCGCCAAGCACCTTCAGCTGGGTTTTAATCTTATAAGTTATTATCCTCTCCTCAAAACCCTCAATCAAAGGAATCTCCCACTTAAGCAAAGTGCCCTTCGCATCATGCTTCAATACTTTCTGCGGAGAAAGGCTACCAAGAGAATCCTCGCGAACATAATCAGCAAGCTTTGGAATCGTATCATAAACAGCAACATCAGAAACAGGCTTCTCAGAAATATTTTTCAGCCTCAGCATAACCTTCAGCATTGAAATACCGCCCTCTTCCTTCATAATAACCTCCGCAGTCTTAACAATTGAAAGCTGGCTTCTAAGAACAAAATAAAGCGCAACCGCAATCGCAATTATAAGCATAAAAAGAAGGAAAGGCCTGTAATTAACAGACACAACAAGCTCCTGAGACTTGCCCGGCTCAAGCTCAACCTCCCAAAAAAAATACCTCTCACCATTCTCCTTAAGAACACCTGCACGAGGACTCTCTGACGCAAAAATATCCCTAAACAAAGGAATCTTAACCCTGTAAGTCTCCTTTTTAACAACATTGCCGACATTTTTTATCGTGTAAGTTTCAACAGTCTTAAAAAATGAAGAAACAGCTGTTTTTTCAACACCAAAAGAAGGAGCGCTTTCAACAACAGCAATACTTTTCTGATGCAGATAAATAGTCTGGTTGCCCCTGAGTATCTTAAAAGCAACAGGAAGACTTTGAGGCGGAAGAGAGCGGTCAACCTGAAAAACAAAACCAATATCAACTTCACTCACATTGCCCGCAGTAGTAGGACCCAAAACAAAATCTTTGCTACCTGAAAAAGCATCACTATCAACACTAACAGACAACGCCCCTAAATCAAGAGGATTTTTGTTGCGCACATCCATCTTTATCTCAACATTGTTTTCAGGAGATATTTCAGAAGGCGCATCAATGCTAACCCCCACACTCGGAATGTATGAAAGGCCGGAATTTTCAATAACATTAACCAAAAGCACAATTTTCTGAAGCTCACTGCCTTCAGACGATTTTATATTAAGTGGAACAGCATACTGGCCAGGACCCACATAAAGAGGGCGGGCATTAACAACTATCTTCTTTGTTTCACCCTGCTTCAATGAAAACGACACAGGCTGAATATCCCATTCAACACCACTATAATAAACCCTAAAATCATCATTTATGCCAGAGTTCCTAACAGAAAGCGAAAAAGACGCCTCATCCTCAAAAGAGATAACATCCTTAAGGGAAACCACACCAACAGTAAACTTTGCTGAAGAAACTGCAAGCGAGAGCAGGACAAATGCCAGCACACACAAAAATATCCGTTTCATACATTCAAAAAATAAATTAATTTGTTTATAAATGTTTTGATGGTGGAGCACATATTGATGCAGAGCCTTAAAAAAAGTTTATAAATGCCTGCACATGTGCACACTCATGAACAGCCATCTTGAACAGCTCAGAGAAAAAAACATAGAGCTCACAAGAAAAAAAATAAGGGAAGCGCTCAAGGAAGACATATATACAATACAGCTCGCTTCAAGCATAGAAGACCTTGACAAAATAATAAGCAAAATGCTGAAAAGACTGAGAGACTGGTACGAAATATACCTGCCAGAAATATCAAACCGGCTTCAGGACAATGAACAGTTCATAAGCGAAACAGCAAAAAGCAAAAGCGAGCTCATGAAAAAATACAAGATAAAAGAATCAATGGGCGGAGACTTCAAAGACACAGAAGCAATGGAATGCCAAAGAAAAGAAACCCTGAAAATGATTGAGTTTAGAGCGGAACAGCAGAAAAAGCTTGAAAAGCTCATGGAAAAAAACTTTCCAAACATAACAGCCGTTGCAGGAGGGCTTATCGGAGCAAAACTAATCGCCATTGCAGGAAGCATAAAAGAGCTTTCGGAATTTCCTGCATCAACAATCCAAATTCTCGGAGCAGAAAAAGCACTATTCAGGCACATGAGAAGCGGGGCGAGACCCCCAAAATATGGAATCATTCTCAGCCACCCGTATGTCGCTGAATCAAAAGAAAAAGCAAAATCAGCAAGAAAACTCGCAGACAAAATATCAATAGCATCAAAAGTAGATTATTTCAAAGGAAGATTCATAGGAGACAAGCTCAAGGAGCAGCTGAAATAAAATGGAAGCGTCAAAAGTGTTCGGAGTATACGAAAAACGAGGCAGAAGAACACAGATATTCACTGCAAATCTCACCCCCTGCCAGAAAGCTTATGATGAAAAACTCGTAAACGAAAACGGCAGAGAGTTCAGGGAGTGGAACCCTTTCAAAAGCAAACTCGGAGCCTATATAATGCATGGAGCAAATGACATATTCCTAAGACAAGGAAGCATAGTATTATACCTCGGAATTGCATCAGGAACAACAGCATCACACATCTCAGACATAATAGGCAACGGCGGAATGATTTTCGGAATAGACCCCGCATTCAGGGCAATGACCAAGCTGATGTTCTTATGCACAAAAAGAAAAAACATCGCGCCGATAATGGATGACGCAAACCACCCAGAAAATTACGAGAAAAATACGCCTGAAAAAGTTGACTTCATATTTCAGGATGTCGCACAAAAAAATCAGGCAGAGATATTCCTAAAAAACACAAGAAAATACCTAAAACCGGGCGGATTCGGAATGATAGCAGTCAAGGCAAGAAGCATCGACATCGCAGCAAACCCCCGAGACATATTCAGAAAAGTGAGGACAGAACTTGAGAAGGAGCTGACAATCGTTGATTTCCGCCCGCTTGAGCCGTATGAAAAAGACCATGCGATGATTGTTGTGAAGAAAAAATGAAGATATACACAAAAAGCATTTCTGAAACCACAATAAAAGAATTAATCAAAAAAATCAAAACCGGCAAGTACAAAAATATCGGATACGAAATAATCAGAAAAGAAATCATCAAGCATCTTACAAACAACCCCAAAATGATTGGTGCGCTTGACAAAGCGAATGCCCTAAAACAACTTGTTAAGTCAGTAAAAAAATCATTATACAAAGGAATCGGTGTTTTCGCAAAAGAAAAAGAAAATCTTTCAGTAAAAGAACGAGATTATGATGTTTATCATGCACTATTCTCAATAACAGGCGTTCCTAAAAAAATTGTTGACCTCGGCTCAGGCATGAACCCGTTGTATTACAAACATCTCGGATGCACCCCCGAATATGCCGCTTATGAAATAGACAACAAATGCGTTAAAAAAATAAATGAGTTTTTCGCAAATGAAAAAATCAACGGAAAAGCATATTGCAAAGACATAATGCAGATAAAAGAGCTTCCAAAAGCGGATGTTTACTTCCTATTTAAGCTCTTAGAAAGCATTGAAACATCAAAAAGCCACAAAACAAGCGAAGAACTGATAAAACGAATCCCAGCAAAATGGATTATTGCTTCATTTTCAACCAAAACTCTTTCCGGAAAGCAGATGAATGTTCCAAGAAGAAGATGGATTGAGCTGATGCTTGACAGGCTCAGCTATGAATACAGAATTATTGAAACCAGCAATGAAATGTTCTATGCCATACGAGCAGGCATAACTATTTAAACAAGAAACATTTACCGCCACGCATGGCATCTGCAGGAGACCTTGAGCGGGGCAATTGCTTCCTTGTCAGGAATGAACCCGTCCAAATTATCAGGAAAGAATTAGTCAGCGTCGGCACCCACTCCCACACAAAAATAAAGTTCTTTGTCGAATTTTTGTTTTCCGGAAAGCAGGATGTCATCACCATGTCCCATCAGGACAATGTCGAAACTGTCGAAGTAATGAGAAAAAAAGCCACAATAATATCAAAAAACCCCCTGCAAATAATGGACCTCGTCAGTTATGAAACAAAAGACGCCACTGCAGAGCAGAAAGTCATTGAGAAAATTGAGCAGGGCGATGAAGTAGTCTATGTTGACTACCTCGGCAAGGTCAAAGTCATTGACACTGCAAGGGAAAAAGCAAAGCAGTAGAACAACAAACTATTTAAATCAATTAGAATAACTCTTCTTCATGGCGCTGAAGTTTTACAACACACTCTCAAGAAAGCTTGAGCCATTCAAACCAGTCCATAAAGCAGAAGCAAGAATTTATTCCTGCGGCCCGACAGTCTACAACCATGTTCACATCGGCAATTTGAGAGCTTATGTCTTTGTAGACCTGCTTAGAAGATACCTCAAATACAAAGGATTTAAGCTTAAGCATGTCATGAATATCACTGATGTTGACGACAAAACAATCCGCGACTCACAAAAAGAGCATAAAACACTAAAAGAATTCACCGAGCCCTATACAGAAGCATTTTTATCGGATTTAAAAAAGCTCAACATTGAAATTACAGACACACTTCCCCGCGCAACAGGAGAAATAAAAGAGATGGTTGAGCTAATAAAAATACTCCTTAAAAACGGATACGCCTACAAAACAGACAACGGCGACATTTACTTCAAGATTTCAAAATTTAAGAACTACGGCAAACTTGCAAAGATTGACACCGAACAATTAAAGCAGAATGCAGACGGCAGACTGTCAAACAAAGACGAATACGGCAAAGAAGATGCACGAGACTTTGCTTTATGGAAAGCATGGGACAAAACAGACGGAGATGCCTTCTGGGAGACAGAAATCGGAAAAGGCAGACCGGGCTGGCACATTGAATGCTCAGCCATGTCATCAAAATACCTCGGACAGCCGTTTGACATACACACAGGAGGAGTTGACTTAATCTTCCCCCACCACACCAATGAGATTGCGCAATCAGAAGCGGCTTACGGAAAAAAGTTTGTCAACTACTGGCTTCACAACGAGCACTTATTAGTAAACGGCGAAAAGATGTCTAAAAGCACAGGCAATTTTTACACTCTGGCAGATTTAGAAAAGAAAGGCTATGATTTAATGGCAATCAGATACGAATTATTAAGCACCCATTACAGACAGAAGCTTGACTTCAGAGAAGAAGAATTAAAGAAAATCCCTGCAACCCTCACCCGCATATACGATTTCCTTGATAAACTGGAAAATGTTAAAAACAATGCCGAGGACAAACAAGTTGAGGCCATAATTGCAAAGCATAAGAAGAAGTTTGAGGAATCTCTCGACAACGACCTCAACATATCCGGGGCACTTGCGGCAATGTTTGAATTTATAACCGAGATAAACAAGATAGAATTAGGAAAGCAAAATGCGATTGATGTAAAAGCCTTTATGACAAGCATAGACAGCGTTCTTGGAATTATGAAAAGAGAAAAAACAACAATCCCCGCAGAAATCACCGCCCTTGCAGAGCAAAGAGAACAGGCAAGAAAAACAAAAAACTTCAAGGAATCCGACAGGTTAAGAGAAGAAATAAAAAAGAAAGGCTACTTAATTGAGGATGCGAAAGAAGGGTTTAGAGTGAAAAAAACGAGTAATTAGAAAACATTTTTTACCTCCAAAAAAAACAAGATGACTAACTAAAAAGACTATTTAAAAATTCCCTTTTCACAACCATCAAGCGAACATAGAAATAGAAAAATTCACCTCAAATACTCAATCTTCACGCCAGGAACAACCCAGTCAACATGAACGGGCGCATTATTAACCCCGCCCATCCCCGAATTATTTCCATTAGCAAAATGTGCACTCCCGAATATTTTTTCAGCGAGAAGAACACTCCACCCGTGCTTTTTTATGTACTCAACAGTTATGTTTGTATTTGTTCCTATACCAAGCTCTGCAAGAACCTCAAAGTTTTTCCCGCCAAACACTATCGGCCGGACATTCCTGTCAATATACACCTGCGCCTCATCAGAAGCGCCCTTTATTCCTATGAACCTTCCATTTTTAAGATAAAATGTCACATCAAACAACAAAGGAACTTCTCCTCCGAATCCTTTCGGAACAGTAAAATAGCCCTGCGCATCCAAAGGAGCAGTGCTAACTTCAGACCCGGGAAGATTGTCAAATGCACCCCTCTTATCCATCATCCCGGAACAAAGATTTATCTTATCAGGATTCACGCGAACAATTATTTCAGTATTCTTTCCAGTTATTTTCACATAGCGCGCAGACTTCATTTTTTCATAAACAAAAATTGCGGAATCATTTTTAGATCCGAGAGTTTCAAACATCTCCTCCGTAAAGCCCGGCATGCTCGCAATCCTCGTCCCTTTCGCAGACTGATACTTTCTGAAATCAGTATGCGTCAGCGAAAAAACAGTGGGCATTATCAGAATGTCCTTGTTTATTTTATCATAAAGCGCCTTCGGAGCGTCAACGCCATTGCGCGCCTCAGAAGGAGTGTAAGAAAAAAGCTCAACAGCAAAATTATTCTTCCTGAGAACCTCATAAATCAGTTTACTAACATTCATTGAGGCAACAAAAGGCTTCTTATCACCAAGATGATGCGCCCACTCCTGAAACAACACACCAATTGTCTCGCCTTTTTTGTATCCCAAATTAACATTAAGCATTGCGAGAACAGCCCGGCTCACAACTCCGCCTCCACACCAAAATCACCCTTTGAAAATTCTATTTTTTCAGCAGACAATGTTTTCTCAACATCCAGCCGGATAAGCTCAAATTCCTCCTTTGACAACGGCGCAGTTATTCTCAAATTCTTCACAGGCACTTTCAAAGACACCCGCTTTTCTGTTTTTAATTTCCTCACTTTTTCAATTATTTGAACACAAATATCGCCTATTTTTTCAGCGCCCTCATCAATCAACCGGTAATCAGGCCACTGCGAAACATGAATGCTCCTCGCCTTGTCATGCCTTATGAAATAAGACTGATATATCTCTTCAGTAACATGAGGAATTATCGGCGCAAACATTTTAAGCACAGACAAAAGCAGAGTATATAACGAATACTGGGCGGATTTCCTCTGCCCCGCACCCCAAACAGCAGGATTGTACAGGCGGTCTTTTACAATCTCAAGATAATTGCCACACACCACCTGCCAAAAAAATTTGTCAACTTCAAGCTTCACATGGCTGTACCTGTACTCCTCAAAAGACTCTGTCGCAAACTTTATCAGCCGACTCAGCCTTGACAGCACCCATCGATCAATCACCCTGAGCTCTGCACGCGAACCATCATAATCCTGCAAGTGCATAACCGCAAACTTAGAAGCATTCCACAGCTTTGTTATTGTTTTCTGACCGGCCACAAAATCCTTCTCCTGAAATGTTATATCCTCACCCAAAGACGAGCCGGAAGCCCAGAATCTAAGCGCATCCGCGCAATACTTTTCAATCATAACCTGAGGCTCAACAGTATTGCCAACAGACTTTGACATCTTCTTTCCTTTCTGGTCAAGAGCCCAGCCGGAAATCATTGCATTCTTCCACGGCATTTTTTCATAATGCAAATGCGACTTTACAACAGTGTTAAAAAGCCAGAAAGTAATAATATCATGCGCCTGAGGCCTCAAACTCATCGGAAAAAGCTTCTTGTAAGCAGGCGACCCCTTAACAAGCTCCGCCGCGATTGTCGGCGTCAGCGAGGATGTCGCCCAGGTGTCCAAAACATCTTTTTCCCCGATAAATGCATTAGACCCGCACTTGCACGGCTTCTCAGGCATACTTTTTAGAGGGTCAACCGGAAGCCGGCTTTCATCAGCAAGCACCAGCTCGCCGCATTTACTGCAATACCATACAGGAAAAGGAATCCCGAAATATCTCTGCCTTGAAATAAGCCAGTCCCACTGCAAACCATCAATCCAGTTCGTGTAACGAGAAACAAAATGCGCAGGATGCCACTTAAATTCAGAGCCCCATTTTTTCATTTCATCCTTCATGTCAAGATATTTTATGAACCACTGTTTTGAGTGCACAAACTCAATTTCTGTTCCACACCGCTCATGAACATTCACAGCATGCCTTATCGGCTTCTGCGAAATCAAAAGCTGAGCGCCCTTCATATCAGAAATCATATGCTTTCTCGCCTCTTTTATTGACATACCCGCATACTTTCCTGCAAGCGCGCTCATCTTTCCATCTTTTGTTATCGCCTCCTTAATCGGAAGATTATGAGCTTTCTGCCACTCCATATCAGTCTGGTCGCCGAAAGTGCAACACATAACTATTCCAGTGCCTTTCTCAGGGTCTGCGCGCGCATCCCCAATAACAGGAACCTCAAAGCCAAACAAAGGCACTTTTGCCTTTTTTCCTTTCAAGCCAGAATACCTTTTATCTGACGGATGGTAGAAAACTGCAACACACGCCGGAAGAAGCTCAGGCCTTGTTGTCGCTATCACCAATTCCTTTCCATCCACTTTAAAAACAATATCATTGAATGTTGAGTCCAGCTCTTTGTCAACCATCTCCTGCTGAGATATCCCTGTCCGGCATTCAGGACACCATACTGCCGGCGCTTCTTTTCTATAAACCCTGCCTTTTTTGTATAAATCAATAAATGAACGCTGTGAAACTTTCTGGCAGTGCTCATTTATCGTTGAATAAAACAACTTCCAGTCGCAACTCATCCCGATTCGTTTCCAGTCGCCCAAATACTTAGGCCTCAACTCCGCATCAAGAGTTGCGAGACAAAGCTTAACAAATTCCTGCCGGTCCATCTCAAGAGACTTAACACCTTTTGTTTTTTCTATCAAGCGCTCTGTCGGAACGCCGTTGTCATCAGTCCCGAAAGGATAAAAAATATTTTTTCCGAGCATCCTGTGAAACCGCACTATGAAATCCTGATGAGAATACGAAAAAGAGTGGCCAAGATGCATCTTTCCTGAAACAGTCGGAGGAGGCGTGTCAACTGAAAAAATCTCCCTTGTTTCATCATAAGGGTCAAACGAATAAATGCCATTCTCCTCCCAAAACGTCTGCCATTTCGGCTCTGCCTCTTTCGGAACATAACTGCCTTCCATTTCAAGGCGGAAAAAACGCCGAGAATTAATAAAGGTTTCTGTGAAGCGAAACAATCCAAACAAAATTTATAAACACCGCAACAAAAATATGCGCATGAGAAACAAAAAAACACTTTTCATACTTATCTGCATGATTTTAATGACAAGCGCAGTTTATGCAGAAAACACAAACACAATGACACTTCTCGCAGTAAAAGAAACAAACAACGGCCTCGTGGGAGGAACAGCAACACTCTCGCTTGAGGTGAACAGCGGAAAAGGCAGAGTCTTTCTTGAGACATCCCCGCTGACAAAAATAGATACACAAGTCTCAACGCGTTTTGCAAAAGAAATAGCCTGCAAAACAGCAGACCTTGAATGCAGTTCCTATGACTTCATCTACACCGTAAAATCAGACGCACCGATAATAGGCGGGCCGAGCGCAGGCGCAGCAATGGGCGTCCTGACGCTTGCATCAGTAAAAGGCGCAAAATGCGACCAGAAAACAGCAATAACAGGAACAATAAACTCCGGCGGAATAATCGGCGCCGTGGGAGGCGTCAAGGAAAAAATTGACGCGGCAAAAACAGCGGGCCTGACAAAAGTCTTAGTCCCGCTCGGAGAAAACCTCAAAATTAATGAAACAGAAAATGCAACAATAAGCCCTGAAGAATACGGAAACAAAATAGGAATGACTGTAAAAGAAGTTGGAACACTCAACGAGGCATACAAAGAATTCACAGGACAAACGCTGCAGGAAGAAACAACAGGAGATGTTGAAATAGACTCTGAATACATAGAAATAATGAAGAATGTTGCTGAAAAACTCTGCAACAGGTCAGAAGAACTGGTGAATTCATTAAAAACAAACGAGACAAAAGAAATAGAGGCAAAACTAAACACATCAAAAACACTTTTCAACAAAACAGATTATTATTCGGCGGCATCGCTCTGCTTTTCATCAAATGTCCGGCTGGGAAGCATTGCCAGCAAAGAGCTGACAAACGAAGAATTAGCGGAAAAAATAACCCGGCTTGCCTCAAAAATAAATGAGTATGACAAAATAATAAGCAGAATGGAGCTGAAAACAATGCCACAGCTCCAGACATACATGATTGTAAAAGAAAGAATAAACGAAGCAGAAGACTACCTAAACAAAAGCATAAGCTCAAACAGCTCAACAGAACTGCGGGCATATTATTACGCTTATTCTGAAGAAAGGCTCAACTCAGCAATATCCTGGAGCGCATTTTTCAAGAAAAAAGGAGTAGATGCAAACATAAGCAAAGAAGCGCTGAAAGAGTCATGCACTGAAAAAATTTCAGAAGCAGACGACAGAATGCAGTATGTCTTAACACTCTACCCCGCAGAACTTGAAGGCGTGAAAGACACCATAAACAATGCAAAAAAATACCAGGAAAAAGAAGAATACGCACTATGCATTAATGCAGGCGCGCTTGCAAAAGCAGATGTGGACTCAATAATAAGCACAATGGGTGCAACAGATGAAGCAAGCATAAAAAAACTGATAGAGCTGAAGCTGAAGGTCGCAAAAGCAAACATAATAAAAAAGCAGTCACAGGGATTCTTTCCCATTGCAGGCTATTCATACTATGAATACTCAAAAAACCTAATGGAAGACAATGTTTATTCATCACTGCTGTTCTCACAATATGCACTTGAGCTGAGCAGTTTTGACTTTAAAACAGAAAAAACAGCACGGGCAATTACAACGACTGAAAGCAAAAAAAGCGGATACGAATATGTGCTTGTTTACATAATCGGCATAATCACCGGAGTAATTCTGACATACATGGTCATTATGAGAGATATAGACTGATTATAAACCCCCACAAGTCCCTCTTGCGAAGGACTTGTGCGGGAAAAAGAGGTGATTAAACAATAAACAACGGAGAACAGCTTAATTTATAAAGATTTCGGGTTTGCGCATTATAAAGTGGTTACAAAAATTATTCAATTAGAGCCACTTTAAAAAAATAATGAATCTTGACAGAATACTCGCATTGATACAATACCTTTCATTAGTGTCATTCATGATATCTGCACTGTTCATCGCCACAAGCGCAGAACTGCTGAAATATGTTATAATGGCCGTGCTATCGCTCTACTTCTTAATGGCAATTAGCTATGTCAACAATGCAAGAAAAAACGGAGTGAACAACAGCACAATAACAAAACAAGTATCCGAAATAGTCCTCGGAACAGTCATCTTAATAATCATCATAACAATGCTGTTCAAGCTTGTGGGCGCGTTGAATGTGATTGGATAATTTATTTATACAACGAAAATCACCACGCGATAGCTGCAGGCTTCAGCCAGACGATAGTTTACAGCTTTTCTTCCAAAAAAGCCCTTGCTTCAAGCCTTACTTCCTCAGGCAGATTTTCATTTTCCATAAGTTCTGCGAGCGCAGTATAATTAAGATTATTTTGATACCTTAAAACAAGCTTTTCCCCAACCGCAACTCTAAGAGAATGCTCCACTGCAGGATTGGCGATTATGCTTAATATTCTTTCATCATCAGCTTTATAAGAATGATAATAATGTTGCTGGGTGTTAAGAATGCACACTCTTGTTACATGCTCGTTTAATTGCTTCTTTGCTTCTGCCCGGATTTTATCGGGCATCTGCGCATCATTTGATATCTGAACAAGAGAGCAATAATGATGCCAGTAATCTGGTTTCCACGAATGCAGATACATCTCTGTAACTTTTATTTTTATTTCATCAGAAATTCGCTCATCTTTTGCGAGCTCAATCAGCTTATCATAATACGGACCGTATTGGCACGGCTTAAAATCATAATCGCGGCAGATAAAACTAAATGCCGCAGTCACCCTCAAATCAAGCGATAATGATGTATCCAGCGCAATGTCCCTGTGGCTTTGGGGATTGTGGCCGTGGCTAAACGCATCTTTTACTGCATCTTCAAGTTTTTCTTCAGCTTTTCTTCTGAGCTCTTCAGGGATTTTTTTGCTTTGGGTGTATCCTTTAAGTTCAGAGTAACAACCATAATGCACTAGCTTTTTGATTAAGTCATCCCCAATTTCTATTCTTACATTATCGGGAAGTTCTTCATAATCAACCAAGTCTGCAAGGTTTACAAGATTCCACTCCCAGTGATTTGGAAGGAGATGAAGTCTTTTTGCAGCCTTTACTCTAATGCTCATCGGAAACTCTCTCTGCTTCATTATCTGCTTAACAACAAGGACATATTCCGCGAAGCAGTCTCGCACTATTTCGGGCTCAGCTTTAAGAATTTTTTCTGCTGTTGCTTTTCTGGCTTCCTTGTCTTTATGAGCATACAAAACAGGCTCCATACTTTTTAATTCGCTGTAAGCCAAATTATTTTTATTCATTTTTTCCTCTTTTTTCTGCTTCCATCAAATCATCTGCTTTTATCTCAACTATTTTTCCGTTCCTTGCTTCCAAATCCCACACTGTGTCTCTTGCAATCTGCTCTTTTCCGCTCTTATTTACTTTGTACGCAACCCATTCATATTGTCTTCCCCGTCCCCCTCCATGGTCTATTTGCGCTCTTACAATAACAACTGCTTCATTGCCGTTTATGCACTCATCTATAACTTCTGCTCTCTCGTAAGGAATCATTCTTCCTGTTGTTGTTCCCATCGGAAAACTGCCTTGCACGAAAAGCATAGGAATGTAGTCCGGCATCTGTCCGTTTTCTCTTGTGTGGGTTTTCACCAGCTCTTGTTTTACCGCTGAATATCTTTTGAGGAATTCCTCGTCGTTTTTTTCCTCAATTGTTTTATAGCCTGTGTTTTCTGCAAGATTAAATGTTCTTGTTGTTGTGTAACTATTGCTTTTTAGTTCAACAGCCACTTTGTCTTTTGTAACTTCTTTTATTTTTGCTTCTCTGAATGCAAGATGCCATGCGTCTCCTCTTGCGCTGTATGCATCTCGGTATTTGAAGTAAACTTTTTCGCTTTTTCCATCTCTCCAAACTATTACATCAACGCCGTATTCCATTCCTGCTGATTTTGAGTCCCAGCTTTTTTCATGAAGAATTACTCCAACTCTTTTTTCAGGGTCGGCTGTTGCAAATCTTGTGTAAATCATTTTGAAGAATTCAGGCATTGCCTCTTCAACTTTTTCATAATCAACCCCTGCGCGGTCAAGTATTTGATAAGCTGACTGTTTTCTTCTTAATGGGTGAAGCCTTTTCTCAAGATTTTCTATTTTATCTGACAACCGGTCCCTTAGATTTTTAGCTTCTGCCAAAGATTTTGTGCTTAACCTTGCCAACGCGCTTTCAATAAGCTTATCAGGAATTTTGTAGCATCTCGCTCCTTGATATTCTGCGAGTTTTACCAATCCCAATTCTGTTAAAGTTCTTTCTCCACTTTTGCAAACTCCGCAGGTGGTTGGGTTTTTATAAAATCCGAATTCGCAGTGGCACCCGCCAGTTATCAAAACTTGCTCTGTGAGATATTTTCCTGCCACAAGCTTTTCATCTTGAGAAGCGGGCTTGATTCGTTCAACTAAAATACATTCAAGTGGCTCTCTTATGCTCCAGTGTTTTTCTGTCAGCCACTGCAAGCGTTTGCCTTCTGCGTCTGTCGCATCTCTTTTTTCTTTACTAACTGTTTCCCATATTTGTCTTTTCTCATCTTTAATTCTTTTTATCTCAACTATTTTTTCCTGCTCTTCTGTTTTTAGGTACTTTGCAAGAATTTGCTTTGCGGTATGCTGCTCTTGTTCATCCTTTTCTTTTTTCAGCACATCTGATGCACTTTCCGCTTCTCCGCGAAGATTTTTTAGTTTTTCTTCAATTCCTTTAATTTGTTCGTTTAATTGTTCAATTTTCATTTTTCACTCTTTTTAATCCCATGCTTTAAGTTTTTCCGCAAGTTCAGTTAAATTTCCTTCAACTGCAGCTTTGTGCGCTTCCTTAAATTTCAGATTTTGAATAAGTCCTTCAGCAATTTTTGTATAAAGTGCTGTTGAATCCAGCCCATTGGCTTTTGCAGTTCTTGCTGCACTATACAAATCTCCTTCTTTTTCATATTGTGCAACAGCTTTTGGAGCTAATCCTTTTACTTTTTCAGCCAATCCTTCTTCGCTTGCAGTATGCAATGCTGAAGTAAATCTTCCGGATGTTTCATAAAGTTCTACTAGCTCTGCTCCAAGATGATATTTTTTTGCAATTTTGTATGCGTCATTTCCTGCCCCTTGAACTGCTTTTTCGAATTCTATTTTAAGTGCAGTTTTATAAAGCGCATTTTTTTCTTCTTCATCACTACTCATTGTATCTGCAACTTTAGCTACTGCGCTTCCAAATTTAGCTTTAATGTAGTAATCTCTTATTTCTTCAAAGCATTTTCTTGCTGTTTGTTCAAGTTCCATTTCTTTTGCAAGTTTGTATGCTTCCTCTCTCCGGCCAGTGCGTTCAATTGGCACACTAAGTAAAGTATCTAATGCTTTTTGTAGCATTCCTGCTTTTTTGTATGCGTTAACAATTAATGATACATCTCTCGTTTTTTCATAAAGAATTATTGCACGAGTCATATCTCCTCTTGACTCTAGTTCTCTTGCTAAAGTTTCCAAACTAAAAATATGCCCCCCTTCTTTAATCATTTTTTCAACTGCTTTTTCGAAATATTCTTCTGTTTCTTTTTTTCCAAGTTCTTTTGCACAAAAATATGCGGCATAATAATCTTGATTTTCTAGGTTTAGCGTAAGTCGTCTTTCTCTGACTCCTTGTCTTGTTGCATAACCTTCCATACGAGCTATACTTAACGCAGCATCTTTTCTGTCTTTTTGGATGCAGAAATCAATAACTTGTTCGACTTCCATTCCTGAAAGATGTCCTGCTGATACGAGATTGTGGTTTAGACACCAGGAACCGTGTTCTCCTGCTTTAGACCAGTTAATTTTCAAAAGATACTCAAAAAGTTCGCGCGTCATTTCTGCTTCATTTGCTATTGAAGCTGGAATTTCACATCTGAAATTTTGAGGATTATCCACTTCGCATGCATTTTTTAAAGCAGCTGCGTAATGTCTTTTAGCTTCTTCATTTAGTCCTGCTTTTTTTGCAAGTCTTGCAATGGTTCTTTGACAACCTGATTTTTGATTTCTTTCATCTTCTTTAAGAAGTCCGTAAATTGTTCTTGCTGTTGCTTCAGATATGATTACAGACTCGCCGTAATTGTAAATTGCATTAAGAACCAGATGTACTTTTTCACCATCTGTTTTAAGTAATCTAACTATTGCTTCCAAATCTTTTTGTTCATTCATTTTTTTCACCTCTTTTTATTGAATTTAATATTTCAACCAGGGTTAACTGATTTTTTCCAAGAACAACATGGTCTGCGCCATGCTCAAATCCTTCGAGTACATGTTCAAATCCGCTTAGTCCCGTATAAAGAATTTTAACAGCGCAGACATCTTTGATTTCTTTTAAAACTTGATATCCTTCTCTTCCGTCCACGGTGTATTCTAAGTCAGTTACAACAGCCGAATAAATGTTTGTTCTTGCTTTTGCAATAACTTCTTGAGGATTTCTGGCTAAGTCTACTTCAAACTGCATTAGCTCTAATTCTCTTGCCAAAGCAGTTCTTACTTCTTCTTCATCATCTCCGATTAAGACTTGTTTCATTTTTTTCACCTCATTTTTTAAGTCCCATAAGGCAAGCCGGAGCCATCATCATCCTTATTCATTTTGTAACCCCAACGAATATGACATTCAAATTTATATTCACCAGTTTTGCCCAATATAGCGATACCGCTAGCATTAACAATGTCAGAGATTTCCTTTTCTGTTACAGGGTCCAGGAAGCGGGTATTATCTGTGAAGATTCTAACTTTTTCTCCCGCGTCAACTCTTATTGGGGCACCTTGCACGCAATAAGTTGTGTTATTCCCTTCTAAGGTTATAAATAAATTAGGACAGTAATAGTTTGATATTGCATTCTGAGCGAATAAACGGGCTTGTTTAACAACGCCAATTACATCCGTGGTTTTTCCTTTTTTTTGTTTTTTATCTGTCATTCTCTTTACCTCTTTACACATTTGTTTTACTAACCAGTAGCAACTATTTACTATTAATATCTTTTCCATAAGAAAGATAGTTAAACTATTTTTTAGTAATATTTATATAGCTGTTTGTCTTTCCTTTGCTTATGAAGCGAAAACTTATCCCTCAGGGCGGCTCCAGTCTTACATTGTATCTTCCAAAAAACTGGGTTGACAAGAATAATCTTAAGGCAGGCGAAGAAGTTGATGTTGACATAGCTGAAAACAATGTAATAGTTTTTCCGTCGAAATCAAAGCATGAAAAGAAAAAGATATCGCTTGTTCTGCCTAAGAAAGAGAGCATTGCAAGAACATTATTAGTCAATGCATACAGAGCCGGCTTTGATGTTATCGAAATAAGCGGAGCAGACATAAAATTTATCAACCATATCGCTGAAAAGTTTTTAGTCGGATTTGAGGCATTCAGAAACAATGAAAAAATTGTTCTTGAGAGCGTTTCTGAGCCGAGCTATGAAGAATTCAACAACCTTGTTCAAAAGCAGTTTTTTCTTCTTGAAGAAGTCATAACTGACTTTGACGAAGAGTATGTATTAAAAATACAGAAGTACGACAACTTTCTAAAAAGATGCATCTCAAAAGGAATTTTTTCGCATAAAGCAGGTTTTTTCCTCTGGCAGCTTCTCAGTGAATTAACTCATTCAGCAAGACTTATTCTTCATTCTAAGAAAAAATTTTCAGGCGATGAAAAAGATGTTTTACAGCAAATAAAAGAGATGATAGTTTTGCTTAGAACTGCTTTTCTGAAAAATGATGTTGTTCTGCTTGAAAAGATTCACCATGTTCATGATTCTTTGATGGACAGATTGAATAAAAATGTTGACCTTGCGCTTATTGTAAAGCAGGTTTATCTTGTGAATAGTCCGTTAATTGGATTTATTGAATTAAGCGGTTTTAGCAAGTCTTTCTAAATCTTGTTCTGCTTCGCTTAGTCTTCCTTTTCCGAATTTGAATGTTCCTGTTCTATAGGGTTGCATTATATTATGACAAACAGTTAATTCTTTTGTTGCATTCTCTCTAAAGTCAGCTCCTCTTGCGGTCATTACTAATTTATACCAGTCAACATATTCTTCAGGATTCCTGATTTCAAGAGAGGCAAGCTCTTCATGCACATAGCCCATTTTTGCGTCTGCAAGGTCTACAAGAGGCATTATCCCATACGGGTCTTTTCCTGTGTTTTCAGGCCTGCTGTCCCCTGGAATGAAAACCCTGCTTCCAGGCTCAAGGTTTTCTGCCTTTCTGTACGCCTCAAGATATTTTTGTTCATATCGTCTAAAATCATTTGCTCCTGCCCGTTCGTTCAGCTGTTCAACAGGTATTTTTTCAGGCCTTGCATTTAAGCTTGTGTAAGCTTTTAGTGCAGTGTTTATTATTGCAAGGTTAAAAACACGCTGCATTGTTTTGTCTTTCAGAAGCATATTCAAATTTCTTCCTTCCATTCTTGAGTACTGAAATATTAATGTATTGAACAATGCAAAATATTCTTGCATTGCCGCTTCATCATAAAGCGATTTGTTTTCTGTGCCGTAAGTAAAAAGCGCTCCTGCATGTTCTGACTCCGCAATTCCAATCGGCCTCGGAACAAGAAGTTTTGCCAGTTTGTCTTCTTGAAGTGCTATTAATGCTTTATATTCATTTCTTAATGCGTTAAGCGAGGTGCTGACTTTTCCGTATGATTTTAATCCGCCAAAATAAAAACTAACAACACCTGTTGAACCACTTCTTAATGTAACAATGCTCATCTCCGCATCAACATCTTTTACAAGATTTTCAAGTGTTTTCTCGTCGAGCTTTCCTTTGAACATCTCCTCAAGCTGAAATGACGCAGGAGTTTTCCCGCCATAGTGCCATCCTTTAACTTGCCTGACAATTGAGCGCATCTGCTCTTCAGTCTGGATGGGAATTGTTATATTTGCACACTGCATATCAAGGCCAAGATGCTCTGCTTTTTCCCTGAACCTTCTTATGCCTGCTCCTTTATGTTTTAAAAGAAGTTTTGCTCTTTCATTCATTCTTCTCGTTTGTTCTTTTGATGTTTTAGAAGTTCTGTCTGAATATAGTGCAACTAAAAGTTTTCCGTCGTTATACTCCATCCCCTCTATGCCGTTTTCTCCGTCAAGAATGTCTACAGCTTCATAATCTCCTTCGCTTTCCGCCTCTTTGTATGCCTCTTTAATCGCGCTCATTTTCCACCGCCCTGTTAAAACACGCTTCAAACGCCTGCGACCTGTTAGAAAATTGTTTCTTTCTGATGCATTCTCTGACTTTCAGTAGGGTTTCCTCTCCAACTGAAATAGCTATCTTGTGCTTCATATATCTGGGAAGGTATTACTAATATATAAATGTTTCGTTTTTTCACCACTCTTAAGTGGTACATTTTTGGACGCCCTTGAGCATCTCGGCTTTGATTATGTCGGTTATAAACGCCTTAAGTGGGGCATCCATAAGTTCTGCGTTATTGCGAGAAAGCATGGATGAAAAAACTACGAGATTTGCACCATCTTTAAGACAGCTATGAAATTATAACACATTAGATATCTTTTCCGATGTTCCATAACAGATTAAAATGTTTTCTTTGTGCTTCCGCTATTTCTTTACTTTTTATTAAGATTCCAAAAGAGTTTATTTCTATATGTACTGCCTGATCTTGTTTCCTGGCTTTACGAGTCATACCGAAAAAATACAAATTCTCAAAATATTCAACAGAAATTCGACACCTCCAGTCACTAGACTGGAGGATTGCTCGCTAACGCTCGGTCGAATTTCTGAGAATACTGCTATTCATGCATCAGCAAGCACAAAACTACCATCAGTCAGAATAGAC
>Ga0233425_10004976_pt1 | contig 21582 bp, 23 predicted proteins | sample Watercolumn_Towu_2_FD_181712 | JGI IMG/M metagenome (GOLD analysis project Ga0233425, IMG submission 181712) | Freshwater microbial communities from Lake Towuti, South Sulawesi, Indonesia - Watercolumn_Towuti2014_140_MG | ecosystem: Environmental > Aquatic > Freshwater > Lake | place...
CATGTTGCAGAAATATTCCCATACTGGATTGGATAACAAGAAACACGCTATCCAGGCATTGACAGATCATGTGTTGACCACGATCAAAAAAGCTGACTTAGCCTTAGCTCAATAAAAAGGGTACGACATAAGTACGACACGGCAAAATCTGGCATCTTATATGATACTGCCACTTGAACACTTAGAAAATACTTGTAATTTTATACTTATAAATTTTTATTGAAAGACACTCTTATGCCCTGTAAAATTTGGTATTATGGAAAAAACTGCAATTTTTGATATTGATGGTACAATAATAAACATCTCCTCAGAAAGGGTGTTTTTCCGCTATCTTATCGAAAAGAGAGTTATCACATACAAAGACATAACTCGTTTCACAAAAGTGTTTGCAAACAATCTTTTGCTTCTGAAAGGCATATATTTGAGAAAAAACAAATATCATTTAAAAGGCAAAGAATTCGAAAGGATTGTTTCTGGAATAAATGATTGTTTCAAAGAAAAAATCTCACCTTATATCTCCACAATTGCCTTGGAAGAAATTAACAAATTAAAAAATGCGGGTTATATGATCATACTGTTATCCGGAACGTTACATCCGATCGTGGAGTGTTTCCGGAAATTTTGTAATGCAGATATCGGCGTGGGAACCAGTCTCGCTGTGGACAAACACGGGTTTATTACAGGAGAGATAGATGGCATACATTCTTACAGCAGTGGGAAAGTAAAGGTTGTAACCCGTCTTGCAGCTGAACATAATATCGACCTTTCATCTTCCCGTGCTTATGCCAACCAATATTTAGACGTCAAATTTATGCGTTTGGTTGGGCATCCTGTAGCTGTAAACGCAACGCCACTGCTCAGGCTATATGCAAAGCTCAACCGTTGGAAAATGATGAACTTTTGAAGGAAACCAATATGGAAATTTTGGATTTATTGAAGAACAGGCGCAGTATTCGATCTTACAAACAAAAACCGGTCGAAGATGAAAAATTAATGCGAATACTGGATGCAGCACGGCTTGCTCCAAGTGCCGCCAACATGCAACCTCTCTGTTTTATAATTATCAAGGATGAAAAAACGAGGCAACAACTAAAAAAAGCTTATGATGAAATATGGTTTTATACAGCACCGCTTATTATCTGTGCCTGCAGCATTCCGGAAAAGGCGTGGATTAGAGGTGACGGGAAAAATTATGCAGATATTGACACTGCAATCGCAATGGATCATCTCATTCTTGCAGCAACGGCAGAAGGTTTGGCAACATGCTGGATTGCGGCCTTTAAAGTATCTACGGTAAAATCTATTTTAAAACTCCCTGTTAATATCGAACCTGTAGCAATGACACCTATCGGATATCCCCAGGAAACTCCACAGCAAACCCATAGAAAACCGTTGGAAGAAATAATAAAAATTATTTAGCGGGTTACTGATAATTGCAATCTCTTCCGCAACTCCTCGGCATTTCTTATCGTTTCCTTCTGCTGAACTTCTTTAGACAATTGTTTCAAAGGCTGCAATTTATAAACAAAGCGATGCTCATCTTTTATTTTTATTGGTAATACTATTTCGGTAAAAAAATCTAACGGAACGATTTGATAATAAGGAGGTTTAACCTTCTCATAGACAGTTTTCCTTTCATAGAGAAGCTTGCCTTCCTCATCCGTTTTTTCTATCGTGATTTTCCTTGTTCCATAGTAAGTAAACTGCGTTGTAACTGGCGTTTCCCCAACAAGCTCATCATCCAAATATACCATGGCGCCTGACGGTTCAGATTCTATCGTAAGTGTCCGCAATACACATCCGCTTAATATCCAGCAAACAAGCAAACTCCCACAAATGTGTATTACCCGCTGTTTTAAAAAGCATCTATACACTTTAAATTATATCCAAAGATACCTCAGAAAGATCAACAATCTCCGCATGCATCGTTTGCAGATCAAGAACTGCAACTGTATTCTTACCATACAACCATCCGCTACACTCACCCGGATTGATATACATGGGATTTCCCTGTTTAATTTCCGGAATATGGGTATGCGCGCTGATAACAACATCTGTGTGTTCTAACGACCTTTTGGAAAGACTTTCAATCATGTGTACTACAATTATATGCTTGCCATGTAAAATAATATCAAAGGGCGATTCATAAATATTTTTACAAATACCCAGCAACCCTTTTCGGTCTCCATCATTATTTCCAAAAACTCCTGCAAACCCGGCTTTTAAGCCCATCAACTCCTTTAGTGAAAAAGGAGCAACGTAGTCCCCTGCATGAACAGCATACTTTAAATCGAGGTTGTTAAAATATTGGACTGCCCTTTTAATAGCACTAACATTGTCATGCGTATCAGCAATAATCCCGATCTTCATCAGCACATGGCGGAGAGGCCGGGATTCGAACCCGGGGTAGGGATTTTGTCCCTACAACGGTTTAGCAAACCGTCGCTTTCAGCCACTCAGCCACCTCTCCTAAAAACCTTCCTACTACTTTTCAATAGGAATAGATAACAGATTCATGGCGGAGGGAGTAGGATTCGAACCCACGGGAGGCTTCCGCCTCCAACAGTTTTCAAGACTGCCGCCATAGTCCACTCGGCCATCCCTCCTTGCCATAACAGAACTAATAGAAGCTCTCCTCCGCTCCACATGCATCTTCCAGAACTTTCTTGGCCACATAAATCGGAGTATTCTTTTGCATTGCCAGCACAATCGCATCGCTCGGTCTGGAATCAACTTCTACGAGAGAACCGTTCTGCTGCAGCACTATCCTCGCATAAAACGTGTTGTTCCTCAAATCACTGATAACAATTTTTACCAACCCCGCATTTAAACCTTCAATAACATTACCGATCAAATCATGCGTTAACGGACGTGGAGTCGTGATTCCCTTTACCGCCCGGTCAATTGCCCATGCCTCGTGAATACCAATAACGATAGGAAAACTCCGCTTCCCATCCTTTTCTTTAAGGACAATGATCTGATGATCGCTCGTCTCTGTTATCATAATTTTCGAGAGTTCCATATGAACCATATACCAGAACGCTCCCCAAAAACGACATCTACCTGTCGTCGCATCTCCAGATTTGCAGCATTGACACAAAACCGAACTGAATTTTAGCACAACGACCCCTTTTGTCAACAGATTTTTAATCGGCTTCACAATCGTTTATTCCGGAAATTCAAACCCGTTTTGTATGCACAAAACCAGTATGTCTTCACTATTCACCTGCCAATTGATAAACATACGACAGACACTAAACTTTATTGACACCCACGTTGTCTGCTGTTATACTAATCCCCACTATACAGTCAAATTTGAAATAAACAGCATAAGATTACGGATATGTTTTGTGGTTTTCAGAGCTTTTTAAGGTTTACATAGTTCGGATAAACATTTTCTGTATCTGCTTTCGTAGGATACAGCCATTTACAGCCACTCAGAAGAAATTTATTTAAACAAACAGTTTCCGTCACAATAAATATATAAAACCAATTTGTCTTCACAGCATTCACGCCTTCTATGCATATCCGCAATCACCGGCTCTGTTATTATACAAACAAAAAATACCCATTGGGAATTCCATGTCCCATCTTAAGTATTCTTATTATTTGTTGCAGCTTAACACGCTACGACTCTATTTCTCGTTTAACAGGAAATGTATTATGGAAAATGTAGTTGTCGGTATTACTGGCGCCAGCGGAGTTGTGTATGCGCAACGACTGCTCACCGTCCTGTGCAGAAGGGAATTTAACATTCACTTATCGATATCCAACGCTGCATCTCAGATAATTCAGCACGAATTAGGCATCAATTTTAATCATGAGCAACCGGATTTTATTGAATTTCTCGGTTATGCTACGGACAAAATCACTTATTATAGCAATACAGATGTCGGCGCAAGAATTGCCAGCAGCGGATTCCCCTTTACGGCAATGGTAATAGTTCCTTGCAGCATGAATACCTTGTGTTCGATTGCTTGCGGTATCTCAAACAATCTTATTCAACGCGCTGCAAGTGTAGCCATCAAGGAAAGAAGAAAACTGGTAGCCGTACCCCGTGAAACCCCCCTGTCTTCGATCCACCTTGAAGCCATGGTAAAGTTGTCCTCAGCAGGAGTATGCATTTTACCTGCAATGCCAGGATTTTACCATAACCCAACAACTTTATCAGACCAGGTAAATTTTGTTGTCGCAAAAATACTTGATGCCCTGAATATACGTCACACCCTGGTCCCCCAATGGCAAGGGAACGAACTTCATTATCTAAAAGATGTATAGAGGCACTATGGAAATAAATACATTTCAAAAACTTATAGAAGACACCTATCTTAAAAAAGATTCGAAGCGCGGTTTATCCAAAACCTTTATGTGGTTTACCGAAGAGGTTGGAGAACTCTCTCGCGCATTGAGGGAAAACAACAAAGAAGAAATGAAAAAAGAGTTTGCCGATGTTCTCGCATGGCTTTTTTCCCTTGCAAGCCTGTCTGGCATTAAAATGGAAGAAACTCTCGGCAAATATACAACAGGGTGTCCTGTATGCACAGAAATTCCGTGTAAATGTGAAGAAACCTAACCCGAACGAGTCGGAAGAGACAAAATACGAAGCACGAAAATCGAAATAAATTCAACTGAATAAAATGCAAAACACACATATTTGGGATTTAAACATTCGGATTTGGTATTTGTTTCGAATTTCGGAATTCGATATTCGATTTTTTCATTAAATTTTTGCTAGAAATGTCAAAAATTATCTGAGAAGGTACTATGTCTGACATGCAATATAACTTTCCACCGCAAGGAATCGGATTCCAACCATTGCCTCACAAAAAAAGGAAAGGGGCTGGCTTTTGGATCGCTCTTGGCTTTGCGATTTTCTTCTTCCTATGCACCTTGCTGATGTCTGTGCTCTTTCTTGGCTCCCTTCTGCTTGGCAAGGCCTTTGTTTCAACCGCCACCACGCCAAAAAGCGAGATGCAATTCTCCGAAACCTTTGTAGAAAAAAACGGAGAAGACAAGATTGCCATAATTTCCATCAAGGGTTTGTTGACCAGTGAATCTGCAGAAGGCCTGTTTTTTGATAAACTGAGCGTAGTCGAAATTGCAAAACAACAACTCGAACAAGCAGCCAGAGACAAGTTCGTTAAGGCCGTCTTATTAGAAGTAGACACCCCCGGCGGCGGTATCACCGCAAGCGATATCATTTATAACCAGATTATGAAATTCAAAAACAGTACAAAGAAAACTGTTGTCGTTTATATGCAGGATGTCGCCGCTTCCGGTGGATACTACATTTCATCCGCAGCGGATGCCATTGTGGCACATCCGACGACTATCACCGGAAGTATCGGCGTGATTATGCCATTAATAAATATAACGGAACTTATCAACCGGTATGGCGTAAAGGACAATTCTATCACGTCCGGCGATATGAAAGGAATCGGTTCGCCGCTCAAACAAATGACCGCCGAAGAATCTGCTATCCTGAAAACCATTATCGATGAAATGTACATGCAGTTTGCTACAGTAGTTTCCATAGGCAGAAAAATGGATATTGAAGCGGTAAAAAAAATTGCAGACGGGAGGATATACACCGGCAAGCAAGCACTTAAAATAGGTTTAATCGACCAATTAGGCTATTTGGAAGATGCTATCGCACTAGCGAAACAACTGACAGGTATTGCTGAAGCCAGCATTATTCGATATAAAAAGCCATACGGATTAGCCGATCTGTTCGGCATGATGTCCGGAAGACTTTTTCAAAACACGACAATCAGGCTGGATGTCTCTCAGCTTCAGGCGCATGGCAACACAAAACCTATGTATCTTTGGAATGGCTATTCCGGAAAGGAATAGTTTACAAAACATAAATACAGATTCGTAAAATATAAGGAAGCAAAACTTTATTCAGAAGGATTGGGAGTGACGTTTTAGTCGAAAGATAAAGTCATGGTACGTGTTCGCTTTGCACCTTCACCTACAGGTCTTTTACATATCGGCAATGCGCGTATGGCCGTTTTCAACTGGTTGTTTGCAAGACGGCACAAGGGAACCTTTATTCTGAGAATTGAAGACACCGATGTTGTACGTTCCGAAAAAAGATACACAACGCAACTCATCGAAGACCTGCATTGGCTCGGCATATCCTGGCAGGAAGGGCCTGATGTAGGGGGCAACTATGGGCCATACCTTCAATCAGAACGACTGCATATTTACCGGGATATTTGTAACAAGTTTATCGCTGAAGGCTTTGCATACAGATGTTATTGCACCCCAGAAGCTTTGGAAGAAAGAAGGAAAATTGCCAAGCTGTCTGGCAAACCTCCCCGATATGACAATCGCTGCAGGAAATTAACGGGTAAACAAATAGAAACATTTGAAACGTCCCGGCAGCCATACACCATTCGCTTTAAGGTGCCCGATGAATTGCTTGTGTTTGACGATCTTATCAGGGGCGATTGTCAATTTGACATGACCCTGGTGGGAGATTTCGTAATCATGCGCTCAGACGGAACCCCCTCCTTTCACTTTGCTGTCGCTGTAGATGACACCATGATGAACATTACACATGTTATTCGGGGAGAAGACCATCTGTCAAACACCCCCTGCCACATATTACTTTTTCACGCCTTAAAACAAAAGCCGCCACATTTCGCACATCTGTCGCTTACCATGGGCGCAGACCGCGCCTTGTTGAGCAAACGACACGGCGCATTTTCAATTTCAGAATACCGCAAATTGGGCTATTTACCGGAAGGTTTATTAAACTATATGATGCTGCTGGGATGGTCGCCAAAGGCTAAAAAAGAGAAATTTACGGTTGACGACATTGTTGATGCATTCGAGATAAGCTCCATGAGCAAGTCCGCATCCGTGTTTGACCAGCAGAAATTGGACTGGCTGAGCGGACAGTATATCCGTGAGGCAGATTCGGAGAGGCTCCTAAACCTGGCAATACCATATTTGCAGGAGGCGGGATTCGTTTCTACAGAAAAAAGCAAAATCGACCTAAATAAATTAAAATTAATTGTAGATGCCGTGAGAGGCAACATATCCTGCATGTCTCAGATCGTCCGGAAAGCAGAAATCTTTTTTAAGGATGTTGCAATTAGCGAAAACCATGTTGAGTTTCTTTCCTCAGAAACTTCCCAGTCCATACTTTCAGCCTTTTATATGGAACTCCAGAAGCTGAACACTTTATCTCCTGAGATATTCAGGGATATTTTAAAGACTGTACAAAAAGAAACAAAAGTTAATGGCAAAGGGCTTTACTTGCCTATCCGTATTGCCTTAACCGGCAGAGAACACGGGCCGGAACTTTACAGCATCGCCGATATACTTGGTATCAATGTCTGCAAGGCAAAGATCGGGCAATTTCTTTTGGTAAAAAATAAATAACTAACTGGCCACAAAGTCTCAAAAGCACAAAGAGTGATAAATATTTTTATTAATTTCGTTTTATGTGTGTTTTAGTGGCAAAATATATTGAGAAAGAGAACTATGACACTCAAATTCTACAATTCCTTAACGAAAAAAAAAGAAGTTTTTACCCCTCTCTACGAAGGCCGCGTCAACATGTATGTGTGCGGTCCTACGGTTTATGATCATCCCCATATCGGACACGCCAAGAGCTACGTCAGCTTTGATGTAATTGTACGCTATCTCCGGTATCTTGATTACAAAGTGCGTTATGTCCAAAACATCACAGATGTTGGACATTTAACTGACAATGCAGATGCCGGTGAAGATAAAATACTCAAGCGCGCGCAAAGAGAACGCGTTGAACCGGCAGAGCTCGTTGAAATATACACGCGAAGCTATTTTGAAGATATGGATGCGCTGAACAATGTAAGGCCTGACATCTCACCGCGTGCAACAGCACACATCCCGGAACAAATTGAAATGATTGAAAATTTGATTAAAAAAGGATTTGCCTATGCATCAAATGGCTCTGTCTACTTCGATGTCCTGAAATTTACGGAATATGGAAAACTTTCCGGAAGAATACAGGAAGAACTAGAAGCGGGAGCGCGCATAGAAATTAATCCCGAAAAACATCACCCTTCTGATTTTGCACTCTGGAAGAAGGCCGAGCCGGCACACATCATGCGCTGGAAAAGCCCATGGGGCGAAGGATTCCCCGGCTGGCACATCGAATGTTCCGCAATGTCAATGAAATACCTAGGAACAACACTGGATATCCACGGCGGCGGCCTCGAAAACATCTTCCCCCATCACGAGTGCGAAATTGCTCAAAGTGAAGCGGCAAACAAATCGCCATTCGTCAGATACTGGATACACAACAATATGGTCACCGTAAACGGTCAGAAAATGGGAAAATCTCTGGGCAATTTCATCACCCTTAAGGATGCATTTAAAAAATTTCACCCTTTAACGGTACGATTTTTCATCCTTTCATCCCACTATCGCAGTCCCCTGGATTTTAGTAATGAGGCTTTGGATGCAGCAGACAAAGGTCTTGACCGGCTGCATAACACCATCAAAAATCTCCGGGAGCGGTTGGACTCCGCAAAGGATGGCACGGCGCCTTCTGACATTTACGAAAAATTAAATCAATATAAAAAAGCCTTCCTGGACTCAATGGACGAAGACATCAATACGCCAGGCGCTATCGCCGTTCTCTTTGATTTGTCAAAAGAGGTCAATACCTTGCTGAGTTCAGGCCAGGAGATCAATAAAAAATGTTTGGAAGACATTGACAAATTCTACCAGGATTTTGGAGGCAATATCCTGGGCATCATCCCTCAAGCTTTTAAATCAGAACAGAGAGGCGAAGCAGACGCGCTCGACAACGTCATGCGGGTGCTCATTGACACCCGAAATGAACTCCGCAAGGCAAAGCAATGGCAGCTTTCAGACTTCATCCGCAACAAGCTTACAGAGATAGGCATTGCCCTTGATGACAAATCGGGCATCACGACATGGAAAAAAACCAGAAAATGATCACTTTAGATCAGGTAAAAAATCATCCCGACGTAAAAGTATATATTAAAAAGGCGAATGAATTTCTGGGCGTCATCGGCTACACGGAACACGGCGAACGTCACGGAAAGTATGTAGCAAAAAATGCGCGGAAAATACTTTTGGAACTCGGGTATGACGCAAACTCCTGTGAACTGGCGGCAATTGCAGGATATATCCACGACATTGGCAATGTAGTCAGCCGTTATACCCATCCGGCTGCCAGTGCTTACCTGGCAGGCCAGTTTCTAAAAGAGCTGAACATGCCTGTGGAAGATCGTGTAATCGTCATGAGCGCCGTAGGAAACCATGACGAAGGGATGTGCGACATCGTTAGTCCCGTTGCGGCAGCACTCATTATTGCCGATAAATCTGATGTCCATCGGTCAAGGGTACGCAGTCTCAAAGAAATTAAATTTGACATCCATGACCGTGTTAATTACGCGGTAACGAAATCAGAACTTCGTATGAACGCCCAAAAGAGGATGATTACCCTTCGACTTGAAATAGACAAGGAGATATCCGATCTGGTGGAATACTTCGAAATCTTTACAGCCCGCATGGTCGCCTGCCGCCGTGCAGCAAGACTCCTCGGATGCACCTTCGAAGTTGAGGTTAACGGCTCTCCATAATTTGACACTCTACTTGCGGAATTGAATAACATACAAATTCAATTCAACTTCTTTCCCAATTGCTTCAAAACCATGTAGGATGGGTGAAGCGAAAGCGCACCCATCCTACACAACTACATAACCGAACAACCACCGCCTAAGGTTTATGCGTCGGGACAGATAGGTCTGTAGTGCCGACCTTTTTACATGACCTATTGATTTTACTGACTCAGCGGGTGGTCTACCCCTCGAATTGCGAAAGTCGGACTAACCCAACCCCAGCATATATTCAATCACCTTCTTCTCCGGCAAGAATTTATTTAACCGGCTTAAACCCAACCCTTCAACGGCAGCAGCAATCAGTTGTTTTTCCAAAGATTCTTTTGAGTAGAAACGACCGGCAGCAAGAAGCGCTTCCCTGGGAATAAGGCCGATCACCTCACTCCCTCTGACCTGAACACCAAACCCACGAGCCTGTTTTTTTACCTCTTCAAAGACTACGTGAGGTGGCGTGACCTTGTAATTGTGAAGGTTCGTGGAAACCTGCGTGATATTATATTCCTTCAAACTCACCCCCATTGCCTGCACAAATTCAAATAATCCGGGCACACGCACCTTTTCCCCCTTTTCATCTACCTGAAACGTTCCCGACGTCCGGATAATACCGGAAATCTTATGTGCCACCTGAATATCCTGAGTATCCAGATTCACATTATACGCAATCATAAACTCGCGTGCGCCTATGACCGTAGCTCCGGTTCTCCTGACAGTGTCATTAAATTCGCACGGCCCGTAATCAGGCCGCCACAATTTATTTTTAAATTTTTCCGGCAACCCTTCGTACTCCCCTTTTCTAATAACCGGCAATAAACGGCGTTCCGGCGCAGCTGCGGCCTCTGCATACAGATAGACCGGAATTCCCAGTTTCTCGCTCACTTCTTTTCCCAGCAGTTGCGCAAGCCGAATACATTCCCCCATGGTAACGTTTGCAACGGGAATAAAGGGGCATACATCGGTAGCTCCGATCCTCGGATGTGCCCCCTTCTGGCGCGACATGTCGATAACCTCCGACGCCATTCTGATGGCATTAAATGCCGCTTCCTTAACCGCCTCAGGCCTGCCGGCAAAGGTTATGACCGTCCGGTTGTAATCCACGTCAGACTCAACATTCAGCAATTTTACGCCAGTAACCCTTCTTATTTCTCCGGCAATTTTTTCGACTATCCGTGCATCCTTCCCCTCGCTGAAATTCGGCACACATTCAACAATTGTATCCATTGATACCCGTTTCCTTTCTACAGCAATGCTATTATGACTACCCCTGAAATCATCACAATGCCCCCGATAAGCCGTTCCACGATATTTGTCTCCTTAAACCAAAGGGCTCCATACAAAATGCCAAAAAGAAGGCTCATACGTTTCACGGAAATGGCGTAAGAGACTTCTACAAGGTTTACCGCCATAAAATGCGTTACGGTGGCAAGCGCCATAACAAGCCCAATCAGACCAAATGCGGTGATATGAGAAAACGCCATTGTAATTCTGTAATTATTTTTCCACATAAAAAGAGGAAAAAGTACTCCTGCGAGAATAGGGAAATAAATGACTGAAAAGAACAATGGACTCGAATGAAGTACCGCCATTTTCCCCAGATTAGACGTAATACTATAAATGAAGGCAACGATAATCATATACAACGACCCGCGTTCCCTTCGTATAGCCTTAAATGGTTCAAATATACCTTTTTTGGTCGTCCTCACATGAAGCAAATATGCCCCCGTCGCAATAAGCAATACACCAATGATTCCCGACTTATCCAGTCTTTCACCCAGCAAAATATTTGACGTGCCTATCATAAAAACAGGGCTGAAGGCCAGAAACGGCAACGTCAAAGACAAGGGGGACATCTTAATGGCTTTCATATACAAAATGAGCGCCATAATTTCCAGGGGAAGCAACGCACAAAGCGCCAGAACAAAATAGATATCTACCGGAGGTATATCTATAAAGGGAAGTATCGACAAGAGAAAGGGAGATGCAAATCCAACACGCACCCAGGCAATGAGGTATTCGTTACTGTCGGCAAGCGACCTTTTGCAGAGCGCATCGGACGAAGCAGTAAAAAAGGCGCACAGTAAAGACAACAGAAGCCAATTCAAGGCAAATCATCAGTAAAATAAGTTTTCAAAACCTTGTCATAAATCAATATAAGTGTTTGCATTTTATATAGAAATATGGCCATATTTTCAACATAAATTCTGCCAATTTTTGTTTGACATCCGCTATATCATTACGATAGGATGCCACAGGTAAGATCAAGGCTATCCCGGAAGGCGGCATATTTGTTTAGGACTGGAAATGTTTTTCCTCCAGAAGAATTAATAGAGGCATAACATAATGTGGAAGGATCCTATTGTCCAAGAGGCTCGAAAAGCAGGTGAAGAGGGAACTCGCCAGACAAGCAGACTATAACTTGCATACCTTTTTTCAAAAACTGCGAAAAAATGAAAAGGAAGGACTCTTTGAAGTTCATAAAAGAGTAGTTTCAAAGAAAAGGGTGAAAGTTTCACAGATACCAGATGTCCGTTAACACCAGGCTTTGAGGCTTTATTATTGAATTTGGATAGGAAATAGAAACGGAAGTATACAGTGCGTTATTATTTCGACTGGGACCCCAATAAGGCAAAAACAAACTTAAGAAAGCATAGGGTCAGCTTTGAGCAGGCATCCGCTATTTTTCTTGATCCAAGAATGATAGCTGTATTCGATAGTAAGCATAGCGAGCATGAAGACCGATGGGCTACCATTGGAATGGACAAAAATGGTATTTTGTTGGTTGTGGTACATACTTTCCAGTAGTTGGATGCCGACTGTTGCAAAATTAGAATTATTTCAGCCCGCAAGTTGACTCGAAAAGAAGTAAAACAATATCGGGAGGAGAATAAATGAAAAAAGAATACGATTTTTCCAAAGGTGAGAGAGGTAAGTTTTATCGTCCGGATGCAGAATTATATCTGCCAATTTACATCGAGCCAGACATGATGGAAGTATTAAGAAGATTCTCAAAGAAAAAGGGAGTCGAGGTTGCGACTATAGTAAATGAATGGATAAAAAAAGACATTTCCATAGTAGAAACAATAACAAAATAACACATAACCAATAACTCCACAGGATGCGGAGAAACTACCGCCTCATCTGTGAATTCAGATGTTATGCGCCAAATCGAAGAAACGCATTATTCTTTTTTCAACAGATTTGAATTTGTTTCGGATTTTGTGCTTCTTGTTTTGTTCCTTCCGATTCCTTCGGGTTAGTGTTGTATTATAACTTATAACCAATTTTGCGAAGGAGTTGCTTGCGATCCTGGATGTCTTTTTCAGTCTCAACACCCTTTGGACTATATCCATCAACAACACCCAGAACTCCCCGTCCTTGTTCATTTTCCACCACGATTACCTGCACAGGATTGGCTGTAGCACAGAAGATTGAACACACCTCAGGACAATTCTTAATAGCATTCAACACATTCACAGGAAATGCATCTTTCAACAGAATAACAAAGGTATGGCCGGCTGCGATGTTACCGGCATTTCGAATGGCAATTTCTTTGAGAGAACTGTCGTTCCCTTCTGACCTTATGAGACACGGGCCCGATGCCTCACAAAATGCAACACCGAATTTAATCCCCGGTACTCCATTGACCATGACCTCGTATAAATCCTCAGTCGTTTTAATAAAATGAGTCTGACCAATAATAATGTTGGTGCCTTCAGGCAGTTCCATCACAACCGATTTAATTTCCATGCTTACTCCTGACTCAGTTCTATGGCACGCACCTTTCCAAAATTATCAAGCGGTTTATCAAACTTTTCCTTATCACCTAAAACCAGGATATTTATCTTGTCTGGGCATAAATACTTTGCCGCAACCCTTTGCACCTCTTCCTGCGTCACCGCCTCTACATTATCCAGATACGTTTCAAGATAGTTGAGCGGCAGCCCTTCGTACTCGATATCAACCATTTGCCCTACAATACTGGCGCTCGTTGTAAATCGGAAAATAAATTGGTTCTTGAATGTTTCTTTCGCCATAGCCAATTCTTCTGCATCAACCGGAGATTTCTTCATTTTTTCAATTTCCTCAAGCGCTATGGAAATGGCGCGATTCGTAGATTCCAGCTTTGTTTCACACGTCACAAAAAACATACCGATATCGCGGGAGGCCTGAAATGCACTGTATGCGGAATACGCAAGGCCTTCGTCAGACCTAATTCTACCCGGTATGCGCGCGGTAAAACTCCCACCGCCGAGAATGAAATTCATTATCATAACAGGGAAGTAATCGGGACTTTTTCTATGAATTCCCAAATGCCCCATTATGACACTCGCCTGATTAACATCCTTGTAGATATAGTTCACAGACTTCTCATAACGCCTTTCGACTTTGTCCATTTCCGGGAGCGGACTATCATCAGCCTTCTTCCATCCTGCGAATACCGTATTCAGTTTTTTGATTATCTCATCCTTATTAAAGTCCCCGGAAATACCCAGAATAACATTGTTGGGACGAAACCATTTCTTGTGGAAAGCAACCATGTCGTCTCGCGTTATTTTCCCGATGGTCTCCAGCGTGCCATCGACCTTTCTGCTATAAGGGTGATTACTGTTATATATGATTTTCCGAAACTCCCTATGCACAATCTGCGTCGGGTTGTCATTTTCCCGCCGGATCGATTCGACCATCTGGTCCTTTCTTATTTTAATCTTGTCCTCAGGGAACGCCGGATTCATAAGCACATCGGCAAATATCTTCAAACCTTTATCAATATCCTTTTTGAGTGTTGACAAACTGGCGCTTCCTGATTCGCGGTCAATAGACGTCTCTACCGAGGAGGCTATAAACTCCAGTTCTTCGTTCATTTTTTCTGCCGGCATGGACTGACTGCCGCCGCTCCTCATTACATAGCCGGTAAGATTAGCCAAGCCAGCCTTTTCAGGCGGTTCATACACGGCACCTGTTCTGATGCGGGCAGTGATGTTAAAAACTGGTAATTCGTGGTCCTCCAACAAATACAGAATCATTCCACTTCCCAAAACAACCCTTTCCGCCTTCGGAGGGGTAAAATCAAGCGGCTTAAACTTAAAACCTGCAACTATTTTCCCCCCTTCCGATTCCGGTTTTCCAACCGATGGAGATACGACATGCCCCTGCGGTTGTGCAAAGAGATTTGTGGAATATGAAGTTAACAGCACAAACAGAGCAAAAAATACAAAATACTTTCTTTTATTCACTTTAAAATCCCCCAAGCTTTCTATATTTCTATCGCTCGTCAGAGCAAAAAAACAATGCTTAATCAATTACAGACGTGCTACCTGAATGATTATTCCCCTTCGCTTCCTTTGTCTTATGATTGTTTTCTTTCTTTACCAGTATGGCAACTGTGCGGTTATTTTTGGCCAGGTATTTCTTTGCAACCTGAGATACTTCTTCTGCAGTTACCTGGGCTATCTTATCCATAAAGGTGTTGATGTAACGCCAGCCGGTAAGGACTTCACAAAACCCTATTTCATTTGCAAGTCCGGAAGCGGAATCCAGCCCGCGAATAAATTCGGCTTCCATCTGATTTTTAATCTTCTGCAGCTCCCATTCAGAGGGTGGTGCACTTTTCAAATTCTCGATTTCTTCATAAATTGCCGACTCAACATCTGCAACGGTATTCGGCGCACGCGGAGTGGCAATAAATGAAAAGGTATCGGGATATTTCCCGATATCATTGCTGGCACGGGCCATAACAGCAACACGTTTACCTTCAATAAGAGACTTATAAAACCGGGATGTTCTGCCATCCGAAAGAAGCGAACTTAACACGTCAAGTGCATACAAGTCAGGGTGCCCCACGGCCGGAATATGATATGAAATGGCTATGTAAGGATTCGAATCAAATTCAACCTCTACCCTGCGCTCTCCTTTCTGTTCCGGTTCGACAGTCTTGACGCCGGGAGGGGCAGGTTGCTCCGGAATATCCCCAAAGTAACGTTCCATCAATTTGATTGCATCGCCGGGATTAAAATCACCCACCATCACTATTACGGCATTATTTGGAGCGTAATATCGTTTGAAATACTCTTGTGTTTCTGATTTGGTAACATTTTGTATATCAGATCTCCAGCCGACTGTCGGCCAACGATAGGGATGAGCGATAAACGCCACCGCATTCAACTGCTCCATCAGCAGACCAAAGGGGTTATTCTCCATTCTCAATCGCCGTTCTTCCATGACTACGTCCCGTTCGGAATAAAATTCTCTCAACACAAGGTTCTTCATCCTGTCAGACTCAATAAATGCCCACAATTCCAGCTTATTTGCCGGTAAATTGCAGAAATAATACGTTCCGTCGGTGCTGGTCGCTGCATTCAGTCCGGAACCCCCGTGCCGCAGATATAAAGAAAACACCTCATCCTTTACAATCAATTCTCTCAGTTTTTTCCTCACTTCATCCAACTCCCTCTCAAACTGAGCAATTTTCTTTGCATCGGAGGCATCACCTTTGCTTTTTTCATCAATGATTTTCAGAACCAACTCATCCTCCTTGTCAAGCAAGGGTTTCTCTGCATTGTAATCCTTCGTACCGAACATCTTCGTACCCTTGAACATCATGTGCTCAAACAAGTGCGAAACACCGGTAATTCCAGGCCTTTCATTGACAGACCCAACTTTATAATTGATGCGAACGCACACAATAGGCACCTCGTGTTTTTCCAACATCAACAATTTCAAGCCGTTTTTTAGCACATGCTCCTGCACCTTAATTTGCAAAGGATTTGCGTAAACCGTCATGACGGTTTTTTGGGCAAACAATAATACCAGTAATGTCACGCTAAAAACGGATGCCAATGTTATCTTTTTCATTTCAACACACACCTCCATAGGTTACTGATGAATAAGCTATCTGTCTGTTAATTGTAAGAAGAAATACACTCTATTTACAATTTTTTTTATTTGCAACAGAAAATATACGTGCCGTCTGTATCATTTTCAACAAAGAAACCGACCGTAGTCGACGAAAAGACATTGCACAGGGAAATGTCCCTTGAATATAAGATGTATTATATGGTACGATGTTAAAAAATCCAGTACCGTTTCTAATTTATACAGGTAATTAACCATACTTATCTCATACAAAACAAAGGAGCATTTCACATGAAAAGAGGAGGTCTTTTGGCGTTTCTCGTTGGCACGTTTATGTTTTTCTTTTTAGCAGAACATGTAGTCATCGCCAAGGAATTGAAACATAGTGAAGATGCGGCTAAACAGCTTGAAATTATAAGAAAAAAACTAGCCTCCCTTCCCGAAATGAAGGTTAAAGATGCAAAAAAATATTATGAAGAGTCATTAAAAGAATTACAAAGCCTGCTCAATAAATATGAAGGCACCCAACAGGCACTGGAAGCAAAATTTTACATTGGCGCCGTTCATTATCAGACTTTTAACTTTGACGAAGCTCTCAAGTGTTTCAATGAAGTGCTCAGCCAAGACACCATTGATATAAATTTTAAAGCGAGAACATATTACTTTAAAGCCAAAGCATTCGTGGGAAAGGGTGATATTACGAGTGCAAAGGAAAGTGTTGCGGAATTACGGCTTATCGAGCCGCGTGCAGCAGACTCTTTCGGCACTGAGTTGAGCGGCCTCATAAGGGTTGGCATGGAAGCGCCAACATTTACCGCTGCTGATTTTAAAGGAAACATGATAGATTTATCAAAATATAAAGGCAACATGGCGATCATTGTTTTTTGGTCAACATGGTGCGAACCCTGCGTACAGGAATTTCCAAAAATACAACAACTCTACCAAACATTTAAGGAGAAGGGGGTCCAATTCATCGGAATCAGCCTTGACGATGATATCGGCGATCTAAAAGGTTTTGTGGAACAGGAAAAGATTCCATGGCCACAAATCTTCGATGGGAAACGATGGAAAGGAACGCTTCCGTCCCTGTATCATATCCAGGCAATACCAACTTTGTTTGTATTGGACAGGGAACACAAGGTTCGATACATCGGAAATGACACAGAAAGCATTAACAGGATAGTAACGACACTTTTATCTGAATCGGCAGAAGCGCCATTGTTTCGGTAAGAGGTGTTTCTTACGGGGTACGGTTTACGGAAACCCTTCAATTCCCAATTGTTTGCTGAATTGAATTACCAGCAACAAAACTGCAAATACAATAATCGCAATGATAAGGACCCAATCTTTTTTCTTTTTTGCGGTTTCTGCCGGCTTTTCCGTTACTTCTTTTGTTTGAGGGGTTGGCGCAGCAACAGGATGAGCAGGTTTCTGCTCGTTCTTCTCCTTAGCCGGAAAAGAAACAGCGGTCTTCGCTTGGCTTTTTTCGGCCTTCTGCTTTTTCTCTTCCTGTGCAGGAACCTGACCCTTTTGCTGTAATCCTGGTTTTTTCTGAACTTCGGGCGGAGAAACCCCATTCCTGGCATCTCCGGATTCGGCGCTTAAAAATTCACCACAAAAACGACACTTTATTGCTTCTTCTTTTATTTCTTCCGCGCAATAAGGGCACTTTTTCATGATGGGGTTCCTCTTTTTTTTGTAAAATATATAAATAAAGAAGCGACTATGCAAAGCCAAATCTGCACAATAATAACATAGGAGATGATGCCTTTTAAAAGTTTGCCGACGTACGGCATCTTCATTTTCCCAAAGTCACCAAAAGTAAAAGGATTTTTAATCCAGGTTGAAGACGATTTCTTCTTTTGAAATGGACTGAAAAGATCTTTGTATCGCGGGTCATTCCTGTCTATTTTTATATAAGGCGTTTCATATACCGAGTCCAGTTTTACGGTAGGGCTTCTCTCCAGGGACAGATCCGTTTTCTCTTTTAGCTTTACTTCGACCGGAGGCTTCGCTTCAACCGGTTTTGTCTCGGCAAGAGGTTTGGGTTGATACGTATACGAACTGCCTTTTTCCATCTCTTGAGGCGGAGTTTCAGGTTTTACCACAATAGCATCTTCCTTTTTACTTTCTGCCGCTACTACAGGAGGTTTTGACTCTGGAACAATTGGCTGTGATACCGCCCGCTCAGAAAGATTTGTTTCTTCAGGAGGCGCAGCCTTCTCTTCTCTCGGTTTTTCCTGCGGTTTCTCTTCCTCCTTTGGTGGAGAAACAGGTTTCACGACCTGAGGGCTGCCTCCCCCCATTGCAAGCATACGTTCTTCAATTAATTTTTTATATTTTGCGAGTTCCTCTTCCGCCTTGTCATTCATACCCAGTTTTTTGTATGCCAGCCAGAGCCTCTGATAGGCCTCTACATACTGCGGCTTGAGCCGGGTAACCTTTGTAAACTCCATAATAGCCTCATCGAACATGTTTTGCCGGAAATAAATACTCCCCATACCAAAATGCGCTTCGGCATGATCGGGACTAATTTCCACAACCTTTTTCAAAACAACCAGCGACTCATCCAATTTCCCCAGCTTATAAAGGTTATATGCGTCAAGATAATACTTATTCGCATCACTCTCTCTGTCGGCAAATATCGCCGGCATGTGAATGAAACCGGCCACGATAAAAATTAACAAAAAAATATATTTATTTTTATTCATAGACAGAATGTTATCAACTTTATGCCTCTGATACAACACCTTTATTTGCTCCCCTTCAGCCTTTCATAAGCATCCAGGGCGTTTTTTGCCTCGGACTCCAAACCTTTCTTCTTGTATACCAAATATAATTCCTGATAAATGCTCACAAGGCCGGGATTGATCTTCAAAGCCGTTTCCAACTCAACAAGTGCGTCATCCAGTAAATCCTTCTTATTATTGATTATGCCTAGTGCAAAATGCGCCTCTGCATTTTGCGGATTTTTACTCAGGGTATTTTTTAATATGACAATAGCATCATCAAGCCTGCCTTCTCTTACATGCTGTTCAACCGCCTGGATATACGACAGGGAATGATGCAAACGCTTTATGTAGATATAAAAGCTCACGGAGACTAAAAGTATAATGAATGATGCAGCAACAAGCATTATGAGCAATTGTCGTTTCATAGTTATATATTTTTATAATATTGCTTAATTAAAAAATATTGAATTTCTCACCTTTGTCCGGTTAGAAATTTGCATGTTTTATTTCCTTGTTCCAAAGCCTGTCATTCCCGCGTGTTTTGAGCGGGAATCCAGGATAAACGAGCCTCTGGATACCCGATAAAAGCATTCGGGTATGACAAAAACCGGCACGTGCAAATTCCTAACCGGATAATAGTGATACATAATATACTTAGGCTGCCTTGGGTAACGGCTTTTTCCATGTAGAGCGAAGAGACTCTTCGCTCTACAAACACAACCCCCTCGCCCCCTTTATTAAGGGGGATTCCATTAAGCCCTCCCGGTTTTTTAAGGGGGGTTGTGTTTTTTCTTGTCGTTTTTTCCATCAGAGTTTCAGAAGATTATCTAACAAAACGCTGATAAATTCAAGAATTTTATAACGTTCCGTTAAAAGAAAAGGGCGAACACATGGTTCGCCCTGCAACACCCTGAACACTTTTGTCGGTTAGGCAGCGTCAATAAATAAAGGTATCATCTCTGTCAGTGCATAGAGGGGTGAATGATATAATTCCAGTCGCCATGAAACGTATTGCGTTTCAGGTTTAATCTCTTAAATTCCTCATCCGTCACCTTCCGTCCAGTTGGGTATTTCCGACGATCCAAACGACAGGTCACTTTGAGTCCTTTGGCGGTCGTTGTACGAGCGATCAAGTTTACGATTGTCTCATAATCTCGAAGCGGTTCACCGCGCCAATTCGAGGAGATGAAAGAGAACAACCGGTGTTCAACCTTGTTCCATTTGCTTGTGCCGGGAGAGAAGTGACAGACGGAAATAGAAAGCCCCGTTTCATCCGAAAAATTTTGCAACTCCAATTTCCACAGCCGCAACCGTGAACCATTACTGCCACCCCCATCCGCCGTGATAAGTAATACCCGCGCTTCCGGATACAATGCTCTGCCTTCACTACGCCACCATCCCCGTATTGATGCAACCACGAATGCCCCCGTGCATGATCCGTCCCCACATTCACGAATCCCCTATTTTGCGCGAGATCGTAAATACCATATGGATATGCGCGGGGAACGTCGGGAGAAGGAAAATCATACCCGTTTACCTTGACTGGCTTCTTTGCGGGAAGCCACTGTTTGCCGCTGTTTGCGTACTTTCCGAGCAATTCCTTTTTCTTGGTATCTACCGATATAACCGGTATCCCACTTGCCAATGCCTGCTTTACCTCTGCGTTAATATGGCGGAATTGAGCGTCGCGGTCAGGATGGTCCGCACCTTCCTCCGTTTTCCTATTGCTTTGCAAGCTGTAGTTCTGTTCGCGCAGAAGCTGCGCCACCTTCTCGTGACTGACCGGATGCTTCTTCCTTGTCAGTTGAGCAGCCAGCGCCCGGGTACTCTTGCATATCCACCGTAAGGGGGATTCCGGATCGCCCCTCGTTTCCGGTTCAATCAGATACTCCAACGATGCAAGAATATCAGGATCCCTTGCGGTGATTTTCTTACGACCAGCGCCCGATCTGCGAATACGTCCAGGCATCGTGTTTCTATCGCATATCTCGTGCATCCCCTGGGCTATGGCTTTTCGCGAAAGTCCACAGGCTCTGCTAACCTTCGAAATACCTCCATACCCCAATGAGCGGGCTTCGCTTGCCGCCATGAGATGCCGACTCCGCTCATCAAGTAGTAACCACACATCGAAAAACTTTTGCCGAAGTGAAACATCATCTTTATTCACGCAGACAATATATCACGTCAGCAACAAAGTTACTACCTTTATTTATTGACAACTCCTATGCCTACCAGTCTGGTTCTATCGCAGTTTCTAGTCAGCCTTTCCTAAAGAATACACTGGAATCTTTTCGTATTTCTCAGGTTCTACATGATTGTCAATTATATAATCAATCTTTTTTGTAGTATCA
>Ga0233425_10004977_pt1 | contig 21580 bp, 24 predicted proteins | sample Watercolumn_Towu_2_FD_181712 | JGI IMG/M metagenome (GOLD analysis project Ga0233425, IMG submission 181712) | Freshwater microbial communities from Lake Towuti, South Sulawesi, Indonesia - Watercolumn_Towuti2014_140_MG | ecosystem: Environmental > Aquatic > Freshwater > Lake | place...
CCGGTAAACGGCGGCCGTAACTATAACGGTCCTAAGGTAGCGAAATTCCTTGTCGGGTAAGTTCCGACCTGCACGAATGGCGTAACGATGGCCACACTGTCTCCACCCGGGACTCAGTGAAATTGAATTGGCTGTGAAGATGCAGTGTACCTGCGGCTAGACGGAAAGACCCCGTGAACCTTTACTATAGCTTTGCACTGGACTTTGACTTCGCTTGTGTAGGATAGGTGGGAGCCTGCGAAGCCGGGACGCTAGTTCCGGCGGAGGCGACCTTGAAATACCACCCTGGCGGATTCGGAGTTCTAACCCAGGCCCGTGAATCCGGGCCGGGGACCGTGCATGGTGGGTAGTTTGACTGGGGCGGTCTCCTCCCAAAGAGTAACGGAGGAGCACGAAGGTGCGCTCGGCACGGTCGGACATCGTGCTATGAGTGTAAGAGCAAAAGCGCGCTTGACTGCGAGGCAAACACGCCGAGCAGGTACGAAAGTAGGTTCTAGTGATCCGGTGGTTCTGCATGGAAGGGCCATCGCTCAACGGATAAAAGGTACTCCGGGGATAACAGGCTGATACCGCCCAAGAGTTCATATCGACGGCGGTGTTTGGCACCTCGATGTCGGCTCATCACATCCTGGGGCTGTAGCCGGTCCCAAGGGTATGGCTGTTCGCCATTTAAAGTGGTACGCGAGCTGGGTTTAGAACGTCGTGAGACAGTTCGGTCCCTATCTGCCGTGGGCGCTGGAGGTTTGAGGGAAGCTGCTCCTAGTACGAGAGGACCGGGGTGGACGGACCCCTGGTGTTCCGGTTGTCACGCCAGTGGCACAGCCGGGTAGCTATGTCCGGACAGGATAACCGCTGAAAGCATCTAAGCGGGAAGCCCCTCCCAAGATGAGACCTCCCCGGGACTATAAGTCCCCTGAAGGGCCCTGGAAGACCACCAGGTTGATAGGCAAGGTGTGGAAGGCCAGCAATGGCTGAAGCTAACTTGTACTAATTGCCCGTGAGGCTTGACCATATAACGCCCAAGCGGTGTGGGCGCCGACACATTGCGCCGTGTACGTTTTCCAGGGTTGCGGGGCGACAGAGCAAGCTCCGACCCAAAAGGTTTTGCCTGGTGGCCAGAGCGGGCGGGAACCACCCGATCCCATCCCGACCTCGGAAGTGAAACCGCCTAGCGCCGATGATAGTGTGGACCCCCATGCGAAAGTAGGGAACTGCCAGGCTCCCAATCCAGGAAGCCCCGGCGCCTCTCGGCGCCGGGGCTTTTTGCTTGGCCGCGGCTTTTCCTGGCCGCGCCAACATGTCAGCATTCGCCCTCCCATCATGAAAATATCGGCTCGAACCGAGGAGGAGAGGCCATGTCCGAAGAAAACCAAGGTGCCGCCCCGATCCGCCGCGCCGGCGGCAAGCTGCAAGCGGTGGGCGTAGTGGTCCTGGCCGGCGGCGCCATCGCGACGGTGATGGGCGGCTGGTGGGGTCCGGCCCTGCTGTTCCCCGGGGCGGTGATCTTCATCCTGGGGAAGTTCTGGGAGTAGGCTGCGCGCGCGGCGCGGGCTGGTTCTGGCGGCCGTGTTCCCTGGGGCGGCTCATGGAGCAAGCCGGTTCCGAGCCGCGCGCTATGGGCGAGGCTTGATGTGTCCGGGGTTGCGCCGTACCTTCCGGGGGATTAGGAGGTTTTTGCCCATGGCCCATCCATCACGACGCACCGCGCGGGACGCGCTCGCCCTCATCAAGCGCGCCGCCGAAATCCAAGGGCGCAGCGCCCATCGCTTGCGGCTCATGGCGCATCGATCCATATCCTATGACTTTGTTTAATTTAATATCATACTATATTAAATCAATCAATGTCATTGAATACGATTCCGAATGAAATCGAATTGCCCGGCGGGGCTCCGCTTCGCCCTCCCGGCCTTGAGCGGCGGCGGGCCGCGCCTGTCCTTGATCTTCATGCGCACCGAGCCGGCCTTGCGCGAAGCCCGCTTGTACTCCGGCGTCACCTCGATGTCGGAGGTGTCGTTGACCTCCTGCACGGCGGGCTTGACGATGCGCTCGTTCAGCCGACTAAATTCTTGATACAAGGCTTGCTCGTCGCACCCTAGAAAACGGCAAGAGGCACTTCGGGCAATTGCTCCACGGCGGCGTCCGCGACGAGCTCACCCAGAGCTACGCCATCAGGACCAACCCCGACTTCGCGCTGCTGTTCGGGCTGCACATGTGGGGGAAGGTCGATCTGGCCCAGCGCCGCGCCCTGGGCAGGAACCCATGGAACGAGGAGGCCGCCTCCCGGCCCGCTTCCGCAACGACGCCTGAGCCGGTCGGCGCAAACACCTGATATTCAAATGGTTTTCTCCGATCCCGGCTTTGACTTCGGGCTCCGCCTGGGCCATGCTCTCAGTTCCAGCCGGGACGCGGCGGCCGGTGCCGCCGCCGAGGCCGGTCGAAACTGCGAGGAAAGCCGGTTGGCGCGTGCCGCGCGCCAACCCGTTGAGAAGATAGAAGAGAGAAAACCACGGAACGGCGCGGCTTCCAGCCGTTTTTAGTCCCTGTGCAGGGACCAATAGTCCCTGCACAGGGACTAAAAGTCCTTGCTCAAGGACTTTCCGGAAAATAGTCCCTGAAATCAGGGACTATAAATGTTAAATTGTTTCCTACTCTTCCTTGAATCCAGGGACTTCCCAGTGCAGTACATCGAGAAAGTCGAAAGAGTGATCGACCACACAACCGGCGACGTCCTCTCCCATGAATCCAAGGTCATCAACGTCCGGCCAATGGAAACCGAACCGGACTACATCAAGATGTACGTGGGCGATTTGGGGCGCCTAAAAAGCCTGTCTCCCGCAGCCACCGAGATTTTGATTTATGTCGCCGCCACCGTGGACTACGACGGATTCGTCAGCCTGACCGCCCATAAAAAAGCGCGGATCGCCATGACCTGCGGGGTTTCCACGAAAACCATCAAGAACGCCATCATCGAATACATCAAGGCCGGGATATTGATACGGGTGGGGCGGGCGGAATACGAGCTAAGCCCTCATTTATTCGCCAAGGGGAAATGGTGGACGATCCGGGAACGGCGCAGGGAGTTCACCGCCAGGCTTACCTATAGCCTCAAGGGCGGCAGGACCATAGAGACCGAAACCAGCGGCGCGGAAGGCGGCGAAACGTAACCCGAGCGCCGTTTCATTAACCATTGATCGAGGAGGGAATCCCCATGACCATTCAACCCGGAGAGCGCCTGCCAGAGGGCACGCTCAGCGAATCCAGCGACTTCGACCCGGCCACCGGCTGCCCGCTCAAGCCCCAGGCGCTGCCCGTCGAGGAACTCGCCAAGGGCAAGAAGATCGTGATCTTCGGGCTGCCCGGCGCCTTCACCCCGACCTGCTCGGCCCAGCACCTGCCCGGCTACATCGCCCAGCGCGAGGCGCTAAAGGCCAAGGGCGTGGACGAGGTCTGGTGCATGGCGGTCAACGACGGCTTCGTGATGGCCGCCTGGGGCCGCGAGCGCGGCGCGGGCGGCAAGGTGCGCATGCTGGCCGACGGCAGCGCCGAGTACGCCCGCAAGCTGGGGCTGGAGCAGGACCTCACGGCCAAGGGCATGGGCATGCGCTGCCAGCGCTTCGCGCTGATCGTGGACGACGGCGTGGTCGAGCATGTCGCCGTGGAGGCGCCGGGCAAGTTCGAGGTCTCCAGCGCGGAGGCGGTGCTGGCCCGGCTGTGAGCGGGGCGGGCGCGGGATTTGAAAAGGATTTAAATACGATTAAAGCGCCAGCGGACGCTCGAAAAACGTTTTATTTTTCAATTCGTTAAATTGTTTTCCAAAGGCTTCTCCGTGCATCGTATGCCGTGTTTCAGCGGCTATTTTTTAGCCCGCGTAGCTCCGATTAGCGCAGCGTAATCGGAGCGCATGAATCCGTGCGGCTACGCCGCGCCTGCGGGTTCCTGCCGCCGCCCCAGCCTACCGCGCTCAAATCGCAAATCCAGGCGCCGCCGGAAACGGTAAGATGCCCGGCAGACTTGAGCCTGTCAGCGGGAGCCTATTCGCCATGGAAACAGAAACCGGGTATTGCTACGTCATCCTGTTCAGCAACGGCTTCGTGAAAGGCGGCAAGAGCCGGGACATCCTCAAGCGCTACAAGACCCACAAGGCCACGGCGACGGCGCTGGGCATTTCGGTCAAGGAAGCCTTCTACACCGAGCCGCACGGGGACTACCACGCCAACGAGAAGCGGCTTTTGTCCGCCCTGGCGACTGTGTCGGAAAGCCGAGTCGGGGAATTCTTCAGGGGAATACCGAAGGAATCGGCCATCAAGGCCCTGGATTCCCTTGGGTTTGGAATGAACGCCATTGACGAATGCTACGACAAACGGTGGTTCATCATGGCCCAGGATGCGCTTGTATCTCTGGCAAAGGATAACGATTTGACGGGACGCTCTTTAAGGGTGTTGCTGTATTTGATGGGCCGACTTGATTTCGAGAATTTTATACAGGTTCCACAGGTGGAAATCGCTGAGGAATTAAATCTCCACAAACAGGCGGTTTCAAATTGTGTCTCCATCCTGGAAAGGAAAGGCATCCTCATCCGCGGCCCCAAGCTGGCCCGCTCGTCCTCGTTCCGGCTCAACCCCAACTTCGGCTACAAGGGCGACCCCTCCGGCAAGGTCTACCGCACCCAGGACGGCCGCCGGGAGTTCCGCGTGGTGGACGGCGCGGGCTACGTGGTCCCGCCCAAGCAAGCCGAGACCGACTGCGATCTGTCTTGAATCCGCAGCCCGCGTAGAGCATGAATCCGTGCGGCTGCGCTAATCGCGCCTACGGCCCTGCCGCGCCCAGGACGGCCGCCGGGAGCGATGACCACTGAAAAGGCCGCGCGACGCGGCCTTTTTCATGCCCCGGCGGACATTGCCGCCGCCCTTATACCAATATATATTTTTTATTGGTATTAATCCGGCCAAAGGAGCCCCCCATGCAAAAGAACACCAGCGTGACCCTGGGCGCGCACTTCGAGCGATTCATCGCCGGCCAGGTCGGCGGCGGGCGCTACGGCTCGGCCAGCGAGGTGGTCCGCGCCGGGCTGCGGCTGCTGGAGGAGCATGAAGCGCGGCTGGCCGCCCTGCGCCGGGCGCTGGCCGAAGGGGAAGCCAGCGGCAGGGCGGATTACTCGCTGGAAGGGCTGATCGCCGAGCTGGACCGGGAAAGCGCCCGCTGATGGGCGGGTTCGTCCTCACCCTCAAGGCCAAGGAGGATTTGAAGGCCATCGCCCGCTACACCGGCGAAACCTGGGGCAGGGAACAGCGGAACCGCTATTTGGCGGAACTGGACCGGGGCTTCCAGGCGTTGGCCGCCGATCCGTTCAAGGGGCGCGACTGCGGCGGCATCCGGCCCGGATACCGGAAATACAAGGTCGGCAGGCATTTCGTCTTCTACCGGGGAATCGATGGCGGCGTCGAGGTCGTCCGCGTCCTGCACGAGCGCATGGATATCCAGGAGCGGATGGCCGCTGACGAGCCTTAACCTTACGGTTGAACTAGGAAGGCCGCTGGACGCGGCCTTTTTCGCGCCTGCGCCGCGCGTGGATTTGAAAAAGATTTAAAGACGATTTAAGGTTTTGCTTGTTCAGAAAAAACTGTTATTTATCAAATACTTGAGATGATTTTTCGACCCCTTTCGGTCGCTCGCATCCCGTGCCCTGGTCGCTCGCATCCCGTGCCCTGGTCGCTCGTATCCCGTGCCCTGGTCGCTCGTATCCCGTGCCCTGGTCGCTCGTATCCCGTGCCTTAACCGTTCGAGTCCTGGCTTTTGGAAACGGAATGATTTCAGCCGAAGGCGCGAACGCCATGTCAGCAAGAACGAGTTTCCACCATTCCTCCATGAATTCATTGATGACCGCGATCTGAGCTTGCCTTGCTTCCTCCGGCCATTCTTCCGGTGGCCAAACAACAGGCTTGCGTTCGTTTGGCTTGCGCGGCTTCTTCGTTTTGCTCACTGGGTTGGCTCCTTGGTTTTTCTGCCGCATGGGCGGTTGGGCAGAAGACTATTCACAGCGCTTGGCTTGTTAAGGCGGGTTCCAGGCCTAACGGCCTTTTTGGCAAGGTGACGCTCTTGGGAAGGTGTAGGCTGGCGCTTCCACTCCACAAGGCTGGTTTCCGTGATGGTTCCCGTCATGCGGCCTTCCGTTGCCGATTCAAGGTCGGCAAGAGCGGTTTTAAGGTTGGCTTTAAAGTGTTTTAGCGCTTTCGTATTGCTGCCGCTTAAACGGCGCAAAGTCTCTAGCTTAGTCGGATAGTTCTCTGCGTCGCTGGACAGGTAGCCGTGCAACCACAACGCAAGCGGCTTGCGGCGTAGCTTCTGGCGCGTGTTCCAGTCGATGGCAGTCCATCCGGCCTCGTACAGGGAGATGATTTTAGGATTCAAGCGCAAGGTATAAATGCCTGCAGAATCGTCGTAGGCGAATTCCAACATGCTGCCGCCATAGGTATAGCGGCCATGGGTGATCTCAACGCATGTGGATGCAAGGCGGCGCAATGAACCCTTCAGCCACTCGTGGTCCTTCTTCCCTGTGTTCCGGCCTAGGGCCACCAAAAATCCATGGATACTAAGGCCGTAGGTTTTTCCCAAAGGATGCTGGTGGGTGGATTGGACGGCTTGCTCCCAGAGATCGAGGTCGGACTGATCTAGCTGCATTCCGGTGAATCGGATGCTGATTCCATCGCGGGATGCCAGTAGCTCCGCGCTGAGGTATCGCCTTTCCTTTCCCTGGATCGCCGCGAACAGCGCTCCCCTTAGAAAGCTGTTCGGCACGCCCCGCGTCGCCTCCGGCCACACCGGCAGCCGAACCGCCCGGGCGGGCTGGGCGCGGGCCTCCTGGGCGTCCCTGGCCGCTATGGACGCGCCTAGCCTCGCCAGGGAATGGCGCAGGGCCTCGTCCATGCCGGGATGCCGGCTTCTGATCTGCTCTTCGAGCAAGGCGGCGGCGCCGGCCTCGCCGTCCTCGCCGATCGGCGTGGCTTTGTCGCGCATCGTTCGATTCTCCTGCGGCGTAAGGGCTGGAAGGGCCTTTTTAGGATAATATCGAAGCCATGGAGCCGGGTCGCCCCGGATTCTAGGGTCCATTATCCGGGGCATTGCCGCCCCGGCATCATCGAAGCGAGCACAGCGAAAACATGGACACGAACGACAACAACCCCGCGTTCCTGGTCGACGGCATCACCACCATCGCCGTGCACAACGACGTGGCGCGCATCCAATTCATGCAGCTGGACAACGAGGGCAAGCCGAGGGACGCGGTCCGCCTGCTCGTGCCGCTGAGGCAGGCGCAGCAGATCCACGAAGCGCTGGGGCAGCTGGCGGGCTCAAGGCAGCCGTCCCCGAAGCCCGAGCGCCCCGACGCGAATCAAGCCCGCTCCCCCGCCCCGCGGCGTTGACCCGGCCCTCGGGAGGCCCGGCCTTGACGCCCGAGGGCGGGGCTCGGACATGGCAGGCCATCTCAGGCCTGCGCTCCTCCTCTCCTCCATGCCTCCGGCGACTGCATCCCTGCGATGACCGCAGCGGCTAGACGCGCTCCGTTCGCCCCGAGGCCGCCGCCCTCAGCGCCGCGCAGATCAGCCGGCAATTGGCCTTGGCGTCCTCCAGCGGCAGGGCGGGCGGGCGGCCGTGCAGCGCGCAGTCGGCGAAGTGCTCGACCTCCAGCCGGAAATGGTCGGCGGGCGGCATCCGCTCGACGCATTCCCAGCCGTCCTCCGTCCACCACGACACCGCCGGGACGTCTCCGGGCAGCTGCCAGACCGCATGGCACTTGGCACCGCCCCGGGTGCCGATGACCTCGTACTCCGAGCGCCTAGCGCGCTGGAAGCTGAAGTCGAAGTGCCCGCGGCGGCCCCCGCCGAAGTCGACCACGCCGCTCATGCCGGTGTCGGCGCCGTGCTCGTTGTAGTCCGCCAGGGCCGTCACCGCGAGGGGCGGATCGTCGAAGAACATCCGCAGCGAATGGATGGCGTAGCAGCCGATGTCCCACATCGCGCCGCCGCCGCGGGCGGGCTCCCGGTCGACGCGGTACATGCGGGCCGGGCGCATGGCGAACGAGTAGGTGGCGCGGGCCGAGCGGACCTCGCCCAGGACGCCGTCCCGGAGCAAGCTCAGGACGCGGGCGTGCTGCGGATGGAAGCGGTACATGAAGCCCTCCATGACGGCGACCCCGCGCGCCAGGGCGGCGGCCTCGATGGCCTCGATGTCGGCCACGGCCAGGGCCATGGGCTTCTCGCAAAGCAGGTGCTTGCCGCTGCCGATGGCCTTCAAGGCCCATTCGGCGTGTTCCTGGTTGGCGAGCGGCAGGTAGACGGCGTCCACGCCCGGGTCGTCGAGCAGGGCTTCCAGGGCGTCGTAGGCCTTCACGCCCTGCCGCCCCGGGGCGTATTTCGCCAGGGTCTCGGCGGCGGCGCCGGGGCGGCGGCTGGCGATGGCGGCGAGCTCGGAGTTCGAGGCCCCGGCGATGGCGGGCAGCAGGCGCTCGTTGACGCGGGCCGCGCCGAGGATGCCCCAGCGGAGCTTTCTTGAGCCTTCGTTCATGGCGGTTCCCTCCTTAGCGGGTCGGCTGTGATGGGAGCCCAGCCTACAGGCGTGGCTTGGGCCGCGCCAGCCCCGCGGGACTGCCGGGGGATTCGGCCCGGGCCAGTTCCCGGTAGGGGGCGAGGTCCACCCCGGCGGCGCGCGCCCAGTCATCCAGCCCCAGGCCGGGCAGCCCGCCCGCGATGCGGAGGCGGAAGTGCAGCGCCTCGCCCTCGGCGCTCTTGCCGGCCAGCAGGGACAGCGCGAAGTCGCCCGCCAGCGAGTCCCGGAACGCCGCCTTCTCCCGCTCCAGGGCTTCGGGCGCCAGCGCGGCCAGGTGGCCCTCCACCCGCTCCATCCGCCAGGCCTCCCAGCGCGCCTTGAGGGCCTTCCATTCCTTGCGCAGGGCCTCCTCGGAGGCCACCGCCCGCGCCGCCTTGTCCTTGCGGGCGCGCGTCTCCGCCTGGCCGTCCCGGTAGCCCTCCTTGACGGCCTTGACGACGAAGCCAGCCAGGTTCTTGAGCTTGCCGGCCTGGCGCTGGGCCTCCGCGTAGGCGATGGCCTCGGCGATCCGGGCGGCGCCGTGTTCCCTGGCCAGGGCCTCCGCAGTTTTCCGGGCGACGCCGAGGGCGGCGAGGCTGTCCGCAGCCTCGCTCGCGGGGGCTTGCGCGGGTTGTTCCCGGCTTTCCGCGGAGGCGTTGGCGCGGATGACGAGGTCCACCGCGACCACCTTCCTGCCTTCCTTGATCTCCTGGATATCGAACGAGATGTCGGTCTTCTCGGCCAGTTCCTTCTGCGAGTCCAGTAGCACGCGCCTCTTTATGTCTGCGTACAGGTTGTAGCCGCTGTCCAGGCAGAGGATTTCCCGGAGCTGGTCGATGGTGAAGCGGCGCCGCCCGAGGCTCTGGTACTGCTTGCACAGCTCGTACATCCGTATCGAGTAGGTTTTCTTGAGTCGCAGCACGTTGCTGAGTTCGTATTTGGTGAACCGCTCCTTGAGTTGCAGCAAATAGGGCTTCATGCCGGGGTCGAAGCGGATTTCCACCGCGCCCCGCCCGCCCTTGTAGCGGACGGAGGAGAACCAGGTCAGGGTGACTTGGTCGCCGCCCTCGTACAGGGTGAACGGCCGCGCCATCAGCCTTTCCGCGACCTCCTTGACCGCCGCGTGGTAGTCCTTGCGCTCGACGCCGACCAGGGTCGCGAAGTCGGCGATGCGGAGGGTGTAGGACTTAAATTCCTCGTCGTCCGGGCCGATCATCGAGGCCAGCGTCTTGATGAGCCGCTGCTCGCCGACCGACAGCTTGTAGCGCGCCTCGATGATGGCGTTGTGCTGAACAACTAGGTTTTTCTTCGACATCGCGAGCCACCATGCTTTTAAGTTGCTGTCGCGTTAGCATGGCTAAGTATGACATAAATATAAAATTGTCATAGTTCGCCCTGCTTTCGTCATAGTTCGCCCTGCTTTCGTCATAGTTCGCCCTGCTTTCGTCATAGTTCGCCCTGCTTTCGTCATAGTTCGCGTCGCCGCCGCCCTGCTTTCGTCATAGTTCACCCTGTTTTCGTCATAGTTCGCCGCCAAAAACAAACGCAAGCAACTGAAAAATAAACATAAAATCATCGGAAATCCGCGCCTAAAACAAAGAAAACAGATGTTTAGGAAAACAACAGAAAACAGGCGCGCCTCCACGGGAGACGCGAAAAGCTCTAAAAATTTATGTTGTTGTTTTTAAAACAAATTGGAGAAATGCCGTTCTGGTTTGAGCTTGCCTCACCCCGTTTCTCTACTGGCGTCGCTGGATGCGCCGTCCGGCAAGCACGCAATCACACCACCATGGCGCGTAGGTTGGATCGAGCGTAGCCGCGAAACCCAACGCTTCGGGGCCGTTTCCCCCCCGCTCGCCCGGCCCGCCGAAGCGCCGCCTGGACAACCCGCCCAAGCCCGGCAATGCTCTAAGCACGGCGCGGCCAACGCGCCCAACCACGCAACGGCGGCAACCGACACCACATGACCAAGCCCAAACGGCGCATCGGCCGCTTCGAGATATCGCGGCTGCTCGGCGAGGGCGCGCAGAGCGCGGTCTACCTCGCCTACGACCCCCGCCTGGAGCGGGAGGTGGCCATCAAGACCCTGCACTTCGCGGGCGGAGGAGCGGCCCAGAACCAGGCCCTGCTGGCCGAGGCGCGCACCGTGAGCAAGCTGCGCCACGCCCACATCGTCCCCATCTTCGAGGCCGGCGAGGAGGACGGCGACCCCTACCTGGTGTTCGAGTACGTCGAGGGCCGCACCCTCAAGGATCTGATCCGCGCCGAGGGGGCGCTGCCGCCGCACCGCGCGGTCAAGCTCCTGGCCCAGGTGCTGGACGCCCTGGGCCAGGCCCACCGCCACGGCATCGTCCACCGCGACCTCAAGCCCTCCAACATCCTCATCGACGCCGAGGGCGCGGCCCGGGTGATGGACTTCGGCATCGCCGCGCGGGTCGACGCCCCGGCCCAGGACGGCGAGGCCCTGCAGGGCACGCCCGCCTACATGGCCCCCGAGTACGTCACCGCCCAGGCCGTCGGCCCCGGGCTGGACATCTACGCGGCCGGCCTGATCCTCTACGAGCTGCTGCTCGGCCGCCGCGCCGTCCAGGCCGAGGGCGCCCTGGAGGCGCTCCGGCAGGTGGCGGCCCGCGCCGTGGAGCTGCCCGCCGAGCCGGTCCTGCCGGAGCCGCTGCGGCGCGCCCTCGTCAAGGCCGTGGCCCGCGACCCGGAACTGCGCTTCGAGTCCGCCCCGGCGATGAAGGAGGCACTGGAGGCCTACCTCAAGCCCCCAGCCGAGTCGGCGGGCGGCGGCGCGCCCGGCAACGCCACCCTGGAGTTCCTGCTGCGCCACATGCGCCACAAAAGCGACTTCCCGGCGCTGTCCACCGCCATCGGCGCCATCAACCGCCTCGCCGCCTCCGAGAAGGAAAGCCTCGGCACCCTGTCCAGCGCCATCCTCAAGGACTTCGCCCTGACCAACAAGATCCTGCGGGTGGTGAACTCCGCCCACTACCGGTCCGCGGCGGGCGGCAGCATCAGCACCGTGTCGCGGGCCATCGTGGTGCTGGGCTTCAACACCATCCGCAGCATCGCCGTGTCCCTGATCCTGTTCGAGCACCTGCAGAACAAGGGCCACGCCGCCCAGCTCAAGGAGGAGTTCGTGCGCGCCAACCTCTGCGGCCTCTTGGCGCGGGACATGGCCGGCCAGTGCCTGGGCCGGGACGCCGAGGAGGCCTTCATCTGCGCCCTGTTCCACAACCTGGGCAGGCTGCTGACGCAGTACTACTTCCCCGAGGAGGCGCAGGCCGTGCAGGACTTGATGGCGGGGGATCGGCTCGGCGAGGACGCCGCCGCCGCGCGGGTGCTGGGCATCAGCTTCCAGGACCTAGGGGTGGGCATCGCCCGCCACTGGGGCTTCCCGGAAACGCTGATCCACAGCATGCGGCGGCTGCCGGCGGGGCGGCTCCCGGCGCCGGCCACCCGCGAGGACCGGCTGCGGCTGATGGCCGGGCTGGCCAGCGAGGCCGGGGACTTCATCGAGCATTGCCCGCCGGAGCGCCGCGCCCGCGAGCTGTCCCGGCTGGTCGCGCGCTTCAACGAGCCGGCCGGCGTGACCGAGCGGCAGTTCCAGGCCGCGCTGGAGCGGACCAAGCGGGAGGTGGGCGAGTTCTCCAAGGTGGTCCGCATCGACCTCAAGCAGACCCGGATCGGCCGGAAGCTGCTGGACATGGCCGCGGAGGGCGCTCCAGAGCCCCTGGTGCCCGCCGCCGAGGCGACCCTGGCCGCGGCGGCGACGCTGCCCGGGACGCCGCCGGAGGGCCTGGCGGCGGACGCCGGCGGCGAGGACCGCGCGCCGCCCGAGCCCTCGGCCGCCCAGGCGGCCGAGGAGGCCCAGGCCGTCCTGGCCGCCGGCATCCAGGACATCAGCGATTCCCTGGTGGACGGCTTCCTGCTGGACGACCTGCTGCGCATCGTGCTGGAGACCATGTACCGGGCCATGGGCTTCCAGCGGGTGCTGCTGTGCCTCCGCGACGGGCGCACCCACACCATGAACGCCCGCATCGGCCTGGGCGCGGACGCCGACGAGATGGTCAAGCGGTTCCGCTTCAGGATCGGGACGCCGGGGGACGTGTTCAACCTGGCGCTGAGCAAGGGCGTGGACATCCTGATCGCCGACACCGCCGAGGCGCGGATCGCCGGCACCATCCCGGAGTGGTACCGCAAGGCGCCGGCGGCGCCGACCTTCATCGTGTTCCCGCTGCTGATGAAGGGCGTGCCGGTGGGGATGATCTACGCTGACCGGGCCGCCGCCGGCACCATCGCCCCCGGCGAGAAGGAGCTGGCGCTGCTGCGCACCCTGCGCAACCAGGCGGTGCTGGCGATCAGGCAGTCCGCCGGGTGAGCCTCCGCTTAAGGGCGGAAGCCGCGCCGGGCTTGGCTTCCGGGCCGATTAAGGGACGGATTGACGGTCGATGAGGCTAGCCGACCCGGGTTGTCCGTCGGGCGCGGCGCTTTTCTAATTTTCCGCGCTTCATGGGGGTGAAGGCTTGCCGGAGCGCCGATTCCGGGCCGGTTTTGGCGGTTTTTCGCGAATACGTTTAAGAGACCTTTAAATGCGTTTAAGGAAGCAGGAAGGGCTGGCATGGGGGGGCGTGGGGGGATGAGATGGCCGAGAAGCCTTATAAGAAGCCATGAACGCTAGCGGTTACGGCGATGACAGCGCGCGTCCACAGGGCCAAAGGTGTGGGTTTACAGGGGCTAAAGTATGGGTTTACAGGGGGAAAGGTATGCGTTTGCAGGGGCAAAAAGTATGTTTTACAGTCTTACTGTAAACAAACTTTTTGTGGATAAACTATGGCCCAGAAAAAGCGAGCGCTGACTATCAAGAAACACGTTGATAGCGTGCATATCAGAGGCGAACTTTCGCTGCTTCAGCGCAAGCTCGCCAATGCCTTGCTCTATCACGCCTATCCAGACCTGCCAGTGAAAGAGACTCATGAAATTAAGGTTGAGCATCTCTGTGATTTGATCGACTACAACAGCAACGACTGGGCCACCCTGCAAGACGCGCTGAATGGATTAATGACGACAACGCTTGAATGGGGCGTGCTCACCGATTCAAAGAGCCGCTGGGGAGCTTCAACGCTGCTGGCTGGCGCGGAAATCCGCAATGGCCTGTGCCACTACGCCTACAGCCCGTTCCTGCGCGAGAAGCTCTACAGCCCGGAGGTCTACGCGACGATCAACCTGGACATCCAGAAGAAGTTCGGCAGCAAGTATGGGCTGGCCTTGTACGAGAACTGCGTGAGATACAGGAACGTGGGATCCACCGGCTGGATGGCGCTTGAAGTGTTCCGGCAGCTCATGGGCTGCGATAAACAAACCTACTATGACGATTTCAAGCAGTTGAATTGCTTAGTCATCAAGCCTGCCGTGCAGGAGGTCAACGCGACCTCCGACATCGAGGTCACCCCCGAGTACAAGCGGGCTTCGCGCAAGGTCAGCTCGGTGCGGATGAAGATCGCCGACAAGCGCAACCTGCCGCCGCTCAAGGCTGGCAAGGCGAAGCGGAACCCAGCCGAGGGCAGCGCCCGCGTCGCGGCGATGATCGACGAGGCCGAGGCCCGGAAAAAGGCCGCCGAGAACCTAGCGGCCGCGGAGCAGGCCTTCCGCGACATGAAGGCCGTCTTCAAGCGCGGCGGCGGGGCCGCGTAGCTACGCGGGCGGCGGGCGATTCGATTTCATTCGGAATCGTATTCAACGAAATGGATTGATTTCATATCGTATGAAATAAAGCCATAGGATATGGATCGATGCGCCGCGAGCGCTGGGCTTCGCGCCTCAGCCCATCCTTCTGCGGCCCTCCGTACCCCTGCCCCCCGCGAAGCCATACGCTATTCAATCAAACGATTTCATATCGTTTGAATCCATGTCATAAGAAATGAGTCGAAATGATATGCATGAATACGGTATAGTATGAAGCCACATCATCCGACATGGAGCCATGCGCCATGATACTGCTGATCGGCGGCGAGAAGGGCGGGACCGGCAAGACCACGCTCGCCACCAACCTGGCCGCCAAGCGCGCCCTGGCCGGGCGGGACGTGCTGCTGGTGGACACCGACGCCCAGGGCAGCGCCAGCTACTGGGCGCAGAGCCGGGGCGAGGCCGGGCAGCGGCGGGTCGCCTGCGTGCAGAAGTTCGGCAAGGGGCTCAAGGCCGAGGTCCTGGACCTCGCCAACCGCTACCAGGACATCGTCATCGACGCCGGCGGCCGCGACTCGGCCGAGCTGCGGGCGGCGCTGGTGGTGGCCGGGCGGGCCTACATCCCGGTCCAGCCCTCGCAGTTCGACATCTGGACCCTGGACCGCATGGACGAGCTGGTGGGCGCAGCGCGCGGGTTCAACCCGGGCCTTAGGGCCTTCGTGGTCGTCAGCCGCTGCTCCACCAACCCCTCGGTCAGCGACGCCAGGGACGCCGCCGAGATCATGGCCGACTTCGCCAACCTGGAGCTGGCCGGTACGGCGGTGCGGGACCGCATCGCCTACCGCAAGGCGGCCCGCGAGGGGCTGTGCGTGGACGAGATCAAGCCCCGCGACGCGAAGGCGTCGGAGGAGATGCAAGCGCTCTACGAGGAGGCTTTCCAATGTTCCAATCCGCGCCCGGCCCCGTCCGCCGGGCGGGAATCCGCTGGCGGATCGAGGCTGGCGGATCGATCCCCGTCGTAAAGGACGATGGTCGCGGGCGGGCAACGGCGCGTCCGCTTCAACAATCCCCCCCGCAAGGGGAGGCCTCAGATCAGCAAGGTGTTTTGATGACCCGCAAGTTCACCCGCAAGCCCAAGGCGCAGGCCACGCCCGCCGCCGAGGATTTCATCGCAGGCGCCGGGCAGCCCGGCGGCATGCCATCATCCGATTCCGAATCATCCGATACGGATTCATCCGATACAGGATCATTCGATACCATATCATCCGATGCTTCGTCCCTGCCCTGGAACCAGCCCCGGGTGCGGGCGGACGTGCTCAAGGTCTATAACCTGCGCCTGCCCGAGCCCTACCTGCTCAAGCTGAGGTTCATCGCCGAAAACACGCCGGGCTCCATGCACCGGTTCTGCCTGGACGCGCTGCTGCCGGCCATAGACGCGGAGGTCGAGCGGCTCGCCCGGCGCTAGCGCCGGGCGAAAAAAAGCCCCCGCGCAGGGGGGGCTGCGCGGGGGCATCGCGGTGCCCGGTGGCAATGGCCGTTTCTGGGGAGGAAACCCGGGCCCGCGCTTTGCATTCTAGCACTGTCGGCGGCCGCGCGCCTGCCTGCCTGTCCGGGCCATGCCCCGGCGATTCCCGTCATGGCCAAGCTACCCGCGTTTCAAGGGGCCGGCTGGGCGCGCGTTGTTGAAAATCCTGCCGCTTCACGCCGAGCCAGCCGCGCGCCGCGCCGCGACGGGCAATAGGTATTTCGCCGGATAACCCCGCTCCGCGCGGTGGAATACGCTGTCCAGCCCAAGGCGCCGCCCCGGTAAAAAAATCACAGCCCGCCCGCAGCTAGTTCACAGACTGCGGCGACCGGCCTAGGGCACACTTTCCGCAGAGGCCGATCCCTGCCGCCACGATCCGGCGCCCCCGCGCGGCCTCTCCAACGGCTTAACGGAACCACGAGCAAAGCACCCGAGCGAGGGAGTGACGCATGCTGCAAATCGCCGAATTCTGCGTCGATACCGAGGCGTTCAGCTACGACCACAGCGCCGAGCACATCCCCGGCCTGGCCGCGCAATCGGGGCCGGCGCCCTGCGACCAATGCCCGAACCGCAAGACCTGCTCGGACGGGATGGCCTGCCCGGACTTCTTGGCCTTCGTGCTCAACGGCAAGGTGGTGGACTCCGACCGCCGCCCAACCGGCAGCGTGTACCAGCAAGTGTTCTCGGAGCCGCGCTCGGTCTCCGAGTTCCTCGCGCCCAAGGTGCTGGTGCTGGTCGCCAGCGGCTATTCCTACCGGCGCATTGCCAGGCAGCTCAACCTCAGCAAGGACACCGTGCTGGACATCGTCAAGCGCGACCGCGCCAAGCAGCAAAGCGCCTCCCCCGGCGCCCCCCCGCCCGAGCGCCTGTCGGCCTGAGCCCCGGGCTCCCGCGCGGCCCAGCCCTGCCTCCCGCCTCCCGCTTTGAGCGATAATTCGGCTGTCCCGGCGCGCCGGGGCGCGATCTCGCAGCCGATCAACCCACCATTGGAGGCAAACCATGTTCAGTTTCCTGAAAACCTTGGCCGAGGGCTTGGCGTGGGGCTTCGCCATGGCGCTGGGCTGGATCGCGGCTTTCGCCCTGATCGGCGTCGCCGTGGCTTGACGGTCGATCCGGCTCCGTCCCGTCCCGGGCGGAGCCGGGCTTGCCCGCTGGTTCAGGCCACGATATCGGTTTCGTAAGCGGTCATTGGCTAGGCCGGTTCCTGGCTTTCCGCCCCGCCGTTGATCACCTCGAAGGCCCTCTTCTTCTGCTCCTTCTTGAAGTTCACGACCTTGCCCTTCCAGCCGTAGTGGATGTTCAGCTTGTAAGCTTATGCGGGTTCATGGGCGGGCGTTCCTATGAGATGGTTGTGATAGGGCACAACACAGTTGTGCCCTATCACAACTTTAGTCAAGGCTGATCATTGGTTTTGTTGGGCTCGCAAGAGCATTCCTTTATGGCCATTCGGAACTACGCGGGCTACAGCCTTAGCTTCCTGCGGACGGGGCTCGCCCCGTCCAGCCCTGGACGCGCGGCGAGGGGCGCGGCGGCCTGGAGGGAAGGCCGGTTGACGGTTAGGAAGAAGATTAAAACAAAGATTAAAAAGAATAAAGGCGCGGATTTTTGTTTTTTTGGCTTTTTTTTATTTTAAAATCAACACCTTGCAAACAGGCCACCGCGCCGACCCGTCAGCTATAACTACCGGAACGGCCCCGAAAACCGCCGTTTTCGGTCGTTTCCGGCGCGACCCGTCAGCTATAACTACCGATTTTTCGACGACCCGTCAGCTATAACTACCGCGATTTTCGCGACCCGTCAGCTATAACTACCGAACAACCCCCCGACCCGTCAGCTATAACTACCGGAACGGACCCCCCGAAAAACGACCCGTCAGCTATAACTACCGCGACCCGTCAGCTATAACTACCGGAAAACGCCCCGACCCGTCAGCTATAACTACCGCTTCTTGGACGTCGGCTCGGACTTATCCACAGGCGCCAGGGAGGCCTCGACGGCCAGGGTATGGCGCTTGTTGGCGGCCTTCATCTGCCCCACGAAGTCTATCGAGGCGGTGAGTGTGTAGGCCACGTCCTCGAGCTTGCCGCGCGCCCTGCGGATATCGTTCTTCTTGACCAGCATCAGCACCCCGCCCGCCTTCAGCTCCTCGAAGGCCGCGTCCACCGCCGCCACCGCCTGCCGCAGCTGGCCGTAGCCGTCCAGCAGGGCGCTGTCGCGCCGGATGGTGCTGTAGCGCATTTCAAAGGACGTGGCGAGGCTAGCGAAGGTGAACTTGAGCGAAAGCTGCTTGTGCAGCCAGCGGGCGAGCTGGGTGCGGTGGCTCATCATCTGCGCGTAGTTGAACTGCCGGTAGGTCACGGCGTCGATGGCCTCGGTGACCAGCGGATGGAACTGCACGATCCATTTGGCTTGCGGGTCTTCGTCCAGCTTGTTCCTGGACACCGCCGCCATGCCGGAGAAGTAGGCGCTGCGCGCGAAGAACTTGGGAGAGTCGCCGTCGGCGGCGCGCAGCTCGATGATGCTCCCGGAGAGGATGTTCAGGCTCAGCACGATCTGTTGGTAGGAACGGGCGTGCCCCTGCCTCTTCAATTCCTCGCGCAGCATGTGCAGGGTGAACACCACCCCGCTGCGGTGGTTCTTCCGGTCGAAGAAGGCGTTGCGCTGCTCGGCGGCGATCTTGCGCAGGGCGTCCTCGACCAGTTCCTCGTTGGCGCTGGGATAGTAGTCGGTCTCGATGCGGGTCTTGTCGTCGAAGATGCGGGCGGCCTGGATGCGGGCTTCCAGCGTGCGTCCCCGGTACTGGAACGTGACCTGCCTGAGCCCCAGGAAGCCCTTCTCCTTGCGGATCTTGGTCATTTGCTGCCGGGAGACGGCGTAGCGCGGCACGCTGTCCCATAGGTCGAAGGTGTTGGAGAGCCGGCCGCGCTCCGCCGCGCCGTTGCAGAGGAAGGCGCGGAACAAGTCGATCTGCCGGCCCTGGAAATCGGCGTCGGCCGGCGGGGCCGGCGGGTTTTCTGGCTGCGTGGCTGTCACGTTGTCCATGGTTGGCTCGGGCGATCGATTTCCCGGCGCCAGTTTACTCGCGCCGCGCGCTTCCTCAAGCGGCCAGCGCTAACCCGGCGCAGGCGCACGCCCCCTTCAGGAACGCCTGGACCCCTTCCGCCTGAAGATGCCAGCCCGCCAGGCGTCGTCGGTATGGCCGTCCATCCCTGGAATCCCCTGGACAGCGGAACGCCCGGAAGGCGCGGGGGACCTCCGGGCGGGCGCGTTGCCGGGGCGGGACAGGCGCTCCGCCCGGCGGCGCTACTGGGGAATGGCCGTGGCGCTGACCAGCCGCAGGCTGTACACCACCGGGCCGGCGGTGGCCTTGTCGCTCTTGGTCAGGTCGAGCTGCACGAAGTACTCGTAGTTGTGGAAGTCGAACCCCGCGGCGCTCACGAACACGAAGCCTTCCCCGCGGGTGTTCGCCGGGTAGTCGTTGCTCTTGAAGGTCGCCAGGGTGGAGAGGGTCCCGGTCGCGCGCTTGACGCCCATGACGCGGGCGACGATGCCGGTGTCGAGGCCGGTCCCGTCCGGATCCTGGTAGCCCACGACGAAGGTGTTCCAGCTCGGGTTCACGTCGCCGTTGCCGCTCAGGTCGACGATGTTGCAGCGGGCGCTGATCGGGGTCCAGCCGGTGCGGGTCGGTGCGCTGTACGCGCCGCTCTTGAACGAGAAGTCGGCGTAGTTGGCCGCGTACTTGTTCAGCGCGGCTTCGTCCGGCGCGCAGGCGGAGCCGGCATGGGTCCAGGGGATGGGCGCGTCCCATTCCCTGTAGTTGGGGATGTCCGAGTAGGCCGAGGCGGCGTAGAACATGCCCAGGGCGACGAGGGCGCTAGCGGTTTTGACGAGGGAGCGGCGGGTCGTGTTCATGGCGGCGTTTCCTGTGGTTTATGTGTGGAATGGAGGTGTCTTCTGCCGGGGAACATGATAGCCCAGGACATCCGGCGGGTTCCGTAACGCGCTTCACAAGATATCCGGGCAGCAATAACCGTTGATTTTGTGATGTTGTTGCGCCGGGCCTTGCGTCCAGGCTCCCTCGCCAAAGGCCTCCTCCGCCAATGGTGAATCCTAGTTCATAGTTCCGGCAATACTTCACGGAAACTCCTTAAGTTCCGGGTCTATCCTGTAATCCAGCAACAGGGAAAAACTCCCGGCAAACCAAAGGAGAACGCGCCATGTCAGACGAGAAATTCGACACCATCGTACCCCAGGCACTGACCGCGCTGGTCACGGCGGGCGTGCTGTTCGTCATGCTCCATTCCGGCTTCGCCAACCTGGCCGGCTCGGTATCCGGCTCGATAACCCACGCCAAGCCCGGCGTGGCCTACGTCAAGCACGCCCCGGCCAGCGCGCCGGTCCGCTTGGCGGTGGCCTCGGTCGATCATGGTTGAACCGCGGCGGCGGGAGGATCGGCAAAGCCTTTTATTCCCGCCTTGAAGCCGGCTTTGCGGAACCCGTTTTCCTCAAGCCTAGATTAATGCGGTCGATAATCGGAATTGATGAACATAAATACCCTGCGAGGCGCCGTCATGAGCGACTTGAACATTCTGCTGCGCCGGATGAACCAGCGGACCTCCACCCAGGAAGCCGCCCATATGGAAGACGCCGCCACCACCATGCTGCTGGGCATGCTGGCCTTGATCACCGTGGCCTTGCTGCTCTGATCCAGCCCTTGGCAGGCGTTCCAACACCAGTACCTCCCTGCGGCGCCTGGCGGAAGGCACCGCGCACAGCGCCCGCGCAAGCCGCGGCTTCCCGCCAGGGCGGGGATGGACCGGCGGCGCGGGATTGCCGCCGCCTCGCAAGCAGCCGCGAGAGCGGCTTTTTTTGCGCCTGCCCAGCGCCCTCCGGCCCTGGACGACCGGCTTGCCCACAGGCGCGGGCCGCTAACTACAGGGATTTGGCACAGACAATCCAGATACAGATATCTAGGGAGTCGGCTTAGGAACCAGAGATTTAGCGGGGATCACTCGGCAGAGCCGCGCCGTTCCTCGCTATCGACGATGCGCTGGCCGATGACGACGCAGTTGGCGTCGTTGCGGGAGCGGGTCGGGAGGCGGTCTCCTCGTTCCATGCCGACCGCTTGCCGTGTCCGCGCAGACCCGCGCTTGCTCCGCGCGCTGCGGATGGCCAGGTTATCCACAGGGGTGGCCGACGGTTATGGATTATAAAACGGTTATCGCCGGGACTTGCTATGATTAACTGTTTGATTTTAAATCGAAAAACGAGATGAATGCGTCCATGCAAAGCCGTGCCTCCGTCCATGCAAAGCCGTGCCTACTTCCTGCCCTTGGGCTTGGGCGGCGCGGGGAGCAGTTCGCCCACGGATGCCGGGGCGTTCCGGAGGCGCGGCTTGCCTTGGGTGGCTTTCGCGGCGATGGCGCGCTGCTGGCTCGGCGAAGGCTTGGGATCGATCCTGATGGCGTCGCCCTGCGCCTCGTAGCCGTTCAGGAAGCCAGCCTCCTTGCGGAGCCCCGAGGCGCGGCGGAGGGGCGGGAGCGGGAGGGCGCTGCCCGCGCGGGGGTGTGGGGGGCGGCGCAAGCCCCCCACATGCGAACAGGCATGAGCGAAGCGAATTCCGCTTGGCATCGGCGTCGAAGCAAGCGCGCGCGGTCGAGTTATCCACAGGTCCGCCCGCGTTAGGTTGCCATGAAAGTACCGTAGACGCAGGGCAACCCCCCCCCCCGCCGCCGAAGCAGCGTTTTTTTGACCCTGGTCAGTCCGAACTCAAGCCGCCTTGGGTGT